>Ga0255338_1002760_pt1 | contig 23764 bp, 23 predicted proteins | sample MeOH1_35cm_T4_19_FD_203715 | JGI IMG/M metagenome (GOLD analysis project Ga0255338, IMG submission 203715) | Sandy soil microbial communities from University of British Columbia, Vancouver, Canada - MeOH1_35cm_T4_195 | ecosystem: Engineered > Artificial ecosystem > Sand microcosm > Unclassified ...
GCGGGATTCTTTGCGAAATCAGAATCTTCGAAGAGACGCAGGTCTTGTACTCCAGGAAGATTTGCTTGCAGGCGCTTAAGGTCTACTTCCCGGTCTCCTGGAACCAGCACGGAAATATTCTTTCCGTCCGCCACCAGCAAAACATTTTTCAGAGTATCCGCGCCTGTGAAACCGCTGCCGTGTCTCTCGTTTAGGACGGCCACTAAAGAATCAATTGTTGGCGTGTTTGGCGTGTCAACAACTTCCATAGCAGGCACATCGGTGGAGTCTGCGTCAGCGACTATTGTCTTCATAGCTTCGACGTTTGCTGCATACCCGCACTTTTCGCAGAGCACATACGTGTCTTCGCCCGTTGGACACGGAGCCAAGAATTCTTCAGAGCGCGATCCGCCCATCGCACCTGACATCGCACTCACAATGTTGTATCGCATTCCCAAGCGCTCAAAAGTCTTGATGTAAGCATCGCGATGTTTGTTGTATGACTCGTCGAGACCCTCATCCGTGAGGTCAAAAGAGTAGGAATCCTTCATAACAAACTCTCGCCCGCGAATAATTCCGCTTCGCGGGCGCAGTTCATCGCGGTACTTTGTTTGAATCTGGTAGAGAGATAGAGGCAGATCCTTATACGAGGAGTACTCCCCCTTCACCATCAGGGTAAACATCTCCTCGTGCGTTGGACCCAGAAGGTAGTCCGCACCGCGACGGTCCTTAAGCCTGAATAAGTCAGGGCCGTACTCAGTCCAACGGTTTGTCTCTTCATACGCTTCCCTTGGCAACAGAGCAGGAAAGTGGACTTCCTGGAAACCCGCCTCATCCATCTCTTCGCGTATGACCCGCTCGATATTTCGCAAAGTGATGTAACCAAGCGGCAGCCATGAATAAATGCCAGCGGCAATCCGACGGATATAGCCAGCCCTCACAAGAAGACGATGGCTTGCAACTTCAGCATCTGATGGATCATCGCGCAAGGTGCGTAAGAAGAGAGTGGACATTCGCAACATAAGCGCGAGCCTACCTGAGTAAGTCGGGATGTCGTACTAAATATGTGTCAGCGAACGCTGACCGACGGTTTTCCTGAAGCAACTCCTGCCGCTTCCATCTCTTCAGCAAGGCGCATCGCCTCTTCAATCAATGTCTCAACAATGTGGGCTTCGGGTACTGTCTTGATGACAACGCCCTTGACGAAAATCTGTCCTTTGCCATTTCCGGATGCGACACCCAGATCGGCTTCCCGCGCTTCACCCGGTCCATTGACGACACAGCCCATCACAGCGACGCGCAGTGGAACCGTCATCCCCTCAAGACCTGCCTGGACTTTCTCGGCCAGGGAATAAACATCGACCTGGGCTCGTCCGCAGGATGGGCAGGAGACAATCTCCAATTTACGTTGACGCAAGTTAAGGGACTCAAGAATCGAGATGCCAACTTTTACTTCTTCGACTGGCGGGGCCGAGAGTGAGACACGGATCGTGTCGCCAATCCCCTCGGCTAAAAGAATGCCAAATGCCGTGGCTGACTTTATGGTCCCTTGGAAAAGAGGGCCGGCCTCAGTAACGCCAAGGTGGAGTGGGTAGTCGCACTTCTTAGCGAGCAATCGGTATGCACTCACCATCGTAACGGGGTCGTGGTGTTTGACTGAGATCTTTATGTCGCGGAAACCATGCTCTTCAAATAGCGAGCACTCCCAGAGCGCGGACTCAACTAATGCCTCTGGAGTCGCTTTTCCATACTTAACCAGCAACCGCGGGTCAAGCGAGCCGGCGTTTACGCCAATGCGGATCGGAATTCCAGCATCCCCCGCCGCCTTGGCAACTTCCTTTACTTTGTCGTCGAACTGCTTGATATTTCCAGGATTGACGCGCACTGCAGCGCATCCCGCGTCAATAGCAGCAAAAATATATTTGGGTTGAAAATGAATATCTGCGATAACAGGAATCTGTGAGTGCTTGGCAATGTGAGCGAGTGCATCTGCGTCATCTTGGCTCGGAACTGCAACTCGAACTATCTGACATCCAGAGGCGGTGAGCTCGGCAATCTGTTGAAGAGTTGCATTGACATCTGAAGTCACAGTTGTGCACATCGACTGAACGCTTACTGGTGAATCACTTCCGACCATGACGCTTCCCACGCGAAGTTGACGGGTCTTTCGGCGCGGAGCCAGAGTGGGCGGAGGCGCTGAAGGAATCCCTAAATCAACCATGTATGCATTCTGCCCTACTTGGCGATTCTCTTCACCTTTGACCCCCTGCAGATACCTAAAGGTTGACGTTAATGGGGTTGACGATATCCGCCACAAGGAGAAGAAGAGTAAGTCCAACAAGAAGGACAAAGACGACCATCGTTATTGGAGTCAGAACCGCGACATCAATGGCGGGTGGTCGCGAACGGCCGCGCAGCCTGGCGAGAAACGCTCTCACTTCATCTGCGATTGCCACTGCCATATGGCCACCATCGAGCGGCAGGAGCGGCAGGAGATTGAAAATGCCCACGAAGAAATTGAGACTCGCAATGATGAGAATGAAGGTGGCGATTCGCTCTCCGGTAGAGAGTTTTGAACTTCCAACCGCTTCGCCCGATACGCGAGCGACTCCCACGACGCCGACAAGACCTTCAGGGTCCCTCTCTTTTCCTCCGACCGTCTGAGACCAGAGTTCGGGAACTTTGGTTGGAAGAGAGATGAGGGACTTGACCGAGGCGGAGATGAAATTCCCAGTCGTGGTTGCGGATTGCTTTACTGCCGTGAGTGGATCGCTTCGGACAAGTGCATACTCATTGAAGATGCCGATAAATCCAATAGTTTTGCCGTTGACGACCCTAGCGTGCGGAGTGATTGTTATTTCTAAATCCGGTAACCCGGTAGCACCTGAAGTGCCGGCAATTTCCTTCCCACGATTTATCCCAAAGAGAAGTGGAACGCCAGCAGAATTCCGAATTACTTCAACGTCAGTCGACCACTGTGTAATCTGCCTTCCGTTGATCGAAATAATCGTGTCGCCCGCTTTCAACCCAGCCAACTTGGCCGGGGAAGCCGGAGAAGTGGCTGTGCATGATTGATCGCCGGTAACGGGCGGAACGCAAGGACTAATCTGCGCGATCGTTGAAGTAGCTTGGGACGTCCCAATACCCATGAAAAGAATCAGAAGTAGGACAAAGCCAAGAACGAAATGCAAAAAAGAACCCGCCCCGAGCACTATTAATTTCCGACTTCCCTTGGCGCGGTAGAAATCCCGCTCCCCTCCTATAAGACCTTCAGTCGGAGACATTCCTTCGATCCGACAATATCCACCTGCAGGAATAGCCTTGATCCCGAATTCGGTCTCACCGCGAACAGTGGACCAGATTTTCGTTCCGAATCCGAGGAAAAACTCGCTCACTCGCATACCGAAATGCCTCGCAGTAATGAAGTGTCCAAATTCGTGAACCATCACTGAAAAGAGGAGCGCAACGACAAAAGCCAGAATCCCGAGTAATTGCATTGCGCTATCTTGGCAGGTCAGGCTGACAAGTGGGAACTTATTGCAAGTAGTAGAATTCCCGCCATGACAACGATCCCTCAGGTACGTTCATTAGTGACTGCAATCCCAGGTCCAAAGTCTCAAGAAATTCTCAAGCGGCGTTCAGAGGCAGTCTCCGCCGCCCTTGGAATGGCAATCCCTATTGTTGTCGAACGAGCCGGTGGCGGGGTCATTGTCGACGTGGATGGAAATTCCATTATTGACATGGGTGCGGGCATCGCCGTGGTCAATGTCGGCAATAGTGCCGAACGAGTCGTGGCCAATGTGCAAGCGCAGGTCGCAGCCTTCACACATACCTGCTTCATGGTCGCCCCGTACCTCGGCTACATCGAGGTGTGCGAAGCCCTTAACCGTCTCACTCCAGGTACTCATAAAAAGAAATCAATTCTTCTCAATTCTGGTGCTGAAGCCATTGAGAATGCGGTGAAGATTGCCCGTAGCTACACGAAGCGACAGGCGATCGTCGTTTTCGAGCATAGCTATCACGGTCGAACCAACCTCACCATGGCCATGACCGCGAAGAACTTGCCATACAAGGAAGGTTTTGGTCCATTCGCTCCCGAGATTTATCGGATGCCCATGGCCTATCCAATGCGTTGGCCAGGTGGAGCCGAGAAGTGTGCGCAAGAGGCACTCGATTTCGTCATCCATAAAATGGAGAAAGAGCTAGGTGCAGAAAATATCGCTGCCATCGTTATCGAACCCATCCAAGGTGAAGGCGGATTTGTCGTTCCACCCAAAGGGTTCTTGCCCGGGCTCGCTAAATTTGCAACTGAGAACGGCATCGTTTTCATTGCCGACGAAGTCCAAACTGGTTTTGCCCGCACGGGTCAGATGTTTGCATCCGAGGATGAGAATGTTGTACCTGACATCATCGCGACGGCAAAAGGAATTGCTGGCGGGCTTCCATTAGCAGGCGTCACGGGTCGCGCAGAGATCATGGACGCGGTTCACGGAAGCGGACTTGGTGGAACATACGGTGGCTCCCCAGTTGCATGCGCAGCAGCAATCGGCGCTATTGCGACCATTGAAGAAGAGGACCTCTGCAAGAGTACACGTGAAATGGGCAAGATCATTTCAGATGCTCTCAACGAGATGAAGAGAAAGTATCCAATCATCGGTGAAGTACGCGGTCGAGGAGCGATGCAAGCAATCGAGCTTGTCATCCCTGGTGGAATAGAGCCAAACCCTGCCGCGCTCGCCTCGATCGTTAAGTACTGCCAGCAAAAAGGAGTACTCATTCTCTCGGCCGGCACTTACGGCAACGTAATTCGACTTCTCCCTCCACTTGTTATGCCCGAGCACCTTCTACGTGAAGCACTCGGCATACTTGACGAGGCTATTGCGGCGGTTTAAGGAACATACCGAATCGCTAGCAGAGAGTCATTGGCCCACAGTGATCCGCGGAATTGGTTTTGATTTAGATAACACCCTTTTCGACCATCGTGGTGCCGCGGCGGCTGGGTTATCTTCTTTCTTGCGTCGAAGAGGCTGGGCCTACGAAGGCGAACCTGATCTGGAAACCCTCTGGCAACAAATAGAACAGAAATATTTCTCCGAGTATGTCGCCGGAAATCTGACACTGGCAGAACATCGACGCGAACGGATGCGCGAATTCCTTCAGAGAGCAAATCTTCACGCAGATAGCGATAATTTGGATGGATTTTTTGCAGACTATCTTGAGGAATATTCAAATTCATGGGTCGCCTATTCTGATGCGCTTCCCACCCTTGAGACTCTACGAGAATCGGGATACGTGCTCGCAGTCCTCACCAATGGACAGCAAGGCCAACAGGAGCGCAAATTGGCAAAAATGGGGTTAAGTCATTTCTTTTCGTCGGTCCTAGCAATTGGCAGGGTGGCTCATCCCAAACCCGATGCGCGAGCTTTCCTGCAAATGTGTGCTTCGTTAGAGTGCGAACCTGAAGAAGTCGTTTATGTCGGAGACGATCCGCAGGTGGATGCAATAGCGGCCACCCGTGCAGGACTTCACGGGGTATGGCTCAACCGAGAGGGCCTGCAAACGCAAGTCGGCATAAGTAATCAGATAAGCACACTTGCCATGTTGAAAGGCTCTCTCCCGAATCGAGGTACTCAATGACAAAGAAGGAGATCGATCTCTACCTTGCCAAGGTGCCCGAACCTCAGAGAGGTACGCTGAAAGAACTCCGCACACTCATCCGTGCCGCTCTTCCCGAAGCCGAAGAATGTATTTCATACAATATGCCTGCCTACAAAGTGAACGGTCAAGTAATTGCAGGGTTCGCCTCAGCCAAGAATCACTGCAGTTACTACCCTTTTAGCGGAGCAACACTCACCACTCTGAGTGCGGAAGTAAGCAATTACGTGACCACCAAAGGCTCCCTGCATTTTGCAGTCGATAGATGCATACCTGCTTCATTGGTGAAAAAATTAGTCAAGACTCGTTTGAAAGAAGTGGAAGCAAAGCAGGACGGCAGACTCTGACAGGTGAAGGAGATACCTCCCATCCGTCCTACGGTTCGCGTATTGATGCTTGATGATCAAGACCGTGTGCTGCTTTTCCGAGGTCAAGACCCTCATCAGCCCACCACCCGTTTCTGGTTTCCTCCAGGCGGTGGCATTGAGCCAGGTGAGAGCATGGAAGATGCCGCTCGACGTGAGGTGAGAGAGGAAACAGGATTGGCCAATTTCAAACTTGGCCCTCACATCTGGAATCGACGCCACGTTTTCACATTTTATGGAAGTCATCAGGACGTTCGGGAAACATGGTTCTTCGCACGCGTTCCTGCATTTACCATCGACACCTCAGGATTTACCGATCAAGAACGAGAGATCCTGCAGGAGCACCGATGGTGGACACTTCTCGAACTTGAAGCCACAACTGATGTGCTCACACCGCGCGATTTTGCAGCACTACTAAGAAACCTCCTTGAGAAAGGATTGCCAACAAGTCCAGTGACCGTGCAGGTTTGATGTTGACTCGGTCTTCAGGAACGACCGAACCGACAACTCCCACTATTCGTCAATACATCCCCTTATTCAGTGCAGTAGATTCACCTTGTGGCCCAAGATCGCGAACCTTCGAAACTCCCCTCAAACATGCCAGGTCTCATCATTTTCGATTGCGATGGCGTGCTTGTTGACAGCGAAGTAATCTCTATCGCAGTCGATGAGATCGTCCTGGCAGATCTAGGATGGCGAATCGAAGCGGACGAAATCATCGCACGATTTGTTGGTCGCTCGCACGATCACTTTCTAACAGTTGTTGAGGAACACATCGGCTATAAATTGCCCGACGATTGGGAAGATTCGTACCAACGCCTTTATCGTGAGGCAATGCTGCGTGATCTTCGCCCCGTTGCAGGAATTATTGATGCCCTCGATGTGATCAGAATTCCTTCGTGTGTGGCTTCCAATGGAAGCCATGAAAAGATGCAATTCACGCTAGGGCTAACCGGACTCTTGACCCGATTTGAAGGTCGCATATTTAGCGCATCGGAAGTTGCGCTTGGGAAACCGGCACCTGACCTATTCATCCACGCGTCGTCGACTCTCGGGTATGGGCCGTCTGATTGCGTTGTGGTTGAGGACAGTGTGGCTGGTGTTCAAGCAGCTCTTGCTGCCGATATGAATGTGATTGCCTATGCCGGAGGAGTTACTTCTCGTAGCCAACTCGAAGTCTTTGACGTGAGCGTCATTGACCATATGTCAGAACTCCCGCAAAGTTTGGCGGAGTTCGCCAGTTGAGAGTACTTACTTAGGATTCGGCTTAATCCCTGACAGCAGCAACCTTCTTTGCAACCCCACTAATCGTTAATTCGCCCCTTTAGTTTTCGGTCTTTTGTTACTCCGAGTAACGTGAATTTATGCCATAGTTCATTTGCCTTGAAGTTTGCAAGGAAATGGTGTGATGCGAGGGCTGGTAATCCTCTCAAACGAGTATCGCGCCTTGGAGCTGTCGACAGGGAAGACCTCGGATTATTCCGAGGTCTTCTTTTTTCTCTACACAAGCTAGTTTTTGCACACTTTTGCCCCTTTCAAAAATTACTAAACCTCGTTAATTGAAACTTCTCCAGCGGTGCTGTCGTGGCGTAATGGCTGCATTACAACTTTTACCAAGTTGTCGGCGCGGGTTCGATTCCCGTCGACAGCTCCGTAGCCTCACGTTCTCACGGCTGATCTATTGGTATCAATGCAACCCCTTCCGGTTCGACCCTTTCTCACTCCGAGTGGGCAGATTTTCTGCCATACTTTTACTAACTTCTGATTGGCGAGAGAATGACCCGAGATCCTTCGGGTCATTTTTCTTTGCCCCCAGTCCACAATTTCTCAATGCCCACAATTGTCGTCATCGACAACGCTTTGGACCTGCCCTTGCCTCAAGATTCGGGTGCGTTGTTCATGTGGTGTAACGGCAGCACTTCTGTTTCCGCCAATCAGAGGGTGCGGGTTCAAATCCCGTCATGAACTCCGCAGCCTCTGAACTTCTTAACTGATCTATTGGCACTGATCAAGTAGTTAGGGAGATCGAGCAAGGGCTTCGAGGAAACTCGAAGCCCTTTTTTGATTTCGATCAGAATCTTCGGCAATCCCGCTATTCGTTAATACATCCTTCTTCTCTGTTGTCGCACATTGCCAATGTGAGAATGATGGGCCTCAATCACGAACTCAACACGGAAATTGTCCACAGATTTCCTACAAAAAGACGTAACCCCGGCAGCATGCTCTCGCAGAGGCTTACCGGGGTCTTCGAGACTTATATTACGGAACATGCCTGAGATGTCAAATGACCCTGTGAAAGTAGTGCAGCGGTTATCCCCCGACCGACTAAGTACATATATGGATGCGACTGGTGGGAATCTTCTGCGAGCACTCGATTTATATAAGTGGAACATCGCGCTATCAGGCGCGCTATTTGAAGCAATCGCGGTGGTTGAAGTAGTCGTACAAAATGAGATCGATAACAGTCTTACAACATGGGCGCAATCACTCGGGGCGGATTGGATGGACATCGCGCCTTTGGACGAAAAGGGCAGAGCTGATATTGCAAAAGCTCGATCTCGGAATACCAAAAATCCCTCCCACGGAAAGATGCTAGCTGAACTAAATTTCGGCTTCTGGCGTTTCTTGGTCGCAAATCGTTACCTGCACACAATTTGGATCCCCACCATGAGTAGCGCCTTCCCTCATCTTGGAGGTCACCCTGGAGAGCGCCGGAAGGCAGTAGAACGCTCAATCGAAAGATTGTGGTTTCTCCGCAATCGAATTGGGCACCACGAGCCGATTCATACACGGGATGTAGAGCGAGACATTGCCTCCATGACTTCCCTACTTGACTGGATTTGTCCCGACACAAGTTCGTGGGCGACAGACCAGCGAAGAGTTCGGGACATTCTCCTCCGGCGACCCAGTTTGAAATAGTTAAAGGAACCACCAACCCCGCTAATCGTTAATACAACCCCATAAGGAACAAAAAGAATTAGTTCGCACCTCCCCATTTGAGGAAATGTGTTCAGATCTGACAAGTTGCCAGGACTGGGATCTTTCCAAATGAATGGCGATAATGAACTAAAGAAGCAAAGTTGAATTAACCTTCGTCCAAGTTTCCTCATTGCGTGCGACAAGCAATCCTGATCGTGCGTGATCAGCTGCACGGTAATTGGATCCATCAGGACGTGACGCGTATCCCCCCGCTTCTTGCAGAAACAAAACACCCGGGGCATGGTCCCACGGAAGTGTTCGCCAGTAGAGCGCAAAGTCCATTGCACCAGTCGCTATAGAAGGGTAGTCAAAACCCGCGCACTTGCTTCCAAGAGAAAGATTGGCGAAGCGTCCTTCAACTGCATTCACATGCTCTGCCAACTTTTGCGGGAGAAATCGGCGCAGTGCTGCCCCATTCATAAGGGCTAATTCTGGTGTGCCTTCACTGACCTTGATTTGTTGACCGTTAATCCACGATCCCGATCCTTTTTCCGACACAGAGAGCCGATCCTCAACTGGATCCAAAATCCAGGACGCCACGGTGTCGCCGTTGCGAACTAGCGCAACCATTATCGCAAATGGCGAAATTCCGCTCGCGAAGTTTGAGGTTCCATCCAGCGGATCTATAAGCCAAACGATTCCATCATCTGAAAGTTGATCAAGAACGGTCGGGTCCGCAGAGGCCGCTTCCTCTCCAACGACGAGCGAACCAGTAATCAAAGATCGCAATGCTGGTGCAAGGAACGCCTCGCCTGCCTTATCTGCCTCTGTAACCCACTCGCCCGGAGACTTCTCTTGGGAATTCGCTTCACGCTTCCCGAAAACTGGCATTACACATGTTGCTGCCGCTTCGCGGAGTAAGTTTGAAACGAAGGAGATCAGATCTGGCACGGTTAGAAGTATGTCCCATTTTCCTTCGACATTGCGCATACGCAAGAGAATTGGCACCAGACAACATCACTGGACAACTCGGCGAATCGTGAATACGCCCCCTTTCCTCTCAGGGCGGTTTAGGGATTTTTGTCAGAACCTATCGAGAAACGACTGGTACGAATTGCCCAGTATTTCACTAAAGATCTGGGAGAGTTCACTGTATGCGAACCCTGTATGTCACCGACCTTGATGGGACGTTGTTGCTACCGGATGGCTCTTTGGGACGCCGAACGCTTGAGGTCGTTAATGCATTTATCGCATCGGGTGGGTTAATAACGTACGCGACAGGGCGATCCTTTCACTCTGCGAATCGCGCAATGACCGACTTGAATCTCCACCTGCCAGTGATCACTTATGCCGGTGCGATGCTCGTCGATCCAGTAAGTGGAGTTGCGGATGCCGCTGAAATGATCCCAGCGCCCGTTATCGACACTCTGCTCGACGCCCTGGCCGAGAACGGCCTGCAACCGGTTCTCTTCCTCATTCAAGACGACAGAGAGCGCGTCTGCTGGATCGAAGGAGATCTCTCGGCAGGAATCGAATTCTTTCTTGGAAAACGCCTTGGCGATCCGCGCCACATGCCTCTACGGAATTGGAATGAGATCGATTCCAACTCCGTGTTCTACATCTCGGTAATTGCTGGCGCTGAAGAATTAGCTGAACTCAATGAGAGTCTTAAAAATGAGGTCCGTGATGCTTGCCATATAGTCTTCGTTGAGGATATTTATGCGCCTGGATTTCACTGGTTGGAATTCACGTCAGCGGTCGGCACAAAGGCGCACGCCGCCGAAAAAGTCCGAACCCTAGCGGGCGCGGATTCCCTCGTTTGCTTCGGCGATAGTTTCAATGACCTCCCATTGTTTGCAATCGCTGACCAGTCTTACGCAGTGGCGAATTCGGTCGCTGAAGTAAAATTACGTGCGACAGCAGTCATCGGAAGTAACACCGACGAAGGCGTGGCGACATGGCTTGAGGCCCAATTCTTCTGAGCATCCGCGAAATCAGACAAGGTATTCGTCATTTAAACCCGATTTCACCGAGCAAGCCGAATCGGCAACCCCACCAATCGTCGATACAACCCCTTAGGGCGCACTCTTGCCTTTGGTACTTCCCCTTGCTTTGGTCCTTTCGCATGAAAGAACCAAAGCCGTGCCTGTAGGTTTTAAGGGGCAGATGCGACGACGGAAAGATGCCTTGCCCTAGAATCGGGCCAACGTTCACCTATTGTCGGGAGAAACCCTGTTGTGACCGAGAAGGAAGATATTCTGCAAGAAATTCGCAGACAGGCGGCAAGCAATGATGGCGTGCCGCTCGGATTAGAACGTTTTGAGGCGGCCACTGGAATAAAGCAAAGTGCTTGGCGAGGCAGATACTGGGTTCGTTGGGGCGACGCACTGATGGAGGCTGGTTTTACACCCAACCAATGGCAGAGTCAGAAACTATCCGATGAAGCACTTATTCGGGAACTTGCGACTCTGGCGCAAGAACTTGGGCACTTCCCCGTAGTTGCTGAGGTGAAGTTTCATCATTCTAAGCACCCTAGTTTTCCTGACCAGAAAACGTTTCGTACCCGCTTTGGTCGACGACAAGAGCAATTGCGTCACTTGATGAATTTCGCCAAAGAGAATCCCGAGTATCAAGACGTATATGCGATGTGTGCTCCATTGGCGAAAGCAGTGCCCGACGAAGTGACTTCCCCACGTCATAGCGCGAGTGTGCCCGGTCGGGTTTACATGATCTATTCGCGTTCGCTCAAACTTTACAAGATAGGCGAGAGCGACGATCTCAAGCGCCGATATCAAGAAATCCAATCCGCCGTGCCAGGCAAATTGGAGGAAATCCATGTACTTGAGACGGATGACCCCGCGGGGATTGAACGATATTGGCACCGACGATTCAAGCACAACAAGAAGATTAATGAGTGGTTCGAACTTAGTGCTAACGATGTTGAAGCATTCAAGAGTCGCGGAAAGTCGATGTAGTTAGGGCGCGAACGGCGCTCTCTTTACTTGAATTAGCAACATAACCCGGGAACTGATTTAGCCAAATAGCGGCGGTTAGCGGTTGCCTCTGCCGATGTTGCACTTCGCGCACCTTAATTGAAGATTGTCCACCCCGACATTTCATTGACATGAGTTTCTTGTTTTTTTCAATACCAATCCACCAATTCTCGATGAGAATCCCCTCGCTCACCCTGCCAAGCGGATCCGCCTCACGGTCTTCCAAGATCCCCTCGCGAACGATCCGGTCATTACGTTTACATGGGTCACAGAGACGATAATCGGCAGACGCGGGCTGAGGTTTGTCGCAGCATTACGCAATGCCTCCACCGGTGCTCCGTCGCCAACTGTGAGGTGAGGAATCGGGTCGGCGATCAAACCTTCATACGGCGGGTATTCCGGAAAAGCCTCTACCAGCCGCGCGGTCATCTCTCGAAATGAGCGGTCGGGCTCTGGCGCAAGCCAGAGCACCTTTTCCCCGAACCAAGCGAACTGGCGAAAGGCGACCTCGAAAGCAGGAACTCCGGACAAAGCTCGTTCGATCGCACCGAGTCCGTCCTCGTCGAGCTGCGCCGGAGGAATGAACGGATAGAGCAAAGTCACGTGCGCAGGGAGTCCCCATGCCGAGCTCGGGTCGAGTATCTTCCTGTAGGCGTCAACCACACTGCCAACTTCGGCCACCTCAACTACGACTGCGCTTTCGCTCGCTGACTCCGTCATCGTCCACCCTGTCTCCATGGGGCTACGTTAACGATTACTGGGTTAACGCGACTTGTGTACTACCTGTCTAGAACATTCTGGGCTGGTGAATAACCCTCGCCTCTTTTGCGTTTTGCGATTCCACTGAGCGCTTCAAGCACTACGCGATTGGCAAGAATTGCTGTGATATCTGCGCTGTCATACGGTGGAGAGACTTCGACAATGTCGATACCGACAATTGGAAGTTCGAGGCAGATTCGCCGCACGGCTTCGAGCAATTCGCGGCTTGTCATTCCACCTGGTTCTGGTGTTCCGGTGCCTGGTGCCATCCCGGGGTCAACAACATCTATATCAATGGAAAGAAACACTCCGTCGCACTCATCTAGGAGACGATCAAAAGACTCGTCCAATACTGTGTTCATTCCGCGGTTATGAATCTCTGTCATCTCGTACGAACGCATTCCTTGGTCGCGCATCCAATCGAGCGTCTCAGGTTCGGGCCAGTAACCACGCAGTCCAATTTGCAAGAATCGATCACCTCGCACCGCGCCAGACTCAATTAATCGGCGCATGGGAGTTCCGTGTCCAACGAGTGCGCCGAATTGCGTGTCGCCTGTATCAGCATGCGCATCAAAGTGAATCATGGAGATCTTGCCCGAACCTCGGTGTCGCGCAATACCGGCAACATCAGCGGAGGCGATGGAATGGTCTCCCCCGAGAATGACCGGGATTTTCCCTGCTCGAGAAATCTTCTCTGTGGCATCTGCAAGTACAGCTAATGACGCGACAAGATCGCTTCCGGGCATGAGAAGGTCGCCAGCGTCTTTCACTTTCAGTTCTTTGAGCGCATCAACCCGAAGCGTGAGATGGGGACGTTCGCCGTCATGGGGTAAATAGTCGCCTCCACGGATGGCTTGAGGGCCAAATTTGGTGCCAGAGCGGTGCGATGTCCCGCTGTCAATAGGCGCGCCAACAATGATGACATCGGAATCGGCGAAGGTTTCTGGCTTATCCAGGTCGCATGCAGGGATTCCGAGGAAGGTAAAATTTGGTCCGTACATATTTCCAATGTTGGTCACCCTAAAAGGGTAACGCATCTCCTATGAATCGAAGCCCAGACCCAATCGGTCAAGGATTTTCAGCCAGATATTTCGCCGGCCGTTCTTCTGGTCTGCTCTATTGATCGACCACTGCGTGATGCGGATAAACAAGTAACGGAACGGCTCTGGTGGGAATGGGAGAGGTTTCCGTCTCACCATTGTGAGTGCTGTTCTCTCGGTCTTTTGACCATCTAGTAGATCCAACATGGTCGCTGCGCCAAAGCGAGTGGCAGCAACACCAAGGCCCGTATATCCCATGACGTAGGCAATGCGACCTTTATGACCCCAGAAAGGTGAGAATCGAGTGCACGTATCAATCGCGCCGCCCCAGCTATGTGTGAACTGAATTCCTTCGAGTTGTGGGAAAGTCTTGAGGAAGTGTGAAGCGAGAGTCGCGTAAGTCTCGGGACTGAATTCATACTCTTGTCTTACCTTTCCGCGGAAGTTATAGATGGCGTCATACCCGCCCCAGAGAATGCCGCCGTCACTCGTCAATCTGTAATAGTGAAATTGATTTCCTGCATCTGCAATACCTTCACGGTTGGCCCAACCAATGCTCTCGCGTTGTTCGGGGGTGAGTGGTTCGGTAACGAGTTGATAGTCATACACCGGAATCACATATTTTCGAGCACTTCGAACGAGTGACCTAAAAACGTTGGTGGCTAAAGCGACTTTGGCAGCAGTGACCGTTCCATAGGCGGTGTGGAGAACGACTCTCTCATCCGTCTCCTCCAACCAGTCGACTTTTGAGTTCTCATAAATTTTCACGCCGAGTGAGAGGCACGCTCTCTCAAGCCCCCATACGAGTCGAGCAGGATCAACTAATGCGGTTCCGTCGTGATCAAAAAGCGCACCCTCATAAATGGGTGACTTGACTCGTGCTTGAATCTCTTCTCTATTGAGGAATTCGACATTATCGCCAAACTTATTTCGAAGCTCAGCCTCCTCGCGCATGCCTTCAACCTGCCACGGTGCTACTGCCACTCGCAACTCCCCGGTGCGCTCCCAATCACAATCGATCTTGTACCTCTTGATCGTCTCCTCAATGGCATCGAGATTTTCGCGTCCCAGTCTTTCGATGGTGGCAATCTCTTTTCGAAAACGGCTATAGCCATTGAGAAAACCATGTGTGAGCGAAGAGTTGCAGAAACCGCCATTACGACCAGAGGCGCCGGCGCCCGTTTCGCGCTGTTCGACAATGATTACTTCGCGATGTGGGTCTCTCTCTTTAGCCAAGAGAGCCGTCCACAATCCTGTGTAGCCCGCGCCGACAATGCACAGATCCGTCGTGACATCGCCAATGAGCGCCGAATGAGAATCGGGTTCGAGGGGGTCTTCATCCAGCCAGTACAAAACAGGCTGTACATCTTTTAAATGGCGCAGAACAAAGGGGTCGATGTCTGACATCGCGTTCCGGCAACCGCCGGACTCACCCCTTAACCTATTTCATAGTTGGCCCGGGTCCTCCGGAGTCCTACCCCAAGGCGCAGGCTTTCATCAACCTGTCGTTCGCCTTGGCAACGTAGATAGGTTAGCGCACCTTTTTGCGGTTGACCAGTTGCCCCGCAATAACAATGAAGAGTGCGATGAAGAACATCGATGAACCAATCACGTTTGCTTGTGCGGGAATCCCACGTGCAGCAGAAACATAAACGAACTTGGGAAAAGTGGTCAATGTTCCTGAGTTGAAGTTGGTGATGATGAAATCATCAAATGAGAGGCTAAACGAAAGTAGCGCCGCGCCGGCTATTCCAGGCATGACAAGCGGCAAAGTGATGCGGCGGAAGGTTTCAATTTCATTGGCATACAGATCCATCGCCGCTTGTTCTAAGCGCGGATCAAGACTAGCGATACGCGCCTTCACCGTCACCACCACGAAGGAAATGCAGAACATTACGTGTGCGATAACGGTTGGCCAGAAGCCGGGATTGATTCTAAAAGCCAAAAACATGGCGAGTAACGACGCACCTAGAACTACTTCCGGAGTTGCCATGGGGAGGAAGATAAGAAGATTTGTGGCTGACCGTCCCTTGAAGCGGTGACGACCGATCGCGAAGGCAATTAATGTGCCCAATATTGTTGCCAAGGTCGTCGCGATAAGTCCGATCTTGATCGAGTTGCCGAGAGCGGAACACACTTCTGGTGCCCCACAAGGGTTTGTCCAATTGTGGAAGGTAAAACCACGCCAGACAAGATTGCTCTTGTCTGCATCATTGAAGGAGAAGGCGAAGGTGTAAACGATTGGGATGAAGAGATAAGTAAAACCGAAGACCGCATAGATCCGGATGAGATTTCGTCCGAACCATCGCGAGATACGGCGCCCCAACGGCAGAGTTGGAATCGGTGCTTGGCTCATACCAATTCATCCGTTCCAGCTTTGCGTATGTAGATGGTCACGAGAATCAATATCGCCGCCATCAGCATGAAAGAAAGCGAGGCGGCAGTTGGGTAATCGACAATCCGGAAGAATCGAGAATCAATCACGTTACCCAACATTGTCGTATTCGGATTGCCAAGAATCGCCGCATTCACATAGTCACCCGCCGCTGGGATAAATGTGAGAAGAGTGCCCGCAACGACACCTGGCATAGAAAGTGGCAAAGTGACTTTCCGGAAAGTTGTAAATGCATTTGCGTAAAGATCATTGGACGCCTCAAGAGTGCGAGGATCGATCCGTTCCAAAGAAGCGTAGAGAGGCAGAGTCATGAAGGGCAAGAAGTTGTAAGTCATGCCGGTGACTACGGCTAGCGCGCTTGCAGTAAGTGATGTCTGCGGGCCGATGATATGGAGTGCTCTCAGAGTAGGTACGACAAACCCCTCCTCTCCCAAAATTTGCTTCCACGCAATAGTTCTAAGAAGAAAGGAAGTAAAGAACGGCGCCACCACGAGCACGAGAAGCATGTTCTTGTACTTTCCAGAACGGAACGCGATGGCGTAAGCGAGAGGATACGAAATCGCCAAGGCGAGCAGGGTCGCCAAGGTGGCATAGATAAATGAGCGACCGAATTGCTCACGACTGGCGTTGAACGCGTCAATGTAGTTCGCAAAACGGAAAGTCTGAACAAACTGCCCCGTGTCGCCCCCGACAACAGGCGTCTGAGTCGACGTGGCAGCAAGATTCATTATGGGCAGAACAAAAAAAGTGAAAAGCCAGAACAATCCCGGTGCTAATAGCAGGTATGGGAGTCGACCCTTCTTACCCGTGAACGAAGTTGCACGGGTCGCCATTGTCTGCAAATAAGCCATTACGCCCCGTCGTCGACTTCTGCTCCGGCGTTCACATCTTCAGAACCATCCAGGCCGAAGGTGAATGGCTCGTTCCATGAAAGTGAGACTGGATCCCCCGGGCGAAGTGTCGGTGTACCGCCGTCGTTCTGCTCAAAGACCATGAGATCTTGTTTCCACGGCATTTCAACAACGTATTGCGTGCTCACGCCGACGAATGAGACGTCAGAGACTATTCCGCCAGTAAGGGAGTTTCCTGTGACGCGATCTTCAGGAAGCCCGATACGGATCTTTTCAGGGCGAATTCCTACTAGCACGGAGGCACCTTGTGAGCGGTTGCGGGATTTCACGAGTGAAATTTTTTGACCGTGCACCTGTACAACTGATGAATCACCATCGGATGACTCGATCTTGCCACGGATGAGATTGGACTGTCCGAGGAAATTTGCAACAAAGGCGGTAGACGGCGATTCATAAAGCTCGGCAGGAGAGCCCATCTGCTCAATTCGACCTTCATTCATAACAGCAATGGTGTCAGCCATCGTCATGGCTTCTTCCTGATCGTGCGTAACGTGTACGAAGGTCAGGCCCACTTCTGTCTGAATCCACTTCAATTCGATCTGCATCTGTCTGCGCAATTTCAGATCAAGCGCGCCGAGTGGCTCGTCGAGAAGGAGGAGCGCGGGGCGATTGACAATCGCCCGCGCGAGCGCAATACGTTGCTGTTGCCCACCTGAGAGTTGTGTTGGTTTGCGATCTGCAAAGTGAGGAAGTTCAACGAGTTTGAGAACTTTCTCAACCTGCTCTTTGACATCTTTTATGCCACGGCGCCGAAGTCCGAACGCGACGTTCTCAAAAATGCTCAAGTGCGGGAAGAGGGCATAATTTTGAAAGACCGTGTTGACCGGTCGCTGGTACGGCTTCTTCGTCGTAATGTCGGTATCACCGATATGGATGGAGCCGACAGTTGGCTCCTCCAAACCGGCAATCATCCGAAGTGTCGTCGTCTTTCCGCACCCAGACGGACCAAGGAGAGCGAAGAAAGACCCTTGCGGGATAGTGAGGGTCAGATCATCGACAGCGGTGAAGTCGCCGAAGGTCTTCGTGATGCGCGTGAGCCTAAGATCCCCATGCGATGAAGTGGACGCGTCTACCACTAGTTCCCGGTGGCTTGTTGGAAAGCCGTAGTAAAGGTGGTCTCTTCTGCCGGGGTGAGGGTACGGAAGACCTTCGTCGTCAGAAGGGTCTCTGAGGTTGGGAATATGTACGGGCTCGATGCAAGTGCTGGATCGAGCTTCTCCATCTCGGCCTGTGCGCCCTTCACTGGGCAGATGTAGTTGACGTATGCCGCAACTTGAGCAGCAACGGCTGGCTCGTAGTAGTAATCCATAAGCTTCTCAGCGTTGAGTTTGTTCTTGGAAGTCGAAGGGATCATCATGTTGTCACTCCACAGAGTCCCGCCGCTATCTGGGATTGCGAAGTCGAACTTGCCTTCGTTCTCAGTGGCGAGCTGGAACATGTCGCCCGACCAGCCAATAACAGCCACTGCATCACCGGAGATAAGGTCTTCCTTGTAGCTATTACCAACAACTTTGCGGATGAAGCCGTCTGAAATCTTCTTCGCCAAGAAATCAACGCCGTCCATGAACTGCGCTTCAGTGAAGTTGCTCTCGATATCGACGCCCTGGTACTGCAAAATGATTCCCATCGTATCGCGCATCTCAGAAAGAACCTCGATCTTTCCCTTATTCGCAGGTGCGAAGAGCTGGTCAACAGTCTTGATTCCATTGGGAAGCTTCTCTTTATTCCAACCGAATCCCGCAAATCCAGATTGCCAAGTCAGCGAGTTGTTACGTCCATTATCAAACCCAACAGTTGCCAATTTATCCAAAATATTTGCCTTGTTTGGAATGTCCGCTGCATCCAATTTCTGGGTGTATCCCAATCGGATCCAACGCCCGGCCATCCAGTCGGTCAAGGTGACAATGTCATAGCCAATATCTTGTCCGAGTTTAAGTTGGCCTTGCACCTTGCCATAGAAGGAATCATTGTCATCGACATCTTCTTGGTATGTGACTTTGATGCCGCTCTCCTTTTGGAAGGCGTCCAGAGTCGGATAGTTCTTGGCCTCTGAGTCGTAATCCAAGTAGAGAGTCCAGTTAGCCCAACGAACGGGCCCGCCACTAGTTGAAGCAGTAGGAGATGCGTCTGTGTCAGAGTCCGTGCCGCATGCAGCAAGAAGTCCTACAGCGCCAAGTCCCCCCACCCCCGCAATCACACCACGACGGGACAACTGTGCGCGTACAAGTTCGCGCATCTCGGGAGATAGCGGATTATTAAGTGGCATTGCGGCTCCTATTGGTCTAGTGGTTTGTTCTCAAAAAAATTATCAGGCCTTCATTCATATTGTTTTTCGTGGGGGTTTTCTGATCGTATTCAGGGATTCTAGCCGTTCAAATTGGTCATTACGTGCTTTATGCGCGTGTAATCTTCAAATCCGTAACCGGAAAGATCCTTTCCGTATCCAGATTTCTTGAATCCGCCATGTGGCATTTCAGCAACAATCGGGATATGGGTATTGATCCAAACGCATCCGAAGTCGAATGCCTTGGCTAATCTCATCGCACGACTATGGTCACGAGTCCACACACTTGAGGCCAACCCGTACTCCACTCCATTTGCCATAGCAATCGCCTCTGCCTCAGTGGTGAATTTCTGGATCGTGATGACGGGACCAAAGATTTCTCTCTGGATCATTTCATCATCCTGACGCAGATCGGCCACGATGGTCGGAGGGAAGAAGAATCCTGGTTGGTTCAACCGTGACCCACCAGCCATCACTCGTGCGTGAGATGGTGCGCGATCGACAAAACCGCTCACGCTCGTCATCTGGTTGGCGTTATTGAGAGGTCCAACAAGAACATCTTCCGTCGGCATCCCGATGGCAATCTTGTTTTTTGCTTGATCACTCAGAAGAGCGACCATCTCGTCATAGACACCCGCTTGAACGAGTACGCGAGTGGCAGCAGTGCAATCTTGACCAGCATTAAAGAATCCAGCCAGCGCAATTCCTTCTGCCGCATTTTCAAGATTGGCGTCATCAAAAACAACAACGGGAGCCTTTCCTCCGAGTTCGAGGTGGACCCGCTTTACCTGTTTAGCCGCGGTGCCGGCCACATCCATTCCGGCCCGTACCGAACCGGTGATTGAAACCATGGCTGGAGTTTCATGTTCGACGAGAGCTCTGCCTGTTTCTCTCTCACCACAGACCACATTGAACACACCAGCGGGCAGAAACTCTGACATTACTTTTGCCATGAATGCCGTACTGGCAGGCGTCGTGTGACTTGGTTTGAGGACGACAGAATTTCCCGCGGCAATCGCAGGTGCCCATTTCCACACTGCCATCATCATCGGATAATTCCACGGTGTGATCTGTGCACAGACACCAATTGGTTCACGACGGATAAAAGAGGTCATGCCATGCATGTACTCGCCGGCCGACTTTCCTTCAAGGTTCCGGGCTGCTCCTGCGAAAAATCTAATCTGGTCGATCATCGGAGGGATTTCCTCGGACATCGTGACCGCGATTGGCTTACCTGTATTGCGACTCTCTATTGCAACAATCTCCTCGGCCCGTGATTCAAGGGCGTCTGCAATCTTGAGGAGAGCACGTTGGCGCTCACTCGGCGTTGAATCTCGCCATCCTTCAAAAGCGGCGGCCGCACTCTTCATCGCATTCTCGACATCGGCCTGGTTGGACTTTGGCGCAGTCGCATAAACCTCGCCCGTAGAGGGATTGGTGATCTCCGTAGTCTCCCCAGATTCACTTGCAACCTCTTTGCCGTTGATAAAGCTGGATAACGTCTCCATGAAAAAATCCCCTATCGGTAGTGAGGGCGAGGGTACGCCCAGTTATCCTCCCTGACCAGCCCCCACCACGAATTTTCCCATTTTTGGGGCAATAATCTGCGGATATCGTTGTGAAATGCTCTAAAATCTACGAATTCCTTTGCTTTTCCTCCAAAGGTGCGAGAGAGTGGACCATGACAACCAAGGCACGCCCGGTCCTGGATGACATTTCTCGGGCGATCATTGAGCAATTGCAGATCGATGGGCGTAAGCCATACGCCGCAATCGGCATTGCTGTGGGTCTTTCAGAGGCGGCAGTGCGCCAGCGCATTGCCAAATTGATTGAGTCTGGGGTCATGCAAGTGGTGGCCGTCACAGACCCACTCACCGTGGGTTCGTTTCGGATGGCCATGATCGGCATCAAGGTTGAAGGCGATCTCGTAGAAGTGGCAGACCAGCTCTCCCATTACAAGGAAGTGGACTACATCCTCGTCACCTCAGGTGGCTTCGATGTGATGGCAGAGGTGATCTGCAATGACGATGAGCATCTCCTTGAACTATTACAACGTATCCGAGCGATCCCGCAGGTACGGAGCACTGAAAGTTTTATCTACCTAAAGTTGCGTAAGCAACTTTATAACTGGGGAACCTGACAAATGGCTACAACAAGTACTTTCGACAATGTTCAATTCTTTGAATCAGATCTTGAATCAAATTGGTCCAACCGCGCCAAGGAGCATCTATGGATGCACTTCTCGCGCATGGGTGCTTACGAGGACGGTGGTTCAATTCCTGTCATCGTCAAAGGTGACGGCACTTACATCTATGACGACCGCGGAAAAAGGTATTTTGATGGGATCTCTTCTCTCTTTACCGTCCAAGTCGGCCATGGAAGAGAAGAGTTAGCGGACGCGTACGCAAAGCAGGTTAAGGAGATTGCGTATTTCCCTATCTGGTCATACGCGCATCCCCGCGCCATTGAGTTGGCCGAGCGGCTCACCGATTTAACACCTGGGGACCTCAATCACGTCTTCTTTAGTTCATCAGGTGGAGAGTCTGTCGAGACTGCCGCAAAATTGATCAAGCAGTATTTCAAGCTCACCGGCAAGCCGATGAAGCATAAGATCATCAGCCGAAACGTTGCCTACCATGGCACAACGCAAGGTGCTCTTTCGATCACTGGTATTCCTGCTGCGAAGCAATTTTTTGAACCTCTTATTGCGGGCCATCACAAAGTTCCGAACACAAACTTCTATCGTGCGCCATTGAACCACCGCGACTCATTTGAAGAATTCGGACAATGGGCGGCAAATCGAATTGAAGAAGCCATTCTCTTTGAAGGCGCGGATTCTGTTGCTGCGGTCTTTATCGAGCCAGTCCAAAACTCCGGTGGATGTTTCCCGCCTCCCCCAGGTTATTTACAACGCGTGCGGGCTATCTGCGACCAGTATGACGTCATCATGGTCTGCGATGAGACCATCACCGCGTTCGGTCGGATTGGTGAATACTTCGCATCTACGCGGTACGGAGTGGTCCCGGACATCATTACCTGCGGAAAAGGCATGACCTCTGGATATTTCCCCATGGGTGCAATGATTGCCAACGAGCGAATGTACGAACCCTTTAGAAAGGGAACAAACTCATTCCTGCATGGGTTCACCTTTGGTGGGCACCCAGCCGGCGCCGCCGTCGCACTTGCAAACTTGGAGATCTTTGAAAGAGAGAAGATCAATGAGAATGTAAGGTCGAACGAAGACGCCTTCCGAACGACCATTGAAAAGCTTTACGACCTTCCCATTGTTGGCGACATCCGCGGTGCCGGGTATTTCATCGGTCTCGAGATGGTAAAAAACAAGGCGACGCGCGAAACTTTCTCGACAGATGAGAGTGAGAAGTTACTGCGTGGATTTCTATCCAAAGCCCTCTTTGACAACGGTCTGTACTGCCGAGCCGATGATCGTGGTGATCCCGTTATCCAGTTGGCTCCTCCTCTTATTTCTGATCAAAGCCACTTCGATGAGATTGAATCAATTCTCCGGACCGTTCTGACCGAAGCTTCCTCTATTATTTTGTAATGGGAACCGATCGCACTCACGTTCGCCGTTCGCCACACAAACAAGTAGATGATCCAGGAACGCTGAAAACGATTCTGTCGCGCGCAATTATTGCTCATGTAGGCATAACAATTGATGGGCAGCCATTTGTTCTGCCAGTTGCCTGCGCTCCCTTCAAGGATGAGCTCCTACTTCACGGATCCACTGCATCACGTCTTTTCAAAGCCTTGTCTGCAGGGACTCCAGCGTGCGTGAGCATCACGCTCGTTGATGCGCTTGTTCTGGCTCGAACGTCATTTGATTCATCAATGCGGTACCACTCACTAGTAGCCTTTGGGAAAGCCCGCGTAATTGAAGAAGAGGAGAAAGTGATGGCACTGGAAGCTCTCACGGATCATCTCTTTCCTGAACGGGCAGGCGAGTTACGACAATCCAGTGAGAAGGAAATCAAAGCAACCTCAGTCCTGGCGTTTCCTCTTTCAGAGATAAGTATCAAAGTCTCGGAGTCATTCGTCGATGATGCAAAAACTGAACCTGATTCGAATATTTGGGCAGGAATAGTGCCCATTTCAAGCGACTATGGACAACCGATACCTGCGGATGATCTACGTCCTGGGATTTCTGTTCCCGAATATATTTCCCGCTGGCCGAAAAATCGAATATGAGTCTCTGGTGGTCTGGCATAAGACGCCCAGAATTTTCACCTGGCGACCTGGATCGCCGCTGGGACGTCTTCATTGTCGGTGGCGGATTTAGCGGTTTGTGGAGCGCTCACCACCTCATCACCAACAATCCCTCATTGAAAATTGCGATTGCGGAGAAAGATCAGGTGGGATCTGGGGCAAGTGGAAGGAACGGCGGCTGGGCTTCGGCTCTGTATCCCGCATCCGATGAAACTTTGCTTGCCCGTTCTTCTCAAGCAC
>Ga0255338_1002761_pt1 | contig 23762 bp, 21 predicted proteins | sample MeOH1_35cm_T4_19_FD_203715 | JGI IMG/M metagenome (GOLD analysis project Ga0255338, IMG submission 203715) | Sandy soil microbial communities from University of British Columbia, Vancouver, Canada - MeOH1_35cm_T4_195 | ecosystem: Engineered > Artificial ecosystem > Sand microcosm > Unclassified ...
GCCGCCGATATCCTCCAGATAATTGTCGCGGATGACGACATTCTTGCTGGGGAACCAGTCCAGGAACGACACCCGGTCGCTGATCCCGGCAATGCCCGAACGATCGACGCGCCAGATGATGTTGCGCTCGACCGTCAGATCCTGGAAGCGGGTGGCCACTGTCTTGCCGGTGGCGCTGAACACTATCCCGCCATTGTCCTTGCGGTCGTTGGCGCCCCGGACATCGTGGACATAATTGTCGCTGATGCGGATGCCCCGCGTCACGCCCCGGTTTTCGGCCCGCACCAACACGCCGGTTCGCGGCGCTGGCGAGGGGGCGTCGTTGGTGACCTCCAGCCCGCTGACCGCGACATATTCCGCGTTGATCACGCCTATCGCATATTCGGAAACGCCGCCTGCATCGATACGCGGCCTGGAGCCGGAGCCTGTCGCCGCGATCGTGATGGGCGATCCGGCCTTGCCCGATCGGGTGATCGTCAGCGGTTCCTGCCACGCCGATCCCGCCGTCAGCAGGATTTGATCGCCGGGTTGAAACGGCCAGCTATTGACGCGGGCAAGGGATCGCCAGGGCTGATCGGCGGACGTTCCGCCGGAACGATCGTCGCCAAGACGGGAATCGACATAATAGGTTTCGGCATGGGCCGTCGCGACGAGGCCGGATGACAGAAGCAACGCCGGAAGGATGAACGCCCGATAGGATTTGCGCACGTTACGATCTTTCGGAGCGGTACAGTCTTGTCGTCAGCCTGATATGAAATGGCTGAACGGTCAATGAAGACCACGTGCGGCGCTCCGCGGATTGGCGCATCAGCGACGGCAGGATGACATGTCCTTGAATCGTCATCAAACGTCCCCTAGATAGGTTGGGTCACTCCTTCCCCTTGGAGTGACTCCTCCCTGAACCTTGGCCCCGCCTAGAGCTTGCTCCGGCGGGGTTTCTTTGTTTTGGGAGATCAGGAGGGCTGTTCCGCGACTTGTCCGTAGCCTGTTGTCAGATGCGCCTGTAGCGGAAGTACCAGACTTCAAGGAATATGTCAGGGAAATTGTTTAATTATCAAATAGATAATGTAAGGTAGGTGCGACGAAAATGCCGGTTGGCAATCACCCGGTAAGCACCCGAGCGGCCATTCTTGGTCAATGCCTCTTCAGGCGGTGGCCAACGCTTCGATAAATTCTGTGAGCTCGGCATATTCGTCAGCTGAGCTGACCGGGATCACTCTGATTTTGAAATCCTTGAACCAACGCTCCTTTTCGACCTCGCTGATTTTCTCCTTGGTCAAAGCTGCATAGTGCGTGGGGCCCGAGTCCGGAGCGAAGGTGCTGGCGACGTAGTTCAGCATTAGGTTGACTTCTGGATCGGTCATCGATGCGCCCACGAAGATCATCGTGTACATCGAAAACATCGTCGCCAGCATGTGTTGATAGGCGGGTTCCTTGAAGAGGATGTTTCTGTAATCCTGTTCAGTGATGATGATACCGTCACCGCTTCGAGTCGCGTCACCGTGCGCCTTGAGTATGAAGAACTCTCGGCTCGACAGGCTGCGCCTGACCTCGCCCGCATCCTTGTATGTGCATACCGTAACATCCGGGTCTTCGGTCCTGTAGACACGTTCGATAAGCGTGTCATAGTTGGTGGTCAGGACAAACTGCAATTCTGTCAGTTTCAGCATCGCCCAATGCAGTGCAGTAGGGGTTGGCCGGCTATCTACAAAGACACGACGGATTAAACCCGCGAAAAAGCTGCCGAGGTCGGTCTTCAGGCCTGATGCCGCGACGAGATATTTGCCCTGGGCTATAAGTGACAGATAGTCCTGGTATTTTTCTTCGGAAATGCCGACGCTGGCTTTCGCTTCGGCCGCCATGTCCTCGAGCAGCTTACCCCACTGGGGAAGCCCGGCACCGGCTGAAGCACCTGCCCCGATGAGGAGGCCACATCGCCGTTTCTTATACTCCTCCACCAGAGGTGGCGGAAGGTTTGCGGGATCGAACGCCATTAGGACACCTCGACGTTTCGAAAGAAGCGCTTGAGAGATTGATTTCGTTTATGAAGACTAGCTGCCTTCGCCCCCTCCGTGCGAAACGCAAACGAATAGTCGTAGAGTGCACGATCGTTCGGACGAGCGTCTTTTCGCCGAGTATTTAGTAGAAGGTCGGGCTCCGACGTATATTCCAGACGCCGGGTCTCGAATGCGTCATAGGCAGCTGCAAACTTCGCTATGTCTATAGCCTTGCCCTCAGCTTGCAGTTGCATGACGAGGAGCAGCAGATCAACGAAGATCCACTTCCGAATGATACGGTTGCGGACACGCTGGTCTACTTCCGACAACACGTTGAGCGCATCTCCGACTTTCGCCGATAGCGCCGTGATGTCCTCAGCAGGCCGACCGTTAAATTCCTGCTGAAATGCCCGCAAGTCAGTCGACTTCATATCCCTGGTAAAGCCGAAGGCACCGACCGCGAAGGCGTAGCTGGCGAAATCGAAATGACGCGTGCGATCGTCCTTGATCTTGGTGTTGGCGAAAAACTCGTGTGATGCTTTCAGCCATTGGATCATGTTTCGCATCGGACCGAGGTCGGCATTCCGGAGCTCGGCTGGGTTAAGCGGCATACCCATTTGCAAGCGAGCGAAGAGGACGGTGATCTCGTCGTTCGTCGAATCGACGATCTCGGCGACCCCGATTTTGAACTCATCGAACCGGCTTTTCAGTGTCTTGCTGAGGTTCTTGTAAGCCTTCCCTTCGATCGCGATGCCGTTAACGGTCGGCAGGTTGCCGCGAAGCGTGAAACCTTTTTGAGGAATTGCAGCGTCTGGACCAGCGGCGAAATCCCAGATGGCGCGCAGACGCTGTTGACCGTCGACAGCCTCATATGTGTAGAGGCCCCCGGCTGGAAGCTTCCGCAGGTAAATCTTTGGCACGTCCATGTCGCGTAGAATGCTGTCGATCAGTAGAACACGTCGGGCATCTTTCCACGCCGGGCCGCGCTGCCAGGCCGGGTTGAGGTTGATCTTGTCCTTAAGCGCAATGAGATCGGCAATCGTCCACAGATGTTGGTCAACCTGCATATATCAGGCAGCCTTCGATCGTAGAAGCTCTTCAACTGTCTCACTGAGATAGTCGAGCGCGGTATCGCCCTCTCGCTCGCCCAGCACGGTGAGAAGCGCGGGCAAGCCGGCCAGGGCATAACCATTGGCAATGCGCAACATATCACCAGGTCGATCGATGATCGAGATGTCCTCGGTTTCGCCGAGGGCAAGCAAAGTAAGCGCCGTCGGCCGCCAAGGATCTGAATTGAGGACCACACCCTCAGCGGCCTTATAGGTCTTGCCGGAGTAGGATTCAGCCTTCAAGCCTTTCTTCACCGCAAGGCAGATTGCAAAGAACCACATGTCGATGTTGCGGGCAAAAGGCTGATGGATGGGCTGGGCAGCTTTGCCCTCCTTCTTCTGCACATAAGAATCGAAATGTTCCCGATACTCCTCGGGAATCATGATGTCGCTGCCGGCAAAGGGGTTGCTCACGCTGCTTCCTCCATCGCTGCTGCATCCGATGCCGACGCAATTCGATCGCACAGCTGACACACCGACCGATGGTCGCAGTCGCACGGCAAAGCCCTTGCATCCGTCGTGCCGGGGTCATTCTTAAGGACGATGGGGAAGTGGAGCGGATTGGTGATAGTCATAACTTTCCCAGCGCGCGCATCAAGGATTGCCTCGCAGCCGTTGATCTCATCATGGGTGAGGAAGAGGATCAGCTGTGAGCTCGCCTCGGACGCGACACGTACCACTTCAGTCTTCACAAATCCGCTCATCATACCGAGCGGGGTGTCGATCACGTTGGGTGCCTCAACTCCGCTGACCTCAGTGAGCGCCAGCACAAACGCGATCGTCAGCGCGCGGCGTGAGGCGCCATTGAGGTCGATCGATGGATCAAGGACACGTTCGTTGCGGCCGAATACGACGATCCGGAACTCTGAAGTAATTTCCGCCCGCTGGATGAGAGCGTTATCCGGATGCGCACCAATCATCCGGAGGAAGTGCTCATTCATTTTCGTGGAAACGGAATGCACCTCGCGGGTCTTCATGATTTCCAGCGCCCGTTCGACGACCCCCCGAATGTCACGTGCGGCGGTCAATTCGCAGTTGAAACGCCGCCCCTTGTCTTCGCGGGCCGACAGGGTCTGGAACTTCCGTTCGAGGTCGACGCGCCGCTCTCGGTGCTGGCGAATCTGCTGTTCAAGTCGCGCTGCCGAAGGGATCTTCTCGTCGAGTCGCGCTCGATATGTATCGCGCATCTCGCGTGCTTGTTGTACGTTGTCGTCCTTCACTTTGTCGAGCTTCGCCTCAAGATTGGCTTCCGCTCGCCCGAGTTCGTCGTAGGTGTGCTGCTCTGTGTTCCGGTCGGAAAAAGCCGCCGTGTAGTCGGCAATCCATTTGGTCTGCCCAGCGGCGAACAGATCGCGTCCCTCGAAATAGAGGTCCGATACTTTGGCCTTGAGTGCATCAGCACCACGGCTTTCCTCGATCAATTCCTCAATGTGCCGGTGTCGCCGTGCGCCATCCGGATCGGTCTTATCTAGGCTCTCGCCACAGATGCAGTCAGCGTGCTGTAGCCGGTCTTCCAGGATCGGGATGGTCTTGTTCGGAATGGCGCCTTTCTTGCGCAGATCGTCAAGGAGGTTTCCTGCAATCCGGAGCTTGCTGCCGAGCATCTCGCGCGCGAAGACATTGTTGGAAAGGAGACCGGCCTGTCGGTTTTCGGCAGAACGGATTCGAGTTTCCGACGCTTGGCGTTCACGTTGGATACGCTTCAACTCGGCGGCAATCTCGTCGCGATTGCCGCGCTTCAGCGCTTCCTGCAACTCGCGGTCTGCCTTGCCATAAAGATCCGTGAGATTGGAGATCTCGTCGGCCGCTTGTTTGAGGCGCGATTCGAGTTCTGGGATGGCCGTTTCCAGCATCTCCAGTTCCTGCTGGGTCTGCTTCAGTTCGGCATTGTTGGAGGATTTTTCAGCCTTGGCGCGAACGTCTCGCTCGACCTTCTTCACATGCTCCACTGCCTCTTCCAGCATCGGCAGTCCCATCAACTGCTCGATCGCCTTCTTGACACGACGCTGTTGGTCGGTGCGCGCACCCTGAATGAAGCTCAGTGCCTGATCGCCATCGGTAAAGAACACCTCGCGCAGGTCACTGGGCATATGCACCGCGAGATGGGCCTCAACATTGGGAATTTCGTGGTTACCGGTTGGGAGAAGTTCGTAAAGCTGGGTCGTCGATTTACGCTGCACGCCAGCACCAACTTGTTCGGTTAGGCTGCGGATGAGTCGAAAGCGTTTGGTGACTCCTTTGCTTGTAACCTCGTAAATGATGTCCCCTACGGTGTCCGAAATCTCCCCACGTTTTAGGTCCATTGATTGTGGCGTATAGCCGGACGGCAGGGCCTCTTCGCCGAATAGGCACCATTGCAGCGCCGTCAACATGGTGGTCTTGCCGCTTTCGTTTGCGGCACGGATGACCGTGATGTTGCGCAGCGGGTCCGTTGAAAACTCGATCTCTAGATTATGGAGCAAGCGAAATCCGTCGAAGCGGGCGCGAATGAGGCGCATCGTTCAGGCCTCCTTCGTCGCTGTCTCACGGTCGAGATAGGTCCCGACGCGGCCGATCAGATCGCCAACCTTCGACACGATGTTCGTGCGAGCAAACTGGTGCTGCCGCTCAGCCTGGATGATCTCGGCAAGCGCGATTTGGACCTCTTCACGGTAACCAGCGCAGCGCTCTTCGACGCTAGCGACCTGCTCCGTGATTATCGTTACAACCTTTTCGTCTTTGTAAGCCATTCCCCCGTCACCCCCTGATTAACTCTCGCAACTCCTCAACCCGCTTGAACGGGCCGTCGCTAAGCGCCCCGTTTCGGCTCAGTCTCGCGAATTCCCATACGCGATCGAGCTCTGCTGTTACTATCTTCTTTGCCTCCGAATCGAGGCTGCCTCCGTCGTAAGCCTCTGGCGGCAATGCCACCAGATCATGAATGACCGCATGGGTCTTACCAATAGCTTTACACATCCGCAGTAATCGGCCGCGACGCTGCACCCATTGGCGACGAACTGTCGTACTGGCTAGAATATAAGCCCGCTCGATTTGCGGTACATTGACGCCTTCATCGAGCACTCGCTTGGCAGTCAGTATCTGCAGGTCGCCAGCTTGGAAACGATCAAGTATCCGCCGAGTCCGCTGTCGGTCACCAGTCTCTTCGGATGTCAGCTGGTGGAATAGAATGCGCCGTTCATTAAGCGCGGTGTTGACGGCCTCCAGCTGCCGTGGGTCCTTGTCGGTCGCGTAGATTAACGTATAGCGAAGTCGGCGAGCACCTTCCTCGTCGAGGAGGTCGCACAATATGCCGAGTTTGCGACGCGCGGTCTCAAGCACCCTCCGTCTCTTGAGGAAGAGATTATTCAGCCGATCGTCCTTGATACCGGCTTCGATCTTCCAGGCAAGTCGAGCAATTTGTTCGCTGAGATCCCGCCAATCCGCCATTTCGTCGGTGTCGAGCGGCACGAAATGCACGTGGTAATCATAAGGGGTCAGGCATCGGCCGATTGCCTGTTCGAGAAGGAAGCTGAAGCAGGGCTGGCCGAAATAGCTGAACAGCGCTGCGGTGCCCTCATCATCATATTGGCGTACTGGCGTGGCGGACAGGCCGAGGCGATAGTCGAAACAGACGGGAGGCGCGCTCATGAAACCGGCAGCGCCGAGGTTATGGCATTCGTCCGCGATTAGCAGCTTTGGCCCATCATGCTTATCAATCGCAGCAATGAACTCTGGCGTGCAAAGCGTATCGTTTGATACTACGAGAGCCTCGCTCGGACTGAGCCCGAGGCGAAGTCGCCGTCGGGCGTCGGCTATAGCCCGTTCGCGCCCCTTGGGTCCAGCCTCAGCTGTGAGGTCAACGGATTTCAGGCCGAACAGGTCGATTTCTCCGCACCATTGCTGGACCAGCACGTTGTAGGGTGCCGCGACAACGATCAAAAGTGGACCAACCTGCTGATGCAATTGGTGCGCGCCCACCATCGCGGTTAGCGTCTTGCCAGCGCCGGTGCACATTTCGAGTATGCCGCGCCAACCGGCATTGCGCCAAGCGTCGACAGCTTCGCCTTGGTGGGCATAGTCGCCCGAACGATATTCGAGCCAATCGGGAATTGTGAAATTCAAAGGACGAGATTGGCTGGGAATTAGGTCAACAACCGATATCTCGGGAAGTCCGTGCGCCTTGCGCCAAAGCCGGCGATAATCATCCTCGTCCGGCAGACGCTCCGACTTATAGTCGCGAAGAAGCCGCTCCTCGAACGCCTTTGGGAGGTCTACGACGATGCAGTCATTGTCGCCCCCGCTCCAAAGCAACTCAAACTCGGCCGATAGCATCGCGCAGGTGCGCGCGGCATCATCGCTCATCCACCCGCGCGCGAGGGACAGCTGTTCACGGTTTTTCCCGAGACCTGCCCCGGTCATATTTGCCGACCCATGAAGAGCGGCAACATCGACTCCATCATGAAAGAGCCAGACCTTCGGATGAAAAAGCGCATCGCGCATCAGCGCAATCCGCATCTGCAAGCGTCCCTGAGATATTAGCCACGCCAAGCATCGTAAAGAGTGTGCGGCGAGTTCATCTGCGCTTGGCCAGCATTCTGTAAGCTTCGTGTCTATGAGTGCGCCGGGCGCTGAGCCCTCCGCAAGTGCTTGCTGATCGTCGGCAGTTAAATAAGGGCTGACAACAAGCCGCAACGGCTCGGTCGAAGCGCGCAGATAGGTGGCTAGGCCAGGCGCAATCTCCGCGAGCGACTGGCTGCTGAAGAAGCCGATCATGATCTCCGCGTGTGCACTTGTTGCGAGCGCGGGGATGATGACGTCGCCCGCAGCATTGTCTCTGGGGAGAATGTAAATCGGCTCTGCGGCACGCAGGTTCGCAGCAAGTCCGCGCGCGCCCGGCGCGAGCTGAGAAGTCGACATAGTGCTCACTTGTGGCAAATAAGACAGGCTGACTCGGCCTCATCGAGACCATAGACATCATCCACGCTGGGCTCGAGCCCCTCCCGTAGCGGATTTTGGCGTCGACGGCTTTTCAACCGCTCCACCCGCTTCTCATAGTCCCGTTCGATCTCCGCGATCCGGTCGGGTCGGGCGAGTTGCTCTAAGCTTTCATTTTGGGACCAGGTGAAGGGCGATCCATGGTCAACGGCGTCCTTTTCATAGGCCTTAGCTTCCTCAAATGCGCTCGGATGCTCGCGCATTAGCCGGACCCATTCTATCTTTTGCTGAAAGAAGCAAAAAGTGCAGCCCGACCGGGACCGCCAGTTGTAGTATTCCGGCTCACCTACGCCGGACGCTTCGAGCAGCTCGATCACCCCAGCTTTGTCAACACCTGCATCCCGTAGCGGGAAATGAACGATCATGTTCTCGTGAGTGGCCTGATAGCCCGAGCGGTCCTCGTCCGCGCGTATGGCGACGTAAGAATGAACCCGGACACCCGAATCTAGGCTAGGGCGCAACCATTGCTCCAATGGCCGCAGTTTCAACTGGCGCGTACACCAGCGGGTTCGCGGCGAAGGCAGAAAGTTGTTATATTCACGTAGCCAGAAATCGAAGTCACGATCGGGATTTAGGCGCGTGATTGGTCGACCCAGATAGCCCTCAAGGCGATCGAGAAAGTCGTGGACCTCAGGAAGCTCCTTACCGGTGTCTGTAAAAAAATATTCCAGTTCGATCTCTGGACGATGGTCTCGCATCCAAATCGCAAGAGACGCTGAATCGCGGCCCCCGGACAATCCAAGAATGTGCCGCTCGGCGATCATGCAGCCTCCTCCTGTGCTGCATCGGCACTTTCGAGACGGCGAAGGGCTTCGGCCAGCGCAGCAAGTTGTACGCGCTGATCGCAGGACGTCATCACGGCAAGCATGCTATCTGCAAGACTTTTCGCAGCCACGGCCTCTTCAGCGCTGATCTCGAAGCTATGCACTATGGGCGCGCCACCTTCGCTCGTCCGAACAACGCTCAAGGCCTCGGCGCCCGCAGCGCGTCCACGCGCGACGGCGAGGGCTTCGGCCTCGCGCAACCTCTTGGTGAAGCGGATCAGTTCAGCATGGGCCTTGTCTACGTCCTGGTCAGACCATTGTGCTGCCGGACGATGGACGAGAAAGCTTGCTAAGCCCTCAATTGCACCCTGACGATCTTCGGCATTTTCCAAGCCTGCGACCCGCTGCGCAAAAGCATCGAGCCTAAGGTCGCCAGTGATGCCCTGTACAGACGCAACGCGGCGGGAGATGCCACTGAATGAAGAATTGCAGCCAAGCGCAATGCCAAGCGCCTCCACGAGATTGTCGAGCATCGCACCGTAACCGTGATCGAGCTCCCATAGTGCCGTCGCTACCAAATCGACACATCCCTTTGGCGTTGCGGCAAGCGTCGCGATCTCATCGAACAATAGCTTGTTGGGATCGTCGGCATGAAGAACTAAGTCGCGGACCCGACGCGTCTCGATCCCGAAGGAACGGGATCGCTGGGTCCATCTCGGCAAGGTTGCAACTACCCGCACCAAAGCCTTGGCGATCGTCAGCGGTGTGATGTCGCCTGAAAAACCTCTCGGGCCCAGGATCGCGGCGAGGCCATTCAGCAGCGCGTCGTGATTATGGCCGAGCGCAACATGGCGCACCGTAATCGCCTCAGGGGATTGAAGCAGCCGATCGGCGATTAGATCATCGATCGTGGGAGTGAAAATGCCATCGAGGTAGACGGCACGTGATCGCGCATTGGCAAGAAGCCATGCAAACGCAAGGATCGGCATCGGGCCAGCGCGTAATCCGATTGGTGCGCGTTCCCAGAGGGCATAGAGGTCAGCGATTGACGATCCGTCGGGAAGGGCATCAGCCACTGACCATACGGCCGCGTAGCTCTGCCCGATTTCGTCACTGCCAGGCGCAGCAAATTCCCAGTAACCGTCTCTCGTCTCCACATGGAGACCCGCTGCCTGCACAACCGAAGCATAAAGAGCAAATTCAGGCGGGAAGCCCTTCATTCCGAGGCGGGGCTCATTCGCTTGAAGCGTCATGGCGTGGAGCAGCGCGCGCACTGCCGCCATGGCATTCGAGGACGGCTTTTGGCGATTAATAAGCTCATTCCGAATAAGGGGGGCGGCGGCAAAAAGCGCGTCCGCTTCAGCAGACGCGATCGTACTGAGCGGCAGACCGTCATACTTCGCGCTTCGTTTGCCCGCCGCGAACCACTTGGCCTGAGCAAAGGCGACTCGGACTTCTTGCTCGATCATGCTCGAAACTTCAGAAATTCGCGCCTGGACCTCGCGACGAGCGATCATATCGCCCTCAAGTTGTGGGTTTTGTTGGGCGATCCGTTCCAATGAGTCGAGTTCGAACGCGAGTTCGCGAATGAGATAGCTGGAGCGGGGCAGGCCGCAAGTTAAGCACGTATTCTCGTCCCGCCGCGCTATTGCCTTAGCCGCCACCTCGGCATCACGGTCGGTCATACCGGCTGGCCGGACGGCGAGGACAATTGCAGCGCCTGTTCGACGGCCGCCGCGCCAAGCGTCGAAGGCAGCCGTATGGGACGTGGCAAATAGATCGGCATCCTCAGCGCTCCGCGCAACATCGAGCACTGGAAGCGGATAAACGATGACGTCCGACCACCGGAGGCAGCCGGTGCGGTGATAGTGTCGCTTCGCGACCACCGCCGGCAAGGCAAGCCGTTCGGCTAGATCCATGCGTTCGTCGGTCGCTCTAAGCGCCGCAACAGCTGCCTCAAGGTCGAAGTCCGAGCCAGCAAAAACCGCGTAGGCCCCCAGGTGCTTGCGATGGACGAGGACGGACCAGCTCACCAGATCGTCAAGCGCACTAGCGATATCTCGCGCCGAAGCTTGGGGAACACAAGCTGCCAAGACGCTGCCCGTCGCAGCAAGGCCTGTGCCTACTCCGAACATTTCGAGCACCGTGGCCGCCTTCGCCAGTGCTACGTGGAGCGCCCCCCCGCGCGCTGACGCCCGGTCAATGGCATCAAGGCTGGTCGAAAAGCGATGTCCATCATTGGACGCGAGGATCGCTGGCCCGAGGTTTGAGGTAAGGTAGTCGAAGAGGTGCGTCGGCGAATAAACTTCGTCGGAACTCCGATGCTCAAGAAAATCCTGAAATCCTGAAGGCTCTGCAGACGACAAGAAACTGAAGACACTCCGCTCGTTCTGTCCAAACCGTTGCCGTGACAATGGCCCCAGCAGCATGGCGACGACCGGATGGAGGGGCCAGCAGCCTTCCAGCACTGAAGGGAGTGTCGCGCCCGCACCTCCACGGCGCTGGCGAACCTCTTCCGCGATACGGTTAGCCAGCGCCTTGGCTGCAGCAGGAACTGCTCGACACGTGATGGCCCGTGAGATGAGATCAAGGGTCTCATCGACGGCGGTCACCAGCGGGATGTCTTGGAACCGACCTTGTATCTTGGCCCATTCATCGCGGGTCGCGCGAGGCAGCTTGGCAGCGTAGCGCTCGAACGATTGGTGTAGAATCCCCAGGACAATAAGCTTGCCATTTGATCGTGCGGCGGCCTCGGCAATGTCCTGCAGGATGTGAAAATCACCGCCATCTTGCGCAGCATGCTCAAGATACTTGCCCAGCTCGTCCGCGACGAGGAAAACCCCATCGCTGTCACGAGCATGTGCGGCGGCGCCGATAGCACGAAGAATATCGTCGGCGGGGCCTATGCCCAACGCAGCGCGCAGGTCATCTGCGATTGGTGCTCTTCGTCCCGAAAGACCGATGATTCGCCAGCCTTTGCGGGATTGACCAAATCCACGCCGGATTGCTGCAAGCGTATCACCGTCAAACAGTGCCTCAGCAGCGCTGCGCGCCTTGCACTTGGCCCCCAATAGTGCAGCAAGGACCAGCGCCGCCGACGATTTTCCGCCGCCATAAGGCCCTGTCCAGCTGAATGCGCCTTGCCCTGTCTGGCTGAGGGCTTGCGCCATGTTGACGAACGCCGACCGAACACTGGGTTGAAGGACATAGCCGTCGATGGCATCGGTTTTGCCGAGATCGCTATCGATGCGCGCGGAACGCACGAAGCGACGCTCGACGCGAATGGGCGAGATAGCGTTCATGCTGCTTTCCTCCCACGGGGCGGGAAGGCATCGCGCAACATTTCAACTTCGTGTAGATTACGGCGTCGCACCACTTGCTTGAGACCCGCCGTTTCGCTCCACGTCATCGCGCCTCTAGTAACGTCGCCAAGCCGCATCAAGCGTTCAGCCACGCTATTTTCATCGAGTTTGAACACACGTCCCGGTGAACCGCGCCCGTAGCATGCCGCCTCAGCCGACAATGTGGTCGCCTCTGAGTGCGTGTCCCGCCAAAAGCGATCTAGCGCGATTGCAAATACGGAGTCCGGCAGCGATGCCTTGGGGCCACGGACAAACTCAAAGGCATCTCCAATCGAAGATGGCCTGATGAGACCCAGCTCGACGAGGACGGGTTCGATAGCGTCTTCGGTATTCACCCCGCGCGATCGAGATACATAAGACCGGATGAAGCAATCGACATCGCGCTTCACCGTGGCAGGCGCAACCCGCTTCCAGCCCCGCTGATCGGCGAGCGTGAGCAAGCTTCTAGTCAGCGCGTCGCGATCAAAGGTCAAGCTTCCGAATACATTGAAAGCCCAGTACCAAGTCGTCGTGTTTTGTGGAGACCCACAGAGCGCCAAATGAAGGAGCCATAGGGACGCGGCATTTTCTAAATAAGGATCACTTCCGTCGTGGTCGTCCAGTAGGGCCGATCCTAATGTAGTAGGGGAAAGTCTGCCTTCCTTATCTTCCACAAATCCAGAGGCGAGCGCCCAATAGCGCATGGCTTGCGCCATATTCTTACCGACCCCAAAATGAACGATAGCATCGGCAGCTGCGAAAATGTTTCGATCGGCCCCATTCTTTACCGCATCGAAAGCTTTTTTTAGCCATAAAGCCCGGACAGGAAACGTCTCATGACCCGCAAACTGCGGTCTGAAATCCTCCGATGTGAATAAATCCACCCCTGTCTACTCCCCACTGGACGTCCTATCCAGCGCTGTTCTGACATGAATGGATGGTCCCCGCAAGGAGCTTGGCAGCTTGTCGGGCATCCAATTCACTATGGTCGTGACCGAAACATATACGGAACGAACAGGAAACATCAACGGAAGAAAGACCCATTGCGCGCAAGACATACGAACCCTGTAGCTCACCGGACTGACAGGCCGAGCCGGTTGAGAGGTGTAAGCGGTGTCCAAGTCGCTGAACCACATCATCGGCGTTGATATTGGCGAAGCGAAGATTGAGACTGCCCGGCAGCCGGTGATCCCGACTGCCATTGAGCTTGGGGGTCAACCCTTCCTCCTCCAAACCCGCGAGAAACGCTGCCGCCAGGCGATCCAGATCGCTTGTGTCGTTGAGACGATCTGCGGCAAGCGTGGCGGCCCGGCCGAAGCCGACGATAAGGGGTACCGCCAAGGTGCCAGGGCGCAGGCCTCGTTCCTGCCCACCGCCAAACATCACCGGCTCGGGTTGGAGCGAGGCGGTCGCGCTGACGAATAGGCCCCCTATGCCCTTCGGCCCGTACATTTTGTGGGCGGATATACTAACCGTGTCGCAACCTACTTCTGTGGCATTGAATGGTATTCGACCCACGGCTTGCGCCGCGTCGACATGTAACAGTGCCCCATGATCAGCACAGCGACGGGCGACCTCCTTCAATGGCTGTATGGAGCCGACCTCGTTGTTCGCGGCCATGATCGCCACTACCAAAACGTCGTCTGAAAGCAGCCGATCAAGGGCGGCAAGATCGACTTGGCCCGACGGGAGGACCGGGATTATCTCGTGTTTAAAGCCACTATTTTCTAAGTGGCGCGCGGCCTCAAGGATACACTTATGTTCGATAGCCGAGGTGAGTATCCGGGTTCGTGATAACGCCTTTCTCTGCGCTGCGATCGCCAAGCCTAGAATTGCGATGTTGTTTGCCTCTGTCGCGCCCGAGGTGAAGATGACTTCGGCGGGATCGGCGTCAATGAGATTCGCCACAGATAAACGCGCGCTCGCAACTGCCGCCTCGGCGACGGCGCCCCCCGCATGCGGCGAGTGAGCGTTCCATGGCGCTTCGCGCCAATAAGGAGCCATCGCTTCGATTACTTCCGGAGCGGTCGGCGTTGTCGCGTGATAGTCAAGTGAGATCATTACCCTTGCCATCTAACGGCTTCGCACGAATGCGTCACGTGCAGAGATAATTGGTAAGGCGCAATTTCGGTGCCGCAGCTGGGATGAGGCAGATCTTCAAGGTCTTTGAAGCAAGCAGCCGTGCGATTCATGGTCGGTCGATGATGAGGAGCGGCCGGCAAGGTGGCCTTAGAGCTGCGGGGTCAACAATTCTGAAACCACGGGTTTGGCGGCGTATTAAGCTGACTAAACCTCACCCCAAAATCTCGCGGACCCCAGTAATTCAACCGTATCGAACCAGGCGCGAACGTCCAAAAATCGCCGCCTCTATGCGCATCGGGCTCAGGATCGATGAACGCCCGTCCATCCTTGATTGTACGAATGACGCCGTAACCGTAGGAGCCACGCCCGGTCCAGAAGAAGACCTGGTGGCCAACGTTAAATGCGCTGCCTACACTTACGTCGTCGCTCATCACCTCCGATGCACCTCGATCTTATTGGTTGCCGCAACGCTGCCAACGCCGATCCGCCTCCGATGAATCAGATGCGCTTCCCCAGCAATAGCCTTGGCGCTCGACCTCGGGCAAAAGCATATCCCGTTCTTCGCATGCTCTCATGGTAGCATCATCATCCCCCGACCCGCCCCGACATCGGTCATTGAGCGCAATGTATTTCGCAACGATGGGTATTTCGCGTATAGCAGCGTCGGCGTCCTCTGTGACCGTTTTTCGCTCGCCCTCGTTTGCCGGTTCGATGTCTTTGTAGAACAATGAAGCGAAACTGGGGTCTGGCTCTGTGAGCTCCAGACCATCTCTCGCCATTCTGCTCAAAAGCACTTCACCGATGGGGCGATTACAAGCGGGCGCAGGTTTGGCCCCGTGACGGCGCTGAAACTCGAACGCCTCTTCGTGATCGGCGCCGGTCAGCTGATCGCGCCAACTCGTTCGCATGATCCAGTCGTCGCCAGCGGGTTCCCAAACGATGGATCGGCCCTGCTGTGCCAGCAAGTCTGCCATGGTAGATAGGCGCGTCCCCAACGGCGTCATCCCACTATATACGCATAGCGCCTGATAATCAGGTGACGGCCGTTGAACTGCGCCGATGTTGGTGGACTCGTCACTTGTTTCTACAGCATTTACTGCTGCCGCCTGCGGGGCAGCAGTATCACTGCGAGACGACCGCACTGACGCAACGAAATAGGGGACAGTGACCACAAGCGCCATTCCCATGACGAACGTCAGCACTCGTGCTTCGACGCTCATTGACGATCCGTCATCGCCCTCGTCAAGCGTGGCGACCTCTCGGTCATATTCAGCCTGATCAATCGCCCCGCTATCGAGCAAAGCCTTCAATCGTCCCAGTTGATCCGCTGCCTTGTTCATTGCGGCTCTCCAGCCGCATTGCATTTGACTACCTCATAGGGGGCCAAAGGCCGATTATCGTCCATGTCTGCTATGAAGTAGCTGCCAGGCTCGTTACCAACAGGGAATGAGATGGTCGCGTTCGGCTGGATCGTGCCAACGTCCCACGAAAATTCGCTTTCCTGCACGCCTGCCTGGACGCGGAGAGATTTGCTGGTGGCATTGGTCAGGACAGCTTTAGAGCCAGCGCAGAATGCCGAGGGGTTGGGATTATCCGCAAGCGACTCCCAACTGTCCCGCGTCGGACTGGCGAGGCTCTTATCAGTAAACAGGAAGTCCGCCTCCTGCGCCTGCACAGGCGCAGCCGGAATGGCGCTCTCTGCCTGCTTCGTTTCCTCCTGGTGCGCCCCTCGCGTCAGGAAATAGGTGCCCATCAATAAGATCGCGACCAATTGAATGCCGAAGAACCACCGGATGAACCGGCGCACCCCTTTGCTCTTTTCGCGGCCTTCCCTGAAACGCTCCGCGAACGTGGCGGGCTGGCTCCCGCGCGGGTTCGCGTCGGATGTACCCAACAGGGCCGCCTTCTGCGCCGTGAATTCTTCGTCAGTTAAGACGCCTTCGGCCTTGAGCTGAGCGAGGCGTTCGAGCCCCGTGATCCGATCCGTCATTCGTTGCCCCCCATGTCCATTCGGGGCAACGGCCGAAGCCGGATGTTGGAAACACTGGCACTGCACAGCGCGCATGCGCCTTTACCGGCAAGCCGGCTGGACATGCGCGCATGCCACCCGGCCGAAAATCGACCGAGGTGCAGCGACAAAGAGGTTTCCACGCCCCGCTCCCGAGTATTGCGAGAGCGAGACGACCCTAAAGGATCAATGTTGAGAAATGCAAGAGGTTGGCGAAATGTCACGCGACGATCCTGCGCGCGTGGCGGGCCTCAGCGGCATATTTCGAAAGCGGTTTGCTGCCGGTGAAGGTGGCATCCCGCTCGATGGGCAGGCGGAGCGGCCCACGAACGGCAGCCAGTTCGCCCAGGCTCACATATCCCAGTTCCGGCTCCCCAAGCCCGAGATCGCATAGACCGAATGCCCGATCATAGTCCATGGGATCGATTTCGGTCAGCAGCCAAGTCGCCCCGGCGTCCGGGGTGAAGAGCTTCACCACCGGCACCGGGTCACGGTTCGCGCCCCTTGCGCTGGCGCGACCATGTTCCAGCATCAGTTCGAAAGCGGCCTGATCGATGAAGGACGGCCTTATCATATCAGGCCGCCTTCCCGATGAGGGTAAGGGGAGCGGACGGCGGCGGCGCGATATGCCAATCTTCGATCTTGGTTCGGAGACAGGCTTCGACCGCATCGATGACGGTGCCCCAGTTCAGATAGCGATCGAACAGGGCGAAGGCTTGATCCCTCGCGCCAGCCCAGCCCAGAGCCTCGACGAATTGCTCCAGCTCGACATTCAGGAACGAAGCCTGATCCGTGCCGGGCGACACCAGGAATTTCCCGTAGAGGTCCGCTCCCTGCTGGACGTTGGCATTATGACGCGGAGCGAGCAGCATGAAGTGCGTTTCCGCCCAATCGCCGCGCATCTTCGCCGCTTGGGCGAGCAGATGTTCCCGGAACAATTGCTGGAGGGGGTTCACCCGCAAGGCCGCGTGCATGGGCTCTTTGAACAAACCCGATGCCCGGGCAAGCTCGGCGTATCTGGGGTTCAACTCCGCAGGGGCAGGCTCGGCAAGGCTTTCCGAATATTTGACCTCGATGCCGATCAGGCCGGTCGCGCCGTCGCTGCGCTGATAAACGACCGCCACGTCGAAGGCTGTGCGGTCGCCGGTCAGGTCCGCTTCCCTCCGCCCAGGGGAATGCTCGAACCAGACATGACGAACGGCGGCGATGTCGATGGTCGGTGCAATCGCCCGCATCACCTTGGCCGCAAGCGCCAGATCGAAACGAAGCGGCGCGAAAAGGTTGAATGTCAAGGGCATCGAACTCAGCAGATTGCTGTAAAGCCGCTGTCGGTCGATCAGTGCCCCGGCTTCCTGATAGATGACCTCTCGCCGGGCCAGATGCGCCACGGCCGGTCCCATGAAGTTGCGGCCGACGGCAGCTGCGCTCATGCTGAGCAAGGAACCGACTTTCCGTTTACGTCCGTCCCGACCTTGGAAGCTGCCGATGGGCAGGCCCTGGCGCTCGCGCCACAGGGCTTGGAGAAGGCGCGCGCAGGCGCGGAAGCGGGTGTCGAATTTCTCCTGGACGAAGTGAGTCTTGAGCAACTCATCCGGCACAAGGGGAAGCTGGCCGATAGCCGGGCCTGTCTCTGGCGTCATGAATCCTCCTTCTTTCGCCGGGTTGCGTCCGGCGAAAGGGATTCATTCTGCCTCGTGAGATCGATGCAGAAGTTGGACCGTTATGGTTCACCGAGCATCACAAGCGAGGCATCGTTTCCTTTTTCGGGAAACGCAGTCTGAAAGCCGTCCACTAGGATTGCCGGCGATTGGATTGGTCAGATCGTGAAACTTGAGCAAACAAGGACCTATTCAGTTACGGCAACATGGCCTCTGATAATGGCGCTCGAGCTGTAGGTCGGCCCCATCCAAAATCTCGGCGTGAGGCATTTTTTATCCGATTTTGAGGCCATATTTTCAAACACTTGATACGGATGGTTTAGGGCCAAAAACAGTGATGTGGGGGAGATAGGGGCCGCTGGTTCGCTTCGCGAGCGTATATCGACGTCGTTGTTCTCGAGCGATGTTTCGCTTCCGCGCCTCGTGAGGAATGAAGCATCCTCCTTCGAGATTGTCGGCATCTGCACCGGGCCCTGCCAATTCAAAAAGGTCGGATTCTGCAACCCACAGAAGCCCGTCGATCTTGCACCCGTCGAGTTGACCATTCCAAAACGCCTCCTCAACGGCAGCTGCATAACTGAGGCCAAGGGCTGGAACCAGAATGTCGAATCTGTCGAATGGCAGAGAGGTGAATACGTGATGATCTCTCCACAGCGGATTTCTATGCGCAGAACAGCACCCGAAGACGCTCATGGGTGCGGCGGGGCAATCGGCGTTCTTTGATGCGTCGTTAGCAAGCATGTCGATGCACATACGTCATTCCAATGGTTATAGAGGGGGCGTAATCGGTCACGCGGGTCAGATGGTGATTTCGCGTGGCAACGGGATTGGCTCGGGCGATGGAAAGTCCATCTCCAGCGTGAACGATGGCATGTCGAATTCCGAATGATAGCCTCGGGGCGTGACCGCGATTGCCGGCAGACCTTCAAACGTTTCGAGCGCAAATTTAAAGCCGGGCACGTCATTGGCGCCGACGGCCTGAACGATTTCCTCCCATGGCTCGCAGCCGGATGGAAATGAGCCCGCCCGTGCCAGCGCCTCCCGCTGCCGAATGATCCGGCCGTCGCAATGCTCGGGACCCACTCGGCCGACGGCCCAACCGTACAGAAGCCCTTGTAGCCCCTTTAATCTGAGCGCTTCGGGAGATATCTTTATGACCCGGTGTGAGAACAATTCTTCTTGAAGCCAGTCTGACAGGTAGAGTCTATAAGTGTGATCCGAGACGGCCTGTATTTGCAGCAAGGGGGAGCGGTCGGCGAAGGCCCTTGGCCCCCAGTTCCGTACATCGATGACTGTGGCCGTCAGCCTACGAAGGGCTTGAACGAGAAGTCGCACGCTGTCATCGTCCGACGGCAATGCCATTGCGTCCAACATGTGGCGGGGCTTGATATCGAGGCGGGTGATCGCAACCCCCGCGCGGTTGAGGTGGCGAGTTGCTTCGCTGGCGACGTAGCTGAGCACATAAGCGTCTGCGGTAACGGCTCGTTCGCTATTCCGGTATCGCCGTGACATTCTCAACTGGACTTTGCGGCGCTGCTCCCAGCCTTGGTAAAGATGGTCTTCTTGCGTTAAGTGGGTCGAAAGCACTGGAATCCTGGTAATAGATACAAACTGGCGTAAATCCCTGTGTAAATCGAACGGCGGCAGGGGTTTTGCCCAGCTTGGCTTATCTTTACGTATCGATACGACTGGCGCTGGATTCTTCCTGACGATCATTGCTCATCCTCGTTAATCCAGTTCGCAAGAGACTCAAAACTTGGATCGATTATTTTGTTTTCTTGAAGGGTGATTAATTGGTGGGTATTTTCTTCCCCCTCACTGGAATTCCAGGTGCCCAATTCGGTTACCTTTAGGGCTAAATTGGCTGCTGCTGCGTAGTCCGGGAAATAGTGCGCGCTGTATCCGCGTCCACCGCCCGCGACATGGCGCTGCCACAGCCCTAGCTCGGCAAGCCGCCGACGTGCCCGCTTGACCGTTCCCTCCGCTAAATTCAACTTAGCGGCAAGGGTCTCAGGGCTGGCGAAACAGCCGCGTGGCCCAATGGCGAGCGACAACATGAGATCTGAGACTGCGACGGCAGCTCGGGGGAGCAAGCCATGGGCCGCCACCGCATTTACCGCGTTGAAGAATTGTCGTTGAGGAACCGTATCGCCTATATTGAGCGTGGCAAAGGTGCGGGATTGCCGCGGGCGCTGCTTGCCGGTGCGCACAAGATAATCGGCTTTGCGCAGAGCATCACTGAACCTCCATGGCGTGGTGCCGTTGCGCTTTGGCCGCGTAAGATCGACCGTCGCGGCGAACTGTGTCCATGCCTGCTTGGCGATTTCCTCCGGTGCATTAATCCCCGAGGACCAGACCGACCAGATGATTTTCATGAGCCTGCTATCGCGTCCATCGTCAGGCAGTTCCGCCGCGCCGGGCATTGGCAAAATGTCAGTCGGATCGGCGGTCTTAAGCGGCGGCATCAAACCGGCGAATTCGGCGCGTAGGCGAGCCAAGGCGGCAGGGGTGGCGACTGGCAGCGCAGATAACGGCCGGTCAACTGGCGATGGGCCAACCCATTCATAGGGCTGCCGAGTATCAGGGTGTATCCCAAATGCGACGAAGTAGCTGCGTTCGCCGAGAAAATCGGCACCTGCCATGCGCGAGGTACGAATTGGTTGAACGGTGCGATAGAGCAGCAGCCTCTTGGGATGCTTACCGATGCGCTTAAGCGGTTCGCCCGAGAGGATATCACGCGCGGCGGCCTCTAACTTGTCCGCGAGAGAGAGCTCGGTCGCGTCTATGTCGATGGCGATAGTACGGCCGCAAATGATGCCGACACCGTGCCGAGGGAAGCGTTCATTCCAAGATGCAATTAACTCGGCTGATGGCAGACGGCCACTGAACTCCTGCCAGCCTTTCACGTTCGACTTTTTAGATTTTGGTGTCACCGGGCTAACCGAATAGTCGTTCTGGACAAGCCGCGATGCGACGTGGTTGAAGGTTGTTGGGATTGAGCCAGAATTTGTCGCGCGCATGGTCTACGCCCTCCGACAAGCGGCTACCGCTTCGGAGGTGCTGGCCACTTTGTGAGCCTCCAACCAATCGCGAATGTCGGCCGGGTCATATAAGACCTTCCGGCCTAGTTTGATGAAGCGAGGGCCACCGCCGAGATGGCGAATGTTCTCAAGGGTGGAGATTGCAAGGCCGGACAGGCGGGCGGCACCCGCTGTATCGACAGGTTCGGTAAGTGGCATGAAGAACTCCGAGCTACCCCGACCCAATTGCGGGGAACACGAAGATGTTCGGGCATACTGCACACCCGAAATAGAGCCCCAATAATCGCGTGAGGCAGATTATTTTGGGGCTCTATTTCGGGGCCTTGGCCAAAAGCTTCCAGTAAAGCTCGCGTATCGAGTTTTCGACGGTTTTGAGTGTCGGTGTCCGAAGGCCAATGTGGCTTTGATCATTCGAAAATTCCGACAATAGTTCTTTTGCCTGGGCCCTCAATTCGGGTAGCATGGTACCCGCTGCCGATCGTTGTTTGAGCAGATTCTCAAAAATGTGCATCGAGCTTGGGCGCCCTGGGGCACCAGTTCGGTCGCTCTTGCGCCCGTAATTGGTGGCTCCGCCCACAGATGTAGCCGTTGAGGTTTGGACCTCGACTGCTGAGGGGGCTCGACATGTCTGTTGGGCTATTGCGGTCTCGAACGCCGGACCGTCGAAGAAAATAAATGGGGCAGTGTCTGTCGCTAAGGACGACCGCATCGGAGTGAATCGACACGTCTGAAAATACGCCGTCAAAACGTCTGGCCGCACCCACACTGTACTCGATTGGCGGGTAAGGGCCATCGATTTCTCGTCGTAGAAGAGCGTGTCGAAATCACCATCGCGGGCATGTTCTGCAATCCATGGGATCACCTTCAACAGGCGGCCATGCGCGCCACTTGGATGAAGGCTTTCCTGCTTTTTCGTAAGCGTATCGTTGTCGTGCCATTCATCAGGAAACAATGCTTGACCTACGCGGCACACTGCATCTGCGAGAAAAATGTGATGACGGGAACTCTGGGGCCAAAGAAATTGCTTGGACCAAAACCCCCAATGCAGGACATGCTCGTTCAAAAAGCGCGGAAGCGACGGAATAGTCGAGCGCTCTTGTTCTGGGGCGGGATTTGCTTCTCCGAAGGTAACCTCGTTAGACATTTTGATCGCCGTCGGGGAGGCCGGCTGCATTCGCCGCTCGCATTTTGCAGGATATTAGATTGGTAACGAACCCCTCCCACTTCGCCAAGGCGACCCGTTTCTCTTCCGTCCAATTATGGCGTTGATAGACGCCAGCAACACCAGATCGCGAGCCGCTTAGGTGGTTCAAAACCGCCTCCGTGACTTCGAATCGAACGCCGAGGCGCTGGAATCCAGTTGCCAGCGTCCGCCGGAAATCGTGCAGTCGCCAGTGAGAGAGGGGGGCATGACCGTCCTCTGCAATCAGTCGATCGAGCTTCTTCTTACCTTTGGCATGCATAGCAAAAACCTTGCCGCCTGAGGTTGCGAATATAATGCCGCGCTTGGGCCAGTTTTCCGATCCTGCCACGCCATCGAGGATTGCCGTAGCCAGATCGCCGAGAGGAATGACGTGAGCCTCTCCGTTTTTTGAGCGAGCGCCCGGCAACGTCCAGCAGCGATTCGCTCGATTGACCTCTTCCCAAGACAGGCCCGTGACCTCCCCACGGCGCTGACCGGTGACAATTAGGAGCCGGACGATAGGGCCAAACAGCCTTCCAGCATCGGCGGAGGCAAACCACACACGGCTTAGTTCACCATCGTCAAGTACACGATCGCGCGCCTTTACGGCGGCGGGCGTCTCCATCCCCTCGCATGGCGAACGTTCCAAGTCCCCCCGACCCATCGCCCAACGGAACAGGCGGCGAAGGACCGCAAAGGTATTCCGGCGCAGGGCTTGTTGCCCAGCCGGCAGACGGTCAAGCACATCTGAGATGTCAGCGCGGGTAATGAGAGGTATCGGCTTATTGCCCAGAACGGGTATCGTGTGGATGCGGAGAGTGCGTTCCACCATTCGCTTCCAGCCAGCACCAACACAGGAAGCCTCGAACTTAATGGAGTAGGTGGCAAATGCCAGATCGACGGCTTGCCTCCGTCGCTCTCGATCCGCATCGATAGGGTCAATTCCTTGGCCCACCAGCTTGGCAATTCGTTCAGCTTCGCTTCGAGCTGTGCTTGGTGTCCACGGGCTACCGTAAGCCCCAATCGTCCATCGACGGGTCTTCGACTCGCGCCCACCCATCCGATATTGATACACGAAGCTCTTCGAACCAGCTGACGTGACTTTGAGGCCAAACCCACGCAATTCATCATCCCAAAGGAATGTGTCGCTCGTGGGCATCGGCAATGCCGCGTCCACTGATCGCTTCGTGATTTTTCCGCTTGCCAACGTACCCACCTAGTAATCACTCAGCAATCACCATAGCGGGAATGTTGAGGAACAGCAAGGGAACGGAGGGAATGCTTGCAAGGCGCTAGATAGGCTTAAATGGCTATTCTGCCTTAATTAGCGCCTACGGTACCTGAAATACCAGACTTCGTGACCCAGGCGGCGGGCTTTGGCTTCGTAGCGGGTTTCGGGCCAGCCGCCGGGGCGAACCTGGAAATCCCTGGGTTCGCTGGCCAGCCATTCGAAGTCGGGATGGCCGTTCATCACCATTAGCGCCCAGCGCAGATAGATGGGGTGATCCGTGCCGAAGCGGAATTCGCCGCCGGGTTTCAGCTTTTTCGCGATCATCGCCACGGGGCCGGGGTTCATCATCCGCCGCTTGGCGTGGCGCGCCTTGG
>Ga0255338_1002762_pt1 | contig 23760 bp, 24 predicted proteins | sample MeOH1_35cm_T4_19_FD_203715 | JGI IMG/M metagenome (GOLD analysis project Ga0255338, IMG submission 203715) | Sandy soil microbial communities from University of British Columbia, Vancouver, Canada - MeOH1_35cm_T4_195 | ecosystem: Engineered > Artificial ecosystem > Sand microcosm > Unclassified ...
GCCGGCATCCACCTGATCCTGGCCACCCAGCGCCCCAGCGTGGACGTGATCACCGGCCTGATCAAGGCCAACATCCCGACCCGCATCGCCTTCCAGGTGTCGAGCAAGATCGACAGCCGCACCATCCTCGACCAGATGGGCGCCGAGGCGCTGCTGGGCATGGGTGACATGCTCTACATGCCCTCCGGCACCGGTTTCCCGATCCGGGTGCACGGCGCTTTCGTCAGCGACGACGAGGTGCACCGCGTCGTCAGCTACCTCAAGAGCCAGGGCGAGCCGAACTACATCGAGGGCGTGCTCGAAGGCGGCACGGTCGAGGGCGAGGACGGCCCGCTGGGCGAGGGCGGCGGCGAGGGTGGCGAGAAGGACCCGATGTACGACCAGGCCGTGGAGATCGTGCTCAAGGACCGCAAGGCCAGCATCTCCTACGTGCAGCGCAAGCTGCGCATCGGCTACAACCGCTCGGCGCGCCTGCTGGAAGACATGGAGAACGCCGGCCTGGTCAGCGCCCTCACCGCGAGCGGCCAGCGCGAGGTGCTGATGCCGGCTCGCTCGGAGTGAACCTTTGACCCGCCCCGCGGGTCGGATGACCATGAACCTGATGCCTTTTTCCCGCCGTTGCCTGCTGTCAGGCCTGGCCGCCGCTGCGCTGGCCAGCATCGCTCCCGCCAGTTGGGCCAACGGCCTGGACAGTCTGGAGCGCTTCATCCAGACCGCCCGTTCCGGGCGCGCCGCCTTCACCCAGGTGGTGACGGCGCCGCCGAAGGAGGGGCAGGCGGCGCGCAGCAAGTCGTCCAGCGGCACCTTCGAGTTCCAGCGGCCCGGGCGCTTCCGCTTCCTCTACCGCAAGCCGTTCGAGCAGAGCATCGTGGCGGACGGCCAGACCCTGTGGCTGCACGACGTGGACCTGAATCAGGTCACGGCACGCCAGCAGGCCAAGGTGCTGGGCGCCACCCCGGCGGCGCTGGTGGCGTCCGCCACCGACCTGAAGGCGTTGCAGGCCGATTTCACCTTGCAGGCTGCGCCGGACCGGGACGGCCTGCAGTGGGTGGTGGCCGCGCCCAGGTCGCGCGATGGCCAGTTGCAGAGCGTGCGCGTGGGTTTCCGGTCCAGCGACAAGGGGCCTGAGCTGGCCTCCCTCGATATCCTGGACAGCTTCGGCCAGCGCTCGGTGCTCAGCTTCACCGGCTTCGAACTCAACCCCATCCTGTCGGCTGACACCTTCCAGTTCAAGCCGCCGGCGGGCGCCGACGTGGTGCGGCAATGACCGGGTGCCGCCGGCTCGCCGGACGGCGTGCGGTGGTCAGGGCGCGGCGCTGAAGGCCAGCCCCGCGGCCAGGGCCAGCGCGTGAACCACGGCGGCACCGATGCCCAGCACGATGGCCGGCCGCAGCCGCTGAGCTTGTTCGCCGTGACGCCGCAGCAGCAGCGCCGAGCCCAGCGCCGCGGGCAGCGAGAGCAGGCCCCACAGCGCGCCGGGCGGTAGGCCGTGCCCATCGACGGCCAGAGCCAGCCCACCGTGTGCCAGCAGGGCCAGACCCAGGTACAGCTGGGCGGCCCTGCGCGGACCCAGGCGCACCACGAGTGTGCGCTTGCCCACGCGGGCATCGGCCGGTGCGTCCGGGAAGCCGTTGACCAACAGGATGTTGGCGACCAGCAGCGCCAGGCCGACGCCCGAGAGTGCCGGGGCTGCCGCAAAGGCACCGCGCTGCACGTAGTCGGTTCCCACGACGATCAGCCACCAGGCCCCCGCGACAGCCAGTTCACCCAGGCCGCGTGACATCAGCGCCAGCGGCGGCGCCGAGTAGGCCCAGGCCACGAACAGGCCCACCGCGCCGATCAGCACCAGGCCGGGGCCGCTGTGCGCCGCCAGCCACAGCCCGGCCGGTATCAGCGCCAGCAGCAGCACGGCCGCCCAGCGCCCGGTGACGGCCTCGCTGACCACGCCCTGCTGGATCAGCCGCGAGCCGCCGGAAAACGGGAACAGCCCCTGTTCGTTGGCGGCGTCGGCACCGTTGCGTGCATCGTGGTAGTCGTTCAGCACATTGGCGCCGGCGTGCGCCATCAGCGCCAGCAGCAGGGTGAGCAGCGCCGTCGGCAGGTCCACGTCGCCGCGGATCGAGGCGCTAGCCAGTCCCAGCGCGCAGGCCGCCGCCGTGACGAGCAGGAACCCGGGGCGCGTCATGCGCAGCAGCAGGCGCCAGTCCAAGGGGGGAGGTGGTGCGGGAGCGGGACGCAGGAGCATGGCGGGAGGCAGAGTGCGGACTGTTCGATTCTGCACGGTCGGGGGGCGCTTGCATCGGCCAACTGACGGGTTGTGCCAGGGCCTGGGGTACGATCCTGCGCAGGGGGTCCAGGGGGGGCGCCATAGCACGTCACAGCCGATCATTGACGCTGGGGCGGGTGATGCTTGGATCTTGAATCCGCCTTCCCTTCATTAATTTTTATGTCAGCAATTTCTCCGAATTCTCTTGAGGATCGCGTGCACACGCTGCGCTCACGGTGGGAGCGCTATCTCGCCGAGGGCTCCCTGGGGAAATTCATCGAGTTTTCTGTCGCGGTCAACAGTTTCACCGAGTACTTGAGCCGTCTGCGGCTGGCCGGTCTGATGCGCCTTTCCGAGGGACTGGAGAATGTGGCGCTGTCCAAGCTGGATGACGCCTTTCCCCATCCGATGGCGCCCAAGGACATGGCGGCGTTGCAGCGACAGATCGATTCGCTGTTGGGCGCGGTGACCAGCTCCCTGGTCAGTGCCCCGCATCGTCGCGTCGAGGAGAAGTCCGTCGCTCATGTCGATGCCGACTGGATCAAGCCACGCACCGTGTGGCTGGTCGCCGAGGAAGCCGAGTCCAGGATGGCCGATGCCCTGGCGAACCAGTTGAAGTTTTTCGGTTTTCAGGTGTTGGCGTCGGCGTGGAAGACGCCCTTCCTTCCCGAGGGCATGCCGCTGGCCGTGCTGTTCATGCCCGCGGAGGCATCCACCCAGGCCGAGGCGTTTGAACGCATCGCGGCCATTCGTGCCCAGGTTCCGGCGAGCCAGCTGTTCTACCTGAGCGAACGCATCGAGATGGATTCGATGGTCGCCCTGATGCGCATCGGGATCGACCAGGTCATTCCGGTGCAGGAGCAGCCGTCGATGGTGCTCAACTGCATTCTCGATCTGGTACAGACCCAGGAGCAGGCGCAGTATCGCGTGCTGGTGGTGGAGGATTCGCGCGTGGCCGTCGCCTTGATCCGGCGCACGCTCACGCAGCATGGCATCGAGACGCAGGCTATCACCGATCCCGGTGAGCTGTTGGACGCATTGGCGTCTTACCGTCCCGACCTGATCTTGATGGACATGCACATGCCCCGCTTCAATGGCATCGAGGCGACCCGCGTGCTGCGTCAGATCGCCAGCTACGACGCGCTGCCCATCGTCTATCTGTCCGGCGAATCCGATGTGGGCCTGCAGGTTGAGGCGCTGCGTCTGGGCGGTGACCAGTTCCTGAGCAAGCCGTTCAATCCGGTGCTGCTGGCGGCTGTCGTGAAAACCAGGATCGAGCGCTACCGGGAGGCGCGTCGCTCGACCCAGCTCGATGGTTTGACGGGCCTGCTGAACCACACGGCGGCCAAGTCCAGGCTGGCGGAGATGGTCGACGAGGTTGGCCTCGGCGGCATGCTGACCGTGGCCATGATCGACATCGACCATTTCAAGTCCATCAACGACACCTACGGTCATCCCGTCGGCGATCAGGTCATCCGCGGACTGGCCTGGCTGCTGAAGGGCCGGCTGCGCTCCGTGGACCTGATCGGCCGTTATGGCGGCGAGGAGTTTCTGCTGGCGCTGCCGGGGGTCAGCCTGGAGCAGGCCCAGGCGGCGATCGACGGCATACGCCGGAGTTTTGCCGAGCTGCCGCATGCGCATCCGAACGGCGCCCTGCATGCCACCTTCAGCGCGGGTGTTGCGGCCTACCCGCTGGTGGAGACCGCCGCCGGTCTCACGGAAGCCGCGGACGCCGCGCTGCTGCAGGCCAAGCGGCTGGGCCGCAACCGGGTCGTGAAGTCGCCGTGACGTCCGGGAGCCGGGCCGGGCTCCTTGCGCAATTTTTCCGCCCCATCCACACTCGCGTTTTCGATCTGGGTGGGCACCTTGTGCCGGGCCCGCCGCACTCGACATGACTGCCCCTTCTCGCTCCGCTGCCGCATCTTCCTCAGTTCACCAACCGCTGGCCGAGCGCCTGCGCCCGAAAACGCTGGGCGAGGTGATCGGCCAGCAGCACCTGCTGGGCGAGGGCATGCCGCTGCGCATTGCCTTCGAGTCGGGGCGCCCGCACAGCTGCATCCTCTGGGGGCCGCCCGGCGTGGGCAAGACCACGATTGCGCGGCTGATGGCCGACGCGTTCGACGCGCAGTTCATCCCCATCAGCGCGGTGCTGGGCGGAGTCAAGGACATCCGCGAGGCGGTGGAGCGCGCCCAGGCGGCGCGCGAGGGGCTGCACGCGCAGTCGACCATCGTGTTCGTGGACGAGGTGCACCGCTTCAACAAGAGCCAGCAGGACGCCTTCCTGCCGCATGTCGAGAGTGGCCTGTTCACCTTCATCGGCGCCACCACCGAGAATCCGTCGTTCGAGGTCAACTCGGCGCTGCTGTCGCGCGCGGCGGTGTACGTGCTGCAGCCGCTGGGCGAAGAGGATCTGAAGCAGATCGTGGCCCGGGCCCAGGCGATACAAGCGGTGCCAGCGATTGAAAACGAAGCGATCGAACGGCTGATCGCCTACGCCGACGGTGACGCGCGGCGCCTGCTCAACACGCTGGAGACGCTGGCCGTGGCGGCCGAGCGCGAGCGCATCGACCCGGTCACCGATGCTTGGCTGCTCAAGGTGCTCGGCGAGCGCATGCGCCGCTACGACAAGGGCGGCGAGCAGTTCTACGACACCATCAGCGCGCTGCACAAGTCGGTGCGCGGCTCCGACCCCGATGCCGCACTCTACTGGTTCGTGCGCATGCTCGACGGCGGGGCCGATCCGCGCTACATGGCGCGCCGCTTCATCCGCATGGCGACCGAGGACGTCGGCTTGGCCGACCCGCGCGCGCTGCGCCTGGCCCTGGATGCGGCCGAGGTCTATGAGCGGCTGGGCAGTCCCGAGGGCGAGCTGGCGCTGGCCGAGTGCGTGGTCTATCTGGCGGTGGCGGCCAAGTCCAACGCCGTGTACCAGGCCTTCAACGCGGTCAAGGCCTTCGTCAAGAAGGACGGCACGCGCCCGGTGCCCATGCACCTGCGCAATGCGCCGACGAAGCTGATGAAGCAGCTCGACTATGGCAAGGGCTACCGCTACGCGCACGACGAGGAGGGCGGCTTCGCCGCCGGCGAGCGCTACCTGCCCGAGGGCATGGCCGAGCCCGGCTTCTACCGGCCGGTGCCGCGTGGCCTGGAAATCCGCATCGGCGAGAAGCTCGCCGAACTGCGACGCCGGAACGAAACCAAGCGCTGACGCGCCCGCGCCACCCCGGGCAGGCGAGGGTAAACCCCGGCCCCTCGCGCCCGTGCGGCGCAGGGGGCGTGGCTAGAATCGATTGCACCACCCGCCATCGCCTTGCCCTGGCGGGTTTTTTGCTAGGTTGAGGAGAGCGCCCGGCGGTTCGGGCGGGCAAGGGAGAACCGGGACATGGAAGTCTTGCTACAGCAGATCATCAACGGTCTGGTCCTGGGCAGCATGTATGCGCTCGTGGCGCTGGGCTACACGATGGTGTACGGCATCATCAACCTGATCAACTTTGCGCATGGCGAGGTGCTGATGGTCGCCGCGCTGACCAGCTGGAGCGTGATCGGCCTGATGCAGGGTGCCATGCCCGGCGCGCCGGGCTGGATCATCCTGATCCTCGCCACGCTGATCGCCTGCGTGGTGGCGGCGGCGCTGAACTTCACGATCGAGAAGGTGGCCTACCGACCGTTGCGCAACAGCCCGCGGCTGGCGCCGCTGATCACCGCGATCGGCATGAGCATCCTGCTGCAGACGCTGGCGATGATCCTCTGGAAGCCGAACTACAAGCCCTATCCCACGCTGCTGCCGAGCGCGCCCCTGCACATTGGCGGCGCGGTGATCACGCCGACGCAGATCATGATCCTCGCGGTGACAGCACTGGCGCTGGCGGCGCTGATGGTCCTGGTGCACTACACGCGGCTTGGCCGCGCCATGCGCGCGACGGCCGAAAACCCGCGCGTGGCGGCGCTGATGGGGGTGCGGCCGGACCGGGTGATCTCGGCCACTTTCATCATCGGCGCGGTGCTGGCCGCGATCGCGGGCGTGATGTACGCCTCCAACTACGGCACGGTGCAGCACACCATGGGCTTCCTGCCCGGCCTGAAGGCGTTCACCGCGGCGGTGTTCGGTGGCATCGGCAACCTGGCCGGGGCCGTGGTCGGTGGCCTGCTGCTGGGCCTGATCGAGTCGATCGGCTCGGGCTACATCGGCGCGCTGACCGGCGGCGTGCTGGGCAGCCACTACAGCGACATCTTTGCCTTCATCGTGCTGATCGTGGTGCTGACGCTGCGTCCTTCGGGCCTGCTCGGCGAGCGCGTGGCCGACCGGGCCTGAGGCCCAGGAGATTCGACCATGAAACCGAACAAGACCGTCGCCTTCGTGCTGGCCGCCGCCGGCCTGCTGCTCCTGCCGCTGGTGCTGCAGAGCTTCGGCAATGCCTGGGTGCGCATCGCCGACACGGCGCTGCTCTACGTGCTGCTGGCGCTGGGGCTGAACATCGTGGTGGGCTACGCCGGTCTGCTCGACCTGGGCTACGTCGCCTTCTTCGCCGTCGGGGCCTACCTGTTCGGTTTGTTGGCCTCGCCGCATTTGACGGAGACCTTCCCGGCCTTGGCGGCGCTGTTCCCGAATGGCCTGCACACCCCGCTGTGGCTGGTCATCCCGCTGGCGGCTGGGCTGGCCGGGCTGTTCGGCGTGCTGCTGGGCGCGCCGACACTGAAGCTGCGCGGCGACTACCTGGCCATCGTCACGCTGGGCTTCGGCGAGATCATCCGCGTGTTCCTGAATAACCTGGACCACCCGGTCAACCTGACCAACGGCCCCAAGGGCCTGAGCCAGATCGACTCGATCAAGTTCTGGGGGCTGGACCTGGGGCGGCCGCTGACCGTGGGCGGCTTCGAACTGGCCTCGGTCACGCTCTACTACTACCTGTTCCTGGCGCTGGTGCTGCTCAGCGTGCTGATCTGCCACCGGCTGGAGTTCTCGCGCATCGGCCGCGCCTGGATGGCGATCCGCGAGGACGAGATCGCCGCCAAGGCGATGGGGCTGAACACGCGCAACCTCAAGCTGCTGGCCTTCGGCATGGGCGCCACCTTCGGCGGTGTGTCCGGCGCGATGTTCGGTGCTTTTCAGGGCTTCGTCTCCCCCGAGTCGTTCAGCCTGATGGAGTCGGTGATGATCGTCGCCATGGTGGTGTTGGGCGGCATCGGCCACCTGCCGGGCGTGGTGCTCGGCGCGGTGCTGCTGGCGGCGCTGCCCGAGGTGTTGCGCTACGTGGCCGGCCCGCTGCAGGCCATGACCGAGGGGCGGCTGGACGCCGCCATCCTGCGCCAGCTGCTGATCGCGCTGGCCATGATCGTGGTCATGCTGTGGCGGCCGCGCGGCCTGTGGCCGGCGCCCGAGCATGGCCGGGCCCTGCCCACGCGCTGAGGAGCACCGGATGGCAGAACTTGTGTTGAACGTGAGCGGCATCTCCAAGCGCTTCGGCGGCCTGCAGGCGCTGGCCGACGTGGGCCTGGCGATCGAACGCGGCCAGGTCTATGGCCTGATCGGACCGAACGGTGCCGGCAAGACCACCTTCTTCAACGTCATCACGGGCCTGTACACGCCCGACAGCGGCCGCTTCGAGCTGGCTGGCCGGCCCTACCGACCCAGCGCGGTGCACGAGGTGGCGCGGGCCGGCATTGCGCGGACCTTCCAGAACATTCGATTGTTCGCCGACATGACGGCGCTGGAGAACGTGATGGTCGGGCGCCATGTCCGCACCCGCTCCGGCCTGTTCGGCGCCATCTTCCGCACGCGTGGCTTCCGGGCCGAGGAGGCGGCCATCGCCGAGCGCGCCCAGGCCCTGCTGGACTATGTCGGCATCGGCGCCTACGCCGGCTTCAAGGCGCGCACGCTCAGCTACGGCGACCAGCGCCGGCTGGAGATCGCGCGCGCGCTGGCGACCGAGCCACAACTGCTCGCGCTGGACGAGCCGGCCGCCGGCATGAACGCGACCGAGAAGCTGCAGCTGCGCGAGCTGATCGACCGCATTCGCCGCGACGGTCGCACCGTCCTGCTGATCGAGCACGATGTGAAGCTGGTGATGGGCCTGTGCGACCGCGTCACCGTGCTCGACTACGGCCGGCAGATTGCCGAGGGCACGCCGGCGGAGGTGCAAAGGAACGAGCAGGTGATCGCGGCCTACCTGGGGCAGGGGGCCGAACAAGCTGTGAGCCATTCGGCGAAAGGGGAGGCGTGACATGGGCCAGCCACTGCTCAGGATCCGGGGGCTGAAGGTCGCCTACGGCGGCATCCAGGCCGTCAAGGGCATCGACTTCGAGGTGGGCGAGGGCGAGCTGGTCTCGCTGATCGGCTCCAACGGCGCGGGCAAGACCACCACGCTGCTGGCGCTGACCGGTTCCCTGCCGCTGCAGGGCGGCGACATCGAGTACCTGGGCCGCAGCATCCGGGGGCAGGGCCCCTGGGACCTGGTGCGCCAGGGCCTGGCCCTGGTGCCGGAAGGCCGCGGCGTGTTCACCCGCATGACGATCCGGGAAAACCTGCTGATGGGCGCCCATGTTCGTGCCGACCGGGCCGGCATTGCCGCCGACCTGGAGCGCCAGTTCGCGCTGTTCCCGCGCCTGAGGGAACGGCGCGAGCAGCTGGCCGGCACCCTGTCGGGCGGTGAGCAGCAGATGCTGGCGCTGGGGCGCGCACTGATGAGCCGGCCGCGCGTGCTGCTGCTGGACGAGCCCTCGATGGGTCTGGCGCCGATCATGGTGGACAAGATCTTCGAGGTGGTGCGCGACGTGCACGCCCAGGGCGTGACCGTGCTGCTGGTCGAGCAGAACGCCAGCCGCGCGCTGGCGCTGGCGGACCGGGGCTACGTGATGGAGTCGGGCCTGATCACCATGGCCGGCGCGGGCCGCCAGCTACTGGACGATCCCCGGGTGCGCGCCGCCTACCTCGGCGAGTGAGGCGCGCTCAGATCACGTAGTCACCGCCCTCGTCCGCGACGGCCGGCGCCGGCTCGCGCAGCAGGCGGGCGAAGTCGTCAGGTGGCACCGGGCGGCTCTTCAAGTAGCCCTGGAAGCGGTCGCAGCCCTGCTGGCGCAGGAAGTCGAGCTGGGCCCGGGTTTCCACGCCCTCGGCCAGCACCTTGAGGCCGAGGTGGTGCCCCATGGCGATGATCGCCGCGCTGATGGCGGCGCTGTCTTGGTCGCCTGGCAGGTCGGCCACGAAGCTGCGGTCGATCTTGAGCACGTCGATCGGCAGGCGCTTGAGGTAGGCCAGCGAGGAGTAGCCGACGCCGAAGTCGTCGATGGCCACGCTCACCCCCATGCCGCGCAGGCGGCGCAGCACGCACGGCACGTCCTGCGTCGCATCCATGAAAACACCCTCGGTCAGCTCGATCTCCAGCTGGCTGGCCGGAAAACCGGTGTCGCGTAGCGCCTGGGCCACTTCCTGCGGGAAGCTGTCGCCGAGGAATTGCCGGGGCGAGACATTGATGGAGAGCCGGGAGGCGGGCAAGCCCTGGTCCATCCAGCGCCGCCCCTGCCGGCAGGCTTCGCGCAGCACCCAGGCGCCGAGCTCCTTGATCAGGCCACTGGTCTCGGCGATCGGGATGAAGCGCGCCGGCGGGATCCAGCCCAGCTCCGGGTCATGCCAGCGCAGCAGGGCCTCGGCGCCGATGATCTCGCCGCTGGCGATGCAGACCTGCGGCTGGTAGTGCAGAGCCAGGCGGCCCTGCGCCAGGGCCCGGCGCAGCCGGGCTTCCAGCTGCAGGCGCTCGCGGGCCGTGCGTGTCAGCTCGTCCGAGAAATAGCGGAACATGCCGCGCCCGTCGGCCTTGGCGCGGTAAAGCGCCGCGTCGGCGCCTTGCAGCAGCGCCTGGGTCGTGCTGCCGTGCTGGGGAAAGAGGCAGATGCCGACACTGGCGCCGACGCGGACCTCGATGCCTTCCTCGGACTGCCAGGGCTGCGCCAGCGTGTCGATCAGGTCCTGGCTCAGGCGCGCCGCCTCGCCAGGCGTGCACGGCTGGTGCATCAGCACGACGAACTCGTCGCCGCCCACGCGCGCCAGCAGGTCGTTGGCCCCCATATGCCGTGCGAGGCGCAAGGCGACATGCCGCAGCAACTGGTCGCCCACCAGATGGCCATAGCTGTCGTTGACTTCCTTGAAGTGGTCCAGGTCCAGCAGCAGCACCGCCAGCGAGGAGGTCTCGCCGCTCAGGGCTTCATCGACCTTGCGCTGCAGCAGCAGGCGGTTGGGCAGGCTGGTCAGCGGATCGTAGTGGGCCAGCCGCTCCAGTTCGGCCGTGCGCTCGCGCACGCGCTGATCCAGCGCCTGGTTGGCCTTGCGCACCCGCTCCTCGATGAGCCGGCGCGGGGTGATGTCCAGCAAATGCACGAACACGCCCTTGACCTGGCCCGCCTCGACGTCGGGCAGGTAGCTGACCGAGGCAAAGAAGCGGGTGCCGTCGGCGTGGCGGCGCTCCACCTCCAGGGACTGCGCCTGGCCGCCCAGCGCGGCCTGCATCCGGGGCAAGATGCTGGGCAGGGCCGCGGGATCGACGATCTCGCTGACATGTCGCCCCAGCATGGTCTGGACTTCTCGGCCGTGAAAGCGCATCAGGGCGTCGTTGCAGAAGCGACAGCGCAGTTCGCGGTCGTAGTAGGCCATCATGCCCGGCACCTTGTTGGCCAGGCTTTGCATGAAGCGTTGCGCCGTGCTCAGCGCGGCCGTGCGCTCGACCACGCGCGTTTCCAGCTGGGTGTTGAGTTCCTGCAGCCGGATTTCCAGGGCCTTGTAGCGGCTGATGTCCTGCAGCGTCAGCACGCCGGGCTCGCCGTAACCGTCGTCCACGGCCTCAGGCAGGCCCGTCAGCTTGGCCCAGCCCAGCCGGCCGGCAGCGCTGATCAGGCGGAACTCGATGTCGAGAGGGTCGCCGCTGGCCAGTGAACGGCGCCAGGCCCGCCGCAACGCGGGCCGGTCTCCCGGATGGACGTGCGCGAGGAAGGCATTCACGTGCAACCGGTCCTCCGTGTGGGGGCGGTCGAGCATGCGGCGGATCTCGCTGCTGCAGTGCACCTGCCGGGACGCCCGGTCGAACTCGAGGCGGCCGATGCCGGCCAGCCGCTGCGCCGCGGCCAGCTGCCCGCGCAGGGCGGCCATGGCCAACTCCTGCTCCTTGCGCGCGGTGACGTCGGCCTGGATCGCGATGTAGCGCACCACTTCGCCGCCAGCGCCTCGGATCGGGTGGATGTTCAGCGAGCACCAGTAGGTTTCGCCGTTTTTCTTGTAGTTCAGGACCTCGCACTGGGTGACCGGCTCGCCGCGGCGCAGCCGCTGGACGACCCAGTCGGCCCGGGACAGATCCGTTTTCGGGCCGTGCAGGAAGCTGCGTGGCTTGCGGCCGCGGATCTCCTCCAGGGTCCAGCCGGTGATGCGGGTGTAGGCCGGGTTGACCCATTCGATCTCGCGCTCCGCGTTGGTGACGACCACCATGTTCGAGGTGTGCTGCACCACCAGCTCCAGGCGCTGGAAGTGCTCAGCGTCGCGTGGCAGGTCGATGGCATCCGGCCAGCCAACGGACGCAGCCTCCAGGAGGACGGGCGGGGCATCAGGGGAGATCATGCGAAACGGAGGTGAAATCCGGTGTTTTGTTGAATGTCCTTGATACAGATTTAATCTTTGATGACGACTGCACCAAAATGGCGAATTTCGTGATATTTTTCACGAAATTCGCCTCGTGATGTCACGCGTCCTCCCGGGCCTGGACTGGCGGCCCGGTCAATCGACCTTGGCCCCGGACGCCTTCACCACCCGTTCGTAGCGGGCCAGTTCGCGCTTCATCAGCGCGCCGAACTGCTCGGGCGTGGTCGGTACCGGCTCGGCCAGCAGCGCGGCGAAGCGGGTGCGGGTTTCCGGGGCATTGAGCGCGTCGGTGAAGGCCTGGTTCAGCCGGGCAATGACGTCCTTGGGCGTGGCGGCCGGCGCCACCAGGCCCCACCAGGTGTCGATCTCGAAGCCCTTGAGCGTCTCGGCGATGGCCGGCACGTCGGGCAGGCTGGCGGCGCGCCGCGCGCTGGTCACGGCGATGGCCCTGAGCTTGCCGCTCCGGATGTTGGGCGCGGCGGTGGCGAGGTTGTCGATGTTGAAGTCCACCTGGCCCGACAGCAGCGCCAGCTGGGCCGGGTTGCCGCCGTTGTAGGGGATGTGCGTCGCGTAGATGCCGGCGTCGCGCTTGAACATCTCGCCGGCCAAGTGGCCGGCACTGCCGTTGCCGCCCGAGCCATAGTTGAGCTGGCCCGGGTGAGCCTTGGCATAGCGGATCAGGTCGGTCAGCGTCCGGATGTTCAGCCGAGTGGCAGTCTCGGCGTTCATCACCAGCACGTTGGGCACGCGCACCATCTGCGTGATCGGCGCGAAATCGGTGGCCGCGCTGTACGGCATCTTGCTGAACAGCCAGGGGTTGATGGCGTGCGTGGCCACGGCCGCCAGGCCGATGGTCAGGCCGTCCGGTGCAGCCTTGGCCACTGCGGCGGCACCGATGTTGCCGCCGGCGCCGGGCTTGTTCTCGATGATCACGGTGCCCAGCGTGTCCTTCACGCCCTCGGCCAGGGCGCGCGCGGTGATGTCGAGCGGGCCGCCCGGGGCATAGGGCACGATCAGGTGGATCGGGCGGTTTTGCGCCAGCACGGCGGGTGCGGCCAGGGTCAGGGCGGCGGCGGACAGCAGCAGGTCTCTGCGTTGCATGGTTCGATGGCTCCCGTTCAGGCCTGGGCCTTGTCGGCCTCGGAGGTGAACGAGTCGGCGTAGAACTCGTCGGCGGGCAGCCCGGCCTGGGCCACGTAGTCAGCGTGGGCTGAATCGACCACGATCGGCGCGCCGCAGGCATAGACCTGGTGGCCGGAGAGGTCGGAGAAGTCCTCCAGCACCGCCCGGTGCACGTAGCCAGTGCGGCCGGTCCAGCTGTCCTCCGGCAGCGCGTCGGAGATCACCGGCACATAGCTCAGGTTCGGCATCTGTGCGACCTGCGCGCGCACCCAGGCGTCCATGTACAGGTCGCCGGGCCGGCGGCCGCCCCAGTACAGCGACACCGGGCGGGTGATGCCCTGGGCCTGCATGTGTTCCAGGATGGCCTTGATCGGTGCGAAGCCGGTGCCGGAGGCGAGCAGGATGATGGGTTTGTCGCTGTCCTCGCGCAGGAAGAAGCTGCCGTAGGGGCCTTCCACGCGCAGGATTTCCTTTTCTTTCATCGCGCCGAAGACATGGTCGGTGAACTTGCCGCCCGGCATGTGGCGGATGTGCAGCTCCACCATAGGCACGGGGGTGCCGGTGCCGCCAGCCGGCGACTGCAGCAGCGTGTGCGGCGCGTTGGCCATGCTGTAGCTGCGGCGCGCCCCGTCGCGCAGGATGAACTCGACGTACTGGCCGGCGTGGAACTTCAGCACGTCGTTGGCCGGCAGCTGCAGGCGCAGGCGCACGACGTCGTGCGAGAGCTTCTCCAGTGCCGCCACGCGCGCCGGCATCTTCTTGACCGGAAAGCCGCTCTCGTCGGTGATCTGACGCGATTCGAGCACCACGTCGCTGGTCGGTGTCGCGCAGCAGGTCAGCACATAGCCTTGCGCCTCCTCCTCGGCGGACAGCGCCTTGCTCTGGTGCGCACCGTGCACCACGCCGCCTTCGAGCTTCTTGCACTTGCAGGAGCCGCAGGCGCCGTCCTTGCAGCCGTAAGGCAGGCCGATGCTCTGGCGGATGCCGGCGGCCAGAATCGTTTCGTCGGGGGTGCTGTTGAAGGTGCGGCCGCTGGGCTGCACGGTGATGGTGAATGTCATCTTTTCGGTATCCTTGCCGGGTGTTGTTCGACCCGAATCCCTGATTTTGCCCTCAAACCAGACCCCTCTTGGCGCTCTGCCGGCGCGCTTCCGGCGCGAGCGCGTGCTGATCATCGGCTGTGGCGACGTCGGACTGCGCGTGGCGCGCGCCCTCGCTGGTCGGGTGCGGCTGCTGGCGCTGACCTCCTCGCCGGAGCGCATGCCGGTCCTGCGCGCGCGAGGGCTGACCCCTCTGGCCGGCAATCTGGACGATGCGGCGAGCCTGTCGCGACTTGCCGGCCTGGCCACCCGCGTCGTGCACCTGGCCCCGCCGCCCGCCGACGGCCAGTTACGCTGGTGGAGTGACCCGCGCACGCTGGCGCTCACGCGCGTGCTGCGCCAGCGCACGCCGCCGCGCGCATTCGTCTATGGCTCCACCAGCGGCGTCTATGGCGACTGCGCCGGGGCGCTGGTGAGCGAGGCGCGGCCCGTGGCGCCCGGCACCCCGCGTGCCCAGCGCCGCGTCGATGCCGAGCGCGTGGTGCGCTTCCTTGGCCGCAGTGGAGTGCGCGCCAGCATCCTGCGCATCCCCGGCATCTATGCCCCGGACCGCGAGGGCGGCACGCCGCGCGAGCGGCTGCGCCGAGGCACGCCGGTGCTGGCGGCGGCGGACGATGTCTACACCAACCACATCCATGCCGACGATCTGGCCCGCGCCTGCTGCGCGGCGCTGTGGCGTGGCCAACCGCAGCGCGTCTATCACGCCAGTGACGACACGCAGCTGAAGATGGGCGATTATTTCGACCTGGCCGCCGACCTGTACGGCCTGCCGCGTCCGCCACGCGTGCCGCGCAGCACGGCGCAGGATGCCCTGCCGCTGGTGCTGCTGAGCTTCATGGGCGAGTCGCGCCGTCTGGACAACACGCGGCTCAAGCGCGAGCTGCGCGTGGTGTTGCACTATCCGACCGTGGCCCAGGGGCTGCGCGCCGGGCTGGCCGCGGCCTGAACCAGCCGAGTTCAAATCCCGGCCGGTCGGCTGAAGCGGGTCGTGCGCTCGGTGCCGTGCAACTGCAGCGTCTTCACCTCGGCGCGCTGCACCACGGTCAGCTGGATCTCGGCGTCGGGTGTCGGTCGGTCCCAGAGTCTCTTGTAGAAGGTTTCCAGCGAGGTCACGGTTATGCCGTCCACCGCCAGCAGCAGGTCGCCGGCCTTCAGGCCGGCCGTCTCGGCCGGGCTGTCCTGGCTGACGCGAATGACCTCCACGCGGCCTTCCTGGTCGTTCAGTGTCAGGCCTAGCCAGGGCCGTTGGCTGGCGCGGCTGCTGCCCGATTGCTGCAACTCGGCCAGGATCGGTTTGAGCAGGTCCACAGGCACGAACAGGTTGCCGAGCTGGCGCTGGCCGTTGCCCATGACGTCGAGCAGCAGCAGGTTGCCCACCCCGAGCAGTTCGCCGCGCAGGTTGAACAGCGGCGCGCCGCTGTGGTTCTCGATCGGCGGACTGGTGAACAGGGCCTGGTCGAGGTGGTACTCCCAGGCGCCGGAGAAGCGGCGCTGGCTGACCAGTTCGGTCATGTTCACGTCGCCGTCCGCGCCGCCCGTCGCGGCCATGACCAAGTCGCCCACCTGGACGTCGCGCACGCTGCCCAGGGGGACGGGCCGCAGGCTAGGCAGGGGCAGCAACGGGCGCACCAAGCCGAAGCCGGTGGCCGTGTCATAGGCTACGGCGCGCGCTGGCAGGGATTGCTGGTCGGGGGTGACGATGTCGATGGTCGCGGCGTCCAGCAGCAGGTAACCGATGGTCAGGATCAGCCCGTCGGCACCGATCGCGACGCCCGAGCCGCGCCGCTGACGTCCCAGTGTCTCGATCGATGCCGCGTTCTCGGTCGCGGTGACCTGCACGCCGACCACGGCGGCATGGGCCCGGTCCAGCGCCTCGATCGTCGCCTGCGCCCCGAGTGGCGGCGGGCCGTCGGCTTGCGCAGCCCCCAGCCACAGCAGCGAAGCAGCCAGTCCGGTCCAGAGCCAGTGAGGGGCGCGCATGGTGGAGTCCTCCGCGCGGCGTGGCACGCCAGTTAAACAAGCATGCCGCCAAGCGGGGCGGCGCGACAGTGCGCTGGCGCACACAGCGTCACGCTGCCACGTCTGAACCTGGCGCGGTTCGGGCGCTGGAAAAGAAAAAAAGCCGGAAGGCTGTGGACCTTCTCGGCTTCATCTGTGGTGCCCGGGCCGGAATCGAAGATCAGCCGGAAACCCGCATGGATGCTAGATTTCTGACTTTCCGATTAGAAAAGTACCGCCAAAAGTACCGTCATTTTTTAAAGTGTCTGGCTGTGTTGTTTTTTTGAAACAATTTGGCGGTGACGTCAATCCGGTCTTCTAAACCTCGTTGCCGACTTTCGCCGCAGCCTCTACAAGCTGCTCGGGCGTGATGTGGCACTTGGGCAGCCCGTCGAGTATGGCGCGATCATCGGCGGTCACTTCGCCCGCCTTGATCCGCTCCCACAGCCGGCCCATGTCCGAAGGCTGCTCTTCCCAATAGAACGGCGCGACCTTGGCGGGCGCCCATTCCCTGCGCATGCTGACGGCATCAAACAATGCTTTGATGGCGGCTTCAAGCTGCGCCATCTGCTCGGCATCAACCTTCGGCGCGCGGGCCTCCAGAAGCTCCAGGCGAGCTAGGCGGGTGGCAATGTTGCCCATGTCATGCTCTCCCATCGTCGGTGGGCCTGCGGGCCTTTGTCCATAGCAGCACCGGCGGCGGTTGCGGCTCTTCATCGCGGCCATGGCCACCGGCCACCAGCCATATTTCGGACGGCAGCGGATGCAATCGGCCTGGCGCGGTCTGTTCCATGTTCTCGATCCGTTGTTTAAGTGTCGCCATTGCCACGCTCCAATGCCGTCAAGCGTCGATCCAGTTCGTCAATCTCGGCCACGCGGGCCAGTGCACCGATGGCGGTCAGCAGTTGCGCGGCCTGGGTGGGTGCCAGATCGCCAGCAGCCACGGCAGACAGCACGACACGGCCCTGCTCGGTGAGGCTGCCGCCTTCGGGCAGTTGCAGCGGCACGGGCTGTTCTACCGGCTTCATGGGTGGCAGGACGCGCTCTAGGACCAGGCGGGCGGCTTGAACGTCGCCGGCCTTGGCTGCTGTGACAAGCGCCTCAAGGATCTGGGGCACGTCGCCGGCCAGCGATGCGCGCAGCTTCGCCACTTCGCCCGTTCCCGGCTTGCGTCCTGCTGGGTTGCCGCTCTGGCCCGGCTTCCAGCGTCCTGGCGGCTTCCTTCCTGTTGCGGTCATGGTGACTTTTCCTCAGAACTGAGGGAAAGGCCGTCTTTGCTGTCCGCTGGCCTAGATGGCTGGACAAGCTGAAGGCCGCTCCCTGGCGGGAACTGGTCGATTTCGCTCAGGGTGATCGTCACGTCAGCGGCGATATTCCTGATGATGAAGGACTGGCCGGCGGCTAGGTTGAGCTCGATGCTCATTCCCGACTTGGGGAACAAGATTTCGTACTTGCTCGCTACCTGGGCCTTGACCTCGAAATGGTCCGCCACCTCTGAGCCGAAGCTGAAATTCTTTCTTTCCATCCTGACTCTTCCGTCAAGTTGTGTCGTTGATGATGAAACCAATGCCGGCGAGGAACCTGAGACAATCCGCCGAAAGAAACAACGGAGGGAAACATGCGGATTGCTGGATTGATTGCGGCGCTGGTGCTGGCGGGGTGTGCGGCGTCGGGTGTGAAGGTCACGGACGAACACATCGCCTCTCTGAAGGCCGGCGAGTCCACGGAATCGCAGGTTGTCGCCCAGCTTGGTGCGCCGACGATGCGCATGCGCCTGAGCGATGGAACGTCCATCATGGTTTACAGCTACAGCGAAGTCCAGGTGCGGCCCTCGACCTTCATCCCCATCGTTGGCGCCTTCGCTGGCGGTAGCGACATGCGATCCAATACCGTGACGCTTCGATTTGACCGTGATGGCAAGCTGATCGACACGACCAGCAGCCAAACCAACTACGGCACCGGCACCGGCCTGGCTGCTGGGGCTGTATCGCAAGAGCCCACGCAGCAGCCCAGGCAGTGAATCAAAGGGCACTGCGGACATTCGTAGCGCCCCGCATCGCCGACCATACCGGCCCGCTGTTGCTGCTGATCTGGCTGGCGACCTCGGCCACTGCAATTCGGACGGTGTTGGTCTGCTGGTCGAAGGTGCGCGACTGCTCAGACACTGGATTGCCGTGGTTCTCGATCACAACATTCAGGTTCGGTGCCCCACCGCCAACCTCGTTGGCTGGCGTCACGTTGCCCGATGCGGTGGGCATGAGGTACTGATTTCCGTTCGCCGCCGTGAACATCTCAGGCCGTCCGCCCTCGTTCACGCGGTAAATGGTCCCAGCAGACACCGGCCCTCCGTACTGTCTGCCGCCGCCGTAGTTCGTGCCCTTGATGGTCGAGATGATGCCTGTCGTGCTTGCTGCAACACCTGCCATTGCTGCAATGTTCATAGGCCACGGAGCCGCCGCAGCAGAGGCAATGCCCTGCTGAATCTTGATGATGGCGTCCGCAATGGCGAATGCCTTGGATGCTGCGAACATGGCTTTGTAGATGCCAGATTGCTCGCCAGCGAAGGATTTAGCGATGCCGGCCATGCCGTCGAACAGTTGTGCGCCGTTCTGTAGCGTGGCTTGGGTGCGCTGGTTGTCCAAGTCAGTCAGCGCGGTGTTCATGGCCTGCCGATTGGCGATGACAGCCTGGCCGTGGAGCTGCTCGGTAATCAACTCGTTCGCCAGCGCCTCATCCAATGCCGTCTTGCGTGCGCTGAAGCGCTGCCGGATCTGCTCGGCTGGGTCCTCTGTCTCGTTGATGATGCCGGCGGCAAACCCGATAGCACGGGATTGCTCGGCGTCGTTCCGGTCACGATCGGCCTGGGCCTTCCGAAGCGAGTCAAGGCGCCTTTGCTCTTGATCCTCAAGAATCTGCGTCCGCGCCTGCTCGGCGTCTGCGGTAATCAGCGTGATGGCCTTTTCATGCTGCTCCCGGCTGAGTTTCTTCTGCTCCAGTAGTTCATCGGCCTTGCGCTTGGCCTCAGATTCGACAATGGCAATCTTCTGCATTGCGTCAGCCGACTTTGCTTCAAGACCGGACAGATAGCCAATCGCGTCAAAGGTGGCGCCGGACTTTTTCGCTTTCTTGTCGCCATCCTGGGCCTGCGGCTTCAGCTTGGTGAACGTCGTCTTCGTCGTTTCTGCCGGCTGCGCCGCCTGCTTCTCCAGCTCCTGGCGCATGCGCTGGCCCGCCAGAAGGCGATCCTTCAGCGTTTCCTTGTCCTTCGCGTCCAACTCCCTGCGGCGCTGGTCTGAGTCGGCCTTCATCATGTCGCCGATGGCCTTGGCTTGCGAGAAGTCGCCGCGCATGACCGCCGCGACCTGGGCGCCGATGCCGCCTATCTCCGCGCCCATGCCTTGGAACACAAAGGAAACGTTGCGGCCCAGCACGCTCAATGCCTGCCACGTCACATCGGCGGCATCGGCCAGATAGGACAGCGCCGTCGTTGTCGCCTTGGACCACGATTCAACCGTCTTGTTTCGGCCAAGCTTGTCGGCCTCGGTGCTTCCTTTGCCGAACTGCTTTGCAAGGTTGTCAAGCACCTTGCCCAAGCCATCCGCCGCGCCGGTCAGGACTGCGCTGGTGCCCGTGGCGTTGTCGAACGCTTCAGCCGCCCGCTTGGCCGCATCGCTCGCCACGGTCATGGAGGCGTCAATCGTTTTCGGGAACTGCCTGAAATCGGCGTCGATCTTGGCGGCGGCCTGGCCCAGCGCGTTGACCACCACGTCAGAGGTCAGCTTTCCTTCTTCGCCCAGCTTCTTCAGCGCGCCTACAGGAACTCCGATACCGTCAGCGAGTTGGCGCATCAGGTAGGGGGCCGACTCCATCAGGGATCGCAACTCGTCGCCGGCCAGCTTGCCAGACCCCAGCGCCTGGCCGAATTGCAGCATGGCGGATTTGGCCTCGATGGCGCTTGCGCCGGAAACCGTGATGGCCTTGCCCAGCAGCTCGGTCAGTTGCAGCGTGTCGCGCTGGGTGCCGCCCATCTGAAGCATGGACTGATTCAGCCGCGCGAAAACATCGGCGTTGGCCTCCATGCTGGTCTGAGTGCGCGTGCTGATCGCTTCCAGCTCACGCAATGCCTCTGCACCGGCCTGAATGCTTCCTGCGGCAACCTGCACCCGCGCAGCCAATAGGCGCATGTCGTCGGCCATCTGAGCGGCTTTGACAGCCTGCATCGCAACCGCATAGAGAGCGATGGCGGAAGCAACCGCCGTCAGCTTGGCGCTGAAGTTGTCCAGGCTCGCGCTGGTCTTCTGCAATTCACGGTCAACCTTTCGTTGGCCGTCGATCAGCCCCTGCGTGTCGAGCGTGACGCTGTACGAGATGCCCCCGACGTTCTCGGTCATCACTTCACCTTGTCGATGTGCTCATTCAGGCTGTAGCCTGCGAACGCGTTAGCGGCTGTGGGCGAGCTGGGCGCTGGGGTCGGCTTGTCTTCCAAGGCGGCATTGATGCTGTAGCCGTGAAAGTCGCCGGAATGGATGGATGCTGCGCCGAGTGCCTGAATCAGCCGCTCGACATAGCCCAATGCCTCACGCAGCCCCTTGGCGGCGTCGGGCAGGTTGTCGGTGTTGAGGGCGAAAGAAGACGCGTTCAGGGTCTTGCCGGCCAGCTCGCGCAGGATGGCGGCGTCTTTGGCTTGTTGGTTGGTCGTGAAGGTCATGGCGCTTTCCTTGGTGTCGTGGTGTTGTTGCTTGGTGATTACTCGCCTTGCTCGGCTTCGGCCTTGATGCGTTGGGCGACGGCCTCGAACGTGGCGCGGCTGTGTTCGTCGTAGAGGTTGACGCGCTGCCCATCCACGCCCGTGGCGGCCAGCACTGCGCCATGCATCTCCCGCAGGGTGGCGCGGTACTCTTCCAAGGCGATGGCGTGGGCCAGTTCTGCGGCGTGGGCCTTGGCCAGCACAATGGCCCGTTCAGCTTCGCGGGTGGTGTCGTTGCACTTCAGCAGCGCATCATCGGTTTGCGTCACGCGGGTCTCGGCCAGCGGAATGGCGGTCTTGAGCGCATCAATGCGGCTATCAGCTTCGGCCAGTGTCTTCACCGCGTCGGCGGCGGTCGCGGGCTTATCACCAAAGCCAAGATCAGCCAGCGCGGCGGCTCGCTGCGTTTCCTGGGCGCTCTTGCGCTTGGCTTCCTCGTCAACCAGCAGCGCATGCAGGCGGTCCAGTTCATCGCGGGCGATGGCGGCGGCGCGGGTCGCCTTGATCTGCTCTTGAGCCACTACGCTCCATTGCTTGCGGGCCTTCGCCAGCGCAGCGGGGGCGTTGAGCAGGGCTTGCAGGTGGTCGACCTCCTGGCGATGCTTCGCAATGTCGCGGGCCAGTGCTTCAAGGCTGCCGTTCGCTTGCTTCATCCGGCGGCGGGCGTCGGCCAGTTCCAGAAGCTGAGGGCTACTCAGCGGGGTGGATGCCTCGATGGTCTTCAGTTCGTCGACCCGTGCGGCGGCCTTGTTCCGCTCCTGGGTCAGTCGCGCCACTTCGGGTGTGTCCACCAGGGCGCGGGCCTCGGCGAGCTTGTCCTGAATCGCTTGGGTCTTGGTCTTGTCCATGTCGGCCATCCGTGTAAGTTGATGGCTTGATGGTGCCGGGATGTTGTCTCAACGTCCTGGGGTTGGTGAGACAGATTCGGATGGTGCTGGTTGCGCCTGCGATGCCTTCTTTCCCATGGCCATCGCCTCACCAATGCGCCGATAGGCGGACGGAATCGCGATGTCATAGCGCGCCGACAGCCTGAAGGCGATGGAGCGGCGCTCCAGGCCGCTGTCCAGCAGCTTGCGTGCGAACTTGGTAGCGGCAACCCGGTCGAAGGCTTGCAGCGTTGACGGTGGCGATAGCTCTGCGACGATGGCACGGGCGACGTGCTCGGGGTGGCTGGCCAGCAGGAGAACGATTGCATCATTCATGCCGGCACTCCCGCCATGACCTCACCAGCGAACAGGCCCCATCCAGCCATTGCGGTCTTCAGCTTCTGTTGCCCGGACCTGGGGGGCTTCTGCCTGGCGCGCCGTGCGGCTTCACGCGCTCGCCATTCCGCAGTCTCAGAAATTGGGAAGTTGATGAGGCGCGTCACGCCGTTTGCGCGTTCAATGCGTCGGCCCGTTGGTGGCCTTTCGTCCTGCTGGTTGATCCTGCGCCACTTCACCGGCCTCTCGCCAAGGTCGAACACTGACCGTGGGCCTGGGCATTCCAGCGGTGGCGCATCGGCGGCAAGGATGATCCTGTGCACCAGCGGTTGTAGGTCCGTTTCGTCGTCGAGGTAGGTGTTTTTTGCATCCATACCCCGACAGGCTACGGAGGCAGCAAATTCAGGCGCTCGGCATGCTGGCCATGTACCGCTTGACCGTGGCCAGCGATAGCCCGAAGTTATCGGCGGTCTTGGCAATGCTGGCCTTGTTCTCAGCCCTCCAGGCCCTGACGGCTGCCGCGTCTGCCTTCTGAGGGCGGCCAAGGCTCAGCTTGCCGTGCTGCGTCTTGCCGGTGGTGGCAAGGGAGTGCTTCGCCAGTTCGCGCCCAGCGGCGCAGCGTTCATTGATGCGGTTTCTTTCCATGTCGGCAATCTGAGCTAGGACGGCTAGGATCAACTCGCCCACGCCTTTGGCGATGCGGCCAAGGCCGTGCACCTCGATGGCAACACCCTTGTTGAGCAGATCGCGAACCGTCGATTGAATATCCAGGGCATCGCGGCCCAGGCGGTCAACTGCATAAACATACAGTGTGTCACCTTCTCGCGCATAGCTCAGCAGGGCAGAGAAGGCAGGGCGGTCTTTTGCCGGAATGGACCCGCTCACGCCTTCGTCTGCAAATTCCTTGTCGAACTTGCCGCCGAGGGCCTGACGCTGTGTGGCAATGCTTTGGTCGCTGGTGCTGACGCGGTAGTAGGCGAGCTTTGTCATGGTTGTGGCTCAAAAGATATGACTTAATTATGAGCCTGGCGCTTAAGTCTTGTCTAGTATCTTTTGATGCCCTTTAGATGGCCCTTCCGGCTACGGCTCAAAAGGTACAAGTTTTGCGCCATGCTTGCGCGCGCGGGGGTAGCGCACGGCTCAAATCTGAGCCATCCCCCCGAAGCCGATGATCTCCGCGCGCGGGGGTGGCGGGTCTTAACTGCACATTCAGTGTGCAGTTTGGGCATGATCTCCGCGCGCGCGGGGGTGGCGGGAATGGGCTTCTGGCGTCATGGCCTTGAGGGCGTCCAGCTCCACGCCCTTGTCCAGACTTGTGCCGGCCACCTTGTCCAAGTCGTCGCCCAAGGCTTCGGCGCGGGCGAGATGCTGGTTGATGGACTGCTTTGTCATACCGGCTGCGGCGGCAGTCGAAGCGGCAAAGCCTTGCTCGTGTTGTGGCCCCTTGCGCCTGCCATCTGCCCGAAGGTCGCCCTCATTGGTGGAAAGAGTTTTTCCACCAACGGTGCCTGATCCGACATCAGCCGTCCCCAGCGCCTCAAACACGCTGTCGAACCGCTGAGGCTTGACCGGGTGCAGCGTGAGATAGCCCCCTGAATTCCCGGACCTGTCCTATCGCTTATCTTTGGAGATAGGAGTAGGACTGTGAATACGAATAGGCATACGGACTCTGTTGAAGTCATTCTGAAAGACCAGCGCCGCAGGCG
>Ga0255338_1002763_pt1 | contig 23746 bp, 28 predicted proteins | sample MeOH1_35cm_T4_19_FD_203715 | JGI IMG/M metagenome (GOLD analysis project Ga0255338, IMG submission 203715) | Sandy soil microbial communities from University of British Columbia, Vancouver, Canada - MeOH1_35cm_T4_195 | ecosystem: Engineered > Artificial ecosystem > Sand microcosm > Unclassified ...
AGTGCCAAATGCTAAACGAACCCATTTCTTGCTCCTGATGAAGCCGCGGGCGATGGAGATTGGCCGCCCGGCCCCGTAGTTCCGTCCCTCAAAGGCCGCGTCGGGCGACGGTTGCCGACGCAGCACGTGGTCCGGGACACCCGTCCCGGTCCGCTCATGCCCAGGCTGCCCCTGTCCTTCAGGGCGCCGGCGCCTTCCACCGTTCGCGCGGGCCGCCGAGCACGTGGACATGGAAGTGGTAGACCTCCTGTCCGCCATCCGGTCCGGTGTTGATCACCGTCCGGAAGCCGTTGTCGCAGCCGGCCTGGCGCGCCAGTTCAGGCACCTTGAGCATTATTTTAGCAAGCACTTCCGCCTCGCCGGGTCCGCAATCCGCCAGCGAATCGACGTGCGATTTCGGAATCAGCAGGAAGTGTACCGGCGCTTTCGGACGGATGTCGTGAAAAGCGAACAGTTCGTCATCCTCGTAGAGCTTCTTCGAGGGGATCTGCCCGGCCACGATCTTGCAAAAAACGCAATTGTCCTGAGTTTTCATGACGTTTTTGTTGCGGGATGTCGGATCACGGCGTCCTCAGAACTGCTCCTCCGGATACATGGGCTTGCGATCGTTCAGGTACAGCCAACCCTTGACGATACGATACAGCATCCACAGCGACAACACGGTCCACAGGACCCAGGCCAGCGGGATCAGCAGCACCGTCACGAAAAGGATGACGCCCACCACGCTCCAAAAGATGGACCACCAGAACGTGCGGATCTGCCAGGCGAAATGCGACGCATACAGCGTGCCGCGCGTGTCGTCGCGCTTGACGTAGTTCACGACGATGGCGATCAGCGCCGTAATGCCGCCCGTCAGCCAGAAAATGGCGTATAGCGCATAGAGGATGTGCGTAAGCTTGCGCAGGCCATCCAGCTTGTCCCCGTCAGCCAGGGTGGTGGCCTGGGTGGTGTAGTCAGTCGCCATCGTGCCCTCCAGCGTGCGTTGCGTGGCCCGGGACGATTCCCGCGCCGACATGCGCATTATGCTACGCGCCCCGGCTCGCCTTCTCGGCCAGCCCGGACATGCCTTCGCGGCGCGCCAGTTCGTTCACCACGTCGGCCGGGGTCAGGCCGAAGCGTGCCAGCAGCACCATGCTGTGGAACCACAGGTCGGCCACCTCGTAGACCACCTTGCCCGTGGCCTCGGCGCTCAGGCCGGCCGCCCGCGCGTCCTTGGCGGCCATCACGGTCTCGGTGGCTTCCTCGCCAATCTTCTTCAGGATGGCGTCGTCGCCCTTTTGGAACAGCTTGGCCACGTACGACTTGTCGGGGTCGCCGCCGTTCTCGGGCTTGCGCGACTCGAGCGTGGCGGCCACGCGCGCCAGCACGTCGGCCTGGGTAGGGGTATCGCTCATCGGAATTCGCCTAATCGCTGGGCCGCTCAGGGCTTCGCGTAGATGGTGGACGGGTCCTTCAGCACGGGCTCCACGGTCTGCCAGTCGCCTGACTCCACGTCGCCCTCGAATTTCTGGAAGAAGCACGAGTGGCGACCCGTGTGGCAGGCAATGCTGTCCACCTGCGTCACCTTCAGCAGCACTACGTCCTCGTCACAATCCAGGCGGATCTCATGCACTTTCTGCACGTGACCCGATTCCTCGCCCTTGTGCCACAGCCGCTTGCGCGAGCGCGACCAGAACACGGCCTCGCCCAGTTCCACGGTGCGCTGCAGCGCCTCGCGGTTCATGAACGCGAACATCAGCACGTCATTGGAGCCCGTCTCCTGCACGATCACCGGCACCAGGCCGTTGTCGTCCCATTTCACCTTGTTCAGCCACTTCTTCGCCATGATCACATCCGGACGGGAATGCCCTCGCGGGCCATGAATGCCTTTGCCTCGCCAACCGTGTGCTCGCCGTAGTGGAAAATGCTGGCGGCCAGCACCGCGTCGGCGTGCCCCAGGCGGATGCCGTCGGCCAGGTCCTGCAGGCCGCCCACCCCACCTGATGCAATAACGGGCACCGGCACCGCGTCGCTGACCGCGCGGGTCAACTCCAGGTCGAATCCGCTCTTGGTGCCGTCGCGGTCCATGCTGGTCAGCAGGATCTCGCCGGCGCCGCGCGCGGCCATTTCCTTCGCCCATGCCACCGCGTCCAGGCCCGTGGCCTTGCGGCCGCCGTGCGTGAACACCTCCCAGCGCGGCGGCTCGCCGGGCGCCGAGCTGCGCTTGGCGTCGATGGCCACCACGATGCATTGCGAGCCGTACTTGCCGGCCACATCGGACACCAATTGCGGATTGGCGATCGCGGACGAATTCACGCTGATCTTGTCCGCCCCGGCATTGAGCAGCCGCCGCACGTCTTCCACGGCGCGCACGCCGCCGCCCACAGTCAGCGGGATGAACACCTGCGACGCCACGGCCTCGATGATATGGAGCATCAGGTCGCGCCCGTCGCTGGTCGCGGTGATATCGAGAAAAGTGATCTCGTCAGCACCTTGCTCATCGTAACGGCGCGCGATCTCGACCGGGTCACCCGCATCGCGCAATTCGACGAAGTTGACCCCCTTGACCACGCGCCCATTGGTCACGTCCAGGCAGGGGATGATACGTTTGGCTAACATGGGTTTCCTTGCCGGCCGCCTGTTGGCAGGCGGCGGCGTCTTGCACGGGCACGCGCGCCCGTGCGGCTTACTCTTCGCCCAGCTTGTCCGCGCGCGCTTGCGCCTCGGTGAAGTTCAGGTCACCCGAGTAGATGGCGCGCCCGCAGATCACGCCTTCCACGCCCTCACGTTCCACCGCGCACAACTGCTCGATGTCGTTCAGGTTCGACAAGCCGCCGCTGGCGATGACCGGGATCGACATCGACTGCGCCAGCTTCACGGTGGCGTCGATGTTGATACCCTGCAGCATGCCGTCGCGGCCGATGTCGGTATAGATGATGGCCTCCACGCCATAGTCCTCGTACTTGCGCGCCAGGTCCGCCACCTCGTGGCCGGTCAGCTTGCTCCAGCCGTCGGTGGCCACCTTGCCGTCGCGGGCATCCAGGCCGACGATGATGTGGCCGCCGAAGGCCGAGCAGGCATCCTTGAGGAAACCGGGGTTCTTGACCGCCGCGGTGCCGATGATGACGTACGACAACCCGTCATCCAGCCACCGCTCGATGGTGTTGAGGTCGCGGATGCCGCCGCCCAGCTGGACGGGGATCTCATTGCCCACCTCGGCGATGATCGCCTTGATGGCGGCCTCGTTGCGGGGCTTGCCGACAAATGCGCCGTTGAGGTCCACCAGATGCAGGCGGCGCGCGCCCTGGTTGACCCAGTGGCGTGCCATGGCGGCGGGATCTTCGGAAAAGACGGTGGCCTGGTCCATGTCGCCTTGTTTGAGGCGTACACACTGACCGTCCTTCAGGTCGATGGCCGGAATGAGCAACATAAGCGTGACGAACGTGGTGGTTGTGTAAAAAGGAAGAAAGTGCGATGCCGGCGCCGGCGGGCTGTTGACGCCTTACGGATTCCAGTGCACGAAATTCCGGTATAGCTGTAAACCCATCGCGGCGCTCTTCTCGGGGTGAAACTGTGTGGCGAAAATATTATCGCGTGCCACCGCACTGGTAAACACGACGCCGTAATCTGTTTCGCCCGCGATGTGCGCCGGATCCTGCGCGCGCACATAGTAGCTGTGGACGAAATAGAACCAGCTATTGTCCGGAATGCCATTCCACAACGGGTGCGCGCGCGACTGCCGAACGCGGTTCCAGCCCATCTGCGGCACCTTGAAGCGCGAGCCGTCGGGTTGCGTCATCCCGTCCAGCTCGAAGCGGACCACTTCGCCCGGCATCAGCGCCAGGCACGGCGTGGCATCACTGGTGCGACTTTCGGTGCTGCGGTCGAACAACATCTGTTCGCCAACGCACACGCCGAGCATCGGCTTGCTGGCGGCCGCTTCCAGCACCGCCTCCTGCAGGCCGGATGCGCCCAGCGCACCCATGCAGTCCGGCATGGCGCCCTGGCCGGGCAGCACCACACGGTCGGCCGCGCGGATCGCCTCGGGGTGCTCCACCACCTGGACATCCACTTCCGGTGCCGCGGCACGCAGCGCCTGCGCCACCGAGCGCAGGTTGCCCATGCCGTAATCCACAATTGCTATGGTAGTCATGATTTCAAAACAGGCAACAATGTCTTCAGCCCGTCCACAATGAACTCGACGGCCAGCGCCGACAGGATCAGCCCCATCAGCCGCGTGCCAATATTGATCCCGGTGCGGCCCATCACCCGCGCGATCGGGTCCGCCGCGCGGAACGTCATGTACACCACCGCCCCCAGCAGCACCCCCAGCCCCACCAGCACCAGCAGCTGCCACCAGTGCTGGGTCTTGCCGGCATAGACGATCACCGTGCTGATGGACCCCGGCCCGGTCAGCAGCGGCAGCGCCAGCGGCACCACCGCGACGCTGGCCTTGGCGTCGGCCTCGTCCTCTTCCTCGGGCGTGGCCTTGGTCCGGCTGGTCTGGGCGTTCAGCATGTTCATGGCCATCATGATCATGATGAGTCCGCCGCCCACCTGCAGCGACGCCACCGAGATATTGAAGAACTCGATGATCTGCTGCCCCAGCAGCGCCGACACCGCCACCACGATCGCCACCGATACCGATGCCGTCTTGATGGTACGCAGCTTCTCCGCCTCGGTCTGCTGACTGGTCAGGCTGATGAAGAACGGGATCGCCCCGATCGGATTGATCAGCGCCAGCAGCGAGATAAAGGACTTCAGCGTATCCATCGGTTACGGGGTCGGGGTAAGCGTCGGCGGGCGCCGCAACCTGCCGGCGCGCCTGCGGATTCGGAGCGGTCCGGGTCGGAGCTGCCTAGCCTTATGCCTTAAAGCGTCCCTTTTGTCGATGGAATGATGTTGGCCGCGCGCGGATCCAGCTCCACCGCCATGCGCAGCGCCCGCCCGAAGGCTTTGAACACCGTTTCGCATTGATGGTGGGCATTGATGCCGCGCAGGTTGTCGATATGGAGCGTCACGCCGGCATGGTTGACGAAACCTCGGAAAAATTCGATGGTCAGGTCCACGTCGAAGCTGCCTACGCGCGCACGGGTGAACGGCACGTGGAACTCCAGACCGGGACGGCCCGAGAAGTCGATCACCACGCGCGACAGGCATTCGTCCAGCGGCACGTAGCTGTGGCCGTAGCGGGTGATGCCCTTCTTGTCGCCGATAGCCTTGGCAACGGCCTGGCCGAGCGTGATGCCCACGTCTTCCACCGTGTGGTGATCGTCGATATGCAGGTCGCCCTTGGCCTCGACTTCGAGGTCCACCATGCCATGGCGGGCAATCTGGTCCAGCATGTGGTCGAGGAACGGCACGCCGGTGGCCAGCTTCTGGCGACCGGTGCCGTCAAGATTCAGCGAAACGCGGATCTGCGTTTCCGAGGTATCGCGGGTGACCTCTGCAACACGCATGGTGGGGTTAATCCTGCAAAGAAGCGGCAAAGGCTTCCAGAAACTGCGCGTTTTCTTCGGGAGTGCTGACCGTCACGCGCAGACAGTTGGCCAGCAATGCGTGCATTTTACTCACGTTCTTGATCAATACCTTCCGCGCCAGCAGCCGATCGAACGTCTGTGCAGCATCCGCCACGCGGACCAGCAGGAAATTGGCGTCGCTCGGGAACACCGTCACGCCCGGCAGCGCCGCCATCGCCTCGGCCAGCCGGGTGCGTTCGGCGCGCAGTTGGGCGGCCTGCGCGTCCAGCACATCCACGTGTTCCAGCGCGAACAGCGCGGTGGCCTCGGTCAGGACGTTGACGTTGTATGGCGGGCGCACCTTGTCCAGTTGCGACAGCCATTCGGGCGCGCCGGCCACGTAGCCCAGGCGGATGCCGGCCAGGCCCAGCTTCGATACCGTGCGCATGACCAGCAGATTGCCGAATTCGGTCAAGCGCGGCATCCAGGTGTCCTGGGCGAACGGCTGGTAGGCCTCGTCCACCACGACCAGGCTGTGGCAGACCTCGCCCTGCGCGGCGCGGACGATGGCTTCCATGTCGGCCGCGTCGAACAGGTTGCCCGTGGGATTGTTCGGATAGGCCAGGTAGATGATGGCCGGCTTGTGCTCGGCCATGGCGGCGAGCATGGCGGCGCGATCGAGCGTGAAGTCGGCGCGCAGCGGCACGCCGGCGAAGTTCAGCCCGGCGAACTGCGCCGACATCGCATACATGACGAAGCCGGGCGTCGGCGCCAGCACCGTGGCGCCGGGCCGCGCGGCGGCCAGCGCCAGCATGCTGATGATCTCGTCGGAACCGTTGCCCAGCAATACGTCCATGCCGGCCGGCACGGCCATCACGTCCCGGAGCCTGGCGCGCAGCGCCTCGCTGCTCGGCACGGGGTAGCGGTTCAGCGCCACCTCGCCCAGCCGCGCGGCCAGTTGCGCGCGCAGGTCGGGCGGCAGGCGGTACGGGTTCTCCATGGCGTCCAGTTTCACCAGACCGTGCGAATCCGCCACGTGATAGGCGCCCATGGCGCGCACGTCGTCACGGATGATGCGTTCGATCAGGGAAGGGTCTACGGCCGACATGGAAAATCCTTTAAGTTCAGCGATTTGGGTGTTCTCTCTCCCCTCTCCCGCACGCGGGAGAGGGGCAAACCGGCGCGACTTGCAGCGTCAACGCTTGAAACGGTATTCCGCGCTGCGGGCGTGGGCCTGCAGCCCTTCGCCATACGCCAGCTCGGCGGCGATCTGGCCCAGCATCTGCGCGCCGCCCTCGCTCACCTCGATCAGGCTCGAACGCTTCTGGAAGTCGTACACGCCCAGCGGCGACGAGAACCGCGCCGTGCGCGAGGTGGGCAGCACGTGGTTCGGGCCCGCGCAGTAGTCGCCCAGCGACTCGCTCGTGTAGCGGCCCAGGAAGATGGCGCCGGCATGGCGGATCTTCTCGCTCCACTGGCGCGGGTTCTCGGCGGAAATCTCCAGGTGCTCCGGCGCGATGGCGTTGGCGATCTCGCACGCCTCCTCCATGTCGCGCACCTTGATCAGCGCGCCACGGCCCCCCAGCGAGGCGGCAATCACCTCGCGGCGCGGCATGGTCGGCAACTGGCGCTGGATGCTCGCCTCCACGCGGTCTAGGTAAGCCGCGTCCGGGCACAGCAGGATCGATTGCGCCAGTTCGTCGTGCTCGGCCTGCGAGAACAGGTCCATCGCCACCCAGTCCGGGTCCGTGGTGCCGTCGCAGATCACCAGGATCTCCGACGGGCCGGCGATCATGTCGATGCCCACCGTGCCGAACACGCGGCGCTTGGCCGCGGCCACATAGGCGTTGCCGGGGCCGACGATCTTGTCCACCTGCTGCAGCGTGGCCGTGCCATAGGCCAACGCGCCCACGGCCTGCGCCCCACCGATCGTGAACACACGGTCCACGCCGGCGATCTGCGCGGCGGCCAGCACCAGTTCGTTGCGCACGCCGCCGGGCGTGGGCACGACCATGATGACTTCCTTCACGCCGGCCACGCGCGCCGGAATGGCGTTCATCAGCACCGACGACGGGTACGCGGCCTTGCCGCCCGGCACGTACAGGCCCACGCGGTCCAGCGGCGTCACCTTCTGGCCCAGCATGGTGCCGTCGGACTCGGTGTACTCCCAGCTATGGCTGCCGCATTCGATCTTCTGCTTCTCGTGGTAGGCCCGCACGCGCGCGGCGGCCGCCTCCAGCGCCGCACGGCGCTTGGGCTCCAGGTCTTCCAGCGCGGCTTCCAGCTCGGCCTGCGACAACTCCAGCGCGCCCAACGACGACGCTTCCACACGGTCGAAACGCCGCGTGTACGCGAGCACGGCATCGTCGCCGCGCGCGCGCACATCGGCCAGGATCTCGGCGGCGGCGCGGTCGATGGCCTCGTCCTCGGCCGCCTCGAACGCCAGCACCTGGCGCAGCGCGCTCGCAAAGCCGGGTTCGGCGGCGTCCAGCCGGCGGATCGACAGCTTGTCCATATCGCTTTCGTTCATGACTTCCTTCCTCACGGGGCCCCGGTGCGGCTTGCCTCAGGCAAGCGCCGCCGAAGCCCGTTCAAATGCCGCGAGAATCGGCGCCAGCCGTTCCCGCTTGAGTTTGAGCGCGGCCTGGTTGACCACCAGCCGCGACGAAATCTGCATGATCTCTTCCACTTCGACCAGGTTGTTGGCGCGCAGCGTGCCGCCAGTGCTCACCAGATCGACGATGGCGTCGGACAGGCCCACCAGCGGGCCCAGCTCCATCGAGCCATAAAGCTTGATCAGGTCCACGTGCACGCCCTTCTTGGCAAAGTGCTCGCGCGCGGTCTGCAGGTACTTGGTGGCCACGGCCAGCCGCGCGCCCTGGCGCACCGCATTGACGTAGTCGAAGCCGGCCGGCACCGCCACCGACATGCGGCAGCGGGCGATGTTCAGGTCGATCGGCGCGTAGAGCCCGGTCATGCCGTGCTCCAGCAGCACATCCTTGCCGGCCACGCCGAAATCCGCCGCACCGTACTGCACATAAGTGGGCACGTCGGACGCGCGCACGATGATCACGCGCACGGCCGGATCGGACGTGGGCAGGATCAGCTTGCGCGACGTCTCGGGGTCCTCGGTCACGCGGATGCCGGCGGACTCCAGCAGCGGCAGGGTCTCGGTGAAGATACGGCCCTTGGACAGCGCCAGCGTGAGCTGGTCGGGCGAGGCGTTGAAAGCAGGGCTCATCGTAACTTTCTTGATGTCTTGGGGCGATATTCGGGGCGGCTTGGATGTCGGCTCAGGCAATGCGGCGGATCTTGGCGCCCACGGCCGACAGCTTGTCTTCCATGCGGTCGTAGCCGCGGTCCAGGTGGTAGATGCGGTCGATCACGGTCTCGCCATCGGCCACCAGGCCGCCGATCACGAGGCTGGCCGAGGCGCGCAGGTCCGTGGCCATCACGCTCGCGCCCGACAGGCGCGGCACGCCGGTCACCACGGCCGTGTTGCCTTCCGCAGTGATGTTGGCGCCCAGGCGGTTCAGTTCCTGCACGTGCATGAAACGGTTCTCGAAAATCGTCTCGGTGATGCGCGCGGTGCCTTCGGCCACGGCGTTCAGCGCCATGAACTGGGCCTGCATGTCGGTCGGGAAGGCCGGGTATTCCGACGTGCGGAAGCTCACGGCCTGGGCGCGGTGCGGCATGGCCAGGCGGATCCAGTCGTCGCCGGTCTCGATCATGGCGCCGGCCTCGCGCAGCTTGATCAGCACGGCGTCCAGGATCAGCGGCGGGATGTCGCGCAACACCACGTCGCCCAGCGTGGCCGCGGCCGCGCAGAGGAACGTGCCGGCCTCGATGCGGTCGGCCACCACGGCGTGGCGCGCGCCGTGCAGGCGGCGCGCGCCCTGCACGACCAGGCGGTCGGTGCCGATGCCATCGATCTTTGCGCCCATCTTGACCAGCAGATTGGCCAGATCGGTCACCTCGGGCTCGCGCGCGGCGTTCTCGAGCACGGTCTCGCCGTCGGCCAGCGTGGCGGCCATCAGCAGGTTCTCGGTGCCGGTCACGGTGATCATGTCCGTCACCACGCGCGCGCCCTTCAGGCGGCTGGCGCGGGCATGGATGAAGCCGTGCTCGATGCTGATCTCGGCGCCCATGGCCTGCAGGCCCTTGATGTGCTGGTCCACGGGGCGCGCACCGATGCCGCAGCCGCCGGGCAGCGAGACGCGGGCCTCGCCGAAGCGCGCCACCAGCGGGCCCAGCACCAGGATCGACGCGCGCATGGTCTTCACCAGCTCGTACGGGGCCTCGGGCGAATTGATGTCGGCACCGGCCAGCGTGGCCGTGGCGCCGTCGATGTCCGCCCGCATGCCCATCTGGCGCAGCAGCTTGAGCATGGTGCGCGTGTCCTGCAGGTCCGGCACGTTGTCGATGGTGACGGTGTCGGCGGTCAGCAGGCCGGCGCACAGGATGGGCAGCGCCGCGTTCTTGGCGCCCGACACACGGATCTCGCCTTTGAGCGGGCCATTGCCCTGGATCTGAAATTTGTCCATGTTCTGTCAGTGGTGGCCGGGTGGAAGCTGTCCCCGGCGTTGTGCGGGAGCCGCGCGATATCCGCGCGGCCAGGTGTGTCGTGAAGCAGCCGGCCTTACTTGCCGGCGCCTGCCTGCCATTCGGCCGGCGTCAGCGTCTTCATCGACAGCGCGTGGATCTCGGCGCGCATGCGGTCGCCCAGCGCCGCGTAGACGCGCTGGTGCCGCTGGATCAGGCGCTTGCCGTCGAATTCGGCGCTGACGATGGTGGCAAAGAAGTGCTGGCCATCGCCCTCCACTTCCAGATGGTCGCAGGGCAACCCTTTGGCAATGTAATCCCTGACTTGTTCCGGTGTAGGCAGCATGTCTGTCTCTGGTGAAATCGGGTCGGTGCGGCGTCAGTGCCGCAGCTTGTAACCGGTGCTGAGCAGGCGCAGCGCCAGCGTGGCCAGTGCCGCGAACGACACGGCCACCACGGCCAGGCTCTGCAGCGGCGGCACGTCCGATACGCCAAAGAAGCCGTAGCGGAACCCGTCGATCATGTAGAAAAACGGGTTGGCGTGCGACACCGCCTGCCAGAACGGCGGCAACGAGTGAATCGAATAGAACACGCCGGACAGGAACGTCGCCGGCAGGATCAAGAAATTCTGAAAAGCGGCCAGTTGGTCGAATTTCTCGGCCCAGATGCCCGCGATCAGCCCCAGCGTACCCAGGATGGCGGCCCCGCCCAGCGCGAAGACCAGGATCCAGGCGATGTTGTAGACATGCAGGTGCGCAAACCAGGCCGTGACCAGCAGCACGCCCAGCCCCACGCACAGGCCCCGGATGACCGAGGCCGCCACGTAGGCGCCGAACATCTCCCAATGCGAAAGCGGTGGCAGCATGATAAAGACCAGGTTTCCCGTGATCTTGGACTGGATCAATGACGACGAACTGTTCGCAAACGCATTCTGCAGCACGCTCATCATGACCAGCCCCGGCACCAGGAATGCGGTATAGCTGATCTGGTCGTACACGCGCACGCGGCCTTCCAGCACATGGCCGAAGATCAGCAGGTACAGCACGGCGGTCAGCACCGGCGCCGCCACGGTCTGGAACGATACCTTCCAGAATCGCAGCACTTCCTTATAGAGCAGCGTGCGGAAACCCACGAAGCCGCCCGCGGCCATGGCTGCGAGCCGGGCCTGTTCGCTCTGATCGCTCAAGTCCAGGCTGACTGGATTGTCGATGGGCTTGTTCATGCCGCGGCCTCCACGGCGGTGTCCGGTACCGCGCCGGGCATGTGCCCTTCGCGCCGCATGATCTGGACGAACACGTCTTCGAGGTCGGCCTTGTTGATTTCCATGTCTTCCACTTCGCAGCCGGCCTCGCGCAGCGCGGCCAGGATCGGTTCCACCGCCTCGTAGCCGGACAGGCGCAGCCGGTGCGCGCGCTCGCCGGGGTTGCTCGGCATGCGCAGCGCCTCAAGCGCCGGCGGCAGCGTGCCGCGCGACAGCGTGAGCACCAGTTGCAGCCCCGCGAACTGAGTCAGCAGGTTGCTGGTACGGTCCAGCGCCACCACCTCGCCGAACTTCAGCATGGCGATGCGGTCGCACAGCGCCTCGGCTTCTTCCAGGTAGTGCGTGGTCAGGATGATCGTGTGGCCCGCCTTGTTCAGCCGCGAGATGAACTTCCACAGGGTCTGGCGCAACTCCACGTCCACGCCGGCCGTGGGCTCGTCCAGCACGATCACGGGCGGGCGGTGCACCAGCGCCTGCGCCACCAGCACGCGCCGCTTCATGCCGCCCGAGAGCTGGCGCATGTTGGCATCGGCCTTGTTGGTCAGGTCCAGGTTGGCCATGATCTCGTCGATCCAGTCGTCGTTGCGCGTCAGGCCGAAGTAGCCGGACTGCAGCCGCAGCGTCTCGCGCACCGTGAAAAATGGATCGAATACGAGTTCCTGGGGCACCACGCCCAGCATCCGGCGCGCCATGCGGTAGTCGTCCACCACGTCGTGGCCCAGCACGCTGATGCATCCGGAGTCGGCCCGGTTCAGGCCCGCGAGGATCGAGATCAGGGTGGTCTTGCCGGCCCCATTGGGCCCTAGCAGGCCAAAGAACTCGCCGCGCTCGACGGTGAAACTGACGCCTTTGAGCGCCTGCAGATTGCGGTAGCGCTTGCGGACATCGGTAATTTCGATGGCTTTCATGGCCGAATGTCTTGTGACGGGTCCAACGCGGACCGGCCTCACTGAGTTTGGGGGGAGCGCCCTTGAGGTTAGCCGCGCAGCACCTGAAGGAGCAGTGTCAGGACACCTGGGGGCGACTTGGGGACGAACAACCCGGAATTATAGGGGATGCGGGCAATCTCCCGCTTTGGCCACCTTGGCCCGCATCTTGCCGGGCCGGCCATTCCGACGCGGCGCGGGCCGCGGCCCGACGCCGGGGCATCGCATCGGCCAGCGCCAACCGCGCGCGGCCATGGATGCCGGTTCAATGTCGGTGGTGGTGGTGTTCCGGGTGGGTGATCGGCGCGGGCGCCAGGCCGAGCAGGCCATCCACGCCATAGAGCGTGGCCAGCGAGGCCAGTTGCGGCGGCACACCATTGAGCGCCAGCGCCTGTCCGCGCGCTGCGGCGGCGCGTTGCCATGCCAGCAGCACGGCAACGGCGGCGGAATCCACCTGCGCCAGCGCACTGCAATCCACGGCCACATCGCCCTGGGTCACGCGCGACAACCCGTCGCGCAGCACGGTGGCGGCGTTACGGTTGGTCAGCGAGGTTCCGAGCGCGGGCATCAGGGGAATTGGGAAGGGTGCGGGAAAGCGGGACGAGCCGCCATTGTAGACCAGGTTGGCCGCGGCGTGCTGCACCGCAACCAACCGGGCGCGCATCAGCTCTTGGCTTCGGCCAACTGGCGGTTGCGGTCCTGCAGCGTCTTGATGATGCCGTCCACGCCCTGCTGGCTCACGATGGTGTTGAAGCTGCCCTTGTACGCTTCGGTCAGCCAGGCGCCGAGCACGTTGATGTCATAAACCTTCCAGCCCTGCGCGGTCTTCTCCAGGCGGTAGTCAAGCTGGATCGGCTCGCCCTTGTTGATGACCTGCGTGCGGATCGTGGCGTCGGTGTCCTCCGACGTGCCGCGGTACGGGCGGAACTGCACCTGCTGGTCGCGGATCTGGGAGATGGCGCCTGCATACGTGCGGATCAGCAGCGTCTTGAACTCATCAATGATGATCTTCTGCTGTTCCGGCGTGGCCTTGGACCAGTTGCGGCCCATGGCGATCTGCGTGGTCTTGGTGAAGTTGGCGTTCGGCAGGATCTTCTGCTCGACCAGCGCCGCGATCTTGGCAACGTTGCCGGCCTGCATGTCCTTGTCGCTCTTCACGGTGGCCATGACGTCGTTCACCACGGTCTTGACCAGTCCGTCGGGCGATGACGCGTCCGCGGCCTGGGCCTGCGCGGCGCCGGCAAACGCCAGGACGGCGAAGACAGAGACAAAGGGGACCAACAGTCGCTTCAGCATCGTAGATTTCCTTTCAAGCAAGGGCTTCGCCATCGGCAACGCACGATGAACGGGTACCCGGAAAACCAGCCGGCCTGGCACACCGCCGCCAGATACCGCACCAATTGGAACACAGGCGCCAACGGGACGTATGGCCCTGCCACGTCTTAAGCGCCACTTTCATACACTTTGTTGCAGGGCTCACAGCGCCGCAAACCCTTGCCGGCACTGGGCTCGCGCACCATGTGACCCGCTCGCGGCCAAACTAGCGGCCAAAGCGCAGCGCGCCGCCCGGGCCCAGCAGGTTCGGCGGCGACACCGGCATGGTCTGGGCCGGCTGCGTGCCCTGCTCCTTTGGCGCCTGCGGCGCTTCCGTGGCGGGCTTGTTCTCGTCCGGAGCCGGGGCCGGGGCCGGCGCGGACGCCGCACCATCCTGCTCGTCCTCTGACGGCGGATTGCCATCGTGGATCAGGTATTCGCGCCGCTGCATGTACGAATCGCGCAGGAAGCTGTAGCGGTCCAGCGCGGCGGCCTCGATCAGGCTCGAGGCGCCCAGCAATTGCGAGCGCCCGTCCACGATCCGCGCCCCGGCGGCCGTATTGCGCGCCCACACCGGATAGATATAGGCGGACGGGTCCATCAGGCGGTCCACGAGCATGCCGCCGGTGTCGCGCACGCTGCTCGGGCCGAACAGCGGCAGCACCAGGTACGGCCCCGACGGCACGCCCCAGACGCCCAGCGTCTGGCCAAAGTCTTCCTTGTACTTGGGCAGCCCGGCCGGCGTGGCGATGTCGATCAGCCCGCCAATGCCCAGCACGCTGTTGATCGCCACCCGCATGGTGTCTTCCGCCGCGCGCGACGGCTTGCCCTGCAGCAGGTTGTTGGCCGCCGAGTAGACATCGCTCATATTGGAGAAGAAGTTGCCCACGGCGGTGCGGATCGGCGACGGCACGTAGTCCGTGTAGACCTGGGCGACCGGCTTCAGCGCGTACTTGTCCACCTGCTCGTTGACCGTGTTCACGCCACGGTTCAGCGGCTCGAGCGGATCCTTCGGATTGGCGTCGGGCCCCGTGGCGCATCCGGCCAGCAGCAAGGCGGCCGTGGCGGCGACGGCCAGGCGCGTGCGGTGGCTCCCGCCGCGTTTGGCGGGGACGCTCATTTCGCGCCCCCCGTGCCCGGCGCGGCCGGCAGCGCGGCGGCGCCGGAGGAGGAGGACGATGAGGACGACGAGGCAGAGCCCCCGCCCGCGCCCGCATCGGCGGCCTTGTTGTACAGGAACTGGCCGATCAGGTTTTCCAGCACCACGGCCGACTGGGTCATCGTGATCTTGCTGCCCTGGGCCAGCATGGCGGTGTCGCCGCCAGCCTCCAGGCCAATGTACTGCTCGCCCAGCAGCCCCGAGGTCAGGATCTTGGCCGAGGTGTCCTTGGGAAACTGGTACCGCTTGTCCAGGCTCAGGTCCACGGTGGCCAGGTAGGTCTTGTCGTCAAAGCGGATGTTGGCCACGCGGCCCACCACCACGCCGGCGCTCTTGACCGGCGCGCGCGCCTTCAGGCCGCCGATATTGTCGAACTGCGCCTGGACCGTATAGGTCTCCTGGAACGAGAAGCTGCTCATATTCCCGGCCTTGAGCGCCAGGAACAGCAGCGCGGCAAACCCCACCACCACGAACAGCCCCACCCAGTAGTCGAGCGAATTTTTCTTCATGCGATTCTCTTTTTCATGCAATCAGTGCCGCCGCGTCAGCTGAACATCAGCGCGGTCAGCAGGAAGTCCAGCCCCAGCACGGCCAGTGACGCCATGACCACCGTGCGCGTGGTGGCGCGCGATACGCCCTCCGGCGTGGGACTGGCCTCGAAGCCCTGGTACAGCGCGATGAACGTCACCGCAATCCCGAAAATAAAGCTCTTGATCACGCCGTTGAGTACATCCGCGCGCACATCGACGCCGCCCTGCATCTGCGACCAGAACGCGCCCGCGTCCACGCCGATCAGTTGCACGCCCACCAGGTAGCCGCCCAGCACGCCCACGGCGCTGAAGATGGCGGCCAGGATGGGCATGGCGATCACGCCGGCCCAGAAGCGCGGCGCGATCACGCGCTGCAACGGGTTCACGGCCATCATCTCCATGGCGGTCAGTTGCTCGCCCGCCTTCATCAGCCCGATCTCGGCCGTCAGCGACGTGCCCGCGCGGCCCGCGAACAGCAGCGCCGAGACCACCGGCCCCAGCTCGCGCACCAGCGACAGCGCCACCAGCAGCCCCAGCGCCTGCTCCGAGCCGTAGCGGTTCAGCGTGTAATAGCCCTGCAGCCCCAGCACGAAGCCCACGAACAACCCCGATACGGCGATGATCACCAGCGACAGGTTGCCGACGAAGAACACCTGGTCAGTCACCAGCCGGGGCCGGCGCAACAGCGTGGGCGACAGCGCCAGCAACGCGAAGAACACGCGGGTGCCGTGGCCGACGCCGCCCACGAACCGGCGCACCACGGCGCCGATGGCGGTAAAGAAGGCGGTGATGAGGCCGGTCACGGGGTGCCTCCGGCAGCGAAGTCGTCGGCCAGCGAGGGCCCCGCGTAGTGAAACGGCACCGGGCCATCGGCCTCGGCGTGGACGAACTGGCGCACGAACGGATCGGTGGACGCGCGCAGCGCTTCCGGCTCGCCTTCGGCGGCAATGCGGCCGTTGGCAATGAAGTACACGTAGTCGGCGATCATGAACGTCTCCTGCACGTCGTGCGAGACGATGATCGTGGTGGCGCCCAATGCGTCGTTCAGGTTGCGGATCAGGTTGGCCGTCAGGCCCAGCGAGATCGGGTCCAGCCCGGCGAACGGCTCGTCATACATCAGCAACGCCGGGTCCAGCGCGATGGCCCGCGCCAGCGCCACGCGCCGCGCCATGCCGCCCGAGATCTGCGCGGGCATGAGGTCGCGCGCGCCGCGCAGGCCCACGGCGTTGAGCTTCATCAGCACGAGGTCGCGGATCATCGATTCGGGCAGATCGGTGTGCTCGCGTAGCGGAAACGCCACATTATCGAAGACCGAGAGGTCGGTAAACAGGGCGCCAAACTGGAACAGCATGCCCATCTGGCGCCTGACGGCGTACAGACCGGTCTGGTCCATCGCGTCGATATCGGCGTCATTGAACGTGACGCTGCCCCGCGTGGGGCGCACCATGCCACCGATCAGGCGCAGAACCGTGGTCTTGCCGCACCCGGAGCCACCCATCACGGCCACCACCTTGCCGCGCGGGAAGCGCATGGAAAGGCCCGAAAGCACAGGCTTGGCGTCGGCCGAGTAGGCGAAATCGACGTCAGCCAGCGCAACGATGTCGGGGCTGACGCCGGACCCGGAAAGGGATTGGCCGGAAAGGTTCGGTACGGTAGCGGTCACGTTGGCACCGGATTGGACAGGGCGCCATTATAAGGGCTACCACCTAGACGCGCGGGTTGCTGTGTCCTGACCGCTACATTGCAGATCGGACAACAGTGTTCTGTAAATGGAACAACGGCTTTACACCTGCCGCGATCAGGGTTCAGCGCCCTGGGCGGACTGTCTCAGCAGCACCTGCCACTGGATCGTCTCCGAGCGGATAGCCGTGGCAAATGCCTCGGGCGAGTCACGCACGGCGGTCAGCCCGGCCGCCAGCAGGCGCGCGCGCACTTCGCGCTCATTGGTGACGTTGTCGAGTTCCGCCGCCAGTCTGGCGACGATGGCGCGCGGCGTCCTGGCCGGCGCCATCACGCCGTACCAGGTGGTGGCGCCATAGCCTTCGAGGCCCGATTCCTGGAGCGTGGGCACCTGCGGCGCCAGCTGCGAGCGGCTCAGGCCGGTCACGCCCACCAGCCGCAGCGCGCCCGTGCGGACATGGTTCTGCACGGCCGCATAGGAGCAGAAGCACGCGCTGATGCGGCCCGCGAGCATCTCGAGCACCACCGCGGCCTCGCCCTTGGCATTCACCAGCGGCACGCCGCCGGGAATGGCGCGCACCGCGTACTCGGCGTAGAGCTGGGCCGGGCTGCCCGGCTGGCCGTAGCCGTAACTATAAGAAGCGGGGCTCGAGCGCACGGCGGTGACCCACTGCTGGGGCGTCTGCATCGGCAGGCGGCCATCGATCACAAGGAACAACGGCGTGGCGGCGACGCGCGCCACCGGGGTGAAGTCGCGCACCACATCGTAGGGCACGGGCTCCAGCCCGGGCTGGATCAGCATGTTGGCCTGGTGGAACAGCAGCGTATGGCCATCGGAACTGGCCTTGGCGACGACATCGCCCGCCATCGTGCCGGCCGCGCCCGGGCGGTTGTCCACCTCCACGGGCACGCCCAGGCGCACGGCCAGCCGCTCGGCGATCATCCGCGCCACGGCATCGGCCACGCCGCCGGCCGGAAAAGGCACGATCAGGCGCATCGGCCGGACGGGGAACGACACGGGACGGTTAAGCAGTTCGGGGCGGGCGCTGGACGGGATGCTGACCATCTGCGCCGTGGCCATGCTGGTGGGCGGCTGGGCGAATGCCACCGCCGCGCCGGTCAGGGCGGGCAGGATCAGGGCATTCCGCGACCAACGCAGCAGGATTGCCAGGAACGCAGCGAGTATCGGCAACTTCGCTATACCTCGCCAAAGTCGCGGCCATTTGCGCACTTCGGACATCAATTTCCTCCGGACCACGGCGCGAGCCATGGCACAAAATCGGCTGAAAGGGATTCGAGGCAATCTCTTGTTATCGTTTTGGGGCATTGTACGAACAACGCCCAGGACGGCACAGACCACGTTAACCATAGCCGGGTGGACCCCAATATCAGGCCAGGGCGCGCGGGGGCGCGGCCCCTATAATCCCCGGATGTCTGAAATCGTTCTGCGGCGGATGCGGGCCGCCGACATGTCCGCCGTGCTCGCCGTACAGGCGCAGTGCTATGGCGCTGCGCTGCTCGAATCCGCCGATGCCCTCGCCAGCCGCCTGGCGCTATCGCCCGAAACGTGCTGGGTGGCCGCCCTGCCCGGCAACCGGCTGGCCGCTTACCTGTTGACTCATGCGTGGCCCGAAGCCACGCTGCCACCGCTGGATGGTGTTCTGATGTCCGGCTGGCATCCTGCCGAGCCCTTGACCTGGTTCGTCCACGACATGGCCGTGGCCCCGGCGGGCCGTGGCACCGGGATCGCCGCCCGCCTCTATGCCGCCGCCGAGCAAGCCGCGCGGGCCGCCGGCCTGGCGTCATCGCGGCTGGTTGCCGTGCAATCGGCCGCGGCTTGGTGGCGCAGGGTTGGGTACGCCCCATCGGGCGCTACAGAGACCGCAGCGCACCGCGCAAAACTGGCCGCCTACGGCGCGGATGCGGTACTTATGGAGCGTAGGCTAGGGGGCTGACGGGTGGCTGACAGGGGCGGAAATGTCTAGGCCGTTGACTCTGCCACACACGCCAAGCCGTACCGCTCCAATGCGTCCGTCGATTGCTCGGACGCAAATCCATGGCGAATTAATGGAATTCCTATGTCCACGAGGAATGCGAAGAGCTAGGCTCTTTCCTCCAATGGCTCGGCGTTCAGATTCGACTATGTCAGCAATGAGGTGCGGTCCATCCAACAACGCTCCACGTTGGGGCCTGTTCGATATTCTTGCATGGAAAGTCATCCCGACGCAGATCGGTGGTGGGAGACCCTATATTCAGAAGTTCAAGGATGCGTGGATTCGATATCATAAGCAGCGCATAAAATCTTCCGCACTCGCCCATCGATTGCCACCCGAACTGCTCGCCGGGGTATGTTGGATCGAGGTTGGAGGAGATCCTCATTTCATCGATCATGCCGCTCTCGAATTCAGATCATTTGACTGGAGCGGTCCGTCTTTCGTAGACGCGCACCTGACCATATCAAATCACCCTACGAAGACGTCATTCGGTTCGGTCAGCATGCAACTCCGTACCGCTTCTCAGACCTTGGGAATCGATGTCCGTGAGTTGTCCACAGAGCAATTGCGAAGCTTGTCGAGATGTCTTGAGAATGATGTCTTCAACATCGAGATTGCTGCACGCCATCTTCGTCAACTGATTAATCACGATAAGCTCGCTGCCCCAATTTCGATGGAAGCAATACGCATTGTCGGAGCGCGTTATAACCGTGGAATTGGTTTATCGCTGGCACAGATAAAGAAAGACACTAGTTACGGGAACTTTATCGTCGAACACTGGCCTCGCTTCGCCCAACTCCTTCGATAACTTCCATCGGAACGCCCATGAAAGCGCTGATCCGCGCAGTCATCCATCTTGGCACCATATTCGGCTTGCTAGTCTTGGCCGCAATGATAGGCAGCCCATACAGCTGGATGTACGAAATGGACCCAACTATCCCACCCGACGCCATCAAGGACGAATCTGGGAACAGGGTCATCTTTGCAACCTTCCTTTTCGCAACGATGACGGCGGTACAACTGGCAATGTTTTTCACCGCCGGCAGGATCTCTGGAAAGCGCCTATCGGCGTTCCTTATTGCCGCCGCCACGACATTGTGGATCATGATCCACTAACGTATCGCGCAAACGACAAAGCCCTGGCGGGGGACGCTCGGCGCGGCCAAGGCAATGACCAACATCGGAAAGTTGATGAGTGACTTGATCGCATTCATTCGGAAGGAGGTTGGCCTACCAGCATATCAGCACATACTCGATACTGACCGCCTCGAAGAAGATCTCGACCTCACCGGCGACGAAGCATTCGAATTTATGGAGAGGTTCTTCGAGCATTTTGGCATTGCGCGCGGAGATTATGAATTCCAACGCTATTTCAATGAGGAGGGGTTCAGTCTACTGGTTATTCTTGCCATGCCATTCTCGAAGAAGATAAGGCAGAAATATGATCGAGAGCCGCTTACCGTTGGGATGCTCGAGCAGGCGGTGGAGGCGGGTGTATGGGGGACTTCGTGATGCGACTCTTTCGCGCCCTGGCGCATTTCGGTTGCGTCTTCGGTTTGCTTGTCCAGACAGAATGAAGAAAGCCCGCCCGGCATCACACCGGGCGGGCTTTTACCGTAGCGCTCCAATCAGCGCGGCAGATCGGAGTGTCCCATCAGGAACGCGTCCACCGAGCGCGCGGCCTGGCGGCCTTCACGGATGGCCCAGACCACCAGCGACTGGCCACGGCGCACGTCGCCCGCCGCAAATACCTTCGGCACGTTGGTGTAGTACGCGCGATCACCCTCGGTCGATGCCTTGGCGTTCTTGCGCGCGTCCGTGTCCACGCCAAAGGCCTCGAGCACCGAGCCGACCGGGTTGGTGAAGCCCATGGCCAGCAGCACCAGGTCGGCGGGCAGCACGAACTCGCTGTCCGGCACTTCCTGCATGCGGCCGTCCTTCCACTCCACGCGGCAAGCCTTCAGCGCCTTGAGCTTGCCCTTTTCGCCGATGAATTCCTTGGTGGCCACCGACCAGTCGCGGTCGCAACCCTCGTCGTGCGACGACGACGTGCGCAGCTTGATCGGCCAGTACGGCCACACCAGCGGCTTGTTCTCCGCTTCCGGCGGCTGCGGCAGCAGTTCAAACTGAGTGACCGATACCGCACCATGACGGTTCGATGTGCCCACGCAGTCGGAACCCGTGTCGCCGCCACCGATCACGATCACGTGCTTGCCGTCGGCGCGGATTTCATTGGCGCCGTCGCCCGCCACTTCCTTGTTCTGGGGAATCAGGAACTCCAGCGCGTAATGCACGCCCGCCAGGTCGCGGCCCGGCGCCGGCAGGTCGCGCGGCACTTCCGAGCCGCCGGCCAGCACCACGGCGTCGAACTGCTCCATCAGCGCCTGGGCTGAAATGGTCTCGCGCGCATAGTTCTTGATGCCGGCCGGCAGTGCGCCTTCCGTCACCATCACGCCCGCCCGGAACGTCACGCCTTCCGCCTGCATCTGCTCGATACGGCGGTCGATCAGCGTCTTCTCCATCTTGAAGTCGGGAATGCCGTAGCGCAGCAGGCCGCCGATGCGGTCATTCTTCTCGAACACGGTCACGTCGTGGCCGGCGCGCGCCAGTTGCTGCGCGGCGGCCAGGCCGGCGGGGCCCGAACCGACCACGGCCACGGTCTTGCCGGTCTTGTGGGCCGGCACGTGCGGCGCCACCCAGCCCTCTTCCCACGCCTTGTCGATGATGGCGTGCTCGATGGACTTGATGCCCACCGGCAGCTCATTGATGCCCAGCGTACAGGCGGCCTCGCACGGCGCCGGGCAGATGCGGCCCGTGAACTCGGGGAAGTTGTTGGTCTGGTGCAGAACCTCGATCGCGGCCTTCCAGTCCTGGCGGTACACCAGGTCGTTGAAGTCCGGGATGATGTTGTTCACCGGGCAGCCGTTGTTGCAGAACGGGATGCCGCAGTCCATGCAGCGCGCGCCCTGGATCTTCGCTTCGCTGTCGGACAGCGCGAACACGAATTCCTTGTAGTGCTTCACGCGCTTGACTACCGGTTCATAGCCTTCGTTCTGGCGCGGAAATTCGAGAAAGCCAGTCGCCTTACCCATGTTGCATCCTTGGTCTAGCTTGGCGCGAGGCGCATCGGGCGGCCTCGCGTGGGGTCAGTATCTTGTAGGCGCCGCGGGGAATGCCGCGGCGCCGTCTCGTGGGGCAGTGATTGCGCCGGCCGGTCAGGCGGCGATCGCCTCGCGATCGTTGTCGCGGGCGGCCTGCTCCTTGGCGTACATCTCGCCCAGGGCGCGCTTGTACTCGGTCGGGAACACCTTGACGAACTTGCGCCGCGCCGTGGTCCAGTCCGCCAGCAGCGCCTTGGCGCGCTCCGAACCGGTGTAGCGGAAATGCTGCTCGATCAGGTTGCGCAGGATCACTTCGTCCAGTTCGCGCTTGCCGCCCGCCTTGTGCCACTGAGCCTTGGCCTGGCCCTTTTCCTGGTCGGCCGCGGCCAGCACGGTCTCCAGCGCCACCATCGACGTGTTGCAGCGCTTGTCGAACAGGCCGTCCTCGTCATAGACGTAGGCCACGCCGCCCGACATGCCCGCCGCGAAGTTGCGGCCCGTAGCGCCCAGCACCACCACCGTGCCGCCGGTCATGTACTCGCAGCCGTGGTCGCCCGTGCCCTCGATCACCGCCACGGCGCCCGAGTTGCGCACGGCGAAGCGTTCGCCCGCCACGCCATTGAAGTAGGCTTCGCCGGCAATGGCGCCGTACAGCACCGTGTTGCCCACGATGATGTTGTGCGTCGGGTCGCCGCGGAATTCATGCGGCGTGCGCACGATCACGCGGCCGCCTGACAGGCCCTTGCCCACGTAGTCGTTGCCGTCGCCCACCAGGTCCAGCGTGATGCCATGCGCCAGGAACGCGCCGAACGACTGGCCGGCCGTGCCTTGCAGCTGGATGTGGATGGTGTCGTCGGGCAGGCCCTCGTGGCCGTACTGCTTGGCCACCATGCCGGACAGCATGGCGCCCACGGTCCGGTTCACGTTCTTCACCGGCTGGATGAACGACACGCGCTCGCCCTTGTCGATGGCCTGGCGCGCCTTGGCGATCAGCACGTGGTCCAGCGCCTTGCCGGCTTCCGGCGACAGGCCGTGATCCTGCACGTCGGTGTGGAAGCGCGGCACATCAGCCGGGAACGCCGGCTGGTAGAAGATGCGGCCGAAGTCCAGGCCGCGCGCCTTCCAGTGCTCGATGCCGCTGCGCATGTCGAGCAGGTCGGCGCGGCCGATCAGCTCGTCGAACGTGCGGATGCCCAGTTGCGCCATGATCTCGCGCGCTTCCTCGGCCACGAAGAAGAAGAAGTTGACCACGTGCTCGGGCTTGCCCTGGAACTTCTTGCGCAGCGCCGGATCCTGGGTGGCCACGCCCACCGGGCAGGTGTTCAGGTGGCACTTGCGCATCATGATGCAGCCCTCGGCCACCAGCGGGGCCGTGGCAAAGCCGAACTCGTCGGCGCCCAGCAGCGCGCCGATCACCACGTCGCGGCCGGTCTTCATCTGGCCATCGGCCTGCACGCGGATGCGGTTGCGCAGCCCGTTGAGCATCAGCGTCTGCTGCGTCTCGGACAGGCCCAGTTCCCAGGGCGTGCCGGCGTGCTTGATTGACGACCACGGCGAGGCGCCGGTGCCGCCGTCATGGCCGGCGATCACCACGTGGTCGGCCTTGGCCTTGGCCACGCCGGCCGCCACGGTGCCCACGCCCACCTCGGACACCAGCTTGACCGAGATGTCCGCCACCGGGTTCACGTTCTTCAGGTCGTGGATCAGCTGCGCCAGATCCTCGATCGAGTAGATGTCATGGTGCGGCGGCGGCGAGATCAGGCCCACGCCCGGCACCGAGTAACGCAGCTTGCCGATGTAG
>Ga0255338_1002764_pt1 | contig 23741 bp, 25 predicted proteins | sample MeOH1_35cm_T4_19_FD_203715 | JGI IMG/M metagenome (GOLD analysis project Ga0255338, IMG submission 203715) | Sandy soil microbial communities from University of British Columbia, Vancouver, Canada - MeOH1_35cm_T4_195 | ecosystem: Engineered > Artificial ecosystem > Sand microcosm > Unclassified ...
GTAAAGTAACCAGGCAACCGATTTGTCCATCTTTAGATTGATTTTCTATACATCAAAAGGATGGCTCGATCAGCTAATTCAATGGCCCGTCGGCGGAGGCCGGCGGGAGGATATACGGCCACTAGTGGGGTCTCCGGGCAGTCGCAGCGTTTTTTGCTCCACCCGGTCCCGGGCTTACTTCCAGGCTAACCTACTGCCATTGTTGGGTTTGCCAAATCCCGCTGTAAGGTAAGTGCTGTTAGAACCCCGGTAGCAGTCGAACTGGCCTGATTAAGGAGTGGGGACTGGATGTCATTCAGTATCGGACGGGACCAGACGCGGCGGGCGGCCACACGTTGGACTTCCACCCTCGTGGCGCCACGGCCAGAATCAGCGCCGGCAACAACGTCGAACCGCGGGATCAGCATTGAAGTCGCAGTGCTGTTCTTGATCTGTACCCTGGACATGCTCAGCTCGGCGTGGCTGTTTCAGCACGGCCTGGCGGTGGAGGGCAACCCGATCCTCCGCGGGTTCGCGGAGGCGGGGATCGCTCCGTTCATGGGGGCCAAGCTCGCGAGCTTCCTTCCGGCGCTGGTGGTTGCTGAGTGGTACCGGAGGATCCGCCCACGCCGCGCCCGGCCGCTCCTCCGCTGCACCATCGTGGGCTACGTGGGTGTCTACCTGCTTGCCGTGGCGGGGCAGTATGTGAAGTGAATGCAGTTTGTGAATTGAATGAGGGCGCCCGCGGGCCACACGCGAGTTAGAATTCCGAGCGGGTCCGCCCGTTACGGGCTCGAGGCGGGGGCGAGTACCGCGGGCAGTGACATGCCTTAGAGCCTCGTTCCCGTTCCCGGCCACGACTGCCCCCGGCGCGACGAATGCTCTTGACCACCCCCCGTAAACCCATCCGCGCGGTGCTGTTCGACCTGGACGGGACGCTCATCCACACCCACATCGACTTCGACCGCATGAAGCGCGAGATCCTGGAGCTGGTGGCCGCCGCCGGGTTGGACGCCGAAATATTCCGGCAGCAGGATATCTTGAGCATCCTTTCGTCGGCGGCGCCGCAGTTGGAGGATGCCAGTGAATTCCTGGCCGAAGCGGATGCGGCGCTGGTGCGGATCGAACTGGGAGCCTGCGAAGGCGCGACGGAGGCCGAAGGCGCGGCCGAGATGCTTCAGTGGCTACTCGATCGGGACATCCGGGTGGGAATCGTCACCCGCAATAGTCCGCAGGCAGTGGAGCGCGCGTTGAGCCGGATCCCGCTACCCCATGAGGTACTCCTCACCCGTGCGGACACGCCCCGCGTGAAACCGGACCCCCTCCACCTCCGGCTGGCGCTGGAACGCCTGGGGGCCTTACCCGAGTATTCCGTGATGGTGGGCGATCACCGGATGGACGTGCAGGCGGGCCAGGCGGCTGGGATGCGCAGTGTGGGCGTTCTCACACACGAACGGCCGGCCGGATATTTCGACACCCTCGCACCGGATGCGGTGATCCGCGTCATTCCCGAGTTGAAGACTTGGATCTCTCCGTCATCCTCGTAAACTGGAACACCCGCGAACTGCTGCGGGCCTGCCTGGCTTCCGTGCGCGCCGCCCTGGCCGCTTCCCCCCTCTCCGCGGAGATCCTGGTAGTCGACAACGCCTCCTCCGACGGCAGCGCCGCGATGGTCGCCGCGGAATTTCCGGAAGCGCAGCTGTTCGCCAACCGGGACAACCTCAACTACGCGGGCGGCAACAACCAGGGCATCGCTGCCGCCACGGGCGACTTCCTGCTGCTGCTGAATCCGGACACCGAGATACCCGTGGGGGCGCCGGACGCCCTCGTCGAGTTCCTGCGCACCCATCCGCACGCCGGAGCCGCCGCTCCCGCGCTGGTCTACCCGGACGGGCGTCTTCAGCCTTCCGTGCGCGGTTTCCCCACCCCGCAGGCGCTCTTCGGCGCGTTGAGCGGACTGGGGCGCCTGCTCCCCCGCTCGGGCTGGGCCTCCTATCACGCCGCCGGCCTTCCGAGCGACCAGGCCAGCCGCGTGGACCAGCCGATGGCCTCCGCCTTCCTGGTGCGGAAGTCCGCCCTCGACCGGATCGGAGCGTTCGACGAGCAGTTTCCCTTATTCTTCAACGACGTGGACCTCTGTTTTCGGCTAAAACAAGCGGGATGGGAGATCTGGTATGATCCCCGGGTTCGGGTGGTGCACGTAGGAGGGGCCAGTACCCGCCAGGTGCGGCCGGAGGCGATCCGCCGCTCTCACGAGGGGCTCCGCCGCTTCTACGAGAAGCACTACCGTGGGAAGCTGCCGCACCCCGTTTATGCGGCCATCGTCGCGCTGATCGGCCTGGGTGGCTGCCTGCGCATAGCCGCGGCTCGGCTCCGGGGCTCGCGGGCGGGTTAGTGATCCCTACGGAGTAAGGAAGTCATATGCCAGACGGAATTCGCATCCAGGACGCGGCGGTGGAGATCAGTCCCGAAGGGCTGGAAGCACTGCTCAACAAGCGCGGCGCGGAGGTGACCGTCTCCAAGCTGGACCTCTCCATCTCGCCCGAAGCGCTGAATACCCTGCTGTCCGGCCTCGCCCCGGAAGGCGTGACCGCTCCCACGGCCGCATGCGCCGACGGCCGGCTGCGCGTGACGGCGGAGAAGGAGGGGCAGCCAATGGCGCTGGATCTCCGCGTCGGGGGCATCCGCATCGAGCTTACGGCAGGCGGCCTCCGCCTGGTCACGGAATAGCGGCGTGGCAGCGGTTGCAGTCAAGGTGATGGCGCTCCGGGCGAGCCTGGACCCGGTCGATCTGACCCGGAAGGAATTCCGGCTGCGGATCGAGGGCGGCCGCCTCTACCTTTCGGAGCATGGCCTGGCGCTGCTGCTGCCGCCCGGTTTGCCCCTGACCTTGCAGCGGATCACCCCGGGCATGCTACACTTCCAGGCGCGCGCCGCCGGTTTCAACGTGGCGCTGCAAGTGCGGCCTTCCGTTACCGCCGCAGGGCGCCTGCGCCTTCCGATCACCGGGCTGATGGGCTTCGTGGCGCCCATCCTGCTCGGAGTAATGAAAGAAAAGCTCGCGGGAAAGCCGGGGTTGCACCTCACGCCGGCGAACGAGATAGAACTGGACCTCGCCGAAATCGTGGCCTACGTTTCGCAGGTAGAGCTTCCCCCGTTAAAGGCCGCCCGCGCCGGCGACGGCATCGCCGAGTTGGAATTCTGAGGAGTAGTGGAGTGTTGGAGAACTGGAGTAATGGAGCAATTCGCCGACTTCCGGAAACTCCTGGTCTGCGACATCTCCCCCACACTCCACTACTTCAGTTCTCCACTACTCCCGCTTCGTCAAAGAGCCACACTCCCGGCCGCTCGCAAATCAAAACGTAAGAACCGCCCCCATGCCTGACAAGATCGAGATCTTTGAAGCCGAGGTCCTGGACCACCGGGAAATTGCCCCGGAGCACTTCGTGATGACGCTGGACGCTCCGGCGATCGCGGAGCGCGCCCGCCCCGGACAGTTCGTGATGGTCCGCTCCCTCGGGGCGTGGGACCCCCTCCTGCCCCGTGCGTTCAGCGTGTACCACGCCGACGCGGAAGCCGGCTGCATCGACATCATGTACCGCGAGGTCGGCCGGGGCACGCAGCGACTGCGGTTGAATGAGCCGGGTCAGATGGTGCACGTGTGGGGACCCCTGGGCAACCACTTCCCGCTACCCGAAGGGGACCGCGTGGTGCTGGTAGGCGGCGGCGTGGGAGTGCCTCCAATGGTCTACTGGGCCGAGTACCTTGCGGCCCTCACGGCGCCGATGGAGGTGGTGGCACTGGTCGGGGCGGCCAAGAAAGACTTCCTGGTCGGGCTAGAGCATTTTCGCCGGGCGCGCGCCACCGTGCGCGTAGCCACCGATGACGGCAGCTTCGGGCACCGCGGCTACGTTACGGAATTACTCCCCGAGCTGTTGGTGGACGGCCGCGTAGACGTGTACGCCTGCGGCCCGATGGGGATGCTGGCGGCGGTGAGCAAGGTGGCGGCCGAGTACGGCGCGCCCGCCTACCTGGCCCTGGAAGCGCCGATGGCCTGCGGCATGGGCGCCTGCCTCGGCTGCACCGTCCCCCTCCGCGCCGGCGGCTACGCCCGTGTCTGTACCGAAGGCCCAGTGTTCGCGGCCGACGCAATCGCGTGGTAGACGGAATTAACCGTCAAGACACGAAGTACGCCAAGAGGGGAGGCCCGAGCTTTTAGACAGGATTAGCAGGATCTCAGGATCCATGGGATGGGAGCCCAGCCTTTCCATCAACCATTCCTTACGAGGCTAAAACCCCGTATTCCAATCTAAAACTCTTTCAACCCCTTTGGGTCTTCGTGTCTTTGTGGTGAATAGATCCCTTACCCCTCTTGGCGCACTTCGCGTCTTGGCGGTTAATCCAAAACCCAGTTGTTAGGAGCGATGATGGCGGTAGCGACGGAACCCAGTTTGGCGGTAGAGATTGCCGGGATGCGGCTGCAGAACCCGGTGATGTCGGCGTCCGGCTGCTTTGGGTGGGGCGAGGAGTATGCCCGCTTCTACGACCTCAATCGCCTGGGAGCGCTGGTGGGAAAGGCCGTCACGCCGGTGCCGCGGCCGGGTAACCCGGGCGTGCGCATCGCCGAGACGCCCGCGGGGATGTTGAACGCCATCGGGCTCCAGAACCCCGGGGCAGACGGCTTCTTCGAGAAGATCCTGCCGCGCGTCCGGGAGCTCACCGTTCCCATCTGGGTCAACGTCTCCGCGAACTCGCTGGAGCAGTACGTGGAACTCTGCGAGCGGATCTCGCAGGCGGAGGGGGTCTCCGCCATCGAACTGAACCTCTCCTGCCCCAACGTGGGCCGGGGTGGGGCGGAGTTCTGCGTGACCCCGGAAGCAGTGAAGCACACGGTATCCCACTGCAAGGCCGTCTGCCGGGTGCCGCTCATCCCGAAGCTCTCCCCAAATACGACCGACATCGTGGCGCTCGCCCGCGCCGCGGAAGAGGCGGGGGCGGACGCCGTCTCCATGATCAATACCTTCGTCGGCATGGCCATCGACATCGACCGCCGCCGCCCGGTGCTGGGCAACCGCACCGGCGGGATGAGCGGCCCCGCCGTCAAACCGGTCGCCCTGCGGATGGTCTACGAGGCCTCCGCCGCCATCTCGATCCCGGTCATCGGCATCGGCGGCATCTCCACCTGGCGAGACGCCGTGGAATTCCTCATGGCGGGCGCGGCGGCGGTTCAGGTCGGCACCGCTAACTTCTTCAACCCCAACGCCATTCCGGAGGTCATCGACGGCCTGGAGGCCTGGCTGCGGGAGAAGGGCATTTCCGACGTGCGGGAGATCATCGGCGCCGCCCGGGTTTCGTAAGAACGCAGGCCAGCGCCCCAACGCCCAACGCCCTCCCGAGCCTTCTCCTGAAACCGCGCCTCGTCTCCCGTGTCCAACCCCGCATTGCCGGGTGACTTCCAGTCTCCCCCTCCCGGCAGAGGGCACCGACGATGCTGGACCTCACGCTCGGAAATTACGGTCGGCTCTGCAGCGGCTGGTCACGGCGAGACATCGTCCGGGTCGGCTCCCTGGGGTGTCTCGGCCTGTCACTGGCCGATTTGTTCCGGCTGGAGGCGGCAAGCGCCTCGGAACGGAAGCGGGACAAGAACTGCATCCTCCTGATGCTGATCGGCGCCCCCCCACAGCACGAGACGTGGGACCCCAAGCCGGATGCCCCGGAGCAGATCCGCGGCCCCTTCAAGCCGATCGAGACGAACGTCTCCGGTATCCGCATCAGCGAGACACTGCCCCTCACCGCGAAGCACGCGGATAAGTACGCCATCCTGCGCAGCCTGGGCCACTCCAACGCCGCCGACCATGAAACCGGCCACCAGGTGATGCACACCGGCCACTTCTTTCCGAACGGGCTGGACTTCCCCCACCTGGGCACCGTGGTGAGCTACGTAAAGGGGGAGCGGAATGGGCTGCCCGCTAACGTGACCCTGCCCAACCTGATCAACAACACCGGCACCAGCAAGCCGAAGGGGCAGGACAGCGGCTACCTCGGCCGCCAGTACAACCCATTCATCTTGAATGCAGACCCGAACAAGGCGGACTTCAAGCCCGCCGACCTCCAGCCAGACCCCGGCGCCCGCCTCAACCCCGTGCGCGTGAGTCGCCGCCAGAGCTTGCGCAAGAGTGTCGACCAGGCGATGGCGGTGCTGGATCAAGACCGCGATCTCTCCGCGCTGGATGCGTCTTACCAGAAGGCGTTCGGCCTGATCACTTCGCCGAAGCTGCGAGAAGCGTTCGACATGGATCAGGAGCCGAGCAAGGTGCGCGAGCGCTACGGACGCACCACCTTCGGCCAGAGTTGCCTCCTCGCGCGGCGCCTCATTGAGCGGGGGGTTCGCTTCGTCGACGTGAACATGTACGACACCGTCTTCGGCATCCTCTGCTGGGACTGTCACGCGGACGGGGGCAGCCTCGCCACCAAGGTCTCCGAGTTGAAGGACAAGGTCGCGCCGATCTTCGATCAGGCATACACGGCGCTCATCGAGGACCTCTCCCAGCGCGGGCTGTACGACGATACCGTGGTGTGCGCCTTCGGCGAGTTCGGCCGCACCGCCCAGATGAACGAGCGCGGCGGGCGCGACCACTGGCCGCAGTGCTGGTCCGTCGCCCTCGGCGGCGGCGGGATCAAGGGCGGGCAAGTGGTCGGCTCCTCCGACGCGCAGGGTGCCTACCCTGCCGACCGCCCGATCCGTCCCGAGATGGTCACTGCCACGGTGTTCCAGGCGCTCGGCATCGATCCCTACTTCACCGAGTTGCCGGGCCCCGCCGACCGGCCGATGCCCATCGTGGATCGAGAAATCCCCTTGATCCAGGAGCTTCTCTAATCCGCAGTGCGGGCTGCGTTCAAGCGTTCGTTCACCCCCTGGCGCTGCCCGCACTGCGGATTTCCTGCCGATGCCGCGCTTCCTCTGCCCGCACTGCCTCCGGTTCGGCGAGGCGCTCTTCGCCTGCCCCGGCTGCTGGGAAGCCACTAGCGTACTCCGCACCCGTCTGAACGTCGGCAGCCTCCACGCGTGCCCCTGCTGCTATGATGCCCTGTACCCGACCGCGGAAGTCGACCGCCTCGCCTACTGCGAGCACTGCCGCCAGGTGTCGGACGCTCAGCTCCACCATCACCGAGTCGTGCGCCTGGTGGGAGTGTTGGGGCCAGCGGCGTTTGCAAATGCTCGGCAGCACCTGGGCGAAAACGCGAACGGCGCCGGTTCTCTCCGGCTGGCTCACGAACAGCAGGTGACCTATCTGCTGGAAGTCTCTTCCGCCGCCCCGGAGATGAACGTAGTAGGCCCCACCCACGCCCTGCGGCACCTGGACGCGCTGTGGCTCACAGGTACCGGGATCGAAGCGCTGGAGCTAGGGCGAAACGTGGACCGCTTCGTCCGGCAGGCCCGGTTGAGCGGCACTCAACGCCGCTCCCTGCCGGTGCTGCTCCGTGAAACATCCCTACCAGCCCCCGCGCTCAACGTGCTCCGGTCCCGGCTCTCGAGCCTCCGTTTCGGCATCGACCTCCCGGAGGTGCTGTCGTCGGAGCAGGGTTGGCCGGTCGAATCCCTCGGAGGCCATCAAGAACTGCCCTGGATCGTTGCGACGACGGACGAGCGAAGTTTCCGCACCCTGGCAGATCTACTGCCGGCCACGCGAACACGGCACTTCCACCCGGGCATCGCCGGTGCGGAGGTAAAGGGTCGACTGACGATCCTCGTGGACGCCGGCCGGCTTTCGCATTCGCGCCAGGAACGCGCCGCGCCGGTGCGGCAAGCCGCAAACGCGCTCTGGATCGATCGTCTACCGGAGGCGAAGTTGCTCCCGGGATTTCTGGAGCGTCTCTGCCGCCAATTCGGGCAATCCCGCACTGCGCGAGAGCGGGTCTGCCTACTGGGGCAAGCCGAGAGCGTCGACGAAGACCAAATGACCCGGTTGGCCGCCAGCTTCCCGAATGTGAGCTGGGGCGTCACCCCCACGGAAGCACTCATCGCCCGGCAGAACGCAGATCAGGGATCCAGATCGTAATCGGCAGTGGTAAATAAGGCGGGCAGATCTCGCGCACCATGAAGGACGCGGACTACTTCAATACCCTCGTGAATGAGTGGGTAGAAAATGAGGTAGTTGCGAACAGGAAAGCTTCGCAATCCCACGGCGAGCTCTGGCCGCTCTGGAGCCATTTGGGGAAACTCGGCGATTAGCTCACACCGGTGCACCAGGATGTCGATCATCCGGTCGGCGGAGCCAACACTATGGGCCGAGATGTTGGCCCAGATCGTCTGCAAGTCTCGACGTGCAGGGTCTGAGACCCGGAGCCAACTCATCCGGCCGTGCTGACCTGCTGCATCGACTGCCTGCGACCTTCCGACTCGATCTCGTCGGCGAGTTCTCTCCAATCCGCATATTCACGGTAGCCGCCCTGGTCTATAGCGCTAATGCCTTCTTGAATGTCACTGCGCAAAACTTCCAGACGCCGCTGCCGGAGCGCATCCTGCTCTTCTAGAAGATGCAACGCAACTTAGATCACCTCGCCCGCGGTCCGATAGCGTCCAGTCTCAATCTTCACTTGAATGATGCGCTCGAGATGATGAGGAAGCGACAAGTCCATCCGACTTCTCCGCTCCTGAGATCCACAGGCAAGCAAGAAGGCTAAGTATACCGGGACTCTCAACGCGGTAAATATCGCCCCGCTCAGCCCTCCCCGTCACCCGCACGAACCACGGCGTGCTGGTGCGGGATACCGTGCTCGTGGAAGCGCAGGCTGTGCGGCACTTCCAGGCCGGTGCGCTCCATCAACTCCGCGTCGCCCAGGATCGCTCGCGGATCGCCCTGGGCTACGATCTCGCCCTCGCAGAGGACGGCGACGCGATCGCATAACTCCACGGCGAACTCCAGGTCGTGGGTGGCCACGATGCGCGTCTGCTCCAGTTCCATCAGGAAGCGCGCCAGGTCCCGCCGGCCACGCGGGTCGAGCCCACTGGTCGGCTCATCCAGCACCAGCACCTCGCAGTCCATTGCCAGGACCGTGGCGAGCGCAACCCGCTTCTTCTGACCGAGGCTCAGATGATGCGGTGGCCGCTGCTCGGTGCCGCGCATGCCGGTGACTTCCAGCGCCCGCTCCACGCGCCGCCGCATGTCGGCCTCCGCGAGCCCCTGGTTGCGTGGACCGAAGGCCACGTCTTCGAACACCGTCGGCATGAAGAGCTGGTCGTCCGGGTTCTGAAACAGGAGGCCCACCTTCGCGCGGATCTGCGGCAGCGACCGGTCGTTGAGTGGCAGATCCCCGATGCGGACGGTGCCCGTGCCGCGGAGCAGGCCATTGAGGTGCAGCATGAGGGTAGACTTCCCCGCGCCGTTCGCCCCCAGCAGCCCCAGCGTCTCCCCCGCGCGCAAGTGCAGGGAGACGCTCCGGAGCGCGACCTGCCCATCGGGATAAGAAAAGGAGACGCGGTCCAGCGTCACGTCCGCTACTGCCATAACCAGATCCCACTCAACAGCAAGCCGAACCCCGCGGCGAACCAGAGATCGGACAACCCCAGCCGCCCCTGCCGCGCCGCCGGCAAGTCGCCCCGGTAGCCGCGCGCCGCCATAGCCAAAGATACCCGTTCCGCGCGCTCGAAGCTCCGGATGAAGAGCGATCCCACGATGCCGCCCGCAACCCCGGCGCGCAGTGCCAGAGTCCCCCCGCCCGCGGAGCGTGCCGCCCGCGCCTGGAGCATCCGCCCGGTGTCCTCGCCCAACGCTCGCAGGTACCGCAGCGCGAACGCGAGGGTCTCTGACAGGGCGGGAGGCAGGCGATACGCCCGGAGAGCACCCAGCACCTCGGCCTCAGGCGTCCCGGAGAGGAAGGCGGCGGTAGCCAGCAGCGAGGTCGCGGCGCGCAGAAACACCAACAAGTAGACCCCTCCGCCCGGACCACCGCTTCGCACCGCGGGGCTAGAGAGGGCGGCCAGCCCCACGAACGGCAGCAGCAGCGCGGCGCGGCCCGCGAGCCACCGCGCGGAGACCCGCGAGAGGAGGGCCCAAACCGCGGTAAACCCGGTGAGCAGCACCACCTTTCCCGCGGCCGCGGGCGGCAAGACGACCGCGGTGATGACCAGCGCCAGCATGCACCCCAGCCGCACGCGGGCGTCTACGCGCCGCGGGGCCACCACCGATCCGGAGGTCACCCTTGCCCGTCTCTGGGTGACAAGCGCCACCGCGGCCAGCACCAGTCCGCAGCCAATGAGACTCACCGCCACCGGCGTCCAGTGGCCCTCCCCGGCGCCCGGCAAGGTGTAATCTGGAAATGGGCCACCCATCGCCGGGTGCGCCGCGTGGGCTTCGAACCCCAAGCGCTCCGCAACACGCTCCAGACCGTCCGGCGAGGAAGAGGCCAGCGGCGCGAGCAGCGCCACGAGTAACAATCCCCCGGCTGCCCACCCCCAGCGAGCACCGGCGGAGGTCCCGGCGTCTCGTCCCGTAAGCAGGTCCGGGCGCACCTTCCAGAGCAGTGCTACCGCCGCTACCGTGATAGCCGCCTCCCCTAGACCGATTAGCGCATGCACGCCCAGCATTGCCGGAAAGACGAAGCGCGGCGCGATGGTCCCGGAAAGGGCCAGTTCCGTTGACGTGAGCGCGGCGCCCAGCATCACGGAGAACCACGCCGCTACCGCCGAGGCCGCCAGGCAGCGACGGGAACCCGGAGAAGGACCCGCCACCAGCCGGTAGAGCGCGTAGCCGCCATAGGTCCCGGCGAGCCCCATGTTCAGGATGTTTGCGCCCAGGGCGGTGTGTCCGCCATCTAGAAAGAAGAAGGCCTGAATCAGAAACACAGCGCTCATCGCCACCGTGGCCGCGTGAGGGCCAACGAGGATGGCGGCCAGCAAGGCGCCCAGCAGGTGCCCGGAAGTGCCCCCCGCCACCGGGAAGTTGACCATCTGCGCCGCGAACACGTAGGCGGCGGTAAGCCCCATCCGCGGCGCAAGGCCCGGCTCGACTTCAGGGCGCACCCGGCGCAGCGCCCCTGCAACGGAGGCCGCCGAGATGACCGCAGTCGACGCCGCAATCGGAGCACTCAGGAAGCCGTCGGGGATGTGCATGGCGGAGCGAGGGCGAGGTTACAACACACAACTGCCGCCATCATACGATCCGGCAAATCGTAATACCATCGTATCGCGCGCGGGCGCAAAAGAGGCGCAGGCGCGAATCGCGCTAGGGGAGGTCGCTGCCCGTGGTGCTGCAGACCAACCGCCCGTGCTTTACCCCGCGGAGGCTGATCAACTCGTCTGCCAGGGCGGCCACTTCCTTACCGGTGCCGCGCACCACCACCACTTCCAGGCAGTTGCGCGGGTCCAGGTGGATGTGGAGTGAGGACAGCACCTGCGTGTGGTGGCGGTGCTGGCGCTCCGTGAGCTCATCCGTCAAACGGCGGCTTTCGTGGTCGTACACCAGCGTGATGGTGCCAACCACCTCGTGGTCGTCACCAGCGGTCGCCCAGTCGTGGGCGATGAGGTAGTCCCGGATGGCGTCGCGGATCGCCTCCGAGCGCGACGCGTAGCCTTTGCCCGCGCACACCTCGTCGAACGTGGTCAGTAGTTCCGGTGGAATAGAAATCGTGAAGCGGGCTACGGATTCTGGCATGAAGTGGCTCCCGGAAGTTGTTGGGGCAAGCGCCCGCAACCTCCTGCCCCAAAATTGGGTGGTTCTACACACGAGTCAGGGGGCGCTGCACGCGGGGCCTCGGCGGGTGGTCGGCATCTCCGGCAGCGATACCAGCGGCAGGGCAAAGGGAACGGGATCAACACACGCACTCCCGCTCCGCAACGCGCCCTTCAGGTCCCACCGGGAAGGGCAACTACCCGTCCACCATGTTTCGCAGGCCCAGCACGAATCTGGTATGATGAAAGGGAACCCGAAAGGGCGTCGTGGGTCCTATTTTATCGGAACACTTTGCAGCCCGCCAGGGAATTCCCAGGGTGAGCCGTTCTCCGAGAACCAGCGCGAGCTCCGCCAGCCGCGTCCACGAAGTACCCGGACGGGTGAGGAACAAAGAAATGAAAACCAGAATCCTAGCGCTGCCCGTGCTGGCCCTTGCGGTCGCCGGACTTGCGCTGTGTGAAGCTCGGAACGCCACGGAAACCGCGCCGGTGCGCACCGCCACACGACGGCTGGTGAGCCGGACCATGCCCCCTTCCGATCCGAAACCGGATGGCCCCAAGAAGCCTCGAGTTAATGGGACGCGCCCGGGTTCGGCGCTTGGACTCGCCTAAACGGTAAAATCGCGTCGCGACTGAGGCCTGGCGTCCGCGCTAAAACATAGACCATGCAAGCCAACTTGGCGCGGCGAATCTATCCGCCTCTCGCGCTGGCGGCCTCCGGCGCCTCGTTCGCGGTGTTGGCGGTGATGGACAAGGTGTTCGGGCTCATCCACCGGCCCCTGCACCTGGCTACGCTGGCCTATGCGGCGCTTCTCTCGCTTCTGGGCTGGGCCTGGTATCGCGGCATCCACGTAAAGCCCGCGCGCCTCCTTCGAGTGAGCGCCTACACCGCTTTCCTCATCCTCAACGTCCTCACGGGGCTCTACGTATTCGCGTGGCGGGTGAGCGCGGACCCCACGCCAGTTGTGCTGCAGGCGGAGTTGGACCGGGGCGACCAAATGCTGAGCGCCGGAGACAAGGACGGCGCCCACCTCTTGTATCGCGACGCGGCGCAGCGCTATCCGGATTCGTTCCCCGTGATGATGCGGATGGGCGCCGTCACCTACCAGACCGCAGACTTCGAGCGCGCCAAGAAGTACTTCTCGCGCGCCCTGGAACTCGCGCCGCGCGATTCTCGCTGGCGCGCGTTGAACGACCTCGGCCAGACGTACTGGAAACTCCAGCAGCCCGAACAGGCGATCGAGCTATACGAACAGGCCCGCCGGGAAGGGCTTCCGGACTCCGAACTGATCGAATGGCATTATCGTCTGGGCTGGGCCTACTTCGACGCGCGCAACCTGGATGCCGCAATCGAGCATTACCGCGAGGTAGCGCGGGCCGGACAGAAATACGCCGCCGCGAGCTATTACAACATCGCCTGCGCTCTAGCCCAGAAGATCAATAAGATGCCTTCAGGAGCCGGACGCCAGGCGCTGACGGCCGACGCCGTGGATAGCCTCCGCCACGCCTGGAGCGCCATCAACACCCCCGAGGAGCAGCAGGCACTCCGCACCGGACTGCTCGGCAGCACCAGCCAACGCGACCCCGAACTGGCGCCGCTCCGGGGCTCGCAAGCGCTCACCGACTTCCTCCACGACATCCGCGGCAGCTAAAGGGGAAACGGCGTAGATGGGGAAATGAGTAAAGGGGGTTGGGAAGCCGTACCGCCTTCTCAGTCCGCCCTTTCCTCATTTCTCGATTTCCCCATTCCCCGTCTTCTCATGTCTCACGATCCTGGCTATCGCTTCTGCCCTCGCTGTGGGCACGCACTTTCTTCCCGCTGCGTGAAGCCCGGAGAGCCGGACCGCTTGTGCTGTGCCGGCTGCGAGTTCGTCTTCTACCTGGACCCGAAGCTGGCCGCCGGAGTGATCGCGGAGCAGAATGGCCACCTCGTGCTGCTCCGACGGTCCATCGAGCCGGCCTACGGCGCCTGGGTCTTTCCCGGCGGCTTCGTAGACCGCGGTGAGCATCCGGAACAGGCTGCGGTCCGCGAGGCGTGGGAAGAGGCCGGAGTCGAGATCCGGCTGGACGGGATGCTCGGAATTTACAGCCATCCCGTCGGCAGTCCCGTAGTGCTGGTGGTCTATCGCGGCACCGTCATGGGCGGAGAACCCCAGGCGCTGGACGAAAGCCTGGAGGTCGGCCTCTTCCCTCCCCACGATCTGCCGTGGGCGGAACTGGCCTTCTCCACCACCCGCCTTGCCTTCGCAGACTACGTGCGCCACCTTGGCCTGGAGCCTCCGCCGGGCCAGGTGCCGGAACCTTCCACCTCGCCCTGATTGGCACTGCCCTCCCACTCAGTTCAGAGGCATACTTAGGGTGCCTCTTACCCGCAACTCCGGGCCTTCCCCCAAGGCCCTCATCCCCTCGGACCTAGCCATGCCCGCTCCCTTTCGTGTTGGCCTGACTCGCGACTTCTTGAAGCCGGACGGCACCCTCGGCTTCGGCGACATCGGCCTCGAGCTGCTGGATCAGGCGCCCGGCGTGGAATGGGAGTTCCTACCCGAGAACACGCCCGAGCTGAGCCCCGAGCAGGTCCGCGAATATGACGCGCTCCTGGTGCTAGCGCCGAAGGTCACCGCCGCTACCCTCGCAGGCTCCGAGCGTCTATCCGTGGTCGCACGCTTCGGAGTGGGGTACGACAACGTAGACGTGCCGGCTTGCACCCAGGCCGGGGTACTGCTGACCATCACCCCGGATGGCGTGCGACGCCCCGTAGCGCTCTCCGTCATCACGCTGCTGCTGGCGCTCAGTCACCGGTTGCTTGAGAAGGACCGGCTCACTCGGGACGGGCGCTGGGCGGAGAAGCTGGGTTACATGGGTCAGGGCATCACCGGGCGCACCCTGGGAGTGATCGGCTTCGGCAACATCGGCCGGGAGGTGTTCCGCCTCGCGCAGCCGTTCGGAATGCGGCACCTCGCATTCGACCCTCACCTCCCTGCGGACGCCGGCCGGGACCTCGGCGTGAAGCTGGTCGATCTCGACACCCTGCTCGCCCAATCCGACTTCGTCGCCGTCTGCTGCGCGCTAACGCCTGAAACGCACCACCTGATCGATGCCGCGCGGCTGGCGCGGATGAAGCCGAACGCCTACCTGATCAACGTGGCCCGCGGCCCCATTGTGGACCAACAGGCGCTCGCCCGCGTACTGCAGGAACGGCGCATCGCCGGTGCGGGATTGGACGTCTTCGAGCAAGAACCGGTGGATCCGGACGACCCGATCCTGAAGCTGGACAACGTCATCGTAGCGCCGCACGCCATCTGCTGGACCGACGAGTGCTTTCTCGGCAACGGCCGCAGCGCGTGTGAGAGCATTCTAGACGTGGCCGCTGGACGAACTCCGCGTTACGTCGTCAACCGCGAGGTATTGGAACAGCCGGAGGTGCAGGCGAAACTGCAGGCGTATGGCGGAGGGGCGGTAGCGGAATGAACCAGAACCGGGTGAAACAGATGCTTGCCGCGGGGAAGGTCCCGCTCGGCACCATGATCATGGAGTTCAATACCACGGGCATCGGCCGAATTGCGGCGGAAGCCGGCGCCGATTTCGTGATCTACGATCAGGAGCACACCGGCTGGAGCGTGGAGACCATCCGCATGCTCGTAGCCACCTCCCGCTCCACCGATCTGGGCGCGTTTGTCCGCGTGCCGGCCACCCAGTACCACCTCATCGCACGGGTATTGGACGTTGGGGCGCAAGGCCTCATGATCCCGATGGTCGAGACGGAAGAACAGGCGCGTCTCGTGGTGCAGTCGGCCAAGTATCCGCCGGTGGGCCGCCGCGGCGCCGGCTTCGGCCTGGCCCACGACGACTACCAGGACGGCGACATCCTAGAGAAGATGCGCACCGCCAACGAGCAGGGGCTACTCATCGCGCAGATCGAGACCGCGCAGGGCGTCGAGAACGTGGACGCGATCGCAGCGGTGGAAGGGATCGACGTGCTCTGGATCGGCCACTTCGACCTCACCAACTCCCTGGGCATTCCGGGCCAGTTCGAACACCCGGACTACCTTCGCTCGGTGGAAGCCGTGCTGGCCGCCTGCGAGCGTCACGGAAAGGCGGCGGGGATCATGGTCCACAGTGTAGAGTCCGGCCGGGAACACCGCGCGCAGGGCTTCCGCATCCTGGCCTACTGGGGCGACGCGTGGGTCTACAAGAACGCGTTGCGCGAGGGACTAACGGGCCTGCGCGCAGAATAACCGGACATAGTCCTGACTGAAGCGCATCGCCTAACCACGGCCCCAACACCAGCCAACTGGGCTGAAACGGAGTCCGCAGCGCTTAAGCGATTACCCCCACTGCGGCTAGCGAATCGGCAATGTTAACCCGCTGCATCCAGGTTAACAGCTCCTCTTCCCCCGCACGGTCGATGGTGCTCAACGCCGAAGGGGGCAGTGGTCCGAACTTGGACTCAAGGGAGACGATCAAGCCGCGGCGTAGCCCACACGCTTCGCCTTCCACCCGGCCTTGCTCGCGGACGAATTCCGCCATAGTCATCGACATTCGGGCCACCTCTTCCTCTTCCCGAAACTTAGAGCGCCGTAACTCGTTCCAGATCGTCGCATCGAGTTCAGTACACTCGGATGGCTCGCGGCGGTGGAAGATCAGCAGCAGGAAGTACCAGACGACGCGAAACCACTGGCCGGCCTGTTCTTCCGTCAGCGCCTCCAAGCCGTGAAACGCTTCCGCCAAGGTTTGGCGGAGCAACTCCGGCGGCGCTCGCTCGGTACGCATTACTTCTAATGCCCATCCAATCGCCGTATTAACGCCGGTCAACAGCTCGGGCGTAGTCTCGTGGAGGTTGAGGCGGAGCGTTTCCCAGTCCGGGGCGAAGCGCAGCAGCGCCTCGGGACCGGCAAGGAGGTCCGCCAGGCGCAAGGGGCGAGACCAGCCCTGCGTGCCCGTATAGAGCACCAACGGAACCACGGGCGAAAGCAGCCGCTCGGAAATGGGGAGGTTGCGGTCGTTCCACTCGCGGCGCTGCAAGTCCCAGAGTTGGGTCATGTAACGCAGGAGGCGAAGGGGTAACTCGCGGTCCGGCGCGGACTGGTGCTCCAGTAGTATGTACACCCAAACGTCCGACTCGGCTTCGTCGTCCAGTCGCACGGGAATGCGAAAAATGAGGTCGCTCTCCCGCTTGCGAAGGTCGGCCTGGATAAAGCTGCGGTTCACGCGTTGGGCGCGGTCAAATTCCAGGCAGTCGGCTACGCCCGGCTCCAGGATCCGCAGCAAATCCCGCAGGTTGGCAGGGTCCTCCAACAACCAGAGCGTGCTCCGGTCGCTGAACTCGCGGATCACCTCCCGGTCTGGAGGTCAAAAATCGCTCATCCGACTACCGCTACTTCCGGGCGGGAGGGCTGGCCCACACCTCGCCCAGAAGCTTGGCGAGGCCGGGATCGTGGCGCTGCAACTCGGCGCGGACGAACGGATAGAAGTCGTTGGTGCAGAAGTAGGCCTCGCTGCCTTCCGCAAAGTACTCCTGCGGATTGGTGAGCGCGTAGTGGCGCTCCATCTGGCCGTTATTGCGAAGCACCGACTCGTAGGCGCCTGCCTGCTTGGCAGCGTCAAAGGCGGCACGGATGCGGGCGTCGTCGTAGCCGAAGACCTGGTCGTGGTAGCCGTGGGCCAGCTCATGCAGGATCATCGCCGGCTGGCTCTTCGACCATTCCAAAAAGCGGGTGGCGTTCCCGATCTCCACGCCCTTCGCTTTGTCCGGGTTGTAGCCGTTGTCTCGCAGCCAATCCCGGCTGGGGTGGTACTCGGCGCAGGGCGCATGGCCGTCGTCGATGCCCAGCCAGATCGGGATGTGCTGCAACTCGGCGCAGGCACGCTCCGGGACGGCCCGACGCACGTCGTACAGCTTCTCGGCCAGCAGCCGCAGCGCCGGGTCGCCCAGCTCTTTCCGGTCGGACAGCAGGTGGCGGTTGACCCGCACGGTCCAACCTTCCACCATCCGCGTCTCGTAGTCCGTAGTGGGAACGAACGGGCGCTTCGCTTCCTGTGCGGGAGCGGAGACTGCGAGAGTCAATACCCACGCCGCCGCGCCGAGGCAAACCACCGAAACCAGCCGACCGAGCATCAGCGACACCCTTCCGTTCTCGAAAGACGCCCGAATGCCCGCGCTACATCTGAAGGCTCAAGGCTCAACGCATGCGGATTGAAGCTAACCGACGAGCTCCGCCACGGGATCAGGATGCTCCAGCATGAACTGCGGCCGGCCGGTGCGGTCCTCTAACAGGTTGGTCGCGGCATTGATCCCCACGTTGTGGTAGATCGTGGCCATGATCTCCTGCATGTGCACGGGGCGCTCCGCCGCTTCGGAGCCGGTCGGATCGGTCGCGCCGATTACCTGACCGGTCTTCATCCCACCCCCGAACAGCAGGGCGCTACTCACCTGCGGCCAGTGGTCGCGGCCTGCTTCCTTGTTGATCTTTGGTGAGCGGCCGAACTCGCCCCACACCACGACGGTCACGTCCTCGTTCAGCCCGCGCTCATACAGGTCGTCGATGAGGGCAGAGAGGCACTGGTCGAGTTTACCGCCGTGATCGCGGACCAGGTTGAAGTTGTCCCCATGGCTGTCCCAACGGCCGAACGAGAGGCTCACGCAGCGCGCGCCTGCCTCCACCAGCCGCCGCGCCATCAGCAGGTGATCGTTGCACGTGGGTGCGCCGTCGTACTGGAACTTGTACGGCTTGCCGTCGCCGTAACGCTCGCGCGTCTTCGGATCTTCCTTACTCAGGTCCAGCGCGTCCGCCATCTTGGTGGAAGTGAGGAGGTCGAAGGCGGACTGGAAGCTGGCGTCCAATGCCTGCACGCTGTCGTCGTGGTCCAGGTCACGGCGGTTCTCATCCAGCATGTCGAGCAGCTTACGGCGGTTGCGGAGCTGATCCAGGGTGATACCGCTCAGCTTGAGCCCGGAGCCGCCCTCGTACGCGCCCACCAGCTTCTGGGTATCCGCGGACGGTCGATCGCCCGTCATGAACGGCTTGAACGGCGTGTAGGCGGCGCCCAGGAAGCCGGGGCTGCCGGAGTCGGACCAACGCCGCTCACGGGTAGGCGCGGCTAAACCGACCGCCGGGGGCACGGAGGGATCGATGGCGCCTTGCAGCTTCCAGAGCACCGAGCCCACGCTGGGGTAGCCACCCGCAGACTGCAGCGCACTCCGCTTCCAACCCGTCATACACTGGTAGGCATCATGGTCGCCCGCGCACCCCACCACGGAGCGGATGATCGAATACTTGTCCGCCCGCTTGGCGAGTTGGGGAAACACCTCGCAGATCTGGAGACCGGAAACGTTGGTCGAGATCGGCTTGAACTCGCCGCGGATGTCGGAAGGCGCCTCGGTCTTGAGGTCCCACATGTCCTGGTGCGGCGGCCCGCCCGCCAGGAAGATGTTAATCACCGCCTTGTGCTGGCGCTTGCGCGTGGCCGCCTCGGTGCGCAGCACGTCGGCCAGCGTGAATCCGGCCACTGCCGGGAAAGCGAACGCGCCGATCTTCAAGAAGCTGCGCCGGGAGATGCCATCGCAAAACCGGGTCTTGTCGCCGTAGATCGTTAGCATGCTTCGCTACCTCAGTTCCACGTTTCACCGCACCCTTATACCGACGCGTTCCGGGCACAAGAGTTACTAAAAGATTATACTCTGATCCGCGCTCGATCTCTACTCCGAGCCTAACCAGCGCCTCGCCAACTCTACGCCTCCCTCACCGTGGCATGGAGGCGGCGCGGCCGGCGTCTCGCCCCGCAGCAGTGGATTCGCCACCAGGCGAAGCGAATCCGCTGTCGGATGGAGCACCTGCTGCACCATTACGCGCGCCAGCACCTGCGGGTCCTGGAAGACTTCGCCGAGCGACTGCACCGGTCCGGCCGGAACGCTGGCGGCACGAAAGGCCGTCAGCCATTCCGCGCGAGGACGCTCCCGTAGGATCGCACGGAGCAATGGCAGCAGCTCCTCGCGCCGCTCTACCCGCATCGGGTTGGATGTGAAGCGCGGATCGGTCGCCCATTCTGCCCGGCCCAGCGTCCGGCAGCAGCGGCGCCACTGCTCGTCATTACCTACGGCCAGAATGAACGGACCGTCAGCGGCTTCAAACACCTCATACGGCACGATGCTGGGGTGCGCGTTCCCGTAGCGTTGTCCTTCCGCGCCGGAGACCAGGTGGGCGGCACCCACGTTGGCAAGCGCGGCTACCTGGCAATCCAGTAGCGCCAGGTCGAGATAGGCGCCCAACCCGGAGTGCTCCCGCTGGCGCAGTGCCGCCAGGAGACCGGTCGCGGCGTAGAGCCCCGTGATGAGATCGCTCACGGCGACGCCGACTTTGAGCGGCGGCCCATCCGGCTCGCCGGTGATGCTCATCAGCCCGCTGCGGCCTTGCGTGAGGAAGTCGTAACCAGGGAGGCCGGCATCCGGCCCCGTCTGCCCGTAGCCGGTAATGGAGCAGTAGACCAGCCCCGGATTCGCCGCTCGCAACGCCTCGTAGCCCAGTCCTCGTTCCGTCATCCAACCCACGCGGAAGTTCTCGATCAGCACGTCTGCCTGCGCCGCCAGTTGCCGCGCCTGCTCCAGACCCGCTTCCGTACTTAGATCGAGGACCAGCGATCCCTTCCCCCGGTTGGCGCACAGGTAGTAGGCACTCTCTCCGCCCACGAACGGCGGCCCCCACGCCCGGGTATCGTCCCCGGTCTCGGGCCGCTCGATCTTCAACACCTCCGCGCCCAGGTCGGCCAGGAGCTGCGTGCAGAACGGACCGGCGAGAACGCGGGAGAAATCCAGCACACGCAGACCCATTAGCGATCCGGCGAGGTGATTCATGGTGTAAGACAGGAGATGTGGGGATGGAAAGGTAGGGAGATGGGACTGGTTAAGCACTCCAGGTCTACCAGTGCGAGGGAGTCCAGATCCGATCGAGATGCGGAGGGGCGAAGATCTAAAGCGTGCTCACCCCACAGTCTCCAGACTTTCATCCCCACTTCACCCTTCTTAAACTCCGGCCGCATCCTCCGGGAAGGGATACCCCGGCAGCGCACGACGAAGGGGGCGGTCTTCCCGATAGCCGAGCTGGTACTCCGCCTGGATCACCTGGTGGATCTCCCGCGTCCCCTCATAGATAACGGCGGCGCGGCAGTTGCGGAGGTGGCGCTCCACCGGATGTTCGTTGCTGAAGCCGTGGGCGCCGAAGATCTGCACGGCGTCGTTGGCGCTCTGGTACGCGGCGTCGCAGTTGACCCACTTCGCTAGGGAGACTTCCCGCGTGTGCCGCACGCCGTCGCACTTCATCCGCGCCACCTGTGCAGTGAGCAGCCGCCCCACATCCCGCGCGGCCACCATCTTCGCCAGCATCTGCTGCACCAGTTCATGGCGACCGATCTCCATACCGAAGCTGCGACGCTGGAGGCAGCGCTCAGTACTGGCTTCCAGGCAGGCGCGAATAATACCCACCGAGCCCGCCGCCACCCCAAAGCGGCCATTGTCCAGCGCGGACATCGCAATGGCAAAGCCCTCGCCTTCTTCGCCCAGTCGGTCATCCTCGGGCACGAAGACGCGGTCCAGGTGGAGACGGCCCACGTTGCCGGCGCGGATGCCGTGCTTGCCGGTGATGCTCTCCGTTTGGAACCCTTCCGCACCGCGCCGCAGCAGGAAGGCGGTCACGCCGCGGTGCTTGCGCCCTGGGTCCAACGTGGCGAACACCAGGAAGTGGTCCGCTACGTCCGCCAACCCGATCCACGCCTTGGCGCCGGTAAGCCGGTAGCCGCCGTGGACTTTCTCCGCCCGCGTGGCAAGGGAAGCGGCGTCCGTCCCCGCTTCCGGCTCCGTCAGCGCAAAACCGGCTACCTTCTCGCCTGCGGCCTGCGGGCGGAGCCAGCGCTCCCACTGATCCGGCGTGCCCCACTGGTAAAGCGCAAGGCTATTGAGTGACAGGTGGACGGAAATAATGACTCGCGCGAAGGTGTCGACCTGCTCCAGTTCCTCGCATAGGAAGCCGAGATGATGGTAGGAGAGACCACGGCCACCGAGTGAGCGCGGCAGGCAGACGCCCAGCAGCCCCGCTTCCGCTAGCGCGCGCAAAAGTTCCGGATCGAAACGCTCCTGCGCGTCCAGATCCCGGATCTTCGGTGCAATCTCACGCTCGGCGAAGTTCCGCACTTCTGCCCGAAACTCTGCTTCACCGGAGAGTTCAGGGGTCAGGGAAGATGGGGGCTGCAAGGTTCGAGCTGCCTTTCACGTAGAGGGACGCCATCTGAACCGCTGTTTTCTCACGCATCTGATTACGCGGCAATTTCATTCCAATATTAATCTCGTTAGTGGCCCGCGTCCCGCGCCTCCTCTCCGGATTGGAGTTCCTCGTCTCCCGTAGAGCGATTTCCCACACAAGGTGGAACGGATGCGCTGAAGCCCCTGTGGCCCGAGACCCACTCCGGCACCGAGCGTACCCTCATTGAAGGCTACCGCCGGATGTCGGACGGTGAGAAAATGTGCTGTATGGTCGACCTGGCCACCCTGGCCGCGCAACTGGCGGAAGACGTGCGCCACCGCCATCCGGGAGCGGACGAGCGCGAATTACAACTCCGCGCAGCATCGCGCTGGCTGGACGCAGACTTAATGCGGAAGGCCTACAACCGGGTTCCGGACACGGAAGGATATTGAGCCGCAGTACGAGCTGGCGTCTCGCATGGCGTGCGCCTACCGCGACCTCCGGCGTAGACTATTACAGTCCCCGACGCGATTCCGAGAGAAGACCTGATGCCTGACGGACCTTACGCTACCCCTGACGAAGAGCGCTTGCTGCGGATGCTCCGCAGCGCCGGCACCCCGGAAGACGCGGGGCAAAACTTGCTGGCGCGCCTGGAGGCCCTGGAGGCCGCGGTTGCCGCTCTGGAAACGCACGCCCCTCCGGCGGAAGACGCGCCCGAGTCATCCGATACGGACGCAGCCTAGCGGCCAGCGGGATGGCGTCAACGCGCAGATCATGGCATCCTTAGGCGTATGTCAGAACCGCTTGAATCGTTCGTCGTCTTCGTTCGCAACGTCTACCTGGGCGCGCCGGCCGAGGAGGTGTGGCCGTGGCTGGTGGAGCCGGAGCGGATGCGAGAGTACTCCCTCTGCTACCTGCGCCAGCGCCCGGAAGCGGTCGGCGAGCCGCTGGCGCTGCTGAGTAAGCTGGGCGGCCAGGTGATTGTGGAGGGTGAGGTCGAAGAGCTAGTGGAAGAGCGGAAGCTGGTGCACACCTACCAGTTCGAGTTGGAGTACCCGGAGCCGCCGAGCCGCGTCTCGTTCGAGTTGCTGCGCTACGGCGACCACATGTGCTGCTTGCAACTGCGCCACGAGGGGCTGCTGGCCGGAGGGCAGACCCTGGCCAGCGTCTCCACTTCCTGGGACGTGATCCTGTCTTCGCTGAAGACGTTAATCGAGACGGGGCACCCGCTCCCGTGGCCGGGTCGCAAGTCCGCCCGGGCACTCTAGCGCGGCGCCGGCCTCCTCCGCCTCCACCTCCGCACCGGATACGCAAAAAACGCCACGCTTCCGGCATAAGCCCGGGACGTGGCGTTTCTATGTGGAAAGGTAGGCGGCTAACCTACCCGATACGGCGTTGTATACGAGAAGTTCAGGCGCCCTTGGCCAGAAAATACCCGACCACGGTCATCAATCCGGCACCCGCCAGAGCAATCGCTATCGATCCAAGTTCCATAATCAACCGGCTCCCTGTCGCATTATACCCGGCAGCGCTAGATCATTACAACAATTAAGTCGGTCATGCGCAAGAAACCATGTCGAGAAGACCGGGGCTTTTTAAACGAACACCTGCGCCGTGAGTATCGGCAGGAGTGGTTCCAGGCGAGAGACCCAAGTGCGCCGCCCTGGGTTCCGGGGAAATCGCTTGATTGGTGAACGGGGAATTCGCTCGTGTCCGCAGCACTCAGGCACGGGAGCTAGTGTCCTGATTCCTAATTCCGGTAGCAGCGATTGATGCTCGCCACAATCTCCGCGAAGCTCTTCGTCCAGATGTAAGGGCGTCGCTGTTCGTTATGGTGGGCGAGGTATTCTTCGATGGCTTGT
>Ga0255338_1002765_pt1 | contig 23729 bp, 18 predicted proteins | sample MeOH1_35cm_T4_19_FD_203715 | JGI IMG/M metagenome (GOLD analysis project Ga0255338, IMG submission 203715) | Sandy soil microbial communities from University of British Columbia, Vancouver, Canada - MeOH1_35cm_T4_195 | ecosystem: Engineered > Artificial ecosystem > Sand microcosm > Unclassified ...
ACGCGCTTGGCGCCGGACTGGGAACGGCGGAGATGCAGACCCATGCGCGGCTGGCCAATGTGCACACGCCGCAACTGCGTAGCCACGACCGCTTCGGCCGGCGCATCGACCAGGTGGAGTTCCACCCGAGCTACCACGCGCTGATGGCGGCTGCCGCCGAGGCCGGCTTGCATGGCACGCCCTGGGCCGGCCAGGCTTCCTCGGCCCATGTCCTGCGCGCGGCCGGCTTCATGCTCTTCACCGAGCTGGAGCCGTCCATCCTGTGCCCGATCTCCATGACCTATGCCGCGACACCGGCGCTGCGCCGTAACGAGGCGATCTATGCGGAATGGGGCCCGCGCCTGACCAGCCGCGCCTATGACCCGGTACTCAAGCCGTATAGCCAGAAGCTGGGCGTGACCATGGGCATGGGCATGACCGAGAAACAGGGCGGCTCGGACGTGCGTGCCAATACGACGCAGGCGCTGCCGGACGGCCATGACGCCTGGGGTCAGCGGTTTCGTATTACCGGGCACAAGTGGTTTTTCTCGGCGCCGATGTGCGATGCCTTCCTGGTGCTGGCACAGAGTCCGGCCGGCCTGAGCTGCTTCTTCCTGCCGCGCGTGCTGCCGGATGGCACGCTCAATGCACTGTACATCCAGCGCCTCAAGGACAAGCTGGGTAACAAGGCCAATGCCAGCTCCGAGGTGGAGTTCGTGCAGGCCGCCGCCTGGCTGGTGGGCGAGGAGGGGCGCGGCGTGCCGCAGATCCTGGAGATGGGCACCATGACGCGACTGGACTGCGCGCTGGGCACCAGCGGGCTGATGCGTCAGGCGCTGGCCCTGGCCTTGCACCACACGCGCCAGCGCCAGGCCTTCGGCAAGCGCCTGATCGAGCACGACCTGATGCGCAATGTGCTGGCTGATCTTGCTATCGAAAGTGAAGCGGCCTGCGCCTTATCCATAAGGCTGGCACGCGCATTTGACCACCAGAACGAGGCGCATGAGCAACTCATGGCGCGCCTGCTGACGCCGATCGCCAAGTTCTGGATCTGCAAGCGCGGCAGCTACTTTGCCCAGGAGGCGATGGAATGCCTGGGCGGCAACGGCTATGTGGAGGAGGGCGGCGAAGGCGTCATGGCGCGCATCTACCGCGAGATGCCGGTCAACTCGATCTGGGAAGGCGCCGGCAACATCATGGCGCTGGACCTGCTGCGGGCTTTGCGCAAGGGCGATGTTGCCAGCGCCTTGGCGGCAGAACTGTTGCCCGCCAAGGGCATGCACGCGGCGCTCGACCGCCTGGCGCAGAGCCTGCCGCAGCGGGTGGAGGCGATGGCCAGCGAGATCGAAGCGCGACGCCTGGCACAGGACGTGGCGTTGGCGGTGCAGGCGGCGCTGCTGGCACAAAGCGCGCCGGCCGAGGTGTTTGCCGCCTTCTGCGATTCGCGCCTGGCAGGCAACTGGGGCCAGACCTTCGGCAGTCTGGGCGCCGATACGGCTTTCGACAAGATTTTGCAGCGCGCCCTGCCTGCATGACAACGAGGACGACAAGATGATCAGTGATTTCAAAAACAAGACTGCCGTGCTGACCGGCGCCGGTTCCGGCTTCGGCCTGGAGTGCGCCCGTATCGGTGCACGCCTGGGCATGAAGCTGGTGTTGGCGGACGTGCAACAGGACGCGCTCAACAAGGCCGCGGCCGAGATGACGGCCGCCGGCGTCGAGGTGCTGGCCTTGCAGGTCGATGTGTCGGATGCGACCCAGATGGAGCATCTGGCGCAGCGGGTGCAGGAGCGTTTCGGTGCGCCGCATTTCGTTTTCAACAACGCCGGCGTCGGCGCTGGCGGCCTGATCTGGGAAAACTCGGTGCAGGACTGGTGCTGGGTGCTGGGCGTCAACCTCTGGGGCGTGATCCATGGCGTGCGCCTGTTCACGCCCATGATGCTCGAAGCGGCCAAAAAAGACCCGGCTTACCAAGGGCACATCGTCAATACGGCCAGCATGGCCGGTCTGCTCAATGCACCCAATATGGGCATTTACAACGTCAGCAAGCACGCGGTGGTGAGTTTGAGCGAGACCCTGTACCAGGATCTGGCGCTGGTGACCGACCAGATCAGTGCCTCCGTGCTATGCCCATTCTTTGTGCCCACCGGTATCCACCAGAGCGAGCGCAATCGCCCGGGCGAGTTGCCCGCCGCCAAGCCGACGCGCAGCCAGCTGATCGGGCAGGCCATGAGTGACAAGGCCGTGAGTTCCGGCAAGGTAACGGCGACCGAGGTGGCACAAAAGGTATTCGATGCCATCGCTGCCAACCAGTTCTATATCTACAGCCACCCCAAGGCCATCGGCTCGGTGCAGACGCGGCTGGAAGACATCCTGCAGGCGCGCAACCCGACCGATCCGTTTGCGCACAAGCCGGAACTGGGCGAGGAGCTGCGCCGAGCCTTGCGATCGGCCTGAGGCAACGGGGTTTTGACGGGTTAGTGGACCTTGCGGCTGGGGGCGTCGGCGTCTTCCAGGATCAGGTCCACCCCGGCCATCGGATCGCCAGGCTGTCCCATCAACTGAAGCAGCTGCAGCAGCTTCTCATCCTGGATGAAGCTGGCGGCTGAAGCCGCTTCCAGCAGCCGTTCCGGTAGTTGCGGGCGGGCGACCACAAAGCCCTGCACATAGTCCACCCCGATCTCGGCCAGTGTCTCGACTGTGTCGGCATCCTCGGCCCATTCGGCAACGGTCTTCATGCCCAGGTTGCGCGCCAGGTTGACGATGGCTTCCACGATCGAGACATTGGCGGGGTGCTGGTTCATGTGAACGATGAAACTACCATCGATCTTGAGCAGGTCGGCCGGCAGTTCTTTGATGTAGGAGAACGAGGTGTAGCCGGCGCCAAAATCATCGAGTGCCACCCGGGCGCCATAGCCGCGCACCTTGTCAATGAAGCGGCGCGTATTGCTCAGATCGTGCAGGGCCACGCTTTCGGTGATTTCGATGCTGAGGAAGCCGACCACATGGCTGTTGTGGCGCAGCATGTCGAACACTTCCTGCATGAACTCCTCGTCGTTGAGAGAGGAGCCGCTGAGGTTGACACACACGAATTGCGTTTTCTGCAGGCGGGCGCGGTGCTGGTCAAGCCAGGCCAGCGTGGTGGAAAGCACCCAGCGGTCGATCATGCTCATGCGTCCGCTGTGTTCGGCCGCCGCAATCAGGCGGTTGACCGGAATCAGCTTGCCAACCCGGTCACGCATGCGCAGCAGCACCTCGAAATTCAGCGAATCATTCGGGCGTGTCAGCGACATGATGGGCTGCATCTCGACAAACAGTCCCTCAAGCGCATTGCTGCCCGACAGGCGTTCGACTAGGCGGATTTCGGCCTGATGTTCCAGGAACGCCGGGGCGTCGAGTTCGTAGACCACCAGCCCCTTGCTCTGGCCGGCCTTGGCCTCGCGGCAGGCGCGGTCTGCGGTGGAAATGGCATCCTTGAGCGGGGTGCCGCGGGAGACTTCGATCAGCCCGATGGAACCCCGGACATGAAACGCCTTGTCGCCGACCCGGTAGGGGGTGTTGTCGATGCGGTCCACAATGCCGCGGCAAATCACGGTGGCGAGCGTCATCTTGGTATCGGGCAGCAGGATGACGAATTCGTCGCCGCCGATGCGGCCCATACGCATGCCGCCCGACAGCAGACCCATGACGCGCTGACAGACCTGTCGCAGGATTTCATCGCCGGTGTTGTGGCCGTAAAGGTCGTTGATGAGCTTGAAACGGTCCAGGTCCAGATAGGCCATGGCCAGCGACTGGTTGTCATCCAGCTGGGCAATGGCATGGTTGAACACTTCCTCAATGCCGCGTCGGTTCAACGCCTTGGTCAGCGAATCGTTGTTGGCCAGGAAACCCAGCTCGTCGGCGGCCAGCGCTTTCTCCGTCACGTCTTGCAACGAACCTTCGATCTTGTCGCGCACCAGCGTGGCCTTGACCAGATAGCGCCGGTTTTTTTCTTGAGGTGGCCGGCCTGTACCGCGGACCTCGATTTCGCCTTCCCGCTGCTGGCTGAGCAACTGGTGCAGGGCCGTCCAGGCACCGTTGTTGAAATACTGGCCCCACGAATTGTGACCCCTTCGAAGCACATAACGGCCCAGCATCTTGTGCATGGCCGGATTGGCGCTCATGAAGTTGCCTTGCAGATCCAGTGTGAACAAGCCGATTGGCATCGCGTCGTAGGTGTGCTGCAGTTCAGCTTGAGCGGCCAGGCGTTGCTGGTGTTCCTGCCGGATTTGCTCCGAAATGGCAAGCGAGGCCAGCAGACTGGATGCAAATGCCACGGCGACGCTGTTGGCGGAGTTGTCTATGCCTTTGGTGCCATAGGCTGCGGCAACGATCTCGAACAAGCTGGATAAGAGGGTTACTGCCAAGGACGCCCCATACAAGAATGCTGCCCTTGATCGCGTCTTGCAGACGATGACCAACAAACCCAGGAGCATCAGCGGTAACAAGAGCCCGCCGATCATCCACATCGTTGTCAGAAAAGTGCTGCGGGGCAGGACGATGGCGGCGACAAACAAGCCGATGCATAGCCATTGCCCAATGACGATGGCCGTCTTGATGTGCGGGTTGGCGAGGTGTGTTCGAAACAGGTTTTTGAACAGCGTGATGGTCAAAAGCCCCCAGGCAGCACGCGTCAGGGATCGCCCGGTCGATAGCCATTCGTCAGGGATCGCATGGTTGAGCCATTGCTCATCCCATCCGGCAGAGGTGGCGCTGACCCTCAGGGTCACGATCAACCAGGCTGCGAAGATGATGTTCAGGGGTTGGCGATAGATCAAGGCGGTGATGACGACGAACACCACCAGGACCAGCATGCCGCCATCGAGCAACCCTGATTTGCGGTGGAAATCTCGATTGGCAATGTCCAGCTGGTCGGTGGACCACAGGTTTGCGCTCAAGCGCGCGGGGCCACTGAATGAGTTTCGGCAAATAACTTTCCGTTCCTGTCCGTCCAACTTCAAGCCGTAGCCGGCTTTGACGCGGTACAGGCTTTCATGTGGATTCAGGCTTTTTGAGGAACCAAGCGGTTCCAGCGTGATGCCATTCCAGCAGGCCATGTCAACGGCATGACGCGAAGGAAACTCAACGGTGGATAAGGCACCTCCAGCCGGGGGCAGATCAAAGCTGAACCACACCGGACGCTCAGAAAGCCGCGGATTGAAGTGCCTCGTGGCGGGCGCCTGCGGTAGCTTCTGCTGGGCTTGCAGGATCGTCATCTCGCCGTCAGTCTGGATCAGTACATGCAGTTCCAGCGACTTGTCGGCTTTGGCGCTATAGAGATCCTCCCAGAACAGCAAGGCGGCCAGAGAGAGCAGGGTGATTGCAAGAGGAATGGCATAAAACGTAAGGACATCTGGCACCCATTTCAGGGCGTCTTGAAGCAAGCCTGGCCGGAGCTTGCGTATTGGGGTGATTCGACTCAAAAAATGATTCCTCTATGCGCCGTGATTCTTCGGTCGGGGCCTGCTTGTTTGTTCTCGTGGCGAATACCACCCCCGTCGGAGCCGTAGGATAACGCGATCCGGCGCCAAGCGGGGGCTAGGCCGGCTTGTATCAAGCCCAGGTGCGCATGGATGGCTCCGTCACCGCATAAATCGATGGTGCGATCGGCGATTCGGCCTTGATGGCCTGCTCGTTGCCGACATGTATGTCAGGATGGTGTGTATGGCAGAAGAACCCTAGCAATGGATGCTGGGCTTGCGTATAGGTGGCCTCGAGGTTTTCCATGTCCAATCCGAGCACCCGATGGGGAACGTTGTTTTCTCGGGGCAGTGGAATGAAAGTTCCCCCCTCCAGCAGATCGCGGAACAACAGTTTTTCATAGGATCGATCAAGAGGAGGCCTTGCCGCCAACACGGACCATTGAAGTCGATTGGCAAAGCTGTACATCAAGCAGGCCTTGATGAGGGCCATCTTGACCAGTCGGCCCGGACTGCCAGGGGCAACGCTCAAGCGGCGCGCTTCCGCAAGCCTTTTTCCCTTCAGCCAAGGCGGCAGATCCACAGATTGTTCCAAATTCAGCGGTCTGTGCAGGTTGTTTTGAATACGTGCCGACCCCAATGGCGATCCATCCAATTTGGACTCCGCCAGCAAGATCGTGATGTCGTCCTCCAAGTCGTCGGCTTCCGGTGATCGGAGGGCATCCGCAAACAACGGCATGTGGCGGGCATACGCGGCATGCCGGACTTCAAGGGCTTTTCGCAAGTCACCTTGATCGCGTATCGGCCGGATGATGAAGGGCAGGTATTCTGTGGTCTGGCGCGAGGCAAGATCAGTCCCTGCTAGATGGGATGGCCATTGGTCAACGTACTGTGATGATGGCGCGGTAAGCTGGGTTGGTTGTTTCATGGTGACAGATGGTGGCTTGGGTTGAACACAGCAGGCGAAGGGCCTGCATCCTGGATAAATCCACAGCCACTGTAGGTTTTTGCCCTACAAACTTAAGTCAGAATTTGTCTGAATCTCGTGTAGGAATTTCACTGACACAACCGGCGAATCCCGCAAAACTGAAAAATAGCTAAGCAACCATGACGGCTGACTGGCCGGCAACCGACAGGACGTATTGACAAGCCGCAGGGCGTGACTTGAAATATGTAAAAGAATGTGACAGCCCGTCCTGGCTCAACACATCAGTTGGAGGGCATTGCATATGAGCACGTCTGCCTGCGAAGAATTGCCAGCACTGCCAGCTGTCAAGGTGTCATTTCAGAGTTCAACTGCCAATGCGTGGGCCGGGAGTTTTTTGCGTTCACTGAATGCCGAACTCGACCAACGCCGTGAGGCCGACGCGCGACGACTCATGCCACGGGTCTGCCAGACAGCGCAAGCGCTGTTCAATGCGCAATGTCATACCTTGCCCGATACGCAGTCCTACACGGTATTGGGCATGTGCGTTCTCATGCTGTCGGCCTATCGGGAACTGTCTACCGAATTGGGCAGTGCCGGCCAGGCGTTCGATCTCGTGGCGCGCGGCTTTGATCAGGCCTACCAGGCCTTCATCCAGAACATCTGCAAGCCGCTGCTGCTGAATGCCCATCGTTCGCCCCGGATGCTCGCCGGCATGAATTTCAAAGCCTGGAGCGAGCGCATGTACGCCCCGGATCGCAACCGGCAGGATCTGGCCCGCAGCGCCGACACCACGGGTTACCACCACTTTTTCCTCCTGCATGACGTGCCTGTGCTGGCGCAGATCATTCAGCGCGCCGATCAGGCCTGGATCGAGGCGGTGGCCGCCCATGGGCAGTCCCGCTTGGGTGAACGGCGCAATACACGCGCCAGCGACGACACGGGTTTTGTCCCATTCCGCTTTGCCGCCGGCGGGCGGGCGCGGCCAGCCCGCAAACCGGAGGTGGTTCTGGAACTGCAGATCAACGTGGCGGCGGATCGACGCGGCAATCCGGCTGCTGCCGACCGGCGCCACCACTGGGACGGTATTGACCGGCGCCAGTCGGCACGCCGGCAGGACGACGGCCGGATCTGCTTCTAAGTTGCAGGCGGCCTGCTTCCGTTTTCTCTCTGACCGCTAGGGCAACTTGCCCGGAATCGACCTTGCCGCTCTGTGGCACACTCGCGGACTTCGTTTCGTTTTGATGAGCCGGCAACTGACCGGCGGTTCGTAGAGTCATGCAGAAAATCATCGCGCAGATCGCGCAGGAACTCCGGGTTCTGGGCAGACAGGTCGAGGCCGCCGTGGCCTTGCTCGACGGAGGTGCCACCGTCCCTTTCATCGCCCGCTATCGCAAGGAAGCCACCGAGGGGCTGGACGACACGCAGCTGCGTGAACTCGAATACCGGCTGGGTTATCTGCGCGAGCTGACCGAGCGGCGCGAAGCCATTCTCAAGAGCATCGAGGAACAGGGCAAGCTCACGCCCGAACTGCAAGCGGCCCTGCATGCCGCCGCCACCAAGCAGGAACTGGAAGACCTGTACCTGCCCTTCAAGCCCAAGCGCCGCACCAAGGGGCAGATCGCACGCGAGGCCGGCATCGAGCCCTTGGCCGACAAGCTGTTTGCCGATCCGACGCTCAACCCGGCGCAAGAAGCCGAGGCCTTCGTCAAGCCCGAGAAGACCGAGGCCGGCGACGACTTCACCACCGTAGCCGCCGTGCTTGATGGCGTGCGCGACATCCTGTCGGAGCGCTGGGCCGAAGATGCGGCGCTGGTGCAGGGCTTGCGCGAGTGGCTGTGGAGCGAAGGCCTGTTCAAGAGCCGCCTGATGGACGGCAAGGACGAAAACAACCCGGATGTAGCCAAGTTTCGCGACTATTTCGACTACGACGAGCCGATTGGCCGCGTGCCGTCGCACCGTGCGCTGGCGGTATTCCGCGGCCGGGCGCAAGACATTCTCGATGCCAAGCTGGTATTGCCGGTGGAACCTGAGCCCGGCAAGCCGTCACTGGCCGAGGGCAAGATCGCCCTGCACCTGGGCTGGAGCCACCAGGGCCGGCTGGCCGACGACCTGTTGCGCAGATGCGTGGCCTGGACCTGGCGCGTCAAGCTCAACCTCTCGACCGAGCGCGACCTCTTCGCCCGCCTGCGCGAGGAGGCCGAGAAGGTGGCCATCAAGGTGTTTGCCGACAACCTGCGCGACCTGCTGCTGGCGGCGCCCGCCGGCCCACGTGTGGTGATGGGCCTGGACCCGGGCATCCGCACCGGCGTCAAGGTCGCGGTGGTCGATGCCACCGGCAAGCTGGTGGAAACCGCCACCGTCTACCCGCATGAGCCCAAACGCGACTGGGAGGGTTCCCTGTACACGCTGGCCAAGCTGTGCGAAAAGCATGGCGTCAACCTGATTGCGATCGGCAACGGTACCGCCAGCCGCGAGACCGACAAGCTGGCGGCCGACCTGATCAAGCTCGCGGCCAAGGCCGAGCGCCCGATCGAGAAGGTGGTGGTGAGCGAAGCCGGCGCTTCGGTCTATTCCGCCAGCGAATTCGCGTCGCAGGAAATGCCCGATGTGGACGTGAGCCTGCGCGGCGCCGCCAGCATTGCGCGCCGCCTGCAGGACCCGCTAGCCGAGCTGGTGAAGATCGACCCCAAGTCCATCGGCGTCGGCCAGTACCAGCACGACGTCAACCAGAGCGAGCTGGCGCGCACGCTGGACGCTGTGGTGGAAGACTGCGTGAACTCGGTCGGCGTCGATCTCAACACCGCCAGCGTGCCGCTGCTGTCGCGCGTGTCGGGTCTGTCGGGGGGCGTGGCCAAGGCGGTGGTGCGCTGGCGCGAATCCAATGGCGCCTTCAAGAGCCGGCAGGACCTGCTCAAGGTCACCGGCCTGGGCGCCAAGACCTTCGAGCAGAGCGCCGGCTTCCTGCGCATCCGCGACGGCGACAACCCGCTGGACATGACCGGCGTGCACCCGGAAACCTATCCGGTGGTGGAACAGATCATGGTCAAGACCGGCAAGCCGGTGGCCGAGCTGATGGGACGCGCCGACATGCTCAAGACCCTCAAGCCCGAGCTGTTTGCCAACGCGCAGTTCGGCGTCATCACGGTCAAGGACATCCTGGGCGAGCTGGAAAAACCCGGCCGTGATCCGCGCCCGGACTTCAAGGTGGCGCGCTTCAACGATGGCGTGGATGACATCAAGGACTTGCGTGAAGACATGGTGCTCGAAGGCACGGTCAGCAACGTGGCCCAGTTCGGCGCCTTTGTCGACCTGGGCGTGCACCAGGACGGCCTGGTGCATGTGAGCCAACTGTCGAACAAGTTCGTCAACGACGCGCGTGAAGTGGTGAAAACCGGCGACATCGTCAAGGTCAAGGTGCTGGAGGTCGATGTGGCGCGCAAGCGCATCAGCCTGACCATGAAACTGGATGCCGCACCGGCACGGCGCGACGGACCGCGCGAGAACCGCTTCGAGGGCGCCGGGCGGGGCCAGCAGCCGCGCCGTGCCAACGAGCCGGCGCCACAGTCGGCCATGGCGTCTGCCTTCGCCAAGCTCAAGCGCTGAAGCCGGCGGGCGGAGGCAGGGGCCTGTCCCAGGACGGTCGGCAGGCCATAATTGCGCCATGCGCAGGAACAACAAACGGGGAGGGTCGTCATGGAGCTGAGCGCCTTGCTGGCGCAGTCCATCGTGCTGCCCAGCATTCCCCGGATCATTGCGCTGCTGCTGGGCGAACTCGACCGCGAGGAGCCCGACCTGCGCAAGGTCTCCCAGCTCATCAGCACCGACCTGGCCCTGACCACGCGCCTGCTGCAGGCGGCCAACACGCCGCTTTTCAAGCTTTCCGGCAAAGTCAACAGCGTGCCTGAGGCGCTGGCCATTCTGGGCCTGCCCCATATCCGCACCATGGCGGCGGAGGCCGCGTCAGCCGCTTCGCTCAAGGCGGTACCGGGCATCAACCTGCAGCAGTTCTGGGCTTACAGCCTGAACGTGGCCAAGCTGTCGCGTTCGCTGGCCGGCGTGGTGCGGCAGAACCAGGGTGCCGCTTTCACCTGTGGCCTGATCCATGCGGTGGGCGAGCTGGTCATGCATCTCGGCATGCCGGCCGAGATTGCGCCGCTGGACAAGGAGGTGCCGCCGTTGGACATCAAGCGCGCCCGCGCCGAGTTCAAACAGTTCGGCTATAGCTATGCCCAGGTCGGAGCCGCCTATGTCCGGCGCTGGCAGTTTCCGCAGCCCATCGTCGATGCGCTGGAACACCAGTACGCGCCGTTTGAAAGCCATGTCTACGAGCCATTGGCCGGCGTCATCCACTTGGCCACCTGGCGCGCCCGTGCCCGCGAGGCCAACCTCAGCGAACGGGCCATGGCCGTGACTTTTCCGGGGGAGGTGGGTGATGTGCTGGGGCTGGACATCGACATGGTGCTGCAGCAGGACCCGTTCGACTGGTCGGCCTATTCCTGATTCCTGGCGCCAGCCTTCTTTTTCCGATCGTCCCCATGAAAGCGCTTCGCATCTACGCCGGCCCGCAGGCCCGGCGGCACCTGGAACAACAGGGCCTGCAGGCCCGCGATGTTGTTACCATACCGGCCGCGGCCGGTGGCCCCAAGGGCCTGATTCTGGGCGCGCTCGACCGGTTCATTTTCGGCGACTGGCTGGCCCCGACGACGCACTCCGTTGATCTGGTGGGCGCCTCGATCGGCGCCTGGCGCATGGCCACCGCCTGCCTGCAGGAGCCGGTGGCCGCCTTCGAGCGCCTGGAGCGTGACTACATCCAGCAGCACTATGAGTTGCAGCCGGGGCAGAAGCGGCCACCGGCCGAACGGGTCAGCGAGCTGTTTGGCCAGAACCTGCAGGCCTTCTACGGTGGCCGCGTGCAGGAAGTCCTGAACCACCCGCGCTATCGGCTGCACATCCTCACCTCGCGGGGGCGTCACCTGCTTGGGCGCGAGCACGGTCTGCGCACGCCGCTGGGCTACCTCGGTGCCTTTCTCACCAACACGGTACACCGCAAGGCCATGGGGGCCTGGCTGGAGCGCGTGGTGTTTTCCACGCCGGGCGCCGAGTTGCCATTCGCCACCGGTGACTACCGCACGCGCCGGGTCGCCTTGAGCGATGCCAACTTCATGGCCGCCTTGCAGGCCAGCTGTTCCATTCCTTTTGTGTTGCGCGCGGTGCAGCACATCGCCGGCGCCCCGTCCGGCGCCTACTGGGATGGCGGTATCACCGATTACCACCTGCATCTCAATTACGCGGCAGCACCGAATGCTATCAATTTGGAAGCTGCTGGCACAGATGGGGGAAGGGCTGGAGGCCAAAAAGGTTTGGTTCTATACCCGCACTTCCAGCAGGCAGTGGTGCCGGGCTGGCTCGACAAAGGCCTGAAATGGCGCCACCATGCCACGCACCACCTGGATACCATGGTGCTGCTGGCACCCGACCCGCAATGGATCAAGACCCTGCCCAACGGCAAGCTGCCCGACCGCAATGACTTCACGCACTACGGCAACGATCTGGCCGGCCGCGTCAAGGCCTGGGGTACAGCGGTGCAGATGAGCCGGCAACTGGCGGACGAGTTCCAGGCTTGGCTGGCCAAGCCGGACCTGGGGCAGGTGCAAGCTTTGTGATGTGAACGAGGAGTTACCCATGAAAAAACTGCTGACAGGTCTGATCGCCATTACCTTCCTGGCTGCCTGCGCGCCCGAGGTTGGCAGCAAACAGTGGTGCACCAACATGCAGGAAAAGCCCAAGGGCGACTGGACGGTCAACGAGGCCGCCGATTACGCCAAGCACTGCCTGTTGAAGTAAACCGTGCCTGAACCCGCTCCAGGCCGGGAGCGGTTCACATCACATGGCTTGCTGCAGCATGTCGCGGTAGTCGGCCTCGCTGGCCAGGCGTGGATTGGTCTTGTGGCAGTGGTCGGCCAGGGCGCCGGCAATGACCTTGTCGAACAGGCTCTCCGTCACCCCCATGTCGCGCAAGCCGCTGGGCAGGCCGAGGCGGGCGTTCATGTCCTGGATCGCGTCGCCGATGTCGCCCGCCGTGTCGAGGTTCATGGCCTGCGCCATGCGCAGCAGGCGGTTTTCCTTCTGCACCGATTCGGCACCGGCATTGAAGGCGATCACAGCCGGCAGGAACATGGCGTTGAGCGTGCCATGGTGCAGGCGCGGGTCGACCCCGCCCAGGCTATGGCTCAAGGAATGCACGCAGCCCAGCCCCTTCTGGAACGCCATGGCGCCCTGCATGGAGGCGCTCATCAGGTTCAGGCGCGCCTCGCGGTCGCTGCCGTCTTTCGTGGCGCGTTCGATGTGGGCCCAGGCCCGTTGCAAGCCGTCCAGCGCAATGCCGTCGGCCGGCGGGTTGAAGGGCGCTGCCATGAAGGTTTCCATGCAGTGGGCGATGGCGTCCATGCCGGTGGCGGCGGTCAGCTTCGGCGGCAGGCCTAGCGTGAGTTCGGGATCGCAGATGGCGGTCTTGGGCACCAAGTGCCAGGAGTGGAAGCCGAGCTTGCGGCCGTCGTCCACGATGAGAATGGCACCGCGCGCCACCTCGCTGCCGGTACCGGCCGTGGTGGGGACGGCGATCAGCGGCGCCACGCGTTCGCTGATCTTCGGTGAGCCGCCCTCGATGGTGGCGTAGGTCTTGAGCGGACCGTCGTGCGTGGCGGCAATCGCCACGCCCTTGGCGCAGTCGATCGAGCTGCCGCCACCCAGCGCAATCAGGCCGTCGCACTGGTTCGCTTGGTAAACAGCCACGGCGGCGCGCACAGCGGCCTCCGTCGGGTTGGACGGGGTCTGGTCGAACACGGCAGCGTTCATACCGGGCAGGGCGTCGAGCGCCTTTTGCAGCAGGCCGGCGGCGCGCACGCCGGCGTCGGTCACGATCAGCGGGCGGCTGATGCCGACGCGTTCGCACTCCTGTTTGAGCAGCTTGACGGCGCCGAAATCAAACTGGACCTGGGTGATGTAGTAGATGAGTGCCATGGCGCGGTGTCTCCTCGGTGTACGATCAAAAATTCTTGTCCTGCCACTTTAGCAAGCAATTCGCCTTTCATGAGTCACCAACGCAACCCGCGCACCTTGCTCACGCCAGCCATGCACCACGTGCTGGAGCGCATGGCGCGCGCCAACCATGTGCCGATGCATGCCCTGACGGCCCAGCAAGCTCGTGCCGCCTACGAGGCCGGCGCCAGTGTGTTGGACATCCCACCGCACAAGCTGGCGCGGGTCGAAGACCTGGCCATTCCGGTGCGCGACGGCAGCACCATCGCCGCCCGCTTGTACGCACCGGATCACGCGCAGTTGCCTTTGCTGGTCTATTTCCATGGTGGCGGCTTCACGGTGGGCAGCGTGGCCACGCACGACAGCCTGTGCCGGCACCTGAGCCACTTGGGCCATTGCGCCGTGGTGTCGGTGGACTACCGCCTGGCGCCGGAACACAAGTTTCCGACCGCCGCGCATGACGCCTGGGACGCCGTGCAGTGGCTGGCCGGCCAGGGCGAGGCACTGAAGGTGGACAGCCGGCGGCTGGCCGTGGGTGGCGACAGCGCCGGCGGTACGCTGGCCATCGTCTGTGCGCTGCTGGCGCGCGATGCCGGCCTGCCGCTGGCGCTGCAGCTGCTGTTCTACCCGGGCTGCGCCGCGCACCAGGACACGCCTTCGCACAAGACCTTCGAGAAAGGTTTCGTACTGGAGGAGCCGCACATCACCTATTTCTTCAACCACTACATCAACTCGCCGGCCGACCGCGACGACTGGCGCTTTTCGCCGCTGAACGCACCGGACGTCGACGGCGTGGCGCCGGCCTGGGTCGGGCTGGCCGAATGCGACCCGCTGGTGGACGAGGGCGTGATGTACGCCGACCGGCTGCGACTGGCCGGTGTGCCGGTCGACCTGGAGATCTACCGCGGCGTGGTGCACGAGTTCATCAAGATGGGACGTGCCATTCCGCAAGCCCTGCAGGCGCATGCCGATGCGGCACGGGCCCTGAAACACGCATTTGGAACGCCATGAGCAAGCACACCATCACCCGTGCCGACTTCCGTTTCATCCACCGCCTGCGCGTGCGCTGGGCCGAGGTGGACATGCAGAAGATCGTCTTCAACGCGCATTACCTGATGTACCTCGATACGGCGATGGCCGACTACTGGCGGGCGCTGGCCCTGCCGTACGAGGCCGCCATGCAGCAGCTCGGCGGTGACCTGTATGTGAAGAAATCGACCCTGGAATACCACGCCTCGGCGCGTTACGACGACCTGCTCGACATCGGTCTGACCTGTGCACGCATCGGCAACTCGTCGATCCAGTTCATGGGCGGCGTCTTTCTGGGCGATCAGATGCTGGTCACGGGGGAACTGCTTTATGTATTTGCCGATCCGGCGACGCAGACCGCCAAGCCGGTGCCGCCGGCCTTGAGAGATGTACTGAACGGCTTCGAGGCGGGCGAGGCGATGGTCGACATCCGGCTCGGCACCTGGTTCGAGCTGGCGGCAGGGGCGCGGCAGATGCGCACCGAAGTCTTTCTGCAGGAGCAGCGCGTCCCGGTCGAGCTGGAGTGGGACGAAGCCGACGCGAGCGCTGTCCACGCGGTGGCCTACAACCGCCTGGGCATGCCGCTGGCCACCGGCCGGCTGCTGCAACACGCGCCCGGCGTGGGCCGGATCGGTCGCATGGCGGTCAGCCGCGTGCTGCGCGGCGCCGGTCTGGGGCGTGACATCCTGCAGGCGCTGCAGCAGGCTGCCACGCAGCGCGGTGATCGCGAAGTGATGCTGCATGCCCAGCGCAGTGCCGAAGGGTTTTATGCCGGCGAGGGCTTTGTGCCGCGTGGAGCGCCGTTCGACGAGGCGGGCATTTCCCATATCGAGATGGTCAAGCCTCTGGCTGGGCGGTCGGCATGAGCGAAACCGTGGGCGAAACCCCAGTCGGCGCCCGTGTGCCACGCGCAAGCGCTTTGCTTGCATCTCTGTCATTGCGCCCGGGCGATGGCGTCGCCTTGCTGCTGGCGGTCCTGATGCTGCTGGTGCCGGCCGTGGGCGTGCCACATGAGTACATTCTGCAAGATACCTTGAAGTCCATGATGGTGGCGCTGGGTGCCCTGGGCGCGGCCTGGCTGCTGCTGTGGCAGAACCGGCAGCGCTGCGAAGCCTTGCAGTGGCACGGCCTGCTTTGGTTGCCGCTGCTGTTGATGGTGTATGCCCTGGGCAGCATGGCCTGGTCGCATACCTACCTGGCCGCGGTGGAGGCGGTGCGCTGGTTTGTGTTTGCCCTGCTGCTGTGGGTCGGGCTGAATACCTTGAGTCTGGAGCGTCTGCCCCTGCTGGCGACAGGCATCCATTGGGGAGCCGTGCTGGCCTCGCTCTGGGTCGCGCTGCAATTCTGGTTCGATTTCCGACTCTTTCCCCAGGCCGTGGTCCCGTCTTCTACTTTCGTGAATCGCAATTTCTTTGCCGAGTTTGTCGTCAGTACTTTGCCGTTTTCGGTGCTGCTGGCGGCCCAGGCACGCGGTACCGGGCAGATTGCATTGCGGGTGTTCACCAGCGCCTTCAACCTGCTGGCGGTCCTGATGACGGGTACCCGTTCCGCCCTGGTTGCGATTTTGCTGTTGCTGCTGGTCTTGCCCGTCATTCTTTTTCTCTACCGCGACCGCTTCGAGTTTCCTGGATGGCGTCGTTTCCAGAAACTGCTGGCGGTACTGATCCTGCTCGGAACGGTGTTCGGGCTGGGCTCGATCGAGACCCGCAATCCCGTGCTGCTGGCGGAACGCTTCGGCGGCACGGGACCTGAACGCTCGCTGATGCGCCTTCGATCCCTGGGTGATAGGAACGAATACGCCACCGGTTCCTCCAGCTTTCGTCTGGTGATGTGGCAGGCGACCGGCCGGCTCATGGTCGATCATCCGCTCATCGGTGTCGGTGCGGGCGCCTGGGAAGTGGCGATTCCGCGCTACCAGACCCAGGGTACCCAGCTTGAAGCCGACTATTACGCCCATAACGAAATCCTCCAGCTGCTGGCCGAATATGGCCTGGTCGGCTGGGTGTTTCTGTTGGCGCTGGTGAGTTATCTGCTTCGTGCCGCCTGGATAACCTGGCGCCTTGGCCAGCGCGAACCGGGTGGACAGGAGGCGCCTTGGCGCGCCATGACGCTGGCTGCCTTGCTGGCCTTCCTGCTGGTGAGCAACGCCGGTTTTCCCTGGCGCCTGGCCGGCACTGGCGCGCTGTTTGCCCTGTGCCTGGCAATCCTGGGGGCATCGGATCTGCGGCTTGCGCAGGGGCAACGCCATTCATGGATCCCGAGCCTGCCGTGGCGGCCGCGCATGGTCCGCGTCATGCTGGTGCTGCTGACGGCCTGCATGGCGGTGGCGGTCTGGATCTCGCTCCAGGCCGCAGCTTGCGAGTCGCGCCTGGTTGGTGCACTCCAGATCGCGATCGGCATCAATCAGTCCGGCGACCCGATGAACCCGCGGCATGATGGGCGCAAAGCCGAAATGTTGCGACTGGTGCGCGAAGGCATCGCCATCAATCCACACTACCGCAAGATCACGCCGATGGTGGCGGATGAGATGGTACGTTGGGGCGACTGGCGCAACGCCCGCTGGATCTGGGAGTCCGTCGCGGCATCGCGGCCGCAGGTGACGGCACTGCTGGCCAACGTGTCGCTGGCTTATGTACAGACGGGCGAGTTGGACAAGGCTCGGGATTATTTCGAGCGGGCCCGGGCCATCCAGCCCGAGGCGCCAGTCGTGCGTGCGCTGGAGGTGCTGCTGCTGGCGCGAAGTGGGCAGGAAGTCGAGGCGGCCCAGCTGAGTCGTACCTATCTGCAACTGGAGCGGGTTGAACTTGACTTGGTCAACAACGCCTATTTGCTGGGTTTGCGGACCCGCGACTGGGACCTGTCGATCGAGGCGCTGCAGCAGCGTCGCCGCCGCTGGCCGACGCTGGAAGTTGACAGCTGGTACAAGCTTGGCCAGCTGTATGCCCGTCCCGAGTTGCACGACGAGGTCCGGGCACAGCAGGCTTTTCAGTCGGCGCTGGATGCAACGCCTGCACCGCTCAGGGACCAGGTGCGGCTGGCCATTCCGCAACCCTATCGGTCAAAACTCCGCTAGCCGAATCGGCCCCCAGGCGTCAGATGTCCTCCAACAAGGGGTAGGGCAGGGGCAGCAGCTCGATGGCCGGGCCATCGGCCTGGCCCAGCCGCAGCCCCGGGCCGGCCGCCGCACTGATTTGCAGCGAGACGATGGCATCGAAGCCGCCGCCGGGTGCCACCGCTGCCTGCGCCACGGTGCCGCAAGGCTGGGTGGTATCGGCGAGATCGAACACCTCAGCGCCGGTTTGCAGCGGGGCGGCACAGTGCGCCAGGTAGGCACGGCGTTTGAGCGTGCCGCGAAACTGGCTGCGCGCGACGATCTCCTGGCCCGGGTAGCAGCCCTTCTTGAAATTCACGCCGCCGACCGATTCGTAATTGAGCATCTGCGGCACGAAGGCTTCGACAATCGGCGCCGTCACAGTGGCCACGCCACTGCGCACTTCGCTCCAGAGCCAGGCGTCCGGGCTCAAGGCGTTGCCGGCGGGGGGCGCTTCCGTCGCCGGGGCGACCCACAGTGCGCGCGGCACGCCGTCGGCCGGGTACAGGCGAACCAGCGTTATGGTGCCGGAATCGGTCTTGGACCATGCCGACGGTGCGATGGACGCTGCATTTTTAATAGCATCGCCGGCCAGGCCATAGAGGGCGAAATCGGCACTGGCGTCGCTGAGCTTGACCTTGGCGCGCAGCACGAACATGGACAGGCGCTTGAGCGTGGGCGCCAGCAGGTCGCGGCTGCAGAGCAGCAGGATCTCGTTGTGGCTGCGCTTGAAGCCGATGAAGCTGGCCTGCATGCGGCCCTTGGCCGAGCAGAAGGCGGCCAGCCGCGCTTCGGACAGGCCGAGCAGGGCAAAGTCCTGCGTCAGCTGGCCATGCAGGAACTTGGCGGCGTCTTCGCCTTCGGCGCGGATGACGCCGAGATGGGGCAAGGGGGCAACGCCTTGCAGGGAACCGTTCAGTGAATCGATCATGGGCTGAATTATCATCGTCCATCAATGTCATGGAGGAAGTAGGGCTGTGCGTATCTGGTTTGTGGGGCTGCTTGTCGCGGCCGGTGTGTTCGCTGGTAGCGCTGCCTGGTGGTTGAACCAGCCGCTGGGCCTGGCCGGCGACCCGGTCGATCTGGCCATCGAACCCGGGACCTCGGCGCGCGGCGTGGCGCAGGCCGCTGTTGACGCCGGTGTGCAGGTCGACCCGACGCTGCTGTACTGGTGGTTCCGCCTGTCCGGCCATGCGCGCGAGATCCGCGCCGGCAGTTATGAAATCAACGCGGGGACGACGCCGCGCAGCCTGCTGCGCAAGCTGGTACGCGGTGAGGAAGCCTTGCGCGCCCTCACGCTGGTGGAAGGCTGGAATTTTCGCCAGGTGCGGGAAGCGCTCTCAAAAGCAGAGCAGCTCCGACAGGAAACACAAGGGCTGAGCGACGATTTGATCATGCAGCGGCTGGGTCGCCCGGGGCTGCATCCGGAAGGACGTTTCTTTCCCGACACCTACACCTACGCCAAGGGCAGCAGCGATCTGGCCGTGCTGCAGCGTGCCTTGCGGGCCATGGACCGGCAACTGGATGCGGCCTGGCGTCAGCGCGCCGCCGACGTGCCGCTGCGCAGCCCGGCCGAGGCCCTGACGCTGGCCAGCATCGTGGAGAAGGAAACCGGGCGCCCGAGCGACCGCCCCATGATTTCGGCCGTCTTCAACAACCGCTTGCGCATCGGCATGATGCTGCAGACCGACCCCACGGTGATCTACGGTCTGGGGACGCAATTCGACGGCAACCTGCGCCGGCGCGACCTGCTGACCGACACGCCCTGGAACACCTACACCCGCGCCGGCCTGCCGCCCACCCCGATCGCCATGCCGGGCAAGGCTGCGCTGCTGGCCGCAGTGCAGCCGGCCCGGAGCAAGGCGCTCTACTTTGTGGCACGCGGCGATGGCAGCAGCCAGTTCAGTGCCACGCTGGATGAGCACAACCGTGCCGTCAACAAGTACCAGCGTGGACAATAGAGGCATGAACACCGGCATGAACAGCGGCCAAGACGGCATCTTCATCAGTTTCGAAGGCATCGACGGCGCCGGCAAATCGACCCACATCGACGGCCTGGCGCAGGCTTTGCGCGCCCAGGGCCGCAGCGTCACCCTCACGCGCGAGCCCGGTGGCACGCCGCTGGCCGAGAAGCTGCGCACCATGGTTCTCAACGACCCGATGGACGCCATGACGGAAGCGTTGCTGGTGTTTGCTGCCCGGCGCGACCATCTGCAACAGCTCATCGAGCCGGCGCTGGCACGTGGTGACGTGGTGCTGTGCGACCGCTTCACCGACGCCACCTTTGCCTACCAGGGCGGCGGCCGCGGCTTTGATCTGGCGGTGCTGGCCCAACTGGAGCGTTGGGTGCAGACCGTGGCGCCGGCCCGCACACCGCTGTTGCGCGAACCCAATCTGACGCTCTGGTTCGACCTGGATCCCGCCATTGCGGCCCAACGCCTGGCATCGGCCCGGGTGCCGGACAAGTTCGAGGCGCAACCGGTCGAGTTTTTCCGGCGCGTTGCCGCCGGCTATGCCCAACGGCAAGCCGCCGCGCCGCAGCGCTTTGCCCGTATCGAGGCCAACCAGAGCCTGGAGGCGGTCTGGGAGGACGTGCTGGCGACCGTCCGGGCGCGAGGCTGGTTGTCATGAGCACGCCGGCCCCCTGGATCGCCCAGCAAAGCCGCCAACTGCTGGCGCAGCGCGGCCATGCCTGGCTGCTGCAAGGCCCGTCCGGCCTGGGTCAGTATGAGCTGGCCTTGTCCCTGGTGCGGGCCTGGCTGTGCGAAAACCCCAGCGAGGAGGGGGCCTGTGGCAACTGCCCGAGCTGTCACGCCATTGACGTGCACACCCATGCCGACCTGTGCGTGCTGATGCCTGAAGTGGCCATGCTCGAGCTGGGCTGGCCGCTGGACGAAAAGGTGCAGGCCGAGCTGGACGAGAAAAAGCGCAAGCCGAGCAAGGAAATCCGCATCGAGGCCATGCGCGATGCGATCGAGTTCGCCCAGCGCACCAGCGCGCGCGGGCGCGGCAAGGCGGTGCTGGTGTTCCCGGCCGAGCGCATGAACAACGTCACCGCCAATGCGCTGCTCAAGACGCTGGAGGAGCCGGCCGGCGATGTGCGTTTCGTGCTGGCGAGCGAGGCGGCTCATCTGTTGCTGCCGACCATCCGCAGCCGCTGCCTGGGACACACCATGCACTGGCCCGACGCGGCGGCATCGCTGGCCTGGCTGCAGGCGCAGGGCGTGCCGGACCAGGATGCCCCCATTCTGCTGCGCGCCGCCGGCGGCCGGCCGGAAGACGCACTGCGTTTTGCCGCTTCGGGGCGCGACCCGAAAAGCTGGAGCGCCCTGCCGCGTGCCGTGGCGCGCGGCGAGGTCGGGGCGCTCAAGGACTGGACGCCATCCCAGCTGATCGATGCCTTGCACAAGCTCTGTCATGACTTGCTGGCGCGTCAGTCCGGTGCGGCACCGCGGTTTTTTGACGTTGCTGAACTGCCGCTGGCCACCTCGCTGGTGGCCTTGAGCGCCTGGGCGCAGGAACTGGCGGCGGCCAGCCGCACGGCGGAGCACCCGTTCAACAGCGGCCTGATGCTGGAAGACCTTGTGAGCCGGGCGAAAATCGCCCTAAACTCAAAGTCCTGAGTTCCGCCCAGGCGTGAAGCAGCTGTCTCTCTGTACCTGTCCTCGCGTCCCCCTGCTGGCGATCAAGGCAAAGCGGCATCTTGCAGCGCAAGATCGAAGAAATACGGAGCCCCCGTCGTTGCCCGGCAGCGGTGCCCAAGTCCTTGTTTTTGACGGATTGTTCATGTTTACCGATTCCCACTGCCATCTGACGTTTCCCGAACTGCGTGCCGAGTTGCCGCAGATCCGGCAGGCTATGGCCGACGCCCAGGTGACGCGCGCCCTGTGCATCTGCACCACGCTGGAGGAGTTTCCCGACGTCCATGCGCTGGCGCTGGAATACGACAACTTCTGGTCCACCGTGGGCGTGCACCCCGACAACGAAGGCGTGACCGAACCGTCGCTGGATGACCTGCTCGGCCGCGGTGCCTTGCCGCGCGTGATCGGCATTGGCGAAACCGGGCTGGACTACTACCGCCTGGGCGAACGCACGGTGGCGGACATGGCCTGGCAGCGCGACCGCTTTCGCACCCACATCCGTGCCGCACGGCAACTGGCCAAGCCGCTGGTCATCCATACCCGCAGTGCCTCGGCCGATACCCTGGCCATCCTGAAGGAGGAGGGCGAGGACGGCTCGGCCGGCAGTGCCGGCGGTGTCTTCCACTGCTTTACCGAAACCGCCGAGGTGGCGCGGGCAGCGCTGGATCTGGATTTCTACATTTCGTTTTCCGGCATCCTGACGTTCAAAAGCGCGCAGGACCTGCGCGATGTGGCAGCCTTCGTGCCGCTGGACCGCATGCTGATCGAGACCGACAGCCCCTATCTGGCGCCCGTGCCGTACCGCGGCAAGACCAACAACCCGGCCTATGTGCCGTATGTGGCACGGCAGTTGGCTGAGCTGCGGCAATGCCCGCTGGAGACCATTGCCGAGGCAACCAGCCGCAATTTCGACACCCTGTTCCGGCCTGAATTTCAATGATAAATTACTTTAAAAATATTGTTTATCTAATTGTTTTTATTGGATATTCAATATCAAATGCAGGCTCTTATGAGGATTTTTTCACGGCGGTCGCGCACGATGATGCACCGGCCGTGAGCAGCCTGCTGCAACGCGGGTTTGATCCCAATACGCCCAATCCTGCGGGGGAGCATGGCCTGATGCTGGCCCTGCGCAGTCCAGCGCCGAAGGTCATTGCGGTCTTGCTGGCCTGGCCCAAGACCAATGTCGAGGTTCGCAACCGGCAGGATGAAAGTCCCTTGATGATTGCCGCGCTCAAGGGCATGACCGAGATCGTCAGCCAGTTGCTGGACAAGGATGCCGACGTCAACAAGCCGGGCTGGACGCCGCTGCATTACGCCGCCACCGCCGGCCATCTGCAGATCATGAACCTGTTGCTGGAGCACCATGCCTACATCGATGCCGCGTCGCCCAATGGCAGCACGCCCTTGATGATGGCTGCCATGTACGGCACGCCATCGGCCGTCAAACTGCTGCTGGAGGCCGGCGCCGACCCTTTGCTGAAGAACGACCTCGGCCTGACGGCGATCGACTTCGCCCAGCGCGCCAACCGCCAGGAATCGGCCGACATCATCGCCGCCTTCGTTCGCGCCCGCCAGCCGCGTGGGCAGTGGTAGGTGCGTCCTGGGCGGGCGTCTCACCAGCCCGTGCTGAGCGCGTGAGTGCCGTGATTTCGGGGATGGCCTAGATCTTTATGATAATTGATACGATGTATATTATGTAAAGTTAAATATCGAAGAAAAGCCAGCCCTCTAGCCGGTGTGCCATCCGGCGAAGGGAAAATGTCCCATCTTGTGAAGGGAAAATGTCCGATGAAGGAAAGCACCTGCCCAGGGTTCCCGAGCGAACCGTGCAGATTTTGGCGGTAGCGCTTGCCCAGGTCTTCTATGTCGATGCGTCGTATACGGACTTCAAGTGATCCGAGCCTGGTGGAATCAGGCCAACCGCATTGGCCAGCCCTCGCAGAATCACGGTCTTCATGCATTGAAGCGTGGCATCACCAGACTCCTCAACCATCTTCCTCGAATGGCTGCTCATCTGGCAATGTTCTTGACATCCAAGCGTCGTCTGTCAACATTCTTCGAATGTTTGGTCTATCACCGATATGAAACCGAAACGAAGATTCGCCCCACCCCATCCCGGAGAAATTCTCACGGAGTACTTGGGGGAAACGTCCGCTGCAGAGGCAGCGCGAGCGCTTGGTGTGAGCAGTACGACTGTCACGCGGTTGCTGTCAGAGAATTCCAACGTCTCCCCCGATATGGCCATACGCTTGGGAAAGGCGTTGGGAACGACGCCCGAGCTATGGGCGCATCTGCAGGTGGCGTACGACCTTCACCTTGCGGCTAAGCAAAAGCGGCCGCCCATCAGGCAACTTCACACGTTAAAGAAAGACAAATCTATCCTTGAACTCAAAGGCAGGTTTGCACCACCTGCTGGGAAGCGCGTCTCTGTCGAGGACATGCGCGTGGCAATGCCGATGGACATGGTCGAATGGGGTGCCGCGCCGCCCGTAGGAAGAGAGTTTGGCAGTCCGGACTATGAGCGGCTTGAAGCGCTGGACGCACTTGCCTACAAGGTCTTC
>Ga0255338_1002767_pt1 | contig 23713 bp, 19 predicted proteins | sample MeOH1_35cm_T4_19_FD_203715 | JGI IMG/M metagenome (GOLD analysis project Ga0255338, IMG submission 203715) | Sandy soil microbial communities from University of British Columbia, Vancouver, Canada - MeOH1_35cm_T4_195 | ecosystem: Engineered > Artificial ecosystem > Sand microcosm > Unclassified ...
CACCCGGCGGTGCCACCCGGCGTACCCGTTCGGGGTCGGTCGCCGTCCGGGCCGCTCGCGCCCGTCGTGCTCCACGTCGTCGGGGTGGAGGGTGACCGCCCAGGCAGCCGCGAGCAGGGCCAGGACAAGGGCAGCCGCGAAGGTGACGTGCACCAGTCCGCCGCCACCGACCTTGTGGTTGACGACATGGCCCCCCGAGAAGGCGACCACGGTCGCCAGGGCGACGGTCAGGTGGACCCGCTGCAGCTGCTGGGTGCGGAGCTTGCCGTTCCAGAGCCGGGCGTGCTGCAGGACGAGGGTCCGGTCGTGCGGCTCGCTCCCGTGGAAGGTGACCTCCTCGTAGCGCAGCAGGGACTGCCGGGAGAGGAACCACAGCACGGCGACGAACAGCAGCGGCAGGACACTGCCCACCGCGAGCCGCTGGGTGGCGGACAGGTCGGCCATGAAGTCGAGGACGCCGGGCAGCCGCTCGCAGCCCGGACTGTCGCCGCGGTAGCACTGCCACGCGACCAGGTCCACGCCGATGAGGGCCGGGATCAGCACCATGAACACCGTGAGCAGCAGGCCGCCCAGCCGGGTGAAGCGTGCGCTCCACAGGGCGACGCGGGTCGTCTTCCCGAGATCGAGGCGCGCCCAGTAGGCGAGGTTGGCGAGCGCGAACGGCAGCAGCAGCAGCCACAGCGCCCGCTGGACCCAGCCCAGGAAGCCGCGCACCCCGGAGGTGAGCGTGCCCCAGGAGTAGGCCTCGACCGCGACCGGGTGGCCGGTCAGGTCGCGGTAGGGGACCTCGCCGTTCTTCGAGCGGTACAGGCCGGTGAGGTTGTCACCGGCGACCTGGCGCACCTCGCCGGACTCGATGCCGAGCATGGTCGCGGGCGACGTGCCGTGGACCCCGTGGACCCGCAGCTCGACGACCTCGCCCAGTACCTCGCCCTGCGCCTCGCCCGGAGGTCCCATAAAGGTGGCTTAGCAGAGCGCCACCACGGCTGGCAATGGGCGGCCTCGCGTCCGGGGGCGCGAGGTCACCCCGGGCGACCGGCCGGAACGGCCGAGGCGAGCATGCCGACGGCCAGCAGCACCAGGAGCCCGAGCGGGACGGTCCACGAGCCGGTGAGCTCGGCCACGAACCCCATCAGCACGGGCGCCACGCCCGCCGAGAAGTAGCCGGCGGCCTGCATCATGCCGACCAGCTGCGCCATCACGTGGTGGTCCCGGCTGCGGAACCCCGCCAGGCCGAGGGCGACGACGACGGTCATCCCGCAGCCACCACCGACGAGGCACACCCAGACCGTCGTCAGCCCGGGCACCAGCAGCAGGCCGACGAGCCCGGTGGCGACGGGGACGGCCGCACCGAGGGTGGCCACCACCTGGCTGTCCGCGCGACGCATGACCAGCGGCACGAGGAGTCCGGTCCCGACGCCCACCCACTGGTACACGAACAGCTGCACGCCCCCGTGGTGCTCACTGGCGCCGCGCGCGACGAGGACGGTCGGGAGCCAGGTCACCATGCTGTGGAAGATCGCTGCCTGGGTGCCGAAGAACGCCGTCAGGACCCAGGCCGCCGGCTGCCGCCACACCGAACCCGTCCCGCCCGGATCGTCCGCCGGCACCGAGCCCGGGTCGTCGTGACGCAGCCGCAAGAGCCACAGCGCGGCGGCCACCCCGAACAGCACGGCCCAGAACGCCAGCGCGAACCTCCAGCCGGCGACGTCGGCCACGGGTACGGCGACCAGGCTGGCCGTCCCCGCGGCCCCACCCATCGCTCCGGCGTAGACGCCGTGGGCGACGGTGATCCGGCCGGGCAGGTCGCGGCGGATGAGCGCCGGTGCGAGCACGTTGCCGAACGCCAGCGCGCAGCCGAGCGCCACCGTGCCGAGCCACAGCCCGCCCGTGCCGCCGTAGGAGCGGACGACGGTGCCCGACGCCAGCACCACGAGGGCAACGAGGATCGTGTGCTCGATCCCGAACCGGCGCGACACCAGGTGCACACCGGGCGAGACGACGGCGAACGCGAACAGCGGGATCGCCCCCAGGAGGCCGAGGGCCGCCTGGCCCAGGCCGAGGTCGTCACCCATCCTCGGGATGAGCGGACCGACCGAGGTCATCGCCGGACGCAGGCACAGGGCGAGGAGGACCACGGCTGCGGCCCGGAGCAGGGTGCTCCCGGCCGGGCCGCTACGGGTTCGCGAAGCCGAGTCGAGACCTGAGGGTGCCGTCGGCGTACTCCTTCCGGAAGATGCCGCGACGCTGGAGCTCTGGCACGACGAGGTCGACGAAGTCCCTCAGCCCGCCGGGGTTCGCGTCGAACATCAGCACGAAGCCGTCGGCCGCTCCGGCCTCCCACCACTCGTGGAGGCTGTCGGCGACGGAGACAGCGTCGGTGACCAGGCTGCGGTGCCCGAGGTTGCCCTCACGCAGGAAGTCGCCGACCGTCTTCCCGGGGTCGTCGAAGTAGCTGATCACCGCTTGGCGGAAGCCGTCCATGCCGAGCTCGGCGGTCCGGACGCGCGCCTCGTCCGGCAGCGGCCGGTCGACCGACAGCGTGCCCGGCTCGAGGCCGAGGAAGTGGTGGAGGTTCACCAGCCTCGACTCGGGCGTCCCGACGAGGTCGTCGAGGGCTGCGCGCTTGGCGAGCGCCTCGGCCCTGGTCTCTCCGGTCACGACGACGACACCGGGGAAGAGCTTCACCTCGTCGGCCGATCGGCCGGCCTTCTCCGCGCGCAGGCGGATGTCGTCGCGGTACTCCCGGGACGACGCCAGGCTGAGCTGGGCGGCGAACACACCGTCCGCCTGGCGGGCCGCCAGGTCCCGGCCCGCGTCCGAGCCCCCCGCCTGGAACACCACCGGCTGCCCCTGGGGCGGGGTCGGCACCTGCAGCGGTCCGGAGACCGCGAGGAACTCGCCCCGGTGGTCGACGGGATGCACCTTCTCCAGGTCGATGAAGAGCCGGCGGGAGGGGTCGAGGGCGAGGGCGTCCGGCTCCCAGCTCCCCCACAGCGCACGCACCACGTCCACGAACTCGCCGGCGCGGCGGTAGCGGTCGTCCTTGCCGGGAAGGGCGTCGAGACCGATGTTGCGGGCCGAGTTGTGGTCGAAGCTGGTCACGACGTTCCAGCCCGCCCGGCCGTCGCTGAGGTGGTCGATCGAGGCGATCACCCGCGCGACGTGGTACGGATCGGTGAGCGTCGTGCTGATGCTGGCGACGAGCCCCACCTGGGAGGTCGCGGCGGCCAGCGCCGACATCAGGACCACCGGGTCGAGCGTCCAGCGCGGCTGCTTGTCCGACTCCGGCTGGAGTGCAGCGAAGTCGGCCAGGAAGAGGCTGTCGATGCGTCCGCGCTCGGCGAGCTGCGCGATCTCGCGGTAGTACCGGAGATCGATGAACGCGCGCTTGTTGGCGCCGGGCGCCATCCAGGCGCCCTGGTGCACGCCCGAGGGCTGCATGTTGACGATCAGGCTGAGCTGTCTCTCGTCGGACATCAGAAGAACGACCCCTTCGGTGGCGGCGTGCCGTTGAGCAGGTGGTCGCCGACGATCCGCTGCTTGTACGACGACGGGTTGTGCGCGATCACCGCGCGCGCGTTGCGCCAGAAGCGGTCGTACGCGGACCCGCGCCGGATCGCCGACGCGCTCCCGGTGTCGAGCAACCCGGCAGTGGTGCTCGTGGCCAGGGCGTCGATCGCGATCTTGGCGCGCGCGGCGTCCAGAGCGGCCTCCTCCATCGCCGGCTCGGTGCCGTCGGCGAGCGCCGCGTCGAGCGACCTGGCCGCCTCGAGCACCGTGGCGCGGGCGGCGAACGCCTGTGCCGACAGCTCGCCCACCTTGGCCTGGACGAGGGCGTCGTGGCGAGGCTCCTCGTCGAGACCGTGGAAGAAGTTGCGCCGGCGCGCTCGTACCAGCTCGACCGAGGCCCGCGCCGCGCCGACGGCCACTCCGGCCACCACCGCAGTCAGCCACACCTGGGCGAGCGGCGTCGAGCGGTCCGGCAGGGCGTGGGCCAGCTGCTCGGCGGTGATCACCTCGTCGTCGGCCACGCGAACGCGCTCGAAGACGGTGGTCCCCGAGCCGGTGAAGCGCTGCCCGATGCCGTCCCAGTCGTCCCTCACCTCGACGCCCGCCCGCTCGCGCGGCACGATCGCCTGGCCGACACTGCCGTCGGCGAAGCCGGCCTGGACGACGATGTGGTCGGCGTACAGGTTGCCGGTGGAGTAGTGCTTGACGCCGTCCAGCACCCACCCGCCGGCGTCGCGAGTCAGCCGCGTCCCGAAGTCCGACTCGCCCGCGCGCGGCATCGCCGTCTCGCCGAAGCCGAGCCCGAAGACCTTGCCCGCGCGGAGCTCGGGGAGCCACCGGGCGAAGAGCTCGGGGGCCGCCCGGACGCCCTCGGTGAAGAGGAAGTGGTTGCGCCAGACGTGCGCGACGCCGGGGTCGGCGGCCGCGAGCTCGACGACCAGGTCGACCACCTCGGCCACGGATCGGTCGGATCCGCCGAGACCGAGCGGGAGCCGGAGCAGGCCGAACCCGGCGTCGGCCAGCTCCCTGACCTCGTCGTACGGCGGCCGGTCGGCCAGCTCGCGGTCGAGCTCGCCGGCCGCGATCGAGGAGAAGGTCACCCGCAGCGCCTCCGGGCTGCCGGCGGACACGCGCTCAGTAGTGGACGACGCCACGAGCGCCCCCTCCGACGGCGATCGCGTCCCCGCTGATCGCGACACTGCGCGGCGACGCGAGGAAGGCGACCACGTCGGCGACCTCCCGTGCGTCGACCAGCCGGCCGAGGTCGTTGGCGCCGAGCTCGAGCTCGAGCTCCTCGACCGTGCGTCCCTCGGCCGCCGCGCGCTCGGCGATCTGCTCCGACAGCCGGGGCGTGCGCGTGAGCCCGGGGTGCACGACGACCACGTTGACGCCGTGCCTGGCCAGCTCGTCGGACAGGTTCTTGGTCAGCGCCGCCACGCCGACGTTGCGGACCGAGCGGACCAGCGAGCGGGTCTCGCGAGCGCCGAGCCCGCCGAGGTTGATGATCCGGCCCCAGCCCTGGGCGACGAGGAGCGGCGCGAACGCACGGGCCGTGCGCAGGTAGCCGACGACCTTCGTGTCGACGTCCTGCCAGAACACCTCGTCACTCGTGCCCGCAAGGCCCGGCATGTGCTGCCCGACACCCTGGTCCGAGGCCGCGTTGACCAGGATGTCCACACCGCCGAGCAGGTCGCGGGCCCGGGCCGCGAGCGCCTGCACCGAGGCGTCATCCAGTACGTCGACCACGACCACGTGCGCCGCGGTCCCGTGGCGCCCCACCACGTCCGTCGCGAGCTCCTCCAGTGGCTGCTGCCTCCGTGCCGCGAGGACCAGGTCCACCCCCTCGGCCGCGAGTGCGTGCGCGATCTCGACCCCGAGTCCGCCGCTCGCGCCACTGATGACGGCCCGCTTGCCGCCCAGCTGCAGGTCCATCAGCGCACGGGCTCCGGGATCGGCAGCCCGAAGTTCTCGCGCAGGGTCGAACCGGCGTACTCCCGGCGGAAGAGGCCTCGCCGCTGCAGCTCCGGCACGAGCTGGTCGACGATCAGGTCGAGGCCGTCGGGGAAGAAGTCGACATTGAGGTTGAAGCCGTCGGCACCGCGACCCGTGAACCACGCCTCGATGTCGTCGGCCACCTGCTCCGGCGTGCCGACGATGCTGCGGTGGCCGCTCGGGTTCCGGTCGAGGAGCTGGCGCACGGTGAGGCCGTCGCGCCGGGCGAGGGCGACGATGGCGTCCGCGAACCCGCGGCTGCCGCCGTTGTTCGCCTTCTCGATGAGGTCGAACGGCGGCACCTTGTCGAGCTGGAGATCACCCGGCTGCAGCCCGAGGGTGGCGGTCAGCGTGTCCAGCTCCTCGTCGAAGCCGGCCACCTCGTCGAGCCAGCCCTTGCGCCGGCGGGCCTCTTCCTCGGTCGAGCCGAGGATCGGGAACAGCCCGGGCAGGACGACGACGTGATCGGGGTTGCGGCCGAACGCCGCTGCCTGCCGGTGCACGTCGGCGTAGAACGCCTGTGCCGCGTCCAGCGTGTGGCTCACGGAGAAGATCGCATCGGCGTACCGGGCCCCGAGGGTGGTGCCCTGGGGCGACCCGCCGGCCTGGAGCAGCACCGGCCGCCCCTGCGGCGAGCGCGGCACGTTGAGGGCACCCTCGACCGAGAAGTACGTCCCGCGGTGGCTGACCGGGTGCACCCCGGCCGGGTCGACGAACTTGCCGGACTTCTGGTCCGCGACGAGCGCGTCGGCGTCCCAGGTGTCCCAGAGCGCGAGCACCACCTCGACCGCCTCCTGCGCGCGGGCGTAGCGCTCGTCGTGGTCGGGCAGCCCGTCGAGCCCGAAGAGGGCGGCCGCCTCCGGCGTGCGGGTCGCGACGACGTTCCACGCGGCGCGACCGCCCGAGATCTGGTCCAGCGAGGCGGCGGCGCGGGCGAGGTTGTAGGGGTGGTTGAACGTCGACGACGCGGTCGCGACGAGTCCCACGTGGCTGGTCACCCGGGCCGTCGCCGCCTGCGCGACGAACGGGTCGAGGGCCTGCCAGGGCCTGGCCAGCGAGTAGTTCAGCTCGTCGCTGAAGAAGACCGCATCGAGCAGGCCGCGCTCCGCCGTACGGCCGATCTGCTCGAAGTACTCGGGCCTGAGGAAGCCGAGGGGGTCGGGCTGGACCCGCCAGGACGCGGGGTGGCGACCCGAGCTGTTGACGTTGACGTTGAGGTGCAGCTGCCGGGTCATGGCTCGTTCCGATCGGTCGGTGCGGGATGGGTGAGCTCGTCGAGCGGTCGGAGCGGGTGCCCGATGCTCCAGGGATCGGCCACCTCGCGCGCGAGGATCCAGCGGCCGATGGAGTGCGGCTTCCAGCGGGCCGCGTCGTGCAGCGTGTGCGTGCGCGCGTCGCGCCAGTAGCGGTCGTGGCCGAGGTCGGGGCGGGTGGATGCGGCCCCGCCGACGTCGAAGAGGGAGTTGGTGACCGTGATCGCAGCGCGGGTGGCGACCAGCTTGGCGGCCGCGACCTCGTAGAAGACCTCGATCACCTCCTCCAGCGGCGAGGACGCGCCGAGTGCGGCGAGCCGCGCCGCCGTCGCCTCGACCAGCCGTCGCGCCGCGAGGGTCGTGACCCGGAGGTCACCCAGGAGCGCGACGCCCAGCGCGTCCTCCCCGAACCGCCGGGCCCCGCTGCCGCGGCCCCCGTGGGCCACGTGCCCGAGGCGCACCGCCTCGGCGAAGGCACCCTCGGCGATGCCGGCGTCGATCGCCGCGTGCAGCAGCTGGCCGAGCGCGGAGACGCGGTACGCCGCCACCGGGTCGGTGACCGGCGGCAGCACGGCGACTTCCTCGACGAGGACCCCGGTGAACCGCGAGGAGCCGGAGGCGGTGGTCCGCTGGCCGAGGCCGTGCCAGTCGTCCTGCACGTCCACGCCGGGGTCGGTGGGGCGCACGAGCACGTTCACGGAGGGGCCGTCCGCGGTCCCGGCGGCCACGGCGACGTGGTCGGCGAGCAGGGCCCCGGTGGAGTAGACCTTCCGGCCGTCGAGCACCCAGCGACCGCCCGTGCGCGCCAGTGTCGTCGCGCGCTCGCCGGGAGGGAGCTCGCCGGGTTCGGCGGTCGCGTTGCCGAGGACGGCGCCGTTGCCGAGCTCGGTCAGCCAGTGCGCCCGCTGCTCGCCGGAGGTGCCGAGCCTGATCTGCTCCGCGGTCATGAAGTGGTTCTGCGGGATCTGGCCGAGGCTCCCGTCCGCCGAGGCGAGGGCGAGGACCGCCTGGACGACGACGTCGGGCCCGAGGCCGAGCCCGCCGTACTCCTGCGGGACGGAGACCGACCAGAACCGGATGCTTCGCAGCCGCTCGATCTCCGCCACCGCGTAGGTGCGGGTGGCATCGCGGTGGGCCGCGCCCGCGCGGACCTCCTCGACGACCGTGGCGAGGTCGTCGAGGAAGTCCTGCGCGGACCCGGACCGGGAGGGTGCGAGGGTCACGAAGCCGCCTTGGCGTCGGCCTCGGTGATGGCCTTCTGCTCGTCGTTGTAGCGGCCGTCGAAGCCGATCTTCACGTCGGGAAGCTTCGGGATCGCGTCACCGTCGTACAGGGCCTGGGCGACGGCCTGTTCCTCGCCCAGCAGCCCCTCGTCGAACGTGCGGAAGGCACCGCTGCGAACCTCGTACTCGAAGTCGGCACGGGCGTCGTCCACCTTCAGCTGGTCCTTGAGGATCTGCTTGACCTGGTCGGGGTTCTTGTCGTGCCAGGCCCAGTAGCCGGAGAGGCGGCTGAAGAAGTCGGCGAGGGCCGCGTCCTTCTTCGGGTCGTCGAGCACCTTCTTCGTGGCCGTCCAGACGTTCAGCGCCGGGACTCCGGTGTCCGCGCTGGTGAGGAGGATCTTCGCGTCGCCGGCCGCGACCCGGGCGTGGATCGCCGCCTGCGCTCCCGAGTAGACGTCCACCTGACCGTCGTTGAACGCGGCCGCGGAGGTGGCGCCGTCGGCGAACTTCGTGCCCTTGACGTCCTTCTCGGTGAGACCGGCCTTCACGATGGACACGAGGTACTGCGCGTGGTTGTAGCCGCCGAAGTTGTAGCCCCAGGTGTGGCCCTTCAGGTCGGCGGTCGAGCTGATCCCGGCCTTCGCCTGCACGGCGGTCACCAGCGGGTCGAACTCCGGTTCATACCCGTTGCGCCAGCCCGCGACGATCTCGAGCGGAGCGTTGTCCTTGGTCCAGTCCGTCTTCGAGTTGGCCTGCTCGATGGTCAGCGAGGTGTCACCCATGTGGCCGACGTCGATGGCGCCGGAGTAGAGCGCCTGCAGGTTCGCCGCCGGGCCGGTCAGGTTGGACCACTCGACGTCGAACTTCGCGCCGTCGAGCACGCCCGAGGCCTTGATCAGTGCGGGAAACGCGACGTCCTGGTAGGAGATCTTCAGGACGGTGCGGTCGGTGCCGCTCGCCGGGCTGTCATCGGAGCCACAGGCGGCCAGGCCCGTCGCTGCGAGCACTGCGGCGATCAGGACGAGGAGGTGTTTCTTCATGATGTCTTTCCGTAGTCGCGGTGGAGGGGGTTGTCCTGGCTCACGTGTGGCGAGACCTGACCGAGCTGTCCGAGCACCTCACGCTTGATCGCGTTGAACTCGGCGGACGTCGTGTCGCGTGGCCTGGGGATGTCGACCTCGATGTCGGCCTGGATGTGGCCACCACCGAGGACGATGACGCGGTCGGCGAGGAGCAGTGACTCCTCGACGTCGTGCGTCACGAGGAGGACACCGGGTCGGTGCTCCTCCCACAGCTTGAGGACGAGGTCCTGCGCCTTGCGCCGGGTGAAGGCGTCGAGAGCGCCGAACGGCTCGTCGAGGAGGAGCAGGTCGGGCTGCCGGTACAGCGCCCGGGCGAGCCCGACGCGCTGCGCCTCGCCGCCCGAGAGGTTCTTCGGCCAGGCACGGAACTTCTCCTCCAGGCCCACCTCCGCGAGGGCGGCGAGGGCGGCGTCCTTCGCCGGCTGCCCCTTGCCCTCCGCGAGCACGACGTTGCGCCAGACCCGCTGGGCCGCGATCAGGCGCGGCTCCTGGAAGACGACGGAGGTGTGCTCGGCGATGGTGGCGCGGCCCGACGACGCGGTCTCGAGCTGGGCGAGGATCCGCAGGAGCGTCGTCTTCCCCGTGCCGGACGGACCCAGCAGGGCGACGAACTCGCCTCGGCGGATGGTCAGGTCGATGCTCTCGAGGATCAGCTGCGGCCCGTAGTACTTGGTCAGGCCCTGCAGCCGGACGACGGCCTGCGGGTCGGTCGGTGTCTCGACGGACGCCTCGTGCTCACGCACCGACATGGCCGGCCCTCCAGGGAAGAAGGAGGCGCTCGAGGGCGCGCATCACGACGTCGACGATCAGGCCGAGCACCGCGTAGATGAGGATCCCGGCGAGGATGATGTCGGTCCGCTGGAACTGGTTCGCCGTGTTGAGGATGTAGCCGATGCCCGCCTGGCTGTTGATCTGCTCGGCGGCGACGAGGGCGAGCAGGGCGACGCCCGCGGCGTACCGCCAGCCGACGAGGATGCCGGGCAGGCCGAGCGGTACGACGACGTAGCGGATGGTCTCCCAGCGGCTCATGTCGAAGGTGCGGCCGACCTCGATGAGCTTGGGGTCGATGCTGCGGATGCCGTGGTAGGTGTTCAGGTAGACCGGGAAGATGGAGGCGCCGGTGATGAGGGCGACCTTCGACGTCTCGCCGATGCCGAACCACACGATGAACAGCGGGATCATCGCGATGAACGGGATCGTTCGCAGCATCTGCAGGGGCGCGTCGTAGAGCCGTTCGGCCGCCACCGAGAGGCCCGCGACCACACCCAGGACCAGGCCGGCGCCTCCCCCGAGGACCAGCCCGACCGCGGCGCGGCGCAACGAGATCGGGAGCGCGGCCTGGAGGTCGCCCGTGGTCCACAGCTCCCGGTAGGCCCGGACGATGTCGACCGGGCTCGGCAACACGTGTGCGGACACCCAGCCGCGCGAAGCGCTGAGCTGCCAGACGGCCAGCAACGCCACGGGGGCGAGCGCGCGGAGTGCCAGCCGGGGCACGCGCACGGCGCCACGCCGGCGCCGCGACGACCGACCCTGGTGGTAGACGTGGGCGACGGTCCGGACCGCGTGGGCCTCGACCGGCGCCTGGATCGCGGTCATGGCCGCTTCCCCTCGAAGTCGAAGTCGGGGTCGTCCTTGGCGTTCGGGACCAGCGCGTACTCCCACGCGAAGTAGTCGCGGTACCAGGCGTCGCGCTCGGGACCGAACGGCGGCGGACCGGTCCGGTCCGCGATCTCCCCGATCACCTCGACGTCGTCGGTGGTCAGGGCGGTCGGGACAGAGGCGACGCCTCCGTCGAGGACGCGCACGTCGACACCGCGCGCCACGAGGTCGGCCGCGGCGAAGTGCGGGTGGTACACGCCGCCGGCGGTCGCCTGCAGGTCTCCGTCGTCGCTCAGGGTCGACGTCGAGCCGACGAGCACCACCCGGCGGCCCGGCGGCACCGCCGCGGGCAGCTGCTCGCGGCGGGCGAGCACGGAGCCCGGGAGGTGGCCGGCGAGATACTCGGTCGACGTGCGCAGGTCGAAGACCTGCGGCGGCTCGGTCGAGGCCAGCTCGGCCGCCAGCTGCTCGCCGCTGAGGGAGGGGACGTCAGGCAGCACCGGCAGCACCGGTTCGTCGGTCCCGACCAGCTCCGGTACCGCGACGACGACCTGCACCGGGCCGTCGTGGAGGTAGCGCAGCCACTGGACCGTGCTCGCGCTCCGGACCAGGTCGTCGGTGTCGACCAGGACGACGCGCGAGCGCAGCACGGCCAGGTGCTCGTCGGTGCCCTGCACGAGCTGCCCACCCTGGATCGCCCGCGCACCCGGAACGGTCCCCCGGTCGACCTCCTCGGGCCGCCGGACGTCGATGACGTACGTCGTCTGCCGCGTGTCCGAGCGGAGCTGCCGGAGCCGGTCGCCGCTGATCACCTCGACACCTGCAGCGTCGAGCGTCTGCGCGGCCCAGGCGCGGAGGTCGTCACTCACCCGGCCCGGCGCCTCCAGCGGGTGGCCGACGCCGTGCTCGATGTCGAGACCGGCCCAGCCCCAGGCCGGTGTGCCGTTGGTGAGGGAGAAGACCTGATTCGGGATGCCCGTGTTGACCAGCGACTGTGCGCCGACGATCCCCCGGGTGCGTCCGGCGCAGTTGACGACGATCCGGGTGTCCGGGCCGCTCACCGCCTGCAGGCCGCGGTAGGCGAGCTCGGCGCCGCCACCGGTGTCGTACCCGCCGGGGATGTGGTGGTGCACGTACTCGGCGTGCGGTCGGCTGTCGAGCACGACCACGTCCTCGCCGGCAGCGCGCCACTCGGCGACCGTCGCGGCGTCGACGGTCTTCGTGCCGAACTCCTGCTCGATCCACTCGCCGAGCGTCTTGCTGCGCACGTTCGTCCCGGTGTAGAGCCGCTCGCCGGCCGCGCTCCAGCCTTCGACCCCGCCGGCGAGCACCCGCACGTCGTCGTACCCGAGGCCGGCCAGGATCGCGGCTGCGCGCTCGTCGAGCTCAGGGTCGGACGCGAGCACGATCGGTGTCCCGGTGCGGGGGACGGCGACCGCGATCCGCTGCTCGAGGACGTGCAGGGGTACGCCGGTGCTGCGGGACAGGTGGCCGCCGGCCCGGGTCGCCGGCGCGCGCACGTCGAGGATCGCGAGCTCCTTCGCCGGATCGGCGATCAGAGCCCGCAGCTCCGTCGCGCTGACGGTGGTGGTCATCGGTCCCTCCAGAATTGTTTGTGGTTTAAACATAGTAACTTACTCGGCTTTGAGGTGCGCATGCCACCTGGCGAGACGGCGCGGCCCGGCTACTCGCGCTGGCCGGACACCCATCGGGGTGAGCGGGAGCGCTCCCCGACGATGCGGGGCGCCAGCTCGTCCAGCCGGCCCGCGTGCGCCGGATCGAGCTCGAGGTCGGCGGCGGCGAGGTTCTCGCGCACGCGGTCGGGACTGCGGGTACCGGGGATCGGCACCACGGGCAGGCCGAGCGAGCGGCCCTTGTCGTAGAGCCACGCCAGGACCAGCTGGGCCGGAGTCACCCCGGCTTCGGCCGCGATCACGACGACTTCGTCGAGCACCGGCTGGTTCGCGACGAGGGTCTCCGGCTGCAGCCGGGGGAAGCGGATGCGGAGGTCACCCTGCTCGAGCACGCGCGGGTCGAACAGGCCGGTGAGCCACTGTCGTCCCACCGGTGAGTACGGCACGAAGCCGACGCCGTTCTCCCGGGCAGCGGGCACGACGTACCTCTCGACGTCGCGGCTGATCACGCTCCACTCGGACTGGATCGCGGCGATGGGATGGACGGCGGCGGCCCTGCGCAGCTCCTCACCGGTCGCCTCGGACAGGCCGAGGTGCAGCACCTTCCCCTCGGCGACGAGCTCGGCCATGGCGCCGACGGTCTCCTCGATCGGGACGCTCTCGTCGACGCGGTGCTGGTAGTAGAGGTCGATGCGGTCGGTCCCCAGACGGGTCAGGCTGCCCTCGACCATCCGGCGCACGTACGCGCGATCGCCGCGGACGGCCTTCCCGTCGGGTCCCGGGTCGCGCACGATGCCGAACTTGGTGGCCAGCTGCACCTCGTCGCGCCGGGTGGCGAGCACCCGGCCGACGATCGACTCGCTGCGGCCCTCGCCGTACACGTTCGCGGTGTCGAGGAAGGTGACGCCGGCGTCGATCGCGGCGTTGAGCGTGCGCACGCCCTCCTCGTCGGAGATGGGGCCGTACTGCCCGGCGAGCGACATCGCGCCGTATCCCTGCGCCGCGACCTTCAACCCGTCGCCGAGCTCGACCAAGGTGCTCACTCCTCAGCCCTCCTCCTGCAGCAGGAGCTCGTCCAGGGGGAGGCGGTCGCGTGGCTCCCGCTCGCGCTGGATCGTGGCCTCGTCCAGGTCCTCGAGCCGCCCGGACCTGCCGACGGCCGTGACCGTGCGCGGCACGTAGGGGTCCGCCAGCCCGAACAGCTCGGCGGCCCGGGCCGCGTCGAAGCCACCCATCTGGCGGGAGACCAGCCCCAGCGCGTGCGCCTGGATCTGCAGGTGCGCGATGGCCTGGCCGGTGTCGTAGTCGGCGTGCCAGTACGGCGTGCCGTCGGGGTCGTGGTCGACGCGGACCGCGAGCACCAGCAACGACGCGCGCGGCGCCCACAGCCGGTTGCGACCGCTCAGCGTCGAGGCCAATCTGTCGAACGCCTCCGTGCCCCGCTCGGTGACGACGAAGCGGCGCGGCTGGTGGTTCGACCCCGAGGGCGCCCACCGGGCGGCCTCCAGCAGGGACGTCACGGTGTCGTCGGGAATGACGTACGTCGGGTCGAAGGAACGCGGGCTCCACCGGTCCGCCAGCACCGGGTCGATCGGGATCGCGGTCCGGGCGCTCTCCTTGTAGCGCGGGTGGCCGGAGCGGGTCAGCCGGGTGAACCCACTGCGGTGGAAGACCAGCGGCGCCGACCCGCCCTCGTCCTCGGCGTGGTCGAAGCCGTGCAACCGCAGCACCACGAGGACGTGGTCGCCGGCCTCGACCTCCCTCTCGAGCGTGCAGACGAACGACGCGACGCCCTCGTCGAGCGTGACCGCCTCGTCGTCCGCGACGGTGAACGGGACCCCGTCGAAGCGCTGCTCCACGGGGCCCGACAGCTGACGGCACACGTCGGCGTGCTGCTCGGCGAGCACGGTGAGCCCCAGGCTCTTCGCACGACGCAGGTCGGGCCAGGTCTTGGAGGCGGCCGCGAGGTTGATCGACACGAGGGGCGGGTCGAGGCTCAGCGAGGTGAAGGAGGAGGCAGCGAGCCCCGTCACCACGCCGTCGACCTCGGCGGCCACCGCGACCACACCGCTCGGGAAGAACCCGAACGCCTGTCGCAGCCGCACCGGGTCGAGGTCCTGGTTCGTCGTCAGGGTCATCGTCACCTCGTCGGGTCGGGGGTTCTTCAAGTCGGTAATCTCTAGTGGGTTACTCTACATTCCCTGACGATCCAGTCTCACCACGTCCCGACAGGAGGACCATGGCTCCGACGGCATCCCGGCCCCGCGTGCTGATCGTCGGAGGTGGGGCGGGCGGCACCCTCGCGGCTGTCCACCTCACCCGGACGGCGGCGCGTCGGGCGACCGACCTCGACCTCGTGGTCATCGACCCGCTCGACCGCCTCGGCACCGGCGCGGGGTTCGGCACCACCGACGCCCGGCACCTGCTCAACGTGCCCGCCTCGGGCATGACCGCCCTCCCCGAGGACCCGGGCCACTTCGTCGACTGGCGCAGGCGCACCGGTCGCGGTGTCGGCGACCCCTACGAGTTCGCACCCCGCCGCGACTTCGCGCACTACCTCGACGACACGTTGCGGCAGGCGCTCGCGGACGCCGCCGGCACCGTGCAGCTCAGCCACGTGCGCGCGCAGGCGGTACGCACCACCGCGGACCCGCGCGGGGTGGCGGTGGACCTCGACGACGGGCGCCGGCTCGACGGCGCGGCGATCGTGATCGCGCCGGGACTGCCCGCCCCCGCCGCGACGTGGGCGCCCACGGCGTTGGCGGACTCGCCGTTCTTCGTCGACGACGTCTGGGCACCGGGTGCGCTGGCGCCGGTGGCCCGGGACCGCGCGCTGCCGCCGGACGTCCTGGTCGTCGGCACCGGCCTGACCATGGTCGACGTCGCCCTGACCCTGGAGGGCTCGCGCCCGGGTCGGACGCTGCGCGCGCTCAGCAGGGGCGGGGACCTGCCCGAGGAGCATGCCCCCACGATGCTGCTGCCCGTCATCCCCGAGGTCTCGGACTGGGGGATCGACCTGCCGTCGATCGCCGACGAAGCCGCTCGCTACGTGCGCACCGTCGAGAGCAGCACGGGCAACTGGCGCCCCGCCATCGACGGGCTGCGCTTCCAGGTCGCCACCCTGTGGGGGCGCCTGTCGGAGGACGACCGGCTCGCGTTCCTGTCGACGTACAGCGGTGCGTGGAACCGCCGACGCCACCGCATCCCTCCGGCGTCCGCCGAGCGCATCGCCAGGATGCAGGACGCCGGATCGCTGAGCATCGGTCGCGGCGAGATCGAGTCGGCCGCCCCGTTGCCCGGCGGCGGGCTGAGCGTCCGCCTCACCGACGGCTCGTCGTACGACGTCGGCTGGGTCGTGAACTGCACCGGACCCGGCCTGGACGTCACTGCGTCCGGAGATCCGCTGCTCGCCGACCTGCTGCGCGACCGGGCCGGCGTCGCGCTCGCCACCCTGGCCACGGCGGGCATGGGCTTCCGCACCGACAACGGCCGGCTGCTCGACTCGTCGGGAGCCGCCAGGAACCCGATCTGGGTGCTCGGCGCGCTTCGCCGCGGCGAGCTGTGGGAGTCGACCGCGGTCCCGGAGATCCGCACCCAGGCCCAGGACGCCGCGACCGCCGTGCTCGACGAGATCGCCCCGCTCCCGCGGCGCCTCGCCGACGGACGCCTCGTCCCGGGCAGCCACCCGATCGCACGCCCACGCGACCCCCTGGGCCTCCCGATCTCCACGACCGCCGACGCGGCGGTGGCGTTCAACGCCGGCCTCGAGCGGGTCATGCGCCTGCAGAACGGGGCCGAGGAGCTGATCGGGCAGGCCGTCGCGATCGACCCCGGGTTCGCGCTGGGTCATGCGGCGCTGGCGATGCTCGGGCACGAGGCAGGTGCCGGCACCGACGTGCCCACGTCGCTGCGGCTGGCCCAGGAAGCCGTGTCGGTCCGCGGTGACGACCGTGAGCGCGGGCTCGTCGAGGTGGTGACCCAGCGCGTCGCCGACGTGCGCGGCACGGGCGCGATGGCCCTCTTCAAGCACCTCTCCGCCTACCCGCGCGACGTGCTCGCCGTGTCCGCGGCCGTGCCGACGATCGCGTTCTCCGGCGTCACCGACGTGCAGCGCGAGGTGTGGGACATCGTCGAAGGACTGGGGCCGGCGTACGGCGACCACTGGTGGTACATCTCCCTCCTCGCCTACACGAGGCAGGACCAGTCCCGCTTCGACGAGGCCGGCCTGCTCGCCGAGAGCGCCCTGGCCTGCGAGCCCTCGTCGGGCCACGCGGTCCACGCCCTCGCGCACGTCCTCTACGAGACCGGGCAGCACGAGACGGGCCGGACCTGGCTCGACCACTGGGTGTCGGAGAGTGGTCGCTCCGCGTCGCACCTCGCCCACTTCGCCTGGCACGCCGCCCTGCACGAGCTCGCGCTCGGCGACACCGAGGCCGTGCGACGGCGCTACTACTCCCAGCTCGCGCCACCGACCGTGACGGGCGTGCGCTCGCTCATCGACTCCGCCTCGCTGCTGTGGCGCTGGCAGGTGGCGGCGTCGTTGCCGGACTTCGGCGGCGGTCCGGTCCCTCCGGTGGAGCCGATCCTGGGTGCCCTGGATCCCGCCCTCGTGAGATCGCCGCAGACCCCCTTCGTGGCGCTCCACGCCGGCTTCGCGCTCGCCACCGCCGGCGATGCCGGCGCTCTCGGCGACCTGGCAACGTACCTGCGTGCCTCCACCAACCCGGTGATGAGCGGCGTCGTCGCCGGGGTCGTCGACGGGCTCGAGGCGATGGTCGGCTCGGACTTCGCCCTGGCCGCACAGCTGTTCACCGACGCCTCACCCCGGCTGGCCGAGGTGGGCGGCTCGGCCGCGCAGCGCGAGATCATCGAGGAGAGCCTGCTCTCCGCGCTCGCGCAGTCCAGCCAGGCGGTGCGCTCCTCGGCAGCCACGTAGTCGCCGCGACGCGGGCGTCGCCGCCGTCAGGCGAGGCCAGGACTCGCGGCAGCCACCCCGGGGGTCGGCGCGAGCTGAGCCGCGATCGGGATCTCAGGATCCGACAGCCGCCGGGGATCGACGGGCACCCGCCCGGAGATGACCCGCTTGCTGAACATGAACTCCTGCGGCCGGTTGACGCAGTCGGCCGAGATCAGCTCGCCCTGGCGCAGGTAGAAGCAGGTGAACTCCCGGTCGACCTCCGGGTCTCCCCGCAGGACGACCTCGTCGTACCCGGTGTTGAGCCCGGCAATCTGCAGCTTGAGGTCGTACTGGTCGGACCAGAACCACGGCAGCGCGGAGATCTCCTCGGGTCGTCCGCACAGGGTCGCCGCCGCCACCTTGGCCTGCTCGCCCGCGCTCGGGACCGACTCCAGCCGGACCCGCCCGTACCGGGGATCGTGGTACGTGGCGCAGTCGCCCGCCGCGACGATGTCGGGGTCGCTGGTGCGGCTGTGCGCGTCGATGACGACGCCGTCGTCGACGGTGAGCCCGGCCTCCTGCGCCAGCTCCACGTTGGGCTCGACGCCGATCCCCACGATCACGAGGTCCGCGGCGAGCTCCTCGCCGTCAGCGAGACGCACGGCACTCACCCGGCCCACTCCTTCGAGGCCCGCGACGGCGGCGGCGGTCCGCACCTCGACTCCCGCGGCCCGGTGGATCCGGAGGAAGAAGTCCGAGACCTCCGGCGCCGTCACCCGCTGCAGCACCCGGGGGGCAGCCTCGAGGACGGTGACGTCGAGGCCGAGGCCCCGCAAGGAGGCCGCCGTCTCGAGGCCGATGTAGCCGCCTCCGACGATGACGGCCCGACGGCTGCCGGTGACGGTCGCGCGGATCGCCTCGACGTCTGCGGCCGTACGCAGGTAGTGGACGCCGTCCAGCTCGGCGCCGGGGACGGGGAGCCGGCGCGGACGCGCGCCCAGGCACAGCGCGAGCTTGTCGTACCCGACGGACTCACCGTCACCGAGGACGACGTGACGACCGACGCGATCGATGCGCTCGACGCGCGCGTGCCGGATCGTGATGCCCTGCTTGTCGTAGAACTCCGGCCCGCGGATCAGCAGGTCGTCGATCCCGGTCGTGGTGGCCAGGTACGTCTTGGACATCGGTGGGCGCTGGTAGGGCAGGTACGGTTCGTCCCCGATCAGCAGGATCTCGCCGGCCCAGCCCTCCTGCCGCAACCGGCCGCACAGCTGGGCGCCGGCGTGGCTGGCCCCGACGACGACCGCACGCCCCAGCGTCATGCTGGCTGCTTCGGCGAGAGCTGGACCAGCATCCTGGTGTAGCCCTTGACAAAGTTCGACTGCACGTACTCGGGCTCACCGACCACCGCGATGTCCTCGAAGCGCTCCAGCAGCTCCTCCCAGAGGATCCGCAGCTGCAGCTCGGCGAGCCGGTTGCCCATGCAGCGGTGCACCCCGAACCCGAAGGAGATGTGGTTGCGCGCGTTCGGGCGGTCGATGACGAGCTCGTCCGCGCGCTCGAACTTGCTCTCGTCCCGGTTGCCGGAGGCGTACCACATCACCAGCTTGTCGCCCTTGCGGATGAACTGGCCGTTGAGCATCGTGTCGGTCTTGGCGATCCGGCGCATGTAGGCGAGCGGAGTCTGCCAGCGGATGATCTCGGAGACCATGTTCGGGATCAGGTCCGGGTTCGCCTTGAGCTTGGCGAACTGATCGGGGAACCGGTTGAGCGCCAGCACCCCACCGGTCATGGAGTTCCGGGTCGTGTCGTTGCCGCCCACGATCAGCAGCGTCAGGTTGCCGAGGAACTCCATCGGGCGGTCCACGAGGTCCTTGGTGTTCTCGTTGGACTGCAGCAGCGTGATCAGGTCGAACCCGGGTGCCTCACCGGCGGCCGTCCGCGCTGCCTTGTCGTGCCACAGCGCGGTGAAGTGGCGGGCCATGTCAGCCATCCCGCGGAACATCTCGTCCATGTCGGACGGGCCGCCGGTGGTGCCCTCGCTGCTCGCGGCAAGGTCGGACCAGTAGACGAGCTTCTGGCGCTGCTCGTACGGGAAGTCCAGCAGGGTCGCGAGCATCCGCGAGGTCAGCTCGACGGAGACCCGCTCGACCCAGTCGAACGGCTCGCCGACGGGCAGGTCGTCGAGGACCTCCCGGACCCGCTCCCGGATCAGCCCCTCCATCTCCTTGAGGTTCTTCGGCGACACCACGCCCTGGACCGCCTGGCGCTGCAGGTCGTGGCGGGGCGGGTCCATCGCGATGAACATCTCGAGGCTCATCCCCGGCGGCGGGGTCCCGATCACGATGAAGGGCTCGGCCGAGAAGACCTCGTGGTTCTTGTCGACGGCCATGATGTCGTCGTACCGGGTGACGGACCAGAACGGCCCGAACGGGCTGTTCGCCTGGAAGTGCACCGGCGCCTCGTCGCGCAACCGCGCGAAGTAGGACTGCCAGCGGCCCTGCCGGAACAGGAACGGGTTGCTCACGTCGATCTCGGCCAGGTCGAGCTCTTCGACCGGGGGAACCGGTCGTTCCACGATCGGGTCCGGAGCGCCGCCGAGGACGCGGAGCCGCGCCTTCTGGTACAGGTGGACGCCCTGGAGCTGCCGGTCCATCGGGATGGTTGCTTGCGCCTTGGCGACGACGCGGTCGAGTGCCTTCATGTCAGGTTCTCCGTTCGGGGCTTACAGCTGGAACTCGGGGAGGTGGACGGTGAGGCCGTCCAGGTCAGCGGTGAGCCCGATCTGGCAGGACAGTCTCGAGGTCGGCTGACGCTCGGGATTCATCCCCAGCATCTGCTCCTCGTCCTCGCTGCAGCCGCCGCTCAGACCTGCCCACGCCCCGTCCACGATCACGTGGCAGGTGCCGCAGGCGCTCTCGCCGCCGCAGTCGCCATCGATGCCGGGGACGGCGTTGTCGGTGGCCACCTGCATCAGCGACTGGCCCTCGACCAGCGGCGCCTCGTGCTTCTCGCCGTCGTGGGTGATGAAGGTGACCGTGGCCATGGGCTGCTCCCTGGGACGTTGGGGTTCGTGTCGTCCATCACCTTGCCGGGGGGCAGATCGCGGCACTATGTTCGCTCGACCCGAAATATTGTGAGATCGGCTCACGTGGAGTTCCTCGATGCCCCTTGGTGAACCCGGCCTGCCGGCGCACGCCTTCGCGCAGCTGTTGGCTGCGGGAGCCCTCGACGCCGGCGCGGTCGATCGCTTCCGCGAGATCATGCGACGCGAGGGCATCGACCAGGCCGGGCTGGTCCAGCCCGGTGCCCAGGTCCCCCTGCGGTGGTTCCGGGAGGCCTACCCGGACCTGGACTTCGACCAGGCCACCCACCTCGGCTTCCTGGCCGGCGAGCAGGCCGGCCTGACGTCGTACGGCCTGCTCAGCGTCCCGCTGGTCAGTGCGGGATCGGTCAGCGAGATCCTGGGTCTGCTCGACTTCCTGCCGCTGATCTCCAACGCGATCAATGCCCGCTTCCTCGAGAGCGACGACGGCGTCGTGATCACGCTGACGTCGCATTCCGGCGACCCTGTCCTGGACCGCTTCGCGGTGAGCTACTGCTGTGCCGCGCTGCTGCAGCTGGTCCGCATGCTCACCGAGGACGCGCCCCAGATCGAGTTCCACCTCGGCTGGCCGGCGTCACCCCAGATGGCCGATCACCCCGACTTCCTCGCTGGTCGGCTCGTGTTCGGCGCCCCCATGCACTACATCCGTGCCCCGGCCGCCACCCTGGAGGCGGTCTGCCGGTTCTCCGACCCGATCGTGTACGCGCACGCCGTCGACGGCCTGAGGCGCGAGCTCGAGAGCCGCGCGTTCCCCGACGACGTCACCGATCGGGTCCGCCGACTGCTGGACGACGGTCCCGGCCTGATGCACATCGGGCAGGTCGCCGCCGAGCTGAACCTCTCGGTCAGCACCCTGAAGCGGCGACTCGCCGCGGCCGGGACCAGCTTCAGCGCCCTGCTCGAGGCCTCCCTCCAGGACCGGGCGATGCTGCGCCTCCTCGACCCGACGTCCGGGCTCGCCGAGATCGCCACCGATCTCGGCTACAGCGACCTGGCGAACTTCTCCCACGCCTTCAAGCGCTGGACCGGGACGACGCCCGGGCGGTTCCGCCGTCGACATCAGCGAGCCGGCTGAGAAGCGCGCCTGCTCACCGTTCATGGACGAAGCCCCGGGTCGATGACCCGGGGCTTCGCTGGTGCGCGAGGGGGGAGTTGAACCCCCACGCCCTTTCGGGCACACGGACCTGAACCGTGCGCGTCTGCCTATTCCGCCACTCGCGCGAGAAGCGGGCTCAGGCTATCCCAGACCGGCGCACGGCCCAAAACCGGGTCACGGCAGGGCCGTTGCGGGAGCAGCGGTCCGTGGTGTCCATCCCTATACGATCGGCGGGACGTGCGGTTGATCGCGGCCGCGACGACAGCCAGCGTGACCGAGACCGAGCGTGAGGAGGTGACGGCGTGGGAGGCCTGCAGCGGTTCGAGCAGAAGCTCGAGCAGATGATCTCCGGCGTCTTCGCACGCACCTTCCGCAGCGCAGTCCAGCCCGTCGAGATCTCCGCGGCGCTGGCGCGCGAGGTCGACAACTCGGCGCAGATCCTCAGCCGCGACCGCCGGATCGTGCCCAACGACTTCCACGTCGAGCTGTCCGCGGCCGACCACGACCGGCTGCAGGGGCTCGGCCCGGCCCTCGACCAGGAGCTCGTCGCGATGCTCAAGGAGCACGCCGCCGGCCAGTCCTACGTCTTCACCGGCCCGGTGACGATCACGCTCGAGGCCGCGGACGACCTCACCACCGGCCGGTTCCGGGTGCGCAGCAAGGCGGTGGCCCGGGTGAGCCAGGCCGGTCCGGACCCCACCGAGACGCAGGTACGCCGCGCCACCGCGATCCTCGAGATCAACGGTGAGCGGCTGCCCCTCGCCGCGCCGGGCATCGTCGTGGGCCGCGGCAACGACGCCGACCTGCGCGTCAACGATCCCGGGGTGTCGCGGCGGCACGCGGAGTTCCGGGTCACCGAGGACGCCCAGGGCCCTCGGGTCAGCGTGCACGACCTCGGCTCCACCAACGGCGTGCTCGTCAACGGCCGGAAGGTCGAGGACGCCACCCTCGCCGACGGCGCGGAGATCCGGATCGGCAACACCACCCTGACCTTCCACCAGAGGATCCACGGCTGATGTCCGAGCTCACCCTGGTCCTGATCCGGTTCGCCTACCTGGCGATCCTCTGGATCTTCGTGCTCTCGGCGATCTCGGTGATCCGCTCCGACATGTTCGGCGCCCGGGTCGCCCGCGAGGGCAGCCGGGGACAGGAGCGCAAGGCCGCGCGGGCCGCCGCGAAGACGCGCACCAAGCCCGCGAAGCCCCGACGCGGCACGCCGACGGCGGTGGCGATCGTCGAGGGCGGCAACAAGGGGGAGGTCGTCTCCCTCGACGGTGCGCCGCTGCTGATCGGCCGCGGCAACGACGCCGCGATCCGGCTCGACGACGACTACGTCTCCACCCGGCACGCCCGGATCGGCAGCTCCGGTGACCAGTGGTACGTCGAGGACCTCGGCTCCACCAACGGCACCTACGTCGGCAACAGCCGGATCTCCCAGCCGACCTCGATCTCGCTGGGCACCCAGATCCGGATCGGCAAGTCGATCCTGGAGCTGCGGAAGTGACCGACGAGACGCTCCAGCTCAGCTTCGCCGCGCTCTCCGACGTCGGCCGGGTCCGGCGCGACAACCAGGACTCCGGGTACGCCGGCCCGCACCTGCTCGTGATCGCCGACGGCGTCGGCGGCGCGGCCCGTGGCGACATCGCCAGCAGCGCCGCGGTCGAGGCGATCAAGAAGCTCGACGTGCCGCCCTCGGACGACGCCCTCAGCGCCCTGTCCGCGACCATCCACCTCGCCCACGACCGGCTCGCCGAGATCGTCGAGGCCCACCCCGAGCTCGAGGGCACCAGCACCACCGTCACCGCCGCCGTCTTCGACGGCACCCACTTGCAGGTGGGCCACGTCGGTGACAGCCGCGGCTACCTCCTGCGCGGCGGCGAGCTGCAGGGGATCACCACCGACCACACGCTGGTGCAGAGCCTGGTCGACGAGGGCCGGATCACCGAGCAGGAGGCGCGGGTCCACCCGCACCGCAACCTGATCCTCAAGGCGGTCGACGGGGTCCACGAGCCCGACCCCGACCTGTTCTCGGTGCCGGTCGAGGCCGGGGACCGGATCCTGCTGTGCTCCGACGGCTGCTCGGGCGTGCTCGAGCCCGACCGGATGGCCGAGCTGCTCGGCGCCGGCCCGCTCGACACGGCCGCCGCCGGCCTGGTCCGCGCCGCGCTCGAGGCCGGCAGCTCCGACAACGTCACGGTGGTGCTCGCCGAGGTGGTCGCCGGTGACGTCGCCGAGGCTCCGGCCAGCATCGTCGGCGCCGCCGCGACCGCTCCCCACAGGCAGTTGGGCAACGACGCCACCGGCAACATCACCGAGGG
>Ga0255338_1002768_pt1 | contig 23707 bp, 19 predicted proteins | sample MeOH1_35cm_T4_19_FD_203715 | JGI IMG/M metagenome (GOLD analysis project Ga0255338, IMG submission 203715) | Sandy soil microbial communities from University of British Columbia, Vancouver, Canada - MeOH1_35cm_T4_195 | ecosystem: Engineered > Artificial ecosystem > Sand microcosm > Unclassified ...
AGGTCGGTATCAAAGCCATCCAGGAGGCGGTTGCGTCCAAGGGCTACTACGATTGTGCCGCCGCCATGGTGGTGACGAACAGCACCTACACGAAGCAAGCCGTAGAGCTGGCCCAGGCAAACGGGGTAGTTCTGTGGGATCGTGATCGATTAGTCGAAGCGCTGCTTTCGGCACATACGTCCAGTTCGACGGAACCCGCCGTCGCCGCCGCCACTCCGGTCATGCCGGTGTGCACGCCCACGATCTCCCGGCCCGAAGCAGCGCCTGCGGAAGCACGGTGTGGTTATTGCGGGACAACGGTGTCGGGCAAAGTGCGGGACTTCTGTCGCTCGCACCCGGAACGGTTCAACGGCGAGGTATTCTGTTACGAGCATCAGCGAGCCTCCCGCCGCAGTGCGGTTCCGGTGGGTGAAAGCCAGACGTGATGGCCTACTCGGTGGCGCGCCACTGCCGTGGGCTGCGGTGGACCGGGCTAAGGTTGGATGTGGAACGCTCCGGTGGTCTTAACACGGATTGAGGCTGAGGCTTACACGATCATCCGGCCTAAAGAACTAGCGGAGGAGACAGGATGTCGCCGGACGTCGCCATATTGAATGCCGGGCCGGGTGCTTGGGCCTTTGAAGAGCACGCAAACCGGTTGGCGCGAGTGCTGGGGGTTGAAGTCCGCGACACGCCCGCGCGCTTCAATTATCTCCTCGCCTGGGATGAGGATGCGCCGCCAGCCGGCGCGGAGCTGTTTGTCCCATTCGAGGCGATCCTGGTCGCCTCGGACAAGCGCCTGCAGGCGGAGGTGTTCGCGGCGCAGGGAGTGCCGGTCCCGGAGACGCACCTGCTGTCGGAGCCGGATGAGGTGGCGGCGCTGCTTTCGCGCTGGCCTGAGCGGGAGTGGGTGCTGAAGTATCCCATCGGCTGCGGCGCCTCGGGGCACCGGATGGTGCGGGCCGGGACCGCCCCTCCGGAAGATTGGCCGCTTCCCTATGTCGTTCAAGAATTCATCCGGATGCCCAACCCGGAGGTGTATCGGCTTTATGGCGTGGGAGGGGAAACGTTCGGTTGGAACGTGCGGCGCTTTCCGCTTGGTACGCGGTCATCACCGTGGGTCGCGCACGCCCTGGGTGCGCGCTATGCGGATGCCGGGGACCCGCCGCGAGAGGCAAAGATCGCGGCGCGCGCAGCGCTGCTGGCCGCCGGTCTGCACGCGTCGTTCGGCTGCGTCGATCTGCTCCACGCCGAGGACGGGCGGTGGCTGGTGCTCGAGGTGGGCACGGACGGCCTCTTCAATCACGTCGACCGCGATCTCGGCCTACCAGCCATTGAAGCCGAGCTGGATGATCGACTTGCGAAGGTCTTCCGGACGTGGGCGGAGGCACGCGGCGGGAGAATCGGAGAGAGTTATCCCCGATGAGCAAGATCGACACGATATAGAACTCCCGGAGCTTCGCCATTGCCCAGGTGCCCATCGCGGAAACTCCGCCGAACCGGACCCTCTGCCTCTCTCCGTGTGTTCGTGGTGAATGCTTCGGGTTTACGCGTGGGAAGTACGCCGGACCGTATCCCCGGCGCCCACTCGAATTGGATCCGGTTACCTTTACGGAATCTTCACCTCTCACCCGTCAAACCGGACTGTCCCCAGGAACGGGCCCACATCGGCCGCATGCTCTGGGGAGCGCAGATGCTGACCGTGCGTCAGCCGGATGGAGAGGACCTTGATGAAACGAGCAGGTCTCACGTTTTCTACAGCGCTGATCCTTTCAGCGATCATGATGGGCGGCGCGGCGGCCGCCCCACAGCAGTTCGGTCGAATGTCGCGCGGCGGGCAACTCGGCGCGCAGTCCAGCGGGTCGCAGTCGTATGGCCGTACCTATGTTAATGGGTCGGCTTTCAACACGAGCACAACCCAATCCAGCAACCAGCAGGGCAACTGCGCTGCCGGCAATCAAACGGGAAGTTTGACTACGCAAGGCCAATCAGGCGGATTGATGAATTCCCAGATGGGCAGCATGGGGATGCAGTCGAGCACCAATAGTGGCTCGACCCAGCTCACCGTGGCGCCGGTACGGAGTTCCACGGAGCTGACCCAGCTCTTAAAGGTAGTCCAGGCCTCGGCATCCGGCACCTCCTTCCAGATCAAGCCGAACGGGGATGGGCAATCTGCTACCGTCTCGATCAACGGCAGCGCCGGCGCCAGCAGCAGCACGCTGGCGCAGACCCTGCAGAGCGGCGGGTTCCAGATCCTGGAGGTCTCGGTGCAGGGGTCCGGCCGCTCCTCGAACGCCGGAAACCAGCAGCAGCAGCGGGTTACCGGCAGCTCCTATCAGGGCGCCACGGCCAACCGGGCGCAGTATGGCCAGGCGGCCAGCGTGGCGGCGCAGTACGCCGCGGCGCTGCAGGCGCGCTCGATGCAGCAGTACCGGGCGGCCTCCCAGGGACGATACCGCTAAATAATGCGCATAAGCGCTGGCTGACTACACGCTGAAAGGGAAGGGACTCGATCCTGGCGGGCAGCCGGGCCCTCCGCGGGCTGATCGGTGTGCGATGAGAGAGCGCGCACCGGTAGAGCCCACGCGGCTCCGGCCGGCCAACAGGTCGAGACGAGCGAGCGCGGAAACGCAGCGTTTCCGCGCTCGCTCGCGTGTGACGCGGCACGATGCAGGGTACCGGTGGTCCGGGCGATGAACGGTGATAGCAAGACACCAGCCATGTGACGGAGCCCCTACCGTGATCTCCCGTAGGTCCTTTGCTTATCTGCTCCTGCTCGGACTTCCCCTCTCATGCGCAGCCGTGGGCGGCAGCGCGGATGATCCTTCGCCGCGCCTCACTCTTCCGCCGGTAGTCTATGCCGTGCCAGGGGTGGAAACGGGCTTCTACTTCGATAACGTCGTGCTCTCGCCGGATTCACGGGCCTACCGCATTCGGGTCGAGGGTCGTCTCGGGAGCGCCGATGCTACGCATTGGTCGTTCACTCCGGCCCCCCGCGACGTGGGAAAGCACCCGCTGCGGGTGGTGGTGCAGGACAACGCGAGAAAGACGCTGCAGGAGGCGACGACCACGCTCCGGGTTGTTCCGGCGGACGCAGGCAAAGGGCGAAAGGTAAGCCTGCTGGTGATCGGGGATAGTCTTACGCACGCCTCGCTCTACCCGAACGAACTGGCCCGCCTGCTCACGGAGCCGGGCAACCCGGAGTGGGAGATGCTGGGCACCCACCACCCTGCCGGGGCCGCGCCGCGCGTCTCGCACGAGGGATATGGCGGCTGGACGTGGCAGCGGTTCGTGCAGCGGTATGATCCCCAGGCCCCCGCCACCGGCTCGGGGCGCAGCAGCCCGTTCGTGTTTCCGGGGAAAGACGGCGGCCCGCCGGTGCTGGACATGGCGCGCTACTTCGACGAGCAATGCGGCGGGAAGCGTCCCGACTACGTCACCGTCATGCTCGGCATCAACGACTGCTTCGGCCTGAACCCGGAAGATCCGGCGGCAATCGACACGGGCATCACCGCGACGTTCACCCATGCCGAGGCACTCCTCGCGGCCATTCGCAAGGCTGCGCCCAAAGCGGAGATCGGTGTCTGCCTTACGACCCCGCCCAACTCCCGGGAAGAGGCGTTCGTCGCGAACTACAAGGACCGGTACCATCGCTGGGGCTGGCGACGCATTCAACATCGCCTGGTGGAGCGCCAACTGCTGCAGTTCGGCAACCGCGAGAAAGAGCGCATCTACCTGATTCCGACCGAGCTGTATCTCGATCCGGTAGCCGGCTACCCCGACAACAACGCCGTCCATCCGAATGGTGAGGGGTATCGCCAGATCGGTTCGACCCTCTATGCATGGCTGAAAGCGCGGCTGGAGTCCGTAGGGAAAGGATGAGGCAAGCTGCCCCTGAATGCCTGAATGCCTGAATGCCGAGTAAGAGTAAGATTAGGAGTAGGAGTAAGAACCTGCGGGGCTGCCTACGCCTGGATGCCTGAAGACCCTCCCCTCTTCCCCCCTCTTTTGGAGACGCCCTTCGATGCTTCGACACGCCTTTACCATGAAACTCCGCCCCGGCGCGTTTGCCGAGTACAAGCGGATGCACGATGAGCTGTGGCCGGACCTCTTCGCCGCCATCGAAGAGAGCGGCGTGGCCACCATGACCATCTTTGAGGTGGACCCGGAGCACCTGGTGCTCTATTCCGAGATCCGGGATGAGGAGACGTGGGGAAAGCTCCGCGGCTCAGAGGTGCACCAGCGCTGGACGGATGCCTTGCGGGAGCTGTTTGTGTTGAACGATGAAGGCGCGCCGGACGTGGGCGATATGCGGGAAATCTTCCACATCCAAACGTCCGTTACCGACGAGCCGGTGCAGGAAGACGAGTAGCGGGTGCGCGCCGGCGGTCGGGGGTAGTGTGGCGAAGTCACTCGGCCGCACTACCCCCGACGTGGGTTGCCGCCTACCGGCTCGCGGTCGGGTGAAATCCCAGGATGTCCGGGAAGCCGTCGCGGTCCCTGTCGCGGACGTAGGGAAGATCCAGACCATAGGCCTTCTTGACGTTCGTGAGGGCGCGGCTCACGATGTGTCGCCCGTCCGGTGCGATTACGGGGCCTTCGATCTGCCCCGGGGTGTTGAACAGCCACTCCGGGTTGAACACCTCCAATCCGGTGTCTCGACCGGCCACGCGGTAGTGCGCCTCGATCTTGCCGTCACCGTTCATATCCGTGGGCAGCGTCGTGGTGCTGTAGAGGACCAGGCTCTCCAGGAAGTGGCGGAGGTCGTCGCGGCCTCGCTCGGGGGAGCGCAGGTAAGCTTTCTGGCTCGTGGCGGCCTCACCGCCGTGGCGGCGGATCACCTCGTCCAGCGTCAGTGCGCTGCCGTCATGGCCGTAGGGCGCAGAGGAGCCGGTACCCCACAGCGGTGTGGTCCGGAACCGGGTGAGAGTGCTCCCGTCGAACTGTAGTTGCTGGCACTCGGGGCCGAGGTCGTGGTAGCGGAAGTCGCTGTAGACGCCGCGGACGGTGTAGGCGCCCAGCTTGCGGCGCCACTGGCCGTCTTTCCGTTCCGCGAGCAGCTTCACTCGCCCCCGGAGTTGCCCCTTGGCATCCGGCGTCACCGCAAGGTCGAAGAAGCGGCGGTCGCCCCGATAGCGCTGGGTGTAGTCCGCGGCGGCCGGGTTTGCCGCCTGGAGGTGCCAGTCCGGGACATGGCAGCCAGCGCAGCCTGCAGAGTGGAACAGTCGCTCGCCGCGCTGGACTGAGGCGGTTCGCGTCCCGCGGGCGGGGGCGGGGTGGTTCAGGAGGTACCACTCGGCAAGGTCCAGGTCCCCCTCGCTGATCTCCTCCACCACACCGTCGCGGTCCGGATCGTCGAGGCTAATGCCCGTGACCCCGAGTCCGGCCGGGACCGGTTGCAGACGCTGCCCCCGGTCGCGGGAAGCGCCGGATACGAACTGCGGCGCTCCGGCCAGGGAGACGCGAGCCAGGCCGTCGGCATGCGGCTCGTCCAGGCAAGTGGGGTCGTGCGCCTGGAGCCCCGAATGGATGTCCCACGGCTGGCCGGTGAAGGCGCGCAATGTGCTGGCGATGGGAGCGCGGGCGCGGTGCCCGAAGCCGAAGACCTGGAAATCGAGGGTGTAGCCGGCCACGCCGGGCACTTTCAGGTTGCGCGCCCAGGGAATGCGCTTGCCGGCGGCGTCCAGGTAGATGACGTGCAGCGCTGGGTCCAGGTCCGGCCGGCCGTCCCCATTCGCGTCGCCGAACCGGCCGAAGTCGACCACCTGCCGTTCTCCGGAGATGCCGGCCGGCAGGTTGTAGACGAGTGCGGCCTTACCAAAGCTTTCCCCCTTGCCGATCCAGCCGTCACGGTTCCGGTCGCCCTGCGCCAGGATCTGGAGGCGGAGCTGCCAGCCCAGCATCTCCAGGAGGCCCGCTCCATACAGGTGCGGCGTCTTGCGTCCCGTGCCGCCGTTCTTCGCAATCGTGACCCCGTGCCCGGCGTCCCGGTACGGGCTGTTGTGGCACATCCCGCATGAGGAGACGTGCCCCAACGACTGCTGACGGGTCACGCCGTCGTCCAGCGCCGGGCCACCCTGCTGGCCGCTTTCACCAAACACGCCTTCCCAGGCGCTGAACTCCCGCAGGAACAGCTCCCGCCCCCGCTGGTAGCCGAGCCAGGGATCGGCGAAGAGGAAGTAGGCGGACGTCCCCGCGAGGTGCGGGTCCTGCGAGTGCAGCACTCGCACGCGCGGCGTTTTCACCGAGCGTCCGCTCAGGTCGCGCGGCGTGGTGACCGGATCGTCCCCACTGCCGCCGGGCCGCTCGGAGCGGTACTCCAGGTTCGGCAGCGGCTCCTGCATCGCACCCGCCACCACCGGCAGCAGGAGGCACCCCGCTACCGCCCATCCGCAGAGTTTTCGAGCGTCCATCATGGCCTTTCAAGTAATCAACCACGGAGACACAGAGGCACGGAGAGAGGAATTAATGGGAAGTTTTTAGACAGGATTCACGGGATCGACGGGATTGGATAGGACCAAAGCATCATCAGTCCCTCAGCCCCTCAGTCCCTCAGTCCCCTCTTCTCCGTGCCTCGGTGTCTCCGTGGTGGGTTAAGGAGGCGACGTAGGCAGGATGTAGGCGTATTCCATCTCGTCCTTCTTGCCCGCGAGGGTGGCGGGGACCAGCTCGATGTCCTGGGTCATCTCCCCTTTGCGGAACACCTTGCGCAGCTTGGTAACCCATTGGCCTTGTTTGAGATGGCCGCGCAGCACCTTCAACTGCTCTACCGCCGCTGGCTCCGCCTGGCGATCGAACTTCACGGTTCCGTCCAGCATCCCCATGTCCTGGGCGTTGAGTTTACGCGCCCATTCCAGGCGGGCCGGCTGCCAGCTACCGTCCCGGGTGTTCTCTGCGTTAAGCCGCTGCTGCAGGTCCGGCAGCGAGCTGTCGACCACGCCCTGCCAGGCTTTTTCCTGCGGGGTGACCTTTTCTGGCACGGCGAAGCCGATGGCCTGGCGCCACATGGTGGGCCAGGAAAGCTGGTAGCTCCAGTTGCCGGTCATGTCTACCTTGTGCGGAGCCTGGATGTAGAACAGCGCCTCGGTTTGATCTGTAACCGAGATCTGCGTGATGCGCAGCGGATAGATCAGCTTTGGGCTGGCAAACGTGAACCGTGTGGGACTCACCTCCCCAGTGTAGCTGCCGTCCGGACGCCGCTTCTGCTGCATCGGGTCGATCTTCATCACCGTGAAGTACCACTTCTTCCCGATGTAATACCCCAGGGAAGCCTGGTCTCCGGCATAGGAGTAGTGGTTCTCTTTCAGCCAGTCATACAGATCTTGAGCCTCGGACGCCTTGACGATCTTGTAGTCCAGCGTGCCGACGACGCCCGCCTCCAGCACTTCGACTTTCGACTTCTTGTCGGCAGCCACACCTCCGCCGAATGCGCCAGTTGCCCGGAAGCGATTGAAGGACTTGTACTTGTCCAGCGGCATCGGCCGGAGGATGGTGAAGACGGCCAACTCTTTGAAGAAGTCGCGCGGCATCTCGAAGAGGCGCGGCCGGCTGGGGGTCGGCACCACCATGCCGAAGTCCTTGGCATTGCCCTCGAACTTCGGCTGCACCGTGAAGCTCTCCACCTGTTCCTGTGGGTCCCAGGTTAGGAATGCCTTCTGGGCCGGCTGGTTCACGTCCTGGCCCACGGCGGAGAAGTAGCAGCACGCCGCGTCGACCGGAAGCCGGGTGAGGAGCACGGCGGCTCCGCCGAGGAGAGTGAGGCAGATTAACTTGCGACGCATCGGACGTCCTCCGTGGGCTAACAACCGGTGATGTTACCGGTCAGATGCAGCGGCCTGGTCACGGGTTACGCATGGCCGTTGACGTTTGGCGCTTGCCGATTGATAGCTGAGGGAGATGACGCAGGGAGTTAGCCGGAACTCCGGCAACTACTGTCAAACGGACCGCTCTCCAGGAAGGCAACAGACCGCGATGCAGACCCGATTGAAGGTGCAGCTTTCGGTGTTCATGTTCTTGCAGTACTTCATCTGGGGCTCGTGGTACGTGAGCCTGGGGGCGTACCTCGCGAACACGCTCAAGTTCGGCGGCCAGGAGATCGGCGCGGCGTACGGTGCGTTCGCCATCGGGTCCATGATCTCGCCGTTTTTCGTGGGGCTGGTGGCGGACCGGTACTTTGCTTCGGAGAAGCTGTTGGGGGCGCTCGGGCTACTCGGTGGGGTGGCGTTGTGCGTGCTGCCGCACACCACCGCATTCGGGTCGTTCTACCCGATGCTCATCGTCTATTGCGCGCTCTTCGCTCCCACGCTGGCGCTCGGGAACTCGCTTTCACTGCATCACCTGCAAGATGCCAAGCAAGACTTCCCGCGAGTGAAGACGCTCTCGGCTGTCGGCTGGATCGCCGGAGGCCTCACGCTCAGCTTCCTTCACGGCGAGCAGTCGTCCGTGCAGTTTTACCTGGCGGGCATCGCGTCCATCGCGTTCGGGCTATTCTCATTCACCCTGCCGCACACGCCCCCGCAGAAGGTAGGGCAAGACGTTCCCATCAGCGAGATCCTCGGTCTCGACGCGTTGGCCTTGATGAAGAAGCGGTCGTTTGCCATCTTCGTGGGCTGCATGTTCCTGATCTGCATCCCGCTCTACTTCTACTTCGTGAACATGTCCATCTACCTCACGGAGCTGAAGTGGCCAGACATCGCCGCGCGGATGACGCTCGCCCAGGTCTCGGACGTGGTGTTCCTCTTCTTATTGCCCGTGATCCTGAAACGGTTCGGGTTCAAGAAGACGATCTTCGTCGGCATCCTGGCGTGGGCGGCGCGCTACCTCTTCCTCGCCCAGAGCGTGCACTCCGGCGCGGGCGCGCAGTCCACGCTGATCTTCGGCGCGATCCTGCTCCACGGCGTCTGCTACGACTTCCTCTTCATCGCCGGCCAGCTCTACGCCGACCAGGCGGCGACCGCACGCAACCGCAGCGCCACGCAGGGCTTCATCGCCTTCATCCTCTGGGGCGTCGGCGCCTTCGTCGGCACAATGCTCGCCGGGCAGGTGATGGGCACGCACCAACTGGCGCAACCCCTCGGCGACATCAAGCACGACTGGCAGGGCATCTGGATGCTGCCCGCCCTGGGTGCCCTGGCCGTGATGGTCGTCTTCCTGATCTTCTTCCAGGACCCAAAAACCACCAACCCGGAAGCCACGACTTAAACGCGGCGCAGGGGGGAAGGGAGTATTCACCACAAAGGCACGAAGACACTAAGCGAGGAAAGACCTGGAGCAGGTTCGGGGTTGAAAAGTAGACCTTGCAACGCAGTTAGTTAGCCATCCCATTCCGTGAATCCCCTGCATCCAGTCTGGAGCTTCTTCCCCTTAGTGTCTTCGTGCCTTTGTGGTGAATACTCCCCTCCCCCTCTGCTCTTCGACTTTCTATCGTGCGCCGAGGAGCTCGCCGAGGAGGTTGAAGTCCGGATAGCTGTGGCCCAGGTGTTGGCGGAAGCCTTCCGCCGCAGCGACGCCGGATTGAGCGCCTCGGGCGGCGGCCCATTCTTCCATCGCCTTCACGTACTCGTCCATGCCGTGGTGCTTCAGCAGCCAGTCGCGCTGGCTGGCGTGGGCGCACAGCATCTCGCGTTTGAGGTCGAGGGTGGACGTGATGTCGATGCAGAAGCCTGCGTCCACGGGGCGGCCGAGGGGATCCTTGCCTTCAATGGGGTCCGCGTAGTACAGGTGCGGGATGTGCTCCAGCGCCGGCGCGTGGCCGCGGTCCAGGAAGTAGTTGCGGATGGGAGCGCCGAACGCCGCCGCCCGCGCGAGGACGCTGGTCATCTCGTGGTCCAGCATGTAGTCGGACGGGCTGTGCGTGATCACGATGCTGGGGCGCACCTCGCGAAAGAGGCGGACCACTTTCTCCAGCGTCGGCTCGTTGTAGCAGACCAGGAGGTCTCGCTCTTCGAGGCAGTGGTAGGTCCCACCTAACAGCTTGGCCGCTGCGGCTCCCTCAGCCCGCCGGATTCGGGAGATCTCCTCCGGTCCCCGATCGGCCGAACCGCAGTCCCCCGGCGTCATCGTGGCGATGTGTGCCTCCCAGCCCCGCTCGTGGACCAGCCGCGCCATGGAGCCGGCGCAGAGAAATTCGGCGTCATCGGGATGCGCGAGGAGACTTAAGACTACTTCTGACATCGGGTTTCCTATTGGGATGCGGGGATGCGGGGGATAGGGGGTGGATCAGGGAAAAGGATTGGGTTGGCAAGCCGAGATCCAGTAAGGCCTGCAGCGTCGCGCCAGATGCCCAAGCCTAACTCCGAAAACCCGTTTCCATCTCCTTATCCCCCGCATCCCCACATCCCCCTTCTCACACTCTAATTGCACTCAGCAATGAGCGGTCCGGCGAGCTCATCCAGGAAGAAGAGGCGGCCGGGGAGGGTGGGCATGTAGCTGCTGGGGATCCACGGCGTGGGCTCGTGGTGGAGGGTCATCCAGAGGGAGAGGCCCTGCCACATCATACCGCGGCCCAGGATGCCATCGCAGCCGCCGATAATGCGGTCCGAGTTCAGGAACAGGCCCGGTCCCACGGTATTGGCAAAGGCAGGCACGAGGGTAGTGCGGCTCTTGAAGCTGGTGATGGCGTTTTGCTCGATGGTGAGCGGGTGCAGCCGTGCGCCGAGGCGGTGCGTCTGCGCGCGCCACTCCGCCTCAGAGGCGAACTCCGCCGCGAAGTGCGGCTCCCAGAAGGCGATGTGGCACACGCGGCCCACTCCAAACACGGTGACCAGCCGTCCCCCTGCGGCCTTGATGGCGTGGATCTGCTCCGCGTACTGCGGCAACTGGTCTGGTACGGCAAAGTGCCGCTGCGCAGGAGGCACCGTAAGGTTGCCCAGCGGGCCGTAGAAGGCGCCCTGCATGGCGTTCTGGAAGGCTGCCGGATCGGACGGGGGCAGCGACTGGCCGGTAGCATTCGCCCACTCGTCCATGTTGAAGCCGTGGACGTGGGAGCAGTCCACGCCCCACTCCCGCAGGAAGTAGACGATCCACCGGTACATCCCCATCGGCCCCACGGGCAGGATCATCGCGAGCTGCTGCCCGGCCTGGCCGGCGAGCTGGATCTCGCGCGCAATCTCATGCCCGAGGTACACCTCGAAGTCTTCCAGCGAGGCGCATGGCACCGGTTCGAAGGCGGGGTTCCACCACGATTCTCGCTTCACCAGGTCGGCGGGATGGTCGGAAACGAGCGAATCGATTTTGGCAAGGTCCCAGCCGGAGGGGAAGAAGCCTTCCAGCAACGACCCCTTCAACGTACTCATCAGATTCATGCAGTAAGTCTTCCCATCTGCAGGCGAAATGCGTGCGATCCGGCGCAGCCAGGCCGCACCGGTTTCCAGCCACCTGGTTAACCGGAACGGTCAGTTCGTCCTGTCTTGATTACGCTGTCAATATGAAGACGGCGCAAAAAAGCCTCAAAGGGTACCAACGGAGGAGATGGCTTCGCCAAAGCCGTATGTGATTCAGGTACTTGTGGTGTTGCCCTCGCCGGCACCTGCAGGTGCCCCGAGCTAAAGCCAGACAATTCCGCGTACCGGTAACCCGTTGTTAGCGGTATCGATCCCGACGTTAGATTCTCAAAGACCTGCCCCCTGCTCCGCCGGACGTTCCGCGGAGCCGAGAAGAGAGGAACACGATGAAGTTTTTCCGGTTGGCGACCGCCGCCATCCTCGGCGTCAGCGCCGTCCTCGCCGCCGGTAATGCCGGCAGCGCCGCTCCGAAGCCGATCCGCGTTGTTGTTTGGGATGAGCGGCAGCCGGAGCAGAAGCAGGCGTACGACAACTTCTTGGGCAACGCCGTGGCGGACTTCCTCCGCGCGCGGGGCGACGGTAAGAACGGCCGGCCGATCGAAGTGAAGTCGGTGGGGCTGGACGATCCGGACCAGGGCCTCGGCGGCGATACCCTGGACAAGTGCGACGTGCTGGTCTGGTGGGGCCACCGGCGCCACAACGAAGTGAAGCCCGAGGTGGGCAAGGCGATTGTGGAGCGGATCAAATCCGGGCAGCTCTCCCTGCTCGCGCTGCATTCCGCGCACTTCTCCACCCCGTTCATCGAAGCGATGAACGCCCGCACCACGGACGACGCGCTGAAGACCCTTTCCGCGGCGGAGCGCGCGAAGGTGAAGATCACCTACGTGCAGCCGCAGCGCCGCACCTATGCCAAGACCGAGCCGGTGACCCCGTCGTGGAGCAAGAGCACGGCGGCGGACGGGACGGTGAACCTGGAGATCAAGCTGCCGAGCTGCTGCTTCACCTCGGTAGACAACGCCGGCAAGCCGAGCCACCTCACCTCCCTTGCCAAGAGCCACCCGATCCTCAAGGGCGTGCCCGCCAGCTTCGACGTGCCGCAGACCGAGATCTATGGCGGCCCGTTCTTCGTGCCGACCCCGGACGTGACGCTGTTCGACGAGCGCTGGGACAATGGCGCGACCTTCCCCGCGGGCTGCGTCTGGACCCTGGGCAAGGGCAAGGTGGTCTACTTCCGCCCCGGCCACGAGACCTACCCGATCTTCAAGCAGCCGGAAGTGCAGCAGGTGGTGGAGAACGCCGTCCGCTGGCTGGCGAAGAACTAACTTCCGTTAGCTCGACACCGTAGACCGCCCGGAACCTTCGTAAGGAAGCTCCGGGCGGTTTTTCTTTGCGGTCTGTAAATCAGTATATTCGCTAATTCGAATGTTATCCCGGCCTGGTATGCTTCTTATGTGGGCGGGTCCTGGGTAACCTGGAAGCGGACGGGAGTTGCCACCCGCGCTGAAAGCACACGGCTTCGCAGTGATCTGGTGGGTGGGAGGTTTGGGATTAGCTGATGCACGACGCACTTCGACGATTCAAAGCTGACATCTTTCAGGCACTCGCCCACCCCACCCGCATCGCCATCGTGGAGTTGCTCCGGGATGAGGGGGAGCTGGCGGCGGGGACGGTCATCGAGCGCTTGGGGTTGGAACAGGCCAATGCCTCGCAGCACCTTGCCGTGTTGCGCACCAAGCGGATCGTGGTGAACCGCAAAGAAGGGAACCAGGTGTTCTACCAACTGCGCGACCCCCTTCTCGGCGAAGTGCTGGACGTGATGCGGCGGTACTTCCAGGCGCATCTTGCCGAAGCGCTCTCGATGCTGAAGGAGATCGACGAAGAGAAAGGGGCGGTCCGATGAGCGAAATGAATCAAGACAACCCCTGGCTGCCGAAGTCGCTGCTGTGCCTGCGCGGCTACCGGCTTCCCACTTTCTTCGCCGACCTCGTTGCCGGGTTGACCGTCGGACTCGTCGCCCTGCCCCTCGCGATGGCCTTCGGAATTGCGAGCGGGGTGACTCCGCAGGCGGGGATCTATACCGCGGTGGTCGCGGGTTTTCTCATCTCCGCCCTGGGCGGCTCTCGCACCCAGATCGGGGGACCCACCGGGGCGTTTGTGGTGATCGTGGCTGGGATCATCCACAAATACGGGCTGTCCGGGCTACTTACCGTAACGTTGATGGCGGGGGTAATCCTGGTCGCGATGGGGTTGACCGGCCTGGGTACGGCGGTCAAGTTCATCCCGAGGCCGGTAACCATCGGCTTCACCAACGGCATTGCGCTGCTGATCGCCTCGACGCAGATCAAGGACTTTCTGGGGCTGCGAACGGGACCGATCCCCGGCGAGTTCATCGGCCGCATGGAGGTTCTCGGCCGCGCCCTGTCCACCGTGCACTTGCCCACCGTGGCGGTAGCCGGGCTCTCGCTGGCGGTGATCCTCCTCTGGCCGCGGCTCACCAAGCGCATTCCGGGGTCGATCGTCGCGCTGCTGCTCGGGACGGTGCTGGTGGCGCTCTTCCGGATTCCGGTGGAAACCATCGGCAGCAAATTCGGCGGCATTCCCACCGGACTGCCGCACATCGGGATACCCGAGCTGCGGTTCGACCGCTTCACGGAGCTCCTGCCCTCGGCTGTTACCGTCGCACTGCTGGCCGCCATCGAGAGCTTGCTCTCGGCGGTGGTCGCGGATGGGATGAGCGGAGACAAGCATAACTCCAACGTGGAGCTGGTCGCGCAGGGCGTCGCCAACCTGGCGACGCCGTTCTTCGGTGGGATTCCCGCCACCGGCGCCATCGCCCGCACGGCCACCAACATCCGCTCCGGGGCGAAGACGCCAGTGGCCGGCATGCTCCACGCGCTGACGCTGTTGTTCATCCTATTGGTGGCCGCGCCCCTCGCGCGTTTCATCCCCCTGGGTACGCTGGCGGCCGTGCTCTTCGTGGTGGCCTACAACATGGGGGAGTGGAAGGAAATCCCCATCATCCTCCGGCTCTCCAAGGCGGACAAATCCGTGTGGGCCGTGACGTTCGCGCTCACGGTACTGGCGGACCTGACGGTGGCCGTGGAAGTGGGCATTGCGCTGGCGGCGCTGCTCTACATCAACCGGATCGCCCAAACCACCACAGTTTCCATGGTCACAGACGAGTACATCGAGGCCAATCGCGTGCACGTATTGCAGGAGCACGAGCTTCCGCCGTACGTGAGCATCATTCGCATTCACGGGCCGTTCTTGTTCGGCACCACCGAGAAGCTGTTGGAAGAGCTTCACGACCTGCGGCGGCTGAAGCCGGTCGTGATCTTGAGGCTGCGGAACATGACGGCGCTGGACGGAACCGGCCTCCACGCCATCGAGAAGGCCGCCGAGCGTCTGCGGGCTTCCGGACGAACGCTGATCCTGTGCGGCGCGCGGGATCAGCCGGCCAAGCTACTGGAGCAGTCCGACTTTGTGAAGCACGTGGGACGGGAAAACATCCAGCCGCACGTAGCCGGAGCGCTTGAGCGCGCGAGTGCCATGGTCGAAGCGTTCGATGGCGTGGGGGCGGATCTTGCGGACGAGTTTGCCAATCAAACGATTTAGGGAGGAGGAACCCTCTCCGCGCCGTGCCCGAGGAAGAGATAGCGCCTGAAGCGCGGCTCATTTGTCGTCCACGCAATCGAAACGATCACGCGGCCCCGTCCCCATCCACCAGGATGGCGGGCGCCCCGCGTGCCCCGGGGGCGCCGTACCGGGGGAGGGTCAGCCGGCGTTCGTCCGCGCTACTTCGTAATCGTCGTTGACGCCGTCGTAATTTTCGCCGGGATCCAGCGCACCGGAGGCGCTGCCGTGGCTGCGAGCCCATTGGGTGGGTTGGATGCGGTCCGCGTGTCCGCCCACGGCCTCGCCGCCGGAGGGAGACTCGCCGGACGAGGTGATGACCCGGTCCCGAGCGACCTCTCCATCCGGGTTCACCGGGTCCGGCGCCGTGCCAGACATCGTCGGCTTCACGGTCTCTTCCGGATCTTTAGGCGTCCACTTTGCTTCGCTCATTGGGCTTTCTCCGCGTTGGTTGTTCGCGCAGTTAATTCCCGGATAACGAGGCGGGTGAAACGTCGCGCCTAGCCGCCGATGGTTTCGCGGAGGAGGCGGAGGTGGTTGCCGCCGAGGACCTTGCGCACCGCTTCCACGGGGTAACCGCGGCCGAGGAGCGCCTGGGTGATGCGAGGGAACTCCGTCGCGTCCCGCAGGGCGGTGCCGCCGCCGTCGAAGTCCGAGCCCAGCCCCACGTGGTCAATCCCGGCAATCTCGACTGCATGGTCGATGTGCTCGATGAGGCGGTCGAACGTGGTGTTGATCCGGTCAGGCGCCCAATCTTTCTCCAGGAAGCTCTCCACGAACGTGATGCCGACCACTCCCCCGTTCTCCGCCAGCGCGCGGAGCTGCGCGCCGGAGAGGTTGCGCGGGTGCTCGCACAACTCCAGGCAGCAGCTATGGGAGGCGATGACCGGACGGGTTGAGACCTCCATCGTGTCCCAGAAGCCGCGCTCGCTGATGTGGGAGACGTCCACCAGCATCCGCAGCCGGTTCATCTCCTGCACCAGCTTGACGCCGAAAGCCGTGAGGCCGCCTCCGGAGCGCGTTTCCGCATTCCCTGCCGCCGCCCAGGAACTGGGGTTGTGCGTGAGCGTGATGGAGCGCACTCCGAAACGGTAGAGCAGCCAGAGGACGTTGAGGCTTCCCTCCAGCGCATCGCTGTTCTCGATCACGAGAATCGCGGCGACCTTTCCCTCGGCCTTCGCGCGGGTGATGTCGCCTGCCTTCCGCGCCACCACCATCTGCTCCGGATGCTCGGAGATGTCGGCGTCGAAGAAGCCTAGCGCATCCATCGCGTACGCCAGGTGGTTCTTCCAGGCGCGGGTCACGTCCACCGCGAAGAACGCCGCATCGATTCCTCCCGCCCGCATCTTCGGGAGGTCGAGCTGACCGTTCCACGCGTACGCTTCCGCCTCCAGCGGGCCGCGCAGGTACGCTACGGTCCCGTCCTTCGTCTGCAGCGGCGGCTTCGGGCGGCCGGTGAAGCTCAGGTTGCCCCGCCGGATATGGGACACGATGGAGTCATTGTGGGAATCGATCACCAGCGCGTCGCGGTGGACTGCCTGCCAGTCGTGCTCTGCCATCTCCGCCTCTCCGAACCGTTCGCGAATGCTCAGCGATGCACGGACGCACGCTGTTTCCGGCGGCAGTTCCGCGTAAAGCGAGCGGAAACCTGCAGCGCTTGCACCAGGGAGAGTTTTTTGGACAGGATCTACGGGATTTTTTGGATCAGGGGAAGCGGGCTCGAAAAGACGAGGCATCGCGAGGAGCGAAGCGACGTGGCGATCCCCTCCGGGCACAGGTAACTCGATACCGGAGGGTTCTGCATTGCCGGTAACCGAAGGGAATTGCCGCACTCCGCTCCGCTTCGTTCACAATGACTCTGCTGCGCGGAGCCGCCTTGCGACGGGCCGCCAGGTGGTGGAACCCCTCTGGCTACATCAGAGTTGCCCTGGTGGGCTCTCCGGTTGTGAAAAGCCGATGGACCCATCCATTGGTTCTCGCTGCGTCTCTCGATAAGCCATCCTGTTCCATAATCCCAAGGATCCTGTTAATCCTGTCTAAAAACTCCCCTTCCCTCCCCGATTCCGCTCGTGGAGCCCGCATCGACAGTCAGGCACGGGCTCTGCTAGAATGCCGGAGTTCCCGCAGCCAGGAAGGTGTCTGGTCAGGCGGGTGAACGACGTGGTGTAACCCCATTCTAGTGACGGGCCGTCCCTCGTAAGGACCGCCGGGAGGATTGATGATGCGAGCTCCAGTCGAAGTCAACGACCTTTACCGCCTGCGCCACAGCTCGGCGCACGTGCTGGCGCAGGCCGTGCAACACCTATATCCCGACGCCAAGATGACCATCGGTCCCGCGACCGACGAGGGCTTCTTCTACGACTTCGACCGCGAGACCCCCTTCACCCCGGAAGACCTCCAGGCGCTGGAAAAGGAGATGGCCAAGAACATCGCCCGCAAGTTCCCCATCGAAGGCCGCGAGCTTTCGGTGGACGAAGCGCGGGAGCTGTTCAAGGACAATCCGTACAAGCTGGAGCTGATCGAGGAGATCGCGGCGAAGGGCGAGCCGATCACGGTGTACGCCCACGGCGACTTCACCGACCTCTGCCGTGGCGGCCATGTCGAGCAGATCGGGGAGATCGGCGCGATCAAGCTGCTCCACACGGCGGGGGCCTACTGGCGCGGTAACGAAAAGAACAAGATGCTCCAGCGCATCTACGGCACCGCCTTCGCTACGAAGGAGGAGCTGGAAGCCTACCTCCACCGGGTGGAAGAGGCGCGCAAGCGGGACCACCGCCGCCTGGGCCGGGAGCTGGGGCTGTTCATGATCAGCCCGCTCGTGGGCGCGGGGCTGCCCCTCTGGCTGCCGAAGGGCGCCATTTTGCGGGAGACGCTGGTGGAGTTCATGCGGGACCAGCAGCGCCTGCGCGGCTACCAGCCGGTCATCACGCCGCACCTCACCCGGCGGGAGTTGTTCGAGGCGTCCGGCCACTGGCAGGCGTACCGCGAGAGCCTCTTCCCTACGATGAAGGATGACGAAGGCGCGGAGTTTGTGCTGAAGCCGGTGAACTGCCCGTTTCACATCCAGATCTACGGCAGCGAGCGCCGCAGCTACCGCGACCTCCCGATCCGCTACGCGGAGTTCGGCACCGTCTACCGGTACGAGCAGAGCGGCGAGTTGGGCGGCCTAACCCGGGTGCGCGGCTTTACGCAGGATGATAGCCACATCTTCTGCCGCACGGACCAGTTGGTGCAGGAGTTCCACGGCGTGGTCGACCTGATCATGCTGGTCTTCAAGCGGCTGAAATTGGAATACCGCGCCCGCGTGGGTCTGCGAGACCCGAACAACCCCGGCAAATACGTGGGGTCGGACGAGGTGTGGGCACAGTCTCAGGCCGCGCTGCTGGAAGCGGTCCAGCAGCTCGAGATGCCGCACGAGGTATCGGAAGGCGAGGCGGCGATCTACGGGCCGAAGCTCGACTTCATGGTCCGCGACGCCATCGGCCGCGAGTGGCAGCTCGGCACGGTGCAGGTGGACTACGTGCTGCCAGAGCGGTTCCAACTGGAGTACACGGGCGAGGACGGCCAGCCACACCGCCCCGTGATGATCCACCGTGCGCCGTTCGGTTCCCTGGAGCGGTTCGTGGGCGTGCTTATCGAGCACTTCGCGGGCGCCTTCCCGCTGTGGCTCGCACCGGTGCAGGCAGTCCTGATCCCGATCTCCGACCGGCACTACGAGTACGCGGACCAGGTCAAGGCGCAACTCGGAGCCGCCGGCTTGCGCGTGGAAGTGGACCGCCGCGGCGAGCGGATGCAGGCCAAGATCCGCGACGCGCAGCTTCAGAAGGTCCCATACATGCTCATCGTAGGCGACAAGGAAGTCGCAGCCGAAGCGGTGGGCGTGCGCTCCCGCGACCGGGGCGACCTCGGCCCGCTGCCCGTGACGGAGTTCCTCGCTCAAGCGCAAGCGGAGTTGACCTCGTAATCACAGTCTGGTACACTACCAGACTGTGCGGCTCAGCCGGTTGACTTGCGGCCGGAACGTTACCCGGTTAGTAACTTTTGCATCCCCTAAACGCCAGGAAAGACAGCGATGCCCAAGTGTAAGACGAACAAGACCGCTGCGAAGCGGTTCAAGATCAGTGGCACCGGCAAGCTCATGTTCGAGCACAGCCACCTGAACCACTTGATGATGTGTAAGAAGAACGGCGGGCGCGCCCGCCGGATGAAGATGGAAGGCGAAGTATTCGCCGGCGAGGTCAAGAAGACCAAGCGGCTGCTTCCGAACTCCTTCTAGTTTTGGAGAAGGGTGTTCAGGTCTTAGGTAATACGTAATTCGTGATACGCAAGAGGTCGCTAACGAGAGCACTTCTTTACGCATCACGAATTACGTATTATGCTCCCACAACATCTGAACACCTTCCGATTGCAAAAGGGGTCCAAAGAGGGGGTGGCTCCCTCCCGGCCCCAGCCGAGCCCGGTATAGATCGGGCTCACCGTTGAGCGGCAATTGCGTCGCTCCCTTTTACAGGAGAGAAAATGCCACGCGTTAAGCGCGGGATGATGACCCGTAAGCGGCACCGCCGCATCATCACCAAGGCGAAGGGCTACTGGGGCTCCCGCCACTCGCTGTTCCGCCAGGCGCACGAAGCGGTTATGCACGCGGCGCAGTATGCGTACCGTGACCGCCGCGTCCGGAAGCGAGACTTCCGCAAGCTGTGGATCGCCCGCATCAACGCGGCTTGCCGCGCGCAGGGCGTCACCTACAGCCGCTTCATCAACGGGCTTTCCAAGGCGGGCATCACCCTGGACCGGAAGGTGATGGCGGACATGGCCGTGAACGATCCGGCCGGCTTTACCGTGCTGGTGCAGCAGGCCGGCGCCGCACTCAGCGCCTAACCGCTACCCCGGTCAACCTGCCGCACCGCTTAACGCCTCTTCCTCGCTCCGGTTTCCGGTAGCGGCGGAGAGGCGTTTGCGCGTTCCGGAGCGTGCTCTGGTATAGCGTTCGCCAGTAAATAGGGAAACGTGGCATTGGGGGAACGCCAGCGATAAGCGCGCGGCTCCCATTTCCTCGTTTACTCATTTCCTCGTTTCCTGGCGAACGCCGTAATAGCCTCCGCAGGTTCGTGATATGAAAAGCTGGTCCGTGGGTTCGCGCCGGGCGCGACGCGGGAGAAGAAAATGAACGAGCTGGAAACGCTGCAAGCTGAAGCCACCGCGAGTATCCGCGCCGCCGCTTCCCTGCCGGAACTGGAAGCGGTGGAGGTGGAGTACCTGGGGCGCAAGGGTAAAGTCGCGGGCCTGATGAAGCTGATCCCCACGCTCTCCGCAGAGGAGAAGCCGCTGTTCGGCCAGAAGGTCAACGCCCTCAAGAACGCGCTCACCGAGGTCCTCACGGCCCAGCGGGAGACGCTGCAGGCAGCGGAGACGAACCGCAAGCTGCGCGAGGAAGCCGTGGATGTTACACGCCCGGGTCGGGTGCCGGCGATCGGTCGCCAGCATCCCCTGACGCGCACGTTTGAGCGGGTGGCGGACATCATGGTCGGCCTCGGCTTCCAGCAGGTGGACGGGCCGGAAGTGGAAGACTACGCCTACAACTTCGCCGCGCTGAACTTCCAGGAGGAGCACCCAGCGCTGGACGAGCAGGCTTCCTTCTACGTGACCGAGAGCCTCCTGCTGCGCACCCACACCACGGGAATGCAGGGGCGCGTGATGCCCACGCTCAAACCGCCGTTCCGCATCTTCACGCACGGTCGCTGCTTCCGGTACGAAGCGGTGGATGCCACGCACTACCACACGTTCCACCAGATCGACGCGTTCATGGTGGCCCCCAAAGTGTCACTGGCAGACCTGAAAGGCACCCTCGCCGCCATCATGCGGGAGTTGTTCGGCCCGGACGCCACCGTGCGCTTCCGCCCGGACTACTTCCCCTTCGTTGAGCCGGGTGTGGAAGTGGCCGTGAAGCTGCCGCACCGCTGGATGGAGATCGGCGGCGCGGGCATGATCCATCCGAACGTGCTGCGCCACGTCGGCATCGACCCGAACGAGTGGAGCGGCTTTGCGTTCGGCCTCGGCCTCGACCGCATGCCCATGGTCCGCCACGGCATCGGCGACATCCGCCTGCTATTCGAAAACGACCTGCGGATGTTGAAGCAATTCTAAATCAGAGGGTGTTCAGGTGTTGGGTGTTCAAGTGTTTCGAGAGCGTAATGCGCAGTTCGTAATGCGTAGGCATCCTCTAAACGAGAGCGGTGCGTTACGCATCAGGAATTACGCATTACGTAAGCCTCTCGCTTACCGAAAGACCATCCGGTCTGGCAACGCCTGAACACCCAATACCCGAACACCCGGATTACCCCATTATGATGATCCCTGTTGAATGGCTGAAAGACTTCGTGGAGACGCCGGACGATCCGGCGGAGCTCGCGGACCGGTTGACGTTGACCGGCAATGAGATCGAGGAGATCCGGGAGTCGGAAGACGGGCCGGTGTTCTACCTCAAGCTCACGCCCAATCGCGCGGATATGCTGGCGCTGGAAGGTGCGGGTCGCGAGATCGCGGCGCTGTATGAGCGGCCGTTCAAGGCGGTTCAGCCGAGCCTCCAGGCGACCGGCCCCGCGGAGAGCGGCGTGCGGGTGGACGTGGAAGCGCCGGACCTTTGCCCGCGCTACGTGGCGCGCGTGATCCGCGGCGTGAAGATCGGGCCGTCGCCGGAGTGGATGCGGAAGCGACTGGAAGCCGCGGGGGTGCGCTCCATTAACAACGTGGTGGACGTGACCAATTACGTGATGCTGGAGTTGGGGCAGCCGCTCCATGCGTTCGACCTGAAAAAGCTCGCCGAGAGCCGCATCGTGGTGCGACGGGCACGGCCGGGCGAGCCCATCGTGGCGATCGACGGGAGCGAGGTGTCGCTGCAGCCGGACATGCTGGTGATTGCGGACGGCGAGCGGCCGGTCGCGATTGCCGGTGTCATGGGCGGGCAGGAGAGCGAAGTCTCCGACGACACCACGGACATCCTGCTCGAGTCCGCCTACTTCCACCCCACCAGCGTGCGCCGCACGGCCAAGCGCACCGGCGTCTCCAGCCCCTCCTCGTATCGCTTCGAGCGGGGCGTGGACCCGAACGGCGTCCTCCGCGCCTCCGACAGGGCGGCGCAGTTGATGGCGGAGTTGGCGGGCGGCACCGTCAGCGAGACCGTGATCGACGTCTACCCCACGCCCATCGAGCCGAAGCGCATGCCGCTGCGGCCGGAGCGCTGCCGGTCCCTCCTCGGCCTGGAAATCTCCGACGCCGAGATCCAGGGCTACCTGGAGCGGCTCGGGCTGGTCGTGGAGCAGGAGACGCCCCAGCAGTGGTATGTCACCGCCCCGACCTATCGACCGGACCTCGCCATCGAAGAAGACGCCATCGAAGAGGTCGGCCGGATGTACGGCTACGAGCGTCTGCCGGAAACGCTTCCGGGCGGAACGGCCGGAGCGGGCAAGCTGAGCCCGCTGGAAGAGTTGGTCCGCAGCGTGCGCGGGTTGCTCACCGGCCAGGGCCTCAACGAAGTGGTCACCAACACCCTCCTCGCGCGCACGTTCATCGACGCGGCGGGGCTCTCCGTGTCGCCGGTGTGGCCCAGTGAGGGTGGCCAGGCGGCCACGCTCCGCAACCCGCTGAGTGAAGAGTTCGACACCCTCCGCCCCTCGCTGCTGCCGGGCCTGCTCATGGCGGTTCAGCACAACCTCCGCCATGGCACCCGCGACATCTACCTGTTTGAAAGCGGTTACGGCACGACTCGGGTATCCGGCGGCGCGCCGCAGCATCGGATGCTGATCTCCGGCTTGATGCTGGGAAGCCGGTGGTCGGACGTGTGGAACCCGGACAAACAAGCCGCCGCCGACTTCTTCTCCGCAAAGGGCACGGTCGAGGCGCTCTGCCGTGGCCTGGGCGTGCCGGCCCTTGACGCCGAGCGAGTGGAGCATCCGTCCTTCCATCCGGGCCGCTCGGCCTGGCTGAGCATCGCGGGTGAGCGCATAGGTATCGTAGGCGAGCTGCATCCCACCACGGCAGCGGGGCTGGATCTGCCGCGTGGTGTCTTCGTCTTCGAGCTGGACGGCCAGCGCCTGCTGGAATTGCGAGACCAGGAGTGGCGCTACGAAGCCCCCAGCCGCTTCCCCCGCGCCCTCCGCGATCTGGCGGTAGTCGTGGACGACACCGTCCCGTCCGGCGGCATCGAGCAGGTGCTCCGCGAGTGCGTGGGCGAGTGGGGCCGCAGCGTCCGCCTCTTCGACGTCTACACGGGCAAGCCGCTGCCGGAAGGTAAGGTCAGCCTCGCCTACGCGCTGGAGCTCGGCTCCGACGATCGCACCCTCCAGGACGACGAAGTCGAAAGCCGGCTGAGCACAGCCCGGGAGCGCCTGAAGGCAGAGTATGGGGCGGAATTCCGGGGGTGAAAGCCAGGAGAGGATTTAATCAGGAAGCCAGGAACGCAGGAAGGGTGTGAGTGACTTATAGGGGCTTGCCAAAGACGAGGCATTGCGAACGAAGCGAAGCGGAGTGCGGCAATCCCCTTCGAGTTTAGGCAACCAAAGAGCTCTCCCCCAAGTAGAGTCATTGCGAACGGAGCGAAGCGGAGTGCGGCAATCCCAGCCGTGTACAGGTAATCTAGAACCCTTCGGTAATGAGCTACCCAAACACGGAGGGGATTGCCGCGCTTCGCTCGCATTTATAGGTTGTGTAAAGCCCCCCGTTTCAGTTTTTCTCTCGCTGCTTGCCGCGTTTACCGCGCCTCCGGTTGCAAACTCTCCTGCGGGCCGCCTCGCGCGGCGCCGCCTATCCGGCGAGCG
>Ga0255338_1002769_pt1 | contig 23707 bp, 28 predicted proteins | sample MeOH1_35cm_T4_19_FD_203715 | JGI IMG/M metagenome (GOLD analysis project Ga0255338, IMG submission 203715) | Sandy soil microbial communities from University of British Columbia, Vancouver, Canada - MeOH1_35cm_T4_195 | ecosystem: Engineered > Artificial ecosystem > Sand microcosm > Unclassified ...
CAGCGTGTCGGCGCCGCCCTGGCCGAACAGGAGGTCGTCGCCCTCGGCGCCCTTGAACACCTGCTTGCCGTCGTTGCCGAAGAACAGGTTGTCGAGCTTGTTGCCGAAGATCTTGGTGATCCCGCCTTCCGCGCTGCTCGTCGAGCCGCCGAGCGAGGGCAGCGTGAGGCCCGTGAAGCCGTCGGGGAGCTTCATCGTGAACGACAGCGGCGTGCTTTCGCTGAACACCACGAAGTTCACCTGCCCAGGGACCGGCGGCGGCAGGTTGTTCGGGTCGTCCGTCGAGATGACGTTGAGGTCTTCCTCGTCGGTGACGCCCAGGGTCTGGAAGAACGAATCGACCAGCTTCTGCTGGTCTTTCGGCAGCGGGGTGTTATCGCCTGGAATCTGGACCGACATCGAGCTTAAGTCCTTGTATCCACGACACGAAACGTCAGCCGCCAGCCGCCGGCGAGACACGGAATGATCGAAGGAGCCGCCTCAGAGCGGCGTCCACGAGCCCAAGTGGGACACGGACGCCGGCAAGCCCTTTCTCGGTAGACCCCTAGCACAGTCGGCCGGGCCGCTCAACGGTATTGCGGCGCACAATCAGCGGCATCGGCGCCGGCGTCCTACACGTCGCGGTGATGCGGGGAGGCCGGCGCGCCGGGCGGGGCTTGCGTCCGGCCGCCGAGTGCCGCAATCGTCTCGGCGGCCGGCTCCGCCGGCTTCCCACCAGCCGGCGGCCGATCGGCCGCGCGGCGCCTCATCGCCCGGAAATATCCTCATGGTCGCCGTGCCCGATTTCGACTCGAAGCGGTCCGCCCGGAAGCCGCTGCTGATGATCCAGGCGGAGCTGTTCGCCGAATCGCTGCCGATCCTCTTCGAATCGCGCGGCGAGGCCTCCGACCTCATCCTCGCCGGCCTCGGGCTCGGCGACCATCCGGTCGAGACGGTGGCGGTCTGCCGCGACGAGCCGCTGCCGCCGGCGGAGCGGTATGCCGGCGTCGTCGTCACCGGGTCGGTCGCCATGGTCGCCGATGCGAAGCCGTGGATCGGCCGCACCGCGGCGTTCCTGCGCGAGGCGGCGGCCGCCGACGTGCCGACCCTCGGCATCTGCTTCGGCCATCAGCTCCTCGCCCACGCCCTCGGCGGCCGGGTCGACTGGCTCGCCTCCGGGCCGGAATATGCGAGCGTCGAGGTCGCCCGCGCCGAGGCCGCGGCCGGCGACGCGATCTTCGGCGACCTGCCGGAGCGCTTCGGCGCGCAGGGCTGCCACTACCAGGCGGTGATGGCGCCGCCGCCGGGAGCGAGCGTGCTGGCGACCTCCGAATCGGGCCTGCAGGCCATGCGCGTCGGCCGGTCCTGGGGCGTCCAGTTCCACCCCGAGTTCGACGCGCCGGTGATGCGGCTGATCCTCGACCTCATCGCCCCGAAGCTCACGGCGAGCGGCGTCGACGTCGCGGCGAACATCGCCGGCGTCGTCGAGACGCCGGTCGCCGCCTCGGTGCTCGGGCGCTTCGGCGCCGTGGTCAGAGGCGCCTGACGAAGCCGGCGAGCCGCTCGGCCGCCCGGCTCACCTGGTCGGCGTCGCGGGCGAAGCAGATCCGGAAGAACGGCTCGCCGCCGGCGCCGAAGGTATCGCCCGGCGCGACGCCGATGCCCGCCTCGTCGACGAGGCGGAAGGCGAGGGCGCGGGCGTCCTCGAAGCCGTCGATCGCCGCGAACAGGTAGAACGCGCCGTCCGGCCGCGCCCAGCGGATCCGGTTGGTCGCGGCGAGCGCCTCCTCGAGGATCGCGCCGCCGCGGCGGGCGCGCTCGATCTGGAAGGCGAGGAAGGCCTCGCCGCGCTCGATCGCCGCCACCGCCCCCTGCTGCAGGAAGGCCGGCACGCCCGAGGTCGCGTACTGGACGAGGTTCTCGACCACCTGGCCGAGCGCCGGCGGCGCCTCGATCCAGCCGACCCGCCAGCCGGTCATCGCCCAGTTCTTCGACAGCGTGTTGACGAAGAGGATGCGGTCGTCGTCGTCCGCCACGTCGTGGAACGACGGCGCCCGCTCGTCGGCGAAGAGCCCCGGCCGCACGAAGCGGCCGTAGACCTCGTCGGCGATGATCCACAGGCCGTGCTCGCGGGCGAGCGCGAGGATCGCCCGCAGCGTCGCGTGGTCGGCGGTCCACCCGGTCGGGTTCGCCGGCGTGTTGACGACGATGGCGCGCGTGCGGCCGGGCACCACCGCGGCGGCCAGGCGCTCGATCGGCAGCTCCCAGCCCGCGGCGGTGAAGCTCATCGGCACGGAGACGGCGCGGCCGCCGGTGAGGTTCGCGGCCGCCGCGAGGTTCGGCCACGAGGGCGTCGGCACCAGCACCTCGCCGCCGGCCTCGACCACCATCCGCATGGCGATCTGCACCGCCTGCATGCCGCCGGTCGTCACGAAGAAGCGGGCCGGGTCGAACGGGCGGCCGAACATCCGCGCGTGGTAGGCGGCGATCGCCTCGCGCAGCGGCGGAATGCCGCGCTGCCAGGTGTAGAAGGTCTCGCCGGCGGCGAGCGCCCGGGTCGCCGCCTCGTTGATGAAGGCCGGCGTCGGCAGGTCGCCCTCGCCGACCCACAGCGGAATCAGCCCCTCGCGCCCGCGGCCGTAGTTCACGACCGCGACGATGCCGCTCTCCGGCGCCGCGCGGGCCGGAGCGGTGATCGCGTCGAGGACGGGCGGCGGGGCGGCGGGGTGGTCGGGCATGGCGGGGCACTCGTTGGCGGGCCCCGGTTGTCGCCCCGCCGCGCGAGGCCGTCAATGTTCAGAACAGCGACGCCGCCCCGGCGACGAGCACCCAGGTCGCGCCGATGGTGACCCCGAGGCCGACGAGCGAGGCGAGGAAGCCGAGCCCGACCAGCAAGCCGTCGCGCTCGACGAGGCCGAGCCCGAAGATGCAGATCGCGATGCCGGGCGGCATGTTGCCGAGGAAGGGGATCGGCAGGATCAGCACTCCGGCGAGCACCACCACCACGACGCCGATCATCCGCCGCGCCGTCGGCCCGGCGATCGCCGGCAGCCGCGGCCGGCTCAGCCGCTCGAAGCGGCGCACCAGCGGCAGCGCCCGCTCGACGATCCCGGTCAGCACCGCCGCCGGCAGCCGCCGCTCGGCGATGCGGCGCGGCAGCCACGGCTCGTCGCGCCCGGCCGCGAGCTGCAGGCCGATGAACGCCAGCACGATGCCGCAGACGATCGGCACGCCGGGCGGCAGGGGAATGCAGTTCGGGATGCCGAAGAGCAGCAGCGTCAGCCCGAAGGCGCGGTTGCGCAGCCCGTGCACCAGCTCGCCGACGCCGAGGCGATCGCCGGCATGCGCCGCGGCGATGGCGGCGAGCAACTCCGAGGTCCGCGGCGACTGCGTCTTCAGGCTCGGGTCCTTTCGGCGGGCGGCGAATCCGTCCGTTCCGCGGCGCCCCGGGCGCGGCCCGGCCGACTCAGGGCGCGCGGTAGATGTGGTAGCGGTCGGGCGGAATGCCCGCCGGCAACGGCAGCTTCTCATAGCCCGGCAACGCCAGTGTGAAGCTCGTCACCACGATGCCGCCCGGCCCCATCCGCGGCGGCACTAGCGGCGCGAGCCAGGCGCGCGTCGCCGCGTTGTGGATCTCGTCGCCCGAGCCGATGTCGTTGTGCAGCAGCGCCGCCGGCGCGCCGACGCGCGGGCCGCAGAAGGCGAGCGTCTCGCGGATCTCGCCGACGATCATGTGGTGGCTGTCGGGAATGAGGTCGGGCGCGGCGACGAGGAAGGCGTCGAACACGAAGATCTCGCGCTCCGGCATCAGCGTGCGCAGGTGGTCGTGCGTGCGGCCGGCGCCGAGGCCGAGCTCGAGGATCGGCCCCGGCACGCCCTCGATCAGGCGCGCCGCGTGCTCGAGCAGGATCTTCTGCGCGGTGAGGCGGCGGATGAAGCTGTCGAGGCGGCTCATGTCGGTCGGCGCCGCATCGGCCTCACCGCTTGCGGTAGAGGCGGTAGCGGCTCGCCTTGGCGTCGTCCGGCAGCGGCAGCTGCTCGAACGCCGGCAGCACGAGCTCGATGCCTGAGCCGACATAGCCGCCGCTCGCCGTCCGCTCGGTCACGAGCGGCGCCAGCCAGTCCGCCTTGGCGAGGTCGGCGGTCGGGTCGCCGGTGCCGAGGTCGCAGTGCACGAAGGCCGCCGGCCGGCCGATGCGCGGCCCGCAATAGGCGAGCGTCTCGCGGATCTCGCCGACCACCATGTGGTCGCCGTCGGGAATCGACGCCGGATGGGCCGACACCGCGCGGTCGAACACGAAGATCTCCCGGCCCGGCAGGATCTCGCGCAGGTGGTCGTATGTGCGGCCGTTGCCGAGCCCGAGCTCCAGCACCGGGCCGGGCACGTCGGCGATCAGCCGCGCGACGTGCTCGAGGATCGCCTTCTGGGCGCGCAGTCGTTCGAGGAAGGCGTCGAGGCGGCTCATCGTGGGGCTTTCCGGGGCGGTTTCTCGGGCGGGACGGCGACCATAGGGGCGGCCGCCGCCGTCGTCAAAGCGCCGCGCCGGCGGCCGGCGGGCCGGCCCGTCAGAGCGAGGGGCCGAACTGCGTCGCGCCGCGCAGCACCTGGCCGATGAAGCCGTAGTCGGCGCCGCCGGTCGGGGTCTTCTTGGCGATGAAGTCGAACACCTTGCCGTCCTTGAGGCCGTATTCGGCGATCTCCTGGATGCGGCCCTCCTGGTCGAAATAGATCGCCAGGATGCGGCGGTCCTCGACGCTCGGGTTCATGAAGGCGACCGTGCGCACCTCCTTCTCGGAGATGTAGTAGAAGACCTCGCCGCCGAGGGTGCCGGTGGTCGACGGCGAGCCGAGGGCGAGCAGCACCTGCTCGCGGCTCGAGCCGACCGGGATCTGCTGCAGCGCCTCCGGGTTGAGGACGTAGCCGCGGTTCAAGGTCTCCTGGACGCAGCCCGCGAGGCCGAGGCCGGCGACGACCGCGATCACGGCCGCGCGCACGGCGGCGCTCCTGCGCGGGATGCCGACGGCGCGCCTTTCGGTGGGGCGGGACCGCGCCTTGGCTGTCTCGTGCATCTGCGTTAAAGCTCCCCGTGTCGACCGCTCCGGCGCCGCCCGGGCGCCGCCGCCGAAGGGATACGGCGCACACGGCGGGCGTCAACTGGTCTTTGCGTCAACTGGTCTTTCCGATGGTGTTCGGTCTCTTCCGCCGCTCAGAGGCGGAACCCTTCGCGCTCTATGGGGCGATCGTGGCACAGGCGCGGCAGCCGGCGCTGTTCGTCGACTACGGCGTGCCCGACACCCTCGACGGCCGCTTCGACATGATCGTCCTGCACACCGTGCTGGTGCTGCGGCGGCTGCGCGGCGAGCCGGCGCCGACGGGCGAGCGCGCGCAGGCGCTGTTCGACCTCTTCATGGCCGACATGGACCGCTCGCTGCGCGAGATGGGCGTCGGCGACACCACGGTGCCGAAGCGCATCAAGCGCATGGCCGAGGCGTTCTACGGCCGCCTCGGCGCCTATGTCGGCGCGCTCGACGCCGGCGACCGGCCGGCGCTCGCGGCGGCGCTCGCCCGCAACGTCCATCCCGACGGCGCCGACGCGGCGCTCGCCGGTCGGCTCGCCCGCTACGCCGAGGCCGCCGCCGCGGCCCTCGCCGTCGCCGCGCCGGGCGATATCCTGGCGGGCCGGGTCGAGTTCCCGGATCCGGTCCGGATCGAGGCGGAGGCCCCATGCTGAAAGAAGCGCCGCCCTTCTCGCGGCCGGTCCGGGTTCGCGACCTGCCCGCGGCCGGCACCACCGTCACCCTGTCGGCGAGCGCCGAGGAGCGGGCGGCGATCGCCGCCGAGCTCGGCCTGCTCGGGCTCGACGCGCTGTCCGCGGACCTCGCCGTTCGCCCGATCCGGCACGGCGCGCGCGTCACCGGCACGATGAAGGCCGAGGCAGTGCAGGCCTGCGTCGTGACGCTCGAGCCGGTGCCCGAGGCGGTGGCGGAGGAGATCGACGTCGCCTTCGTCAAACCCGACGAGCGGCCGCGGCCGGCCGAGATCGACGTCGATCCCGTCGCCGCCGACCCGCCCGATCCGTTCGACGGCGAGAGCATCGATCTCGGCGCCCTCGTCGTCGAGCATCTGGTGCTCGGCCTCGATCCCTACCCGCGCCGTCCGGGCGCCGTGTTCGAGGCCGGCGACGATGCCGCGGGGGGCGGCGACGACCGTCCGTCGCCGTTCGCGACGCTCGCCAAACTGAAGCCGCAGCGGTGAGCCGGGCGGAGACAAAGCGGTTGTCAGCCGGTCGCAAATCGCTATGTTCCACCGTCCGTCGACCTGGGTATGCCGGGTGCGCACGGCCCGTTCTGGCCCGGGCCCTGCCGATGGACCGAGGTCGAGGCTGATGTCGAAGCCCGTCACGCTGTCGCTCGACGTCATGGGCGGCGATCGGGGGCCCGAGGTCGTTGTGCCCGGGGCCGAGTTGGCGCTCGTGCGCTGTCCGGGAACGCGTCTCCTGCTCTACGGCGATGAGGCGCGCGTCCGCCCGCTGGTCGAGGCGCGGCCGCGCCTCGCGGCGGCGAGCGAGATCCGCCATTGCGACGTCGCCGTCCGGATGGACGACAAGCCGAGTCAGGCGCTGCGCTACGGTCGCTGGCGCTCGAGCATGTGGCGGGCGATCGAGGCGGTGAAGACCGGCGAGGCCGACGCCGCCATCTCGGCCGGCAACACCGGCGCGCTGATGGCGATGGCCAAGTTCTGCCTTAAGACGATGGCCGACGTCGAGCGCCCGGCGATCGCCGGCATCTGGCCGACGCTGCGCGGCGAATCGATCGTCCTCGACATCGGTGCCTCGATCGGCGCCGACGCCGAGCAGCTCGTTGACTTCGCGATCCTCGGCGGCGCCATGGCGCGTTCCGTCCTCGGCGTCGAGGTGCCGACGGTCGGCCTGCTCAACATCGGCGTCGAGGAGGTCAAGGGCCTCGACGAGATCCGCGCCGCCGGCCGGCTGCTGCGCGAGGCGGGGCTGTCCTCGCTCTCCTATCACGGCTTCGTCGAGGGCGACGACATCGGCCAGGGCACGGTCGACGTCGTCGTTACCGAGGGCTTTGCCGGCAACATCGCCCTCAAGGCGGCCGAGGGAACGGCCCGGCAGATCGCCGCCTATCTCAGGGCGTCGATCAACCGCTCGTTCATCTCGCAGATCGGCTACCTGCTGGCGAAGCCGGCCTTCGACCGGCTGCGCGAGAAGATGGATCCGAGCAAGTCGAACGGCGGTGTCTTCCTCGGTCTCAACGGGCTCGTCGTGAAGAGCCACGGCGGCACCGACGCGGAAGGCTTCGCGAGCGCGGTCGAGCTCGGCCACGACATGGCCCGCAACGGCCTGCAGAACAAGATCGCCCGGGATCTCGCCGACTTCCGGCAGAGACGGGCACTCCCCGAGGATTCGGTCGCCGTGGGTCAAGCGTCGTGAAGGTCTTGCGTTCGGTCGTCCTCGGTTGCGGCAGCGCCCTCCCGGACGGCGTCGTCACCAATGAGGAACTCGCCCACACCGTCGACACCAGCGACGAGTGGATCCAGCAGCGCACCGGCATCCGCGAGCGGCGGATCGCGGCGCCCGGCCAGTACACCTCGACGCTCGGCATCGCCGCCTCGCGCATCGCGCTCGCCGATGCCGGCGTCAAGCCGGCCGACATCGACCTCGTCGTGCTCGGCACCGCGACGCCGGACCAGACCTTTCCGGCGACGGCGGTGACGATCCAGGCCGAGCTCGGCATCACCAACGGCGCCGCCTTCGACCTGCAGGCGGTGTGCTCCGGCTTCGTCTACGGGGTGGCGACCGCTGACGCCTACCTGCGCACCGGCCTCGCCCGCCGCGCCCTCGTCGTCGGCGCCGAGACGTTCTCCCGCATCATCGACTGGGAGGACCGCACGACCTGCGTGCTGTTCGCCGACGGCGCCGGCGCCATCGTGCTCGAGGCGCGCGAGGGCGCCGGCACCGCGCAGGACCGCGGCGTGCTCGCCTCCAAGCTGCGCGCCGACGGGCGCCACCGCGACAAGCTCTTCGTCGACGGCGGCCCGTCGTCGACCGGCACCGTCGGCCACCTGAGGATGCAGGGCCGCGAGGTCTTCAAGCACGCGGTGTCGATGATCACCGACGTCATCGAGGACGTGTTCCGCCAGACCGGCTTCACCGCCGAGGACGTCGACTGGTTCATCCCGCACCAGGCCAACCGGCGGATCATCGACGCGAGCGCGCGCAAGCTCGGCATCGCCGACGAGAAGGTCGTCATCACCGTCGACCGGCACGGCAACACCTCGGCCGCCTCCATCCCGCTGGCCCTCGACGTCGCCGTCCGCGACGGCCGCATCAAGCGCGGCGACCTCGTGCTGTTCGAGGCGATGGGCGGCGGATTTACCTGGGGCGCCACGCTGATACGCTGGTAAGTTCGCCGGGCCGAGTGTTGACCGGCCACGGCGCTGCCAGTACCGTTCGACGGCGGCGAGCTTCGGCCGCCTGGGCTCGGGCTGGCATATATTTCTGCGGACGCCGCCCGCCGGCTGCATAGCCGGCCGGTTCGCTGCGACCGTGTTCCTTGTGCGACGGAGAACATGGGATGGCTGGCAAGACGGTGACCCGGGCCGACCTCTGCGAGGCGGTGTACCAGAAGGTCGGGCTGTCCCGTGCCGAGTCGTCCGAGCTCGTCGAGATGGTGCTGAAGGAGATCTCCGACTGCATCGCCCGCGGCGAGTCCGTAAAGCTCTCCTCGTTCGGCTCGTTCGTCGTCCGGTCGAAGGGCAAGCGCGTCGGCCGCAACCCGAAGACCGGCGAGGAAGTGCCGATCGAGCCGCGCCGGGTGATGATCTTCAAGCCGTCCAACGTCCTGAAGCAGCGCATCAACGGCGGCCCCGTAGACGGCGCCGGCGAAGAGCGCTAGAGCGCTTTCCGGCCGGGCGGCCCGCTCCGGCCGTTCGAAGGCCGCTCCGGGGCGAGAGGTCGGGCATCGTCCGGGCGGTCGGGTCGGTCCGATCGCCGCGGATCAGGCTCCAGAGGCCCGCGGGCCCCGCACGAGGCGCGTCGTTCGCATGGTGGACAAGGCTCCCGACGCCTTCCGGACGATCAGCGAGGTGGCCGCCGAGCTCGGCGTGCCGCAGCACGTGCTGCGCTTCTGGGAATCGCGCTTCGGGCAGATCCGGCCGCTGAAGCGTGCCGGCGGCCGCCGCTACTACCGCCCCGAGGACATCGAGCTCCTGCGCGGCATCCAGCACCTGCTCTACGGCGAGGGCTACACCATTCGCGGCGTCCAGCGGATCCTGCGCGAGAACGGGCCGCGGCACGTCGCGGCGATCGGGCGCGGCGGTGCCGAGGCGGCGGCGGCGCTCGCCGCCGTCCCCGCCCGCGGCGAGGACGAGGACGGCGGCTCGCCGATGTTCGATTTCGACGAGGACGAGGTGGTCGACGAGCGCCCCGCGCCGCGCCCGCGCTCCCCGGTGCCGCCCGCCGTCGCCGCCCCTCCGCGCCACGAGCACGACGATCCGCGCCGCGAGCGCGACGAGCCGGTCGTCGCCGAGGCGCTGCCGGCCGAGCCGCTGCCGCGCGACATCCGGCCCGACGACGAGCCGGACGACGCGCACCGGAGCGCGCCGTTCCGCTTCCTCGATCGCCTCAAGGGCGAGGCGCGCGGCCATGACGGCGGCGGCGCGCTGTCGCGCGACGACGTCCGCCATCTCCAGGAGACGCTCTTCGAGCTCCTGGAGTGCAAGCGGCTGCTCGATCAGGCCCGCTGAAGCGTCCCGTCCGTCCCTGTCCGGGCGATGTACGTCTTGGGAAATCTGGTCGGAGCGGCGAGATTCGAACTCGCGACCCCTTGCACCCCATGCAAGTGCGCTACCAGGCTGCGCTACGCTCCGACGGCCGATTTCCTAGCCTTTCGGCTCCTCAAGAGCAAGGCGAAACGCGGTGAAAAGAGAACATTTGCGGGGTTTCGGGACTTTGAGTCCCGAGAAAGTCCCGAGCGATGTTCTCTCTCTGTTCGATGGGGCGAAGGCGCAGCGGCGGCTGCCGGGCGGCTGGCGACTTGGAAAGCCGCGTCGGGGACCCGCGACTCGATTCGGCGCGGCATGCCATAGTGGAGATAGGTGGTAGCCCAACTCGCTTCGAGCAGTTGGAGGACAGCACGTGACCCGCGTCGACATCGCCTCGATGCCCGTCGCCCTTCGCCTGGACGATCGCCCGTACTCGACGAAGGAACTCGCGCTACGTTGGAACTGCTCTGACCAGCACATTCGCGATCTGGTCCGCACCGGAGTGATTCGCCATTTCCGCGTTGGTCGCCTGATTCGGATCCCCGCCGCAGCTGTCGAGGAGCACGAAGCACGCGGACAGCCTGCCGGAGCGGACGAAGGCCACCGGACGCTGGCGACGCATGAAAAGGCCGCGTACCCGCAGACTACGCCGCGGGTCGTGAAGGTGCCGAATCGGTACTAACCGATTGTCGGCTTATCCTTTGGATCAGGTAGGAGGCTTCCGATGGAGAAGAAGATCGACGTGCTGATTCCGCTCGCCCGCGCCCTCGCTATGGCCGCTGCGCGGGAGGATCACGACCGCGAACGGCAAGAGAGGCTCGATGGGGCAAAGCCGGTGAGAGCGCCTGGGTCTCCCGAGGAGTAGGCATGCCGAAAGCTCCCGGCCCGCTTGCCCCGGCGCTCGTTCCATATCCGGTGCGCGGACTGTCACGCGAGCGGGCTGCCCAGTACGTCGGCGTCTCCGCGTCGAGCTTTGACACAATGGTTGAAGAGGGTGTGATGCCGGCCCCTCGGATCTGGCACTCCCGGCGGATATGGGATGTTCGCCAGATCGATGTCGCGTTCGACGACCTTCCCCAACAGGGCCAGCCGAAGCTGACCGGCTGGGAGGATGTGAAGGGGTGGCAACGTTGACCGTGTGGAGCGTCCGGGAGCTCGGGCCGCCTCGCAAGCGCGGACCCTCGAATTGAGCCGAGGGACAGCGCGACTCGACTCCTGATCCTTGCCGGCTATCCTCTCCTCAACCAAAAATAGGGAGGGGCGGCCCATGAAGCTGCTCGCGCTCGCGCTGTTCCTCGGCGTAGCGGTGCCGGACGCGCCGCCGATGTCACCGGTGCCTGGCGCACCGGTGGTCGCTGCGGCATGCTGCAAGGTGTGCTCGACGGGACAGGCCTGCGGCGATAGCTGCATCTCGCGATCGAAGCGATGTCGGAAGGGACCGGGATGCGCATGCGACGGGTAGGTAGCGTCGTGCGGCCGCCCAGGCCGTGGGGCCGTCACGTGGGCGACGTTGGCGTCGAAGCGCCGTTGCTCGCGACAGGCGCCATGCCTGCGGATCAGCGCCAGGCCGAGCTCGACGCCCTCAATGCCGAGGTCGAAGCGGCGATCGCCGCCTGCAACGGCGATCCGCGCAAGGCGACGAAGGCCCTCCGGGCCGCCAACGCCTACCTCGAGGAACAGATCGAGCAGATCCTCGCCCGCGCGTCGGCTGGCGACACCAAGCGTCCTCCGCGCAAAGCGCAGTAGCCGCCGCGGCTGCGAAGCCTGCCGTCCGCGTCTGAGCCGAGGCACGTCGCGTGCCGCGCTGCGCTCGCCGGTTCCGTCCGCCGGGAATCGCGTCCTATATCGGCCGGTCCGAGGTCCGTCGCCGACTGTCCTCATCCGCCGCCATCATCCGCGGCACGTCGTCCGCCGCAACCGGGTGCGAGAACAGGAAGCCCTGGCCGAGGTCGCCGCCGTGCTCGCGGACCCAGTCGGCCTCGTTGGCCGTCTCGATGCCTTCGGCGACGGTGACGAGGCCGAGGGCACGGCAGAGGCCGATCGTCGACGAGACGATCTTCCGGCTCTCTTCGTCGGTGCCGAGACGGTGGACGAAAGACTGGTCGATCTTCACCTTGTCGAACGGCAGCTCGTGCAGGTGGCGCAGGCTCGAGTAGCCGGTCCCGAAATCGTCGAGCGCGACGCGGACGCCCCGCTCCTTCAGGCGGTCGATGGCCCGCCGCGTCGCGTCGACGTCGATGACGAGGGCGCTCTCGGTGATCTCGATCTCGAGGCGCGTCGGTGGGAACCGTTTCTCATCGAGGACGGCGAGGACGCGATCGGCGAAGCGCGGGTCGCGGAACTGCGCCGGCGAGACGTTGATGGCGATGGTCTCGGTGCTGCCCCAGCGATTGCCGTCGTCGCAGACGTGGCGCAGCACCGCCATGAAGATCTCGCCGATCAGCCCGGCGTCCTCGGCGATCGCCACGAACTCTCGCGCCTCGACGAGCCCCCGCGTCGGATGCCGCCAGCGCGCCAGAGCCTCGAGCGCGATCGGCCGCATGGTCGCAAGGTCGATCAGCGGCTGGTAGTACGGCACGATCTCGTCTCGCCGGAGAGCCTCGCGAAGCTGCATCTCGAGGTCGAGCCGCTCGCGCATCACTTGGTCGAGGGCCGTGTCGAACAGGGCATACGTGTTCCGCCCGGACGCCTTTGCCTGGTACATCGCCGCGTCGGCACGCTTGAGCAGCAGCAGCGCGCTATCGGCGTCGTGCGGATAGACGGCGATGCCGATGCTGGCGGTCACCTCGGCGCGCCAGTCGTCGGCCACGAACGGGCGGGCGATGACCGAGAGGATGCGCTGGGCGACGCGGAAGTATGCGTCCTCGGAGATCGGATCGTCGATCAGGACGGCGAACTCGTCGCCGCCGAGCCGCGCGAGGAAGTCCTCCTCCCGCAGCGTGGAGCCGAGCCGGTCGGCCACCTCCTGCAGCAGCCGGTCGCCGGCCCCGTGCCCATAGGTGTCGTTGACCACCTTGAAGCGATCGAGGTCGAGCATGAGGAGCGCAACCTTGCGTTCGGAGGCGCCCGCCACGGCGAGCCGGCGCTCGAGCTCCTCTTGGAACATCCGTCGGTTCGGAAGGCCGGTCAGGGCGTCGCGGCGAGCGAGAAGTGCCGCCGTATGCTCGGCCTCGACGCGGCGCCGGATCTCGCGATTGAGCGCCTTCGCGCGCACGACGAGGACGGCGACGAGGGCGAGCGACAGCACGAAGAAGACGGTGAAGGCCTCGTCGACCTCATAGTCCTCGTGCGCGCGGCTGTAGAGGTAGATGTGGTCGAAGGTGTCGAGGCCGATGAGGATCGCCTGCAGCACGACCGCAGCGACGAGGATGACGACGTAGATCGGCCGGATCCGCGCCAGCCTCTCCCGGACGTGATGCAGCCGCGTTCGGAGCATTCCTCACCCCCGGCGTGGAGGCCGCCGCGCCCGTCGCGCGGTCGATCCCGGCGGCATCAGATATCGCAGGTCCGCAGGAGGATAAAAAGGCACGATCGGCGCGGTCGACGGCGTCGGCGTGAACCATGTCGACGGGAGTGACGAGGGAAAGCGGGCCCGTGTGGCGTCCGGAGAACCGCTGCGATAGCGTCTCGGTGGTCTGCAGGGCCGTCGGGGGGCGCGGCGAAGATCGAGGAGACGGGATGACCTCAGCCCGCAAGGCCGAGCCGACCAATGCGCCGAACGTGCCGCTATCCGTGCCAGACCGCGTGCCGCTGCAGGCGAACCTGATCCTGCTCGGCAGCTTCATTCTGTCCGGCGCGGTGATCGCGATCGTCACGGCGACGCTTTGGCAAGGGCGCCTCGACGCGCAGGCGAACGCCGCGCGCACCTCGGAGAACCTCGTCCAGGTGATCACGAGCGACATCGGGCGCAATTTCGAGATCTTCGATCTGATCCTTCAGGATATCGTTGATGACCTCGGCGACGAGGCCGTCGATTCGACCGCGGCGAGTCGCCACCGCTTCCTCAGTCGGGCGGCCGCAGCGTCCGACAAGATCGGCTCGGTTCTGCTGCTCGATGCCGAGGGGAACATCGTGGTGGATTCCGCGAGCCCGGAGCCGCGTGTCGCGAACTTCGCCGACCGCGACTACTTCCTGGCCCATCGCGACAATCCCGATGTCGGCATCTATGCCAGCCGCCCTTACGAGAGCCGGCTGCGAGCGGGCGATCCGAGCGTTGCCTTGAGTCGCCGGCTCAATGGCCCGCAGGGCGAGTTCGCCGGCATCGCCGTGGTCGCGGTCAGGCTCGCCCACCTGCGCGAACTGTTCGAGCGAATCGACACGGGACCCGGCGGAACGATCACGCTGGTTCGAACCGACGGCATCATCGTGATGCGGCAACCCTCGGCCGACGGCAAAGGCGACGTCGGCCGCGATGTCTCGCAAAGCCCCAACTTCCGCCGCTCGGCGGCATCGCCGAGCGGGTCCTTCACCGGTGTCGCGCAGATCGATGGCGTTGAGCGCTTCTACACCTTCGCCAGGGTGCCGGGTCCGCCGCTCATTGTGAACGTGGCGCTGTCCAGCGAACTGATCTTCGCCGGATGGCTCCGCAGGGCCTACATTGTCGGCGGGCTCACGATCGTCGTGTGCGTAGCCGCCACCGGGTTCGCCGTGCGGCTGCGCCGCGAGATCATCCGCCGGACCCACGTCGAGGCGGATCTCGCCTTTCTGTCGATCACCGATGGCCTGACCGGACTCGCCAACCGGCGCCGCTTCGACGATGTGATCGCGCGCGAATGGCGCCGCACGCGGCGAACCGGCTCGACACTGGCGCTTCTGATGATCGACGCCGATCGGTTCAAGCGGTTGAACGACACGTTCGGCCACATCCGCGGCGATGAGGTGCTCAAGGCGATCGCCAGACTGATCGACGGCTCGATCCGGCGGCCGGGCGACATGGCCGCTCGGTACGGCGGCGAGGAGTTCGTGGCGATCCTGCCTGACACGGACGCCGGCGGCGCGGCGATGATCGCCGAGAAGATCCGGCGCAGCGTCGAGCTCGGGGCCGGCGAAGCGGTCGAACCGTCGACCGTGACGGTGAGCATCGGCGTTTCGGTCGCGAGACCGACCGGCGCCGAGACGGAGAGCGACCTCATCGCCGCGGCCGATCACGCCCTCTACCGGGCGAAGGAGACGGGGCGAAACCGCGTCGTCGTCGAGGCTCTCGCGCCGCAGGCCTGAGACGCAAAAAGGCCCGGCGCCCCATCGGGAGCGCCGGGCCGGAGCTTCGGGGCGCCGGCGCCGGCGCCGATCTCACTTGCCGATGATGAGCACCCGCAGCTTGCCCATCGCCTCGATCCCGCCGGCGGCGAGGATGACGCTGGTCAGCACCACCCACAGCGCCCACCGGCCGAGCCGGCCGAGCCGCTGCAGCGCCAGCAGCACGGCGAGGAAATCCGACAGGGCGGAGAGCTCTTCCGGCCGCATGCGCTCGAGGAACTCCCTCGTCTCCGGCAAAAGCTCGGCGTAGCGCTCCGCCCGTTCGTCCGGTCCGGACTGATCCGTCACCATGGCCCCCGCCCCTACCGGCCGAGCGGCTTGGTGGCGACCCACCGGCCGTAGAGCACCATCGCCGCGCCGACGATCGTCCCGAGTTGCGAGACGAACGCGTCGACGGTCGGCAGCGTCCCGTCGGCGAAGTCGAGCCCCAGCCCGTAGCCGCCGGCGGCGAGCGCCACGATGGCGCCGATCGTTACGCGGCTCTGAATCCACGGCTCGCTGTTCATGGCGTGCTGCAGTTCGGGCGAGGCGAGGATCGCCGGCGCCACCTTCTCGGCGACGATGCCGGCGACGTCATCGGCGATCGGCACGTCGCGCCGAAGCGCCGCCGTCTCGATCGAGCTTTCGACGGCGGCGGTGAGGCGCTGCTGGCGCGTGGTCATGGCGCGGTCCTTTCGATGATGCCATGGGGGATCGGGGGAGTGGCGAGGTCGAAGACGACGAGCCCGCCGAGGAGGTTCGCCGCGGCCAGGGCCGCGACGCGCCAGATCGTCACGTCGCCTCGCTCGCCGGCGGCGAGAGCCGGGCGCGGTCGATCTCGCGCCAGAGCGCCCACTCGACCTCTATGCTGGCGAGGCGAGCCGCAGCGTTCGCGGCCTTGAAGGCCGGCCAGTACGCCGCATCGAGTGTCGGGAATCGATAGAGCGGGCCGACACGATCGAGCTCGGCTCGCGCCTCGTCGAGCCGGCGCATGAGATCCGCGAAAGGTGGCCGCTCGGCCTCCAATCGCTCGTCGGCCGAGCGGATCGCCTCGAGGTAGTCGAGCGGCAGCGTCGACCGCATGAGGATTGCGGCGTGCACCGCGGCCTCGCCGAGCGCCGGCCCGTACCGGGCGAGAACATCGTCGACGACGGTGGCGGGGACGTCGGCCATGGCTACGCCTCCGGCGGCTCGACGTAAGCGCCCGACACCCACCCCTCGGCCACCATGCCGTTCACCACCGCCCGGGCGAGGTGCCAGGTGCCGAGGATCTCGACCGGCTGGCCGGCAGGCAGGGTGAGGAGGACGGCGCCGAGCGGCGCCGCGGCGCGCATGTTGAGCCGGGCCGTCGTGCGCATGCCGGCGTCGATCGCCTCGACCGGCTCGGGCGCGGCCGGCGCCTCGGCCTGGCCGAGCGCCGCCAGGGCGTCGATCGTCTTGCCGCTCGACCGGTTCACCCGGCCGCTGGCCGAGTCCGTGAAGACCGTCGCCCGCCCGTCGCCGTAGCGGCCGGTCGCGAACAGCGCCTGCTCCTTCGTCCTCCGGCCGATGATCTCGGGCGGCTGCAGCCACCCGAGGAACCCGGCGATCGCGCCGGAGCGGTCGCCGCGGTTGAGAGCCTCCGTCAGCTTGGCGCGCGCGATCCCGCCGGTGTTGTAGTGGAAGGACACGAGCGCATCGAACTCGTGCTGCGCGACCGGCACCTTCACCGCCGCGTCGACGGCGGCCTCGAACTTGGCGACGTCGCGCCGGAACAGCGCCATCGCCTCGGCGACCGTGAGGGGCGAAGCCGAACGCGGGTCCGGCGCGCCAGCGGCTGCGGTGTGGCCGACGCCGATGGTCCACACCCCGACGCTGTCGATGTAGGGGGTAAGCACGATCCCCTCGAGCCCGGCGAGCTGCGCGAGGCCGCGATCCGACATCTTCATGATCGTCTCCTGAAGCTGGCCCGAGGGCCGGGTTGACGGCCGCGCCCCACCAGCCCGACGATCGCGCGTCGGGGGCGGAGGGTGGCCGGGATGGATAGGGCGGAGGCCGCGCGCGGCGCGGCGACGTTCGTGGCGCGGGTGCTGGCGGACCTCGAGGCGATCGCCCACGAGCACGAGGGGCTCGAGCTGCTCGCCTATCTCATCGAGACGGCACGGGCCGAGGCGGAGGCGCGCGCCCGGCCGCTGGCCTGAGGCTGGCGGATACGGTAGTCTACTTGGGCGAGGCGCTGCCTGCCCCCCGCAGCACCGCCGACGCGAGGCCCGGCGTCCGCCGTCGGACGCCGGGCCCTTCGCTACGTTGCCATCCCCGCTCGGCGGTGCACCGGACCTTCCGGCGTGATCGTCACCGCCGCGAGCCCGGCCTCGATCGCCGCGCGCTGCGGATGGCCGGCGGCGAGGTACAGGTTCGCATGCCAGCCGTCGGCCGGTGCCATCACGGCGAAGTCCTCGCCGGTTTCCGGATCGGGCGCCGTCTCGCCCGTCGGCCACATCACCGTGCCGATTCGCACGAGATCGACGCGGTCGTCGCCGTGTCCGAAGCCCCAAGCTTCGACGTCTGAAGGTCCGGCGAGCCCGACACCGACGAGCGCGGCGAGCACGACCGCCTCGTCGGCGCCGCGCAGGTAGATCGTCACCGTCATCCGACGAGCTCCCCGATCTTGGCATTGGTCATGATCGCCCGCGCCGGATAGACGGTCGCCTGCCGAAGGTGGCCGTTGAGGAGGTAGACGGGCCCCGGACGGGACCCGAGCCGCAACGTCGGCTCCCCGGCGGGGATCGGAAAGCTACCGTCGGTCAGCAGCGAGCCGCCCGACATGCGCGCCGCGAAATCGTCCTCGGCCCAGCCCAGCGCGACCTTGACCAGGGCTCCGCCGACATGCGCGCCGAGGTCGAGATAGGCGACCTGCACACCGCCCGAGACGGCCTCGACGACGATGCGATCGGAGGCGGTCCGCCGTGCCTCGATGAGGTCGCCGCTCGGCCAATAGAGCCCGCCGAGGATCTGTGCGGTGGCGGCGTCGATCGGTGCCGCCTCGAAGAAGAGCCCGCCCTCCGCCGCGCCGATGTGGCCGGCGATCGGCCGCGACAGGTCGTCGGCGAGGCGCGTCGCGCCGGCGGCACCGACGAGGAGCTCGCTCGGCAGGTAGGCCGTTTGCGTGAGCTGCGGCGCCTCGATGTCGATCCAGAAGTCGCACGTCGTGCCGGCCGCGATGATGCCGCTCCCGAGCAGGAGCCGGAGATAAGCGGTGCTGACGCCGAGCGTGACGGTGGTCGATCGCCGCGTGTGGGCGAGCGGCGACGTCCCGCCGACGGCGCCCGAGCGGAGGATGGCGTTCGCCCCGTCGGTTTCCCAGTGGTTGAGGGCGAGCGAGTTGCCGTCGAGGCCGGTGCCGCCGCACGAGAACCGGGCGCCGTAGGTCCAGACCTGCCCTGACGCCGCCGCCAGCGTGAGCGACGGGATCATCTGCAGCAGGAATTGGAAGTTTGCCGCCGGCGCCCCGGCATAGTGCACGCGCAGCTTCGGCCGTCCGCTCGTCGTCACGAGCGACAGCGTGCGGGTGAGGCCGGCCGGCGCGGGGATCGACCATCCGTCGGGTGCCGTGCCGGGGCTGCCGGCTATGAGCCCGGTCATCAAGCTGTTGACGCGGGCGTAGGTGGCAGCCGCCTCGAGGAGCGCGCCGAGCGCCGCGCCCGTGGCAGGATCGAAATCTCGCCGGATCAGGTCGGCGGCGACAGGCTCGAATAGGCCGAACGGCGAGTGGCGACCCGCCTCCGAGTTGCGGTCGAAAGCGGCGAAGGCACCGATCGACAGCGCGCCGGCGACATTGTCCCAGAACTCCCCGGCGCGGAAGTCCGCGTGGAGCGTCCGCCCGTCCGCCTTCGGCACCCACCAGTCGGGCGGCAGCGCCACGCCGCGCGCCCACTTGCCCACCTGCATCACGGACATGGTCGCCTCACGAGCCGGGCGCGCCGAAGCGCAGCAGGCTCACCGCCACCCGCACCGCCCCGCCGGTCATGTCGCCGCCTTCCTTGGTGATCCGGAGCGGCGTATCGACGAGGATCGGCACGAAGCACGGCCGCACGGCCGTCGCGCCGAGCGCCACGCCGAAGCCGCTCCCGAAAAGCGCCGGGGTGCCGTCGATACCGAGCTGGTAGCCCGAGGCCCCGGTGATCGCCGCCGTGTTGCGCGGCGCGGCGCAGACGACGAGCGAGCCGGCCGGGATCACGAGCGCGGTCTCGACATAGGCGCCGGCGAGCCCCGTCGTCTCGACCTCGAGCATGGTGAGGCCGGCCGTCGCCCCGTGTGTGCTCACCACCTGGTCGCTGGTCCAGGCCGTGCCGGTCCACACCGCGAGGCGCGCCTCGTCGACGATGTACGCGGCGAGCCCGACGCCGGGCGTCACGAACGACCACGACGCCGAGAGCCGCCGCGCGATCTTGCCGCTCTGCCCCGCCCACGCGCCCGTCGCGCCGGCGGGCACATAGTACCGGGCGCCGAGCACCGGCGAGCCGGGCGGCGCCGTGGTGGTCACGCTCTCGAGGCGCGGCTCGGCGATCACCGAATCGGCGATCGCCGCCGCCTCGTCGCGTGCCGTCTCGGAGCCGCTCTCGGCCGCCTCGGCCGCGGTCTGGGCAGTCCCGGCCGCCGTCGCCGAGGCCGCCGCCGCCGTGGCGCTCGCCGCAGCCGCGGTCGCGTCGGCATCCACGGCCTCGACGGCGTCGATCGCCGCCTGCATCAGCGTCCGGTCCTCGACCGCGAGCCCGGCGATGATCTTCCACTTGGTCTCGTCACTGCCGGGGATGACGCCGGTCGAGGCCGCCACCGCCCGCCAGGCCGAGCCCACCCACGTCACCGCGTCGCCCTCGGCATAGGCGGTGTCGGCGACCCACCCCTCGCGCCAGACGATGTCGTGCACGATGCCCTCGGCCGCGGCCGCGCTCACGGCGGCGGCGGCGGCGGCGTCGGTGGCGTTCGTCAGGCTCGACGCCACCTCGCCGGCGTAGCCCTGCGCGAGATTCTGCGCGGCTACCGCGGCCGCGGCCGCGCTCCGGGCGCTGGTGAGGTTCGCGCTCGTCACCTCCGCGTTCTGCGCGGCGCCGCCGGCGAGAATCGCCACCTCGTTGCGCAGCGCGAGAAGCTCGGCATCGGTCATCGGCACGTCGGGCATCGATCATGCTCCTCAAGCTTCGCCGGCCCGCCGGTGGCGGGTCGGGAGGCGGCAAGGGACAGGGCGTCAGGGCGCCCAGGGCGCGGCGACGTCGGCGAAGGCCGCGTCGATCGCAGCCCGGCTCGTCACGGTCTCGGCCGCGACGGCGGCGACGACCTCCGCTTCGCGCGCGAAGCAGGCCTGCACGTGCTGGCCGACCGCCGTGGCGACCGCCACCATGGCGGCCGCGTCGAGCGTCACGAAGCCGCTGGCGGACTTGTAGGAGATCACCGCGGCGGGGTTCGCGAGCGCGAATGAGTGCGCGCCGGTGATCATCGCTTGGCTCTCGCGCGAGGTGTCGACCGTCGCGCCCGAGACCGTGATGCCGCCGGTTTCGACGTCCCATCGCTTCTTGGCGGCATAGGTCGGCAGCAGCCCGGCGTCGAGAGCCGCACGGGCAGCGGCGATTTCCTCCGGAGATGGGATCGCTCCGGACGCGCCGTCATCGAGAACGATGAGGGAGTCACCGCGGACGGTAAATAGATCATGCCCAAGATGATGGGCAACCGCCTGCATGTCGATCATAGAGGAATCTCCGTGAAGGCAGCGACAACGGCTTGAATAGATATCGTGAGTCCATTGATGAGAACGCACCCCTGTACGGCAACCGCCCAGGTGTTGGCATCGACCATGTGATCGGCCGTCAGTGTCATCGTGAAATGCCGCTCAAAATAGACCGCTTGAGCAGCAGCGGTCGCATTGTCGAGTCGGAGGCCGCCGACACCGCGAGCCAGGCCGTAAGTCGTCCACGCGGCTCCGAGGAGGAACTCGCAAATGACGGATCCCCGCGTGTCGTTTCCGCCATCGGAACTGTTTGTGTATCCGTAGACATCCATATGAACCTGAAGAATGGATGCGCCCGGGCACTGCTTTGTGTAGTAAAGCGCATCGCACATATGCCCTAGCGTGGTGGATGTGCGAGCGGCGAGGACGTGATCGACGGCGACCCCGGTATAGGCCTTGGCGTAAGACGCCGCCGTCTTCGCGAACGCCGTCGTCGCGAGCTTGGTCGAGTTGTCACCGTCCGGCTGTGTCGGCGCGGTCGGTTCGCCGGTGAACACCGGCGAATCGAGCGGCGCCTCGCCGGGCGGACCCTCCGGCCCCTCCGGTCCCTGCAGGAGGATGACGCCGGGAGACCAGTCGCCCGAGGCGGCGGAGAGCTTCCAATAGGTCTTGCCGGTGTCGTTCGCGAGGTAGCTGAAGGGCGGCACCGCGGCATCGTGCGCGCCGCGATCGGCCTCCGGTCCGACCGCGTTCGGGGCATAGGGCGAGGCCGGGTCGCCCGGCTCGCCCTGCGGGCCGGTCGCGCCGGTGGCACCCGTCGCGCCGGTGGCGCCCGTTGGTCCGGGTTCGCCCTGCGGGCCTTGGGCGCCCGTGGCGCCGGTGGCGCCAGCGTCGCCGGTGTCGCCTTTCAGGCCCTGCGGCCCCTGGTCGCCGGTGTCGCCCTTCAGGCCCTTGCCGAAGCTGAGGGGCGCCGACCACCCGCCCGCCGCCCCCACGCGGAAGAACAGTTGGTTCGTGTCGAGCGCCAGGTAGGCGAACGGCGGGGCGGCCGCATCATGGGCGTCGCGGCCGGCGAGCGAACCCTGGTCCGTCGGCCAGAAGTCGAGGCCGGTGTCGCCGGTGTCGCCCTTGTCACCCTTGTCGCCCTTCAGGCCCTGCAGGCCGGTCGTGCCCTGCAGGCCCTGGTCACCCTTATCCCCCTTGTCGCCTTTGTCGCCCTTCGCCCCGGGCGCGCCCTGCGGGCCGACGCCGAAGTTGAGGCCGATCGACCACCCGCCGGCCGGCCCCTCGCGGAAGTAGAGCCGGTTCGTGTCGAGGGCGAGATAGCTGAAGGGCGGATCCTCGGCATCGTGGTCGCCGCGGTCGGCGGCGAGCCCTTGCGCGCTCGGCACGAAGTCCGCGCCGGTGTCGCCCTTGTCCCCCTTGTCGCCCTTCGCGCCCGCCGGCCCCTGCTCGCCGAAGCCCGACTGTCCGTTGACCGTCCACACGCCGGTCGCGCGGTTGATCAGGAGCGAGGTCGCGTAGGTCTCGCCGTTCGCCGAGCGCTCGAGGGTGAAGTCGCCGCTGCCGAGCATGCCGAAGCGCCAGCGCGCGCCGGCGGCGGTCCGCATCACGATCGCCGAGAAGTTCTCGTCGTCGTCCATTTCGAGCGTCAGGATCTTCGAGGCGTCGAGCCCGAAGATCGCGCCGAAGCGGGCGAGCAGCTCGATCACCTTCGCGCTCACCGTCGCACCGCTGCTGCGCAGCGGCGAGGTCGGCTCGAGCGCATATGCCCCGCCTTCGATCGTCGCGCCGGCGAAGGGCCGGTCGAGCGTGATCGAGGTGGCGCTGTTCACTGCCGCCACCCAATAGGGCGTCGTGCGATCGGCGCCGAAATAAATCCGGTCGCCCTCGAAGGCGCCCCAGGAGGTGCCGAGGCCGACGAGCGCCGTCGACCCGGTCTCGATCGAGACCGTGCCTGCCGTGTAGAGCATCTCTCGCCTCGGCTAGTTGCGGATGGACATGCAGATGAGGGAGGCGTCGGAGGTCTGGACTGACCGCAGCAGGTTGCCGGAGTATCTCGTCACGAGTTGCGCCCACACCTCATAGATGACGGTGACCGAACCGGAAGGGTTCGGCGGGCTGTCATCGAAGAACCGCTTCTGAATGTCGCCGCGGTAGTCGGCGAAGTTCTGAGGAGTGCCGAACGACGTCCGAAGCATTGATATCGGCAGGTACGATCGACCATCATCGACGGCCACACCCGCATTGGCGCCCTGTGTCGACAGGCGCCGGCGCAACTCGAATTCGAGCTTCACGTCCTCTTTCCCATCGGAGGCGACGGACGGATACCGAGCGTTCATCGAGAAGTCGGCGATGATCGAGCCCCCCTCGACGGGCTTCATCGAGCGGGAGATCAGCCGTACCCATGTGTTCTTCTTGATATCGGCCGGCGATGCGGTCTTGGTTCGTAGAAAATTGCTGACCGCGTTCGCGGCGAGGTGGTCCGTGTTCACCTCGCCGCTCTTGATCATGCCGGCGATGATCGTTTCGGGGGCGATCAGGTTGCCGCCGAGATAGAGATTGCTGCCGGAGATCAAGAACGGTTTGTTTGCTTTCTTCCCGTCCCAAACGATGAACTTATCCACCTCGAAAATTACCTGGCGCTCGAAGTCGTCGCCGATCCGCTTCATGCCGAGAAAGAAGGCGGCATTCGCGGGGGCGCCGGAGAGCCCGATCGACACGCCCCACTTCGCCTCGATGCTCGCGACCTTGCCCGAGGTCTCGCCCTGCACGAGCGCGATCTGCTGGACTTGGCCGGTGAGGCCGCCGATGCTGGCCGTGACGGTCGTCAACTGGCCGGCGAGGGCGGTCGTTTCCGTCACCCGGGCGATCGCCTCGATCTGCACCGACGAGGCGTTGGCCGCGAGCCACCCGGCCGTCGCCGCCACCCATTGCGTTCCGGTCCACCGGAACTTCGCGAGGTCGCCGGAGCGTATCCACAGGTCGCCGACGGCGTAGTCGCC
>Ga0255338_1002770_pt1 | contig 23706 bp, 22 predicted proteins | sample MeOH1_35cm_T4_19_FD_203715 | JGI IMG/M metagenome (GOLD analysis project Ga0255338, IMG submission 203715) | Sandy soil microbial communities from University of British Columbia, Vancouver, Canada - MeOH1_35cm_T4_195 | ecosystem: Engineered > Artificial ecosystem > Sand microcosm > Unclassified ...
CTTGGCCTCCAGCTTCTCGACCTTGACGGTCTCGCCGGGAATGACCCAAAGTTGTTTTCCGCCCGTCTCGATAATCGCGTACATAGGACTCCTCTTGAGGTAGGCGTACATCATAACAAAAACCCCGACGAGTGACAAGGCGATTCTGAGCTTTTAGCCGGTTTGTTGCTCCAGGACGGCCGTCATGATCCTTTACGAAAAAGGCCACGCGCTCTACCTCAACCTGACCAACCGCTGCCCGGTCTCCTGCAGCTTCTGCGTCAAGGTCCCCTGGGACTACCTGTTCGAGGGCAACGACCTCCGCCTCAAGGGACCGGAGCCCACGGCGGCGGCGCTGATCAACGCGCTCGAGGCCAAGCTGGGGGACGGCGGGGACTGGCGGGAGGTCGTGTTCTGCGGCTTCGGGGAATCCACCTACCGCCTCGAGGAGATGAACAAGGTCGGCCTGTACCTCAAGACCCACCACCCCAAGGTGAAGCGGCGCCTGAACACCGTCGGCCTCGGCGACCTGATCTGGGGCCGGGACATCACCCCGGACCTCGCCAAGTACCTCGACGAGGTCGCCGTCAGCCTCAACACCGCCGACCCGAAGCAATGGATCGAGCTGCTCCGCCCCGCCCCCGCGTACCGCGACACGGGGTTCGCCGCCTCGCGGAAGTTCGCCGCCAACTGCGTCAAGGCGGGCATCCGAACGCGGGTCACGGCCGTCGAGCTTCCCGAGGTGGACCTCAAGCCCCTGGAGCTCTACGCCAAGTCGATCGGCGCCGAATTCACCGCCCGCCCCATCCTCGCCTGACCCTGGACGCGAGGCCGGGCCGCTGTTACACTCTAAAAGGAAGGTCCCCCCAATGGCTAAAACCCGCTCCGCCGGAAAGATCCACCTGACCGCCAACCAGCACAAGGTCATCAAGGACAAATATCTGCGCGACGCGCCGTCGGCCGAGGCGTGGCTGCTGGGAGTGGCCCGCAACGTCGCCCTGGGCGAGGTCCTGTCTCATCCGAAGGCCGAGGCCTGGGGCGTGTTCGTCGGCGTCGAGCGCAAGGTCGTGCCGGTCCCCGCCGTCGACGGCGCGGCCGCCGGGCGCATGATCCTCTTCCACCAGGGGCTGCCCGACAACGACGCGCGCCAGGCCAACTTCGCGCGCCTGCTGGCGAACCTGGAAAAAGCCTGCGCCAAGCATCCCGAGGCCAAGGCCCTGCGCGAGGAGTGGGCGGCCAAGTTCTACGGCCTGATGGCGGGCTGGGACTTCCTGCCGAACTCCCCCACCTTGATGAACGCCGGTCGAGAGCTGCAGCAGCTGTCCGCCTGCTACGTCCTGCCCGTGCCCGACTCGATGGAGGCCATCACCAAGTCGCTCGCCGCCCAGTCGATGATCCAGAAGTCGGGCGGCGGGACCGGCTTCTCCTTCTCCTCGCTGCGCCCGAAGGGCGATCCGGTGAAGAAGACCCAGGGCGTGGCCTCGGGCGCGCTGTCCTTCATGAAGCTCTTCGACACGATGACCGACGTGGTCAAGCAGGGCGGCACGCGCCGCGGCGCCAACATGGCGATCCTGCGCTACGATCATCCGGAGATCATGGACTTCATCAAGATGAAGACCTCGCCCGGCGTCATGGAGAACTTCAACATCTCCGTCGGCGTGGACGCGGTCTTCATGCGCGCGGTCATGGCCGACGCCGAGTACGACCTGATCAACCCGCGCTCGGGCAAGCCCGCCGGCAAGCTGCGCGCCAAGGAGGTCTTCGACGCGATGGTCGACCTCGCGTGGCGGACCGGGGACCCGGGCTACGTCGTCCTCGACCGCATCAATGCCTCGGGCTCCAACACCACGCCCGCTTTGGGGCAGATCGAGAGCACCAACCCCTGCGGCGAGCAGCCGCTGCTCCCGTGGGAGCCGTGCAACCTGGGCTCGCTGAACCTGGGCGCCTTCGTGACCGGCGAGACCGGGGCGGGCCGCTGGGATTTCCCGCGCCTCAAGGAGACGGTCGCCGTCGCCATCCGCTTCCTCGAGGACGTCATCGAGGTGAATAATTATCCGCTGCCCGAGATCGAGCGGCTCGCCAAGGGCAACCGCCGCATCGGCCTGGGCGTGATGGGCTGGGCCGAGGCCCTCGTCAAGAGCGGCGCCGCCTACGGAGACCCCGAGGCGCTCAAGCTCGGCGATAAGGTCATGTCGTTCATCAACGGGGCCGCGCTCGAGGCCTCCGAGAAGATCGCCCGCGAGCGCGGGGTCTTCCCCAACTGGCAGGACTCGGTGTACGATCCGGAGTCGAAGCACTTCCGCGGAGAGAAGCGCCATCCGCGCCACTGCGCGCGCACGACGATCGCGCCGACGGGCACCATCGCCATCGCCGCGGGCCTTCAGGGCGGAGGGATCGAGCCGTTCTTCGCGATAGCGTACACGCGCTACAACGCCAAGGCGCTCGAGCTCATCAAGGCCGGCAAGACGCCGGACGACAAGGATGTGTTCTTCGAGGTGAATCCGTTATTCAAAGAATACGCCGAGAAGAACAAGTGGTTCGGGTTGGATGAAAAGTCGTTGATGCGGCGTATCGACTCGAACCACAAGTCGTTGGCCGGCCTTCCTGAGATACCCGATTCCGTTCAAAAATTATTCGCCACGGCGCATGATGTTTCCGTCGAGACCCACGTCCGGATGCAAGCCGCCTTCCAACGCCACACCGACAACGGCGTCTCCAAAACGATCAACCTCCCCGAGGAGGCGACGGCCGACGACGTCCGCAACGCCTATCTCATGTCCTACGAGCTCGGCTGCAAGGGCATCACCGTCTACCGCGACGGCTCCAAGTCGCAGCAGGTGCTCAACCTGTCCTCGACCCCGTCGAAAGGCAAGCGCCGCACGCCGGAGGCCTCGTTCGGCCTCGACGCCGAGTACTACCAGATCCGCACCGGCTACGGGCCGCTGCATGTGCACATCAACTACGACGAGAAGGGCCCTTTCCAGCTGTTCACCAACATCCCCCCGCTCGGCACCGAGATCGCGGGGCTGACCTCCTTAGTGGGCATCCTGATCTCGAAGTACCTGGCGGAGGGCGGGGATCCCCTGCGCCTGCTCAAGCACCTCAACTCGGTGAAGGGAGACCGTCCGATCGGCCTGGGGCCCAACCGCGTGGACTCCATCCCCCACGCGCTCGCCATCGCCCTGCGCGCCCATCTCAAGAAGACGGGCTGGATCGAGGGCGGGGCTCCCGTCGAGCCCGTCGCCGAGGCGCCGGCCACGGAGCATTGCCCGAAGTGCTTCTCGCGCAACGTCTCGCATGAGTCGGGCTGCTCCGGGGTGACCTGCCACGACTGCGGCCACTCCGAGTGCTCCTGAGCGGCGGAACCCTCCGCTAAGGAGCGATCTTCGGCGCCCCGGGGCCGGGCTCGAAGGTGCCATCCAGCCGCTGCGCGCCCGCGAGAGGGGCGTCGGGGTTCACCGGCAGCGGGGCGCGCGCCTCCGTAGGCGGGGCCGGCGGCGCCTGGACGGCGGCCGGCTCCTCGGCCGGCTGCTGCGACGGCCAGACGAACGGCTCGGGAGCCGGCTCCATCTCCGGCGCCGGTTCAGGGGCCGCCGTCACGGGCTCGACCGCCTGGGGTATCGGTTCGGGCGGAGGCGGAGGGCGGCGGGTGGCGACCCATAGAGTGACGATGACGCTCGCGGCCAGGAGCGGCCCCAACCAGGGGTAGGCCTTCAGGAGATCGATGAACGAGGGCGGCGGCGGCGGGGTCTTGGCCATGCCCGATAGGATAGCAGTCCCCAACCGTCATCGTCGAGCCCCAGGTGTGTGACTCCGGTCGCTTCCCTAATTACGCAGAAGTTTCCTTGATTTGTCCTCGACAACCACCTATACTTCATCGGCACATGAGAGAACGCGACCCGCGGCGGGGCGGAACCTTGACCGAGCTGATGGTGGCCACGGTCATCCTATCAATCGGCGTTTTGGGCCTTTTCGGCTCCTTCCGCTATATCGCCCGCTCCACCTTCATCTCCCGAGCCACCTCGCTGGCCACCAACCTGGGCCAGGAGCGCATCGAGTCGCTGAAGAACGTGAGCTATTACGCCCTGCAGATCACCACCACCAGCGCCATCAACAACGCCCCCGACCCCGACATCGAATACGACACGGTCAACTACCCCCCCGAGATCATCTCGATCGGCGGCATCACCTTCACGCGCTATACCCATGTTTCCATGGCCCAGATGTTCGGCAGCGACGTCAGCACCGTCGCGCCCAACTACCCCGACACCGGCATGAAGCAGATCGCGGTGAGCGTCATGTGGACGGAGGCCGGAGCGGTGAAGTCCTGGACCCTGCGCAACCTCCTCGAGAACCCGAACATCAACCCGCTCGACGCGCCGATCACCGGCACGGTCAGCAACTCCGCCGGCGGGACCGTGGCTAGCGCCATCGTGGTGGTCGAGCAGAACGAGAACTGGGGCGCGACGACCGACGCCTCGGGCGTCTACTCCTTCTCCGTCTACCACGGGACCTACACGCTCCGGGCCTCGTCGGCCGGCTTCAACGACGGCATCACGGGCTCGGTCATCGCTAACCGGGGCTCGACGCCCGTCACGGCGAACATCTCCTTGGTCTCCGTCGCGACCGGCTACATCACCGGCTCGGTCTGGTACAACCCGCATGTCGTGATCAGCCAGGTCGTCGTGGCCACGGACACCGTCGCCGGCGACGGCTCGCCGCACGAGATCGAATACGTCGAGCTCTTCAACCCGACGACCTTCCCGATCAACATCGGGACGACCGCGACCCTCTGGAAGAAGGTGATGCTCTATTACCGCGATGAGACGTCTCCCGCCGCGGGATACTACAAATACGACTATTCCGGGAACGCCGCGGCGAACAGCCTCTTCATCAACTACGTGACGACGTACGTCGCGCCGGGGCATTATTATCTCATCGCCAACGCCCCCAGCTTCTACATCAACGGCGCCTGGATCACCGCGGACGCCTACATGGACGACGATTACGACAACACCGACCCCCCGAGCTATCCGAACTACTTCCTCAACGACCAAGCCGCCGTGGTCGCCATCTACGACTGGGACACCGGCTGGATCGACAGCGTGGGCTGGGGGGACAACGGCACTCCCGCCCCATGGGGAGAGGGCACGACCATCACCGACGCGGGAGGCGTCAACGACGGCCTCGGAACGCCCGCCGGCAAGCAGATCGTGCGCGTGTCGAGCCCGGGCGTCAGCGCCTCGACGCTGGACAATTACGGGCGCGCCTACGACTCGACCAGCAATAACCGGGACTTCCTCTACGAGGGCAGCGCCTTCACGGGATTCGTCTATTCGCCGAAGAGCATGGCCTCGGGCGCCTTCACGACCATCGCCGGCAAGGTCCCGACCTTGCTCGACAACACCTACGTCACCTCCAGCGACCCGCACTCGGGCTCGACGCTGGCCTTCACGGCCTACATCACGAGCGGCGCGCTGAGCCTCCCCTACTCGCGCTTCCAGCTGGCGGGCGTGTCGACCGGGACCTGGACCGTCTCCTCGGCGTACAGCACCTATTCGAATTCCTACGAGAACGTCGTCGTCACGCAGGGCGGCTACACCGGCGTACCCAACGCGGCGACCACGCCCGCCTGGATCGGGGCGGGGTACCATCACGTCCACCTCACGAGCACCACCACCACGGGTTTCGTGAAGGGCACGATCAGCAACCCCTCGGCCCAGCCGATCAACGGCATCACCGTGGAGGGCGGCGGCGCCTCGAAGGTCACCGGCTCGAACGGCGTGTACTTCATGGCCGTGTCGACGGGCACGGTGACCCTCGTCGCCAACCCCAACAACCTCAATCCGTCCTACGTCCAGGGCATCGAGGCGCCCACCGTCACGGCCGGCGCCGTCACGACCAAGAACTTCACGCTGAACTTCGGCGGGCGCATCACCGGCTACGTCACCACGGGCACGACCCCCCTGGCTTACCAGGCGATCACCGCGGTCAACGCCGCCGGCCTGCAGATCGGCTCCGGCGTCTCCGACACCGGCGGGAACTTCATGATCCGCAACGTCTCGACGGGGCCCTGCACGGTCTACCCGGTGCTGGAGTCGGGGCAGGAGGTGGCGCCGAACACGATCGCCGCGAACGTCGTCTCGACGGCCACCATCTTCATCGGGACCTTCACCGTCTCCGGCGCGTTCGGCAACATCGCGGGCACGGTCTCCGACGCCTCCGGCATGGTCACCTCGGGCGCCCTGCTGCTCGCCTCGACCAACACGATCGCCGCCTCGCCCGCCGCCATCGTCGGCTCCTCGGCGCCGGCGCAGGTGCCGATGTACATGGTGTCGAGCAAGGCCGACGGGACCTACACCTTGCCCGTGCGCGGCGGCGCCACCTACTATCTCTCGGCCTATGTGCCCGTCATCGCCGGCGCCGGCGTGACGATCACGACCAAGACCTACAGCGGCATCATCGTCAGCCCGAGCGCGACGACGACCAAGAACGTGACGATCCCATGAGGATGTTCAGGAACAGACGCGGATATACCGTGACCGAGCTGATGATGGTCGTCGCCATCATCGGCATCCTCGCGACCGTCGCGCCCACGATGCTGATCCAGATGCAGAACTTCTTCCTGATGACGAGCGCCCGCTACGAGATCCAGCGCGACGCGCGCACCACGCTCGACACCGTCAACCGCTACATGCGCCAGGCCGTCGCCACCACGGTGGTCATGGACACGCCCGCGGGCCAGGGGCCGTTCTCCCGCATCCGCTTCCGCCACGTCGACGGCCGTTACATGGAGTTCCGCCAGGAGGGCAGCAAGCTCATCCAGGTCATCGACACGGCCCAGTCCGTCGTCAGCAACAACCTCATCTACATCGCCTTCACCTATCCGCACACCGACGACATCTCGATCGTCTCGGTCTCGATCACGATGGGCAAGAACATCCAGCTCGGCCGCCGCAAGGTGCTCGAGCTGACCATTCAGAAGATCCGGGTCATGAACTGATATGAATAAAACGCTCTCTCTCGGCCGGCGGGGCCAGATCCTTCCCGGCGCGGTCGCCATGCTCGTGATCCTGGCCATCATGGTGCCGTCCATCGTGCTCTGGATCCAGCGCGAGACGGTCTTCGCGAGCAAGCAATCCCACAATACCGTCGCCTTCCACCTGGCCGAGGCCGGCGTCGAGAAGGCCTACCTCTACATCTCCCTGTCCACGACCACCTGGGTCTCCATCCAGAACGGGAACGCGCAGCCGAACTACGCCTTCGACAAAAAATTCCAGGACATCGCCGGCGGCACCTACGCGATCAGCATCACGAGCGGGCCCGGCACCCAGCAGGCGACGGTCATCACCGTCGGCCGCGACCGGTACGGCCGGGAGACGCGCGCGCTGCGCGTCGTCTACAGCAACACCATCCTGGGCGACACCGCGATCTTCGCCGGCCAGGGCGTGAAGATCGCGGGCCAGACCAACGTGCATTGGGGCGCGGTCATGAGCCCGAGCAACGTCGACGCGACAAACCGCAGCTACCCTCAGTTCTGGTCGGCAAGCCAGATCATCGGCAAGGACACCAGCGCCAACCCGCCCAACTGCGACGCGCCCGGCTGCTGCCAGTGGCACGCCTTTCAGGCGAGCCTGCCATCGACGCCCTCCATCGATTTCGACTTCTACCGGGCCTCCGCCGCGGCCACGGGGGGCTGCCCGTACCACGCCACGAAGTACGCCGGCTCCCCCGCCGGCAGCTGCTATTATCCCAACGACGTCACCGACTGGAACGCCACGACCTCCGGCAAGACCCTGTTCTTCGAGAATGACATCACCGTCAAGGCCGGGGGCATGTTCCACACCGGCTCGATGATCGTCATGGGCAACGTCAACCTGCCCAACGGCGTCTGGGGCAACGGCACCGTCAGCATGACCATGCCCAAAAAGGCCTGGAAGCAGTACTGCAACGCCTGGCCCACCTACATCGCCTACGGCAACGATTCGACCGAGGGCCCGGATTTCCCCGGCCTGAATTCCACCTACGAGGCCACGGTGACCCCCATCACCTCCAGCAAGATCTCGGTCAACGGCTTCCTCTACGTCGGCGGGAACTTCAACAACGGCGGGGGCGGCGGAGGCAACAGCGACGTCTACGGGGTGCTCTACGCCGTCGGGACCTCCACCATGTCGGCCGCGTCGCCGATCGACTTCTATTACAACGGAGACGCGACGAGCAACGTCGTCACCACGAACGTCAGCCTGACCCGCACCTCCTGGCAGAGCGAGGTCCGAGGCTGGCCGTCGGGCCTCTAGCTGCCGATGGGCCGGACCTAGTCCTTCGGCGGGACGAGGCAGTAGCCCAGGCCGGAGACGCTGAGCAGCCACCGATCCGAGCGCCAGCCGAGCTTGAGCCGGATGCGCCGCACGTGGACGTCGACGGTCTTGAGGCTGACCTCCGACGGGTGCGGCATGCCCCAGACGTCGAGGTAGAGCGACTGGCGGTTGCGCGGCTTGGGGCTGTGCAGGGCCAGGTCGTAGAGCAGGCCGAACTCCTTGGACGTCAGGTGCGGGTACTCGACCCCGTCGAGGCTGACCATGCGCCGGTCCGCGTCGAGGAGGAGCCCCCCGAGGCGGCGCTGCTCGGAGGCCGCGCCCGCCGAAGCCTGCGGGGACCGGCGCAGAAGGGCCCGCACGTGGGCGAGGAGGCGGTCGGCCTTCGCCGGCTTGGTGAGATAGTCGTCGGCGCCCATGTCCAGGCAGGACACGTCCTGGCCGTCCTGGTCGTTGGCGGTCAGGATCAGGACCGGCGTGCCCGCGGTCTCCACCTGCTGCTTGAGGACCTGGCACACCTCCAGGCCGTTCATCCCGGGCATGACCATGTCGAGGATGATCAGGTCGTGAGCCCGGCGCTGCGCCGCGGCGACGCCCGCCTTTCCCGTGGGCGCGGAATCGACGGCGTATGACTCGCCCTCCAAGGTCCGCGCGAGGATCTTGCGGAAAGCGGAGTCGTCGTCGATGATGAGGATTCTCTCGCTCATGGGCGATATTATATAAAGGGCGACGGTGCAATCCACCTACCTCCTCCTCTTCCGCGGGATCCTGTGCGAAGTCCTTCTGCTGCAGGCCCTCTACGCCCCGGACAGCGTCCTGGAAAAATGGATGTGGCTGGCTTTCCCGATCTACGCGTCGTCGGCCGCCGCGTGGTTCTGGGCGATGCGCAAGGGGCGGGTCCCCGCCTCCTGGGAGACCTGGTTCTTCTTCGTCGACATCGCCTTCACCTCGACCGTCCTGTACCTGACCAAGGGCTTCTCCAGCGAATTCTACGTCGCTTATTTCCTCGTCATACTGGCCTCCTGCTTCCTGGAGGAGCTGTCCTACAGCTTCGTCGTCGGCGGCGTCGCCAGCCTCGTCTACGGAGGATTGGCCTGGCCCGCCGAGGGGGTCTTCGAGCAGCCCTTCTATCTGCTGCGCACCTCCTTGCTGCTCGTGACCGCCTTCTTCGCCACCTACATCGCCGGCATGGCCCGCCGGACGCGGGTCGCCGTGGGCGAGAGCTACAACCGCCAGCTGGCGTGGATGCACCGGCTGACCGTGGTCGGCCGGGCCCTGGCCGGCGTCCTACACGAGGTCAAGACCCCGGTCAGCACCGTCATCCTCAGCGTCAACTACATCCGCGGGCGGCTGAAGGAAGGAGACATGGCGGGCGCTGAAGCTCAGCTGGGCATCATCGAGGACGAGGCCGAACGGGCCGCCGCGATCCTCGGCGACTTCCTGGAGTACACCAAGCCGGCGGAGCTGACCTTGAAGCCCCTCGACCTGAGGACCCCGCTCCAACGGGTCATGGACGTCCAGTCCATCCGGCTCGAGGACCGCGGGATCGCCGCGAGCCTGGACTGCCCCGACGGCCTCCTGGTGGCCGGCAGCGAGCGCCATCTCGTCCAGGTCTTCACCAACCTCGTCATGAACTCGATCAACGCCATGCCCCTCGGCGGCCGTCTCACGGTGACGGCGCGGCGAGAGGGCGGCCGCGCGCTCGTCGAGGTCCGGGACACCGGAGAGGGCATCTCCCGGGAGACTTTGGACCGCCTGTTCGAACCGTTCTCCAGCACGCGCATCGAGGATTCCGGGACCGGGCTCGGGCTGTTCATCGCCCAGTGGATCGTCCAGAAGCACGCCGGGGCCCTCACCGCGCACAGCGAAGGCAAGGGCAAGGGGGCCCGGATCCTCGTCGCGCTGCCGCTGGCTCCCGGTTTGTAACCTTTAGTTTTCTGGACGGACCGGGCCCGCGGGGTTAACCTGACGGTATGGACCTGTCCCGCTCCCGCGGCGCGACCTTGACCGAGCTGATGGTGGCCACCGCCGTCCTGTCCATCGGCGTCGTCGGCCTGACGGGCTCCTTCATCGGCATCCAGAAGGTGATCCAAGGCTCCAAATCCGGGACCTTGGCCGCCGGGCTCGCCCAGGAGCAGATGCAGATCCTCAAGCAGAAGGTCTATTACCAGATCCTCATCACGACCAACCCCTCCTACGACAACAACTTCACGCCGCCGGCGGCGTACGACACGGGCTACTTCCCGCCTCAGTCCATACTCGAAGGAGGAGTCAACTACACCCGCTACACGTATGTGGAAGTGGCCAAGGAGGACTCCGGCTCGATCGTGGTCGTGCCGCCGGGCACCCCCGACACCGGGCTGAAGCTCGTCACGGTCAACGTCGTCTGGAGGATCGCCTCCGAGCACAAGAGGCTGACCTTGAGGACCCTCGTCGCCAACCCCGACACGGTGACCGCCAACGCGATCTTCAGCGGGCGGGTGCGCGACGCCTCGACCTTCATGGACATCCCCGGCGCCGTCGTGAACGTGGCCGAGAACCTGGGCTGGCGCGACACCTCGAACGCCTCGGGCCTCTACTCCATCGACCTTTCCCCCGGCAGCTACTCTTTGGGCACGGTCGTCCCGGGCTACTTCCCCGTCTATCGGGCGGTCTCCATCGCCGCGAACCAGAGCCAGGCCCAGGACTTCGACCTCGTGCCGATGAGCTCAGGCAGCGTGACGGGTGAATCCCCGTTGTGGGTGAACCCCGCGCCGGTGATCAGCCAGGTGGTGGTCTCGAGCGCGCAGGCCGACCGAGGCGGGTTCGAGGCGCAGTTCGTCGAGCTGTACAACCCCACGCCCTCGGCGATCCTCGTCGGGAACGGGACCACGCCCTCCGCGCTCAAGCTGAAGGTCACGAGCGGCTGCAGCGGCGTTAACTCCGTCACCTGCGCCGGCTCGACCTACGGGATCAAGCTCGATTACGCCAATACGACCTTGCCGGCCTTCGGGCATTACCTCATCGCCAACGTCAGCACCTTCACCATAGGGGGAGTGGTCAAGACCGCGGACGCGGTGTACGCCGACGACGCCAACGCGTTCTGCGCGGCCGCGCCCCTGCCCGCCAACTGGAACGCGTCCGCCGTCCCTCCGGTCAAGAAGCTGGCCGTGACGGGGCACTCGGCGGCGTTCTACCTCACCGACGCCGCGGACGCCGTGCTCGATGGGATCGGCTGGGACCACGGCGCCACATCCTCGAACCAATGCGAGACCTCCTGCCTCGCCCTGGCCGCGGGCGCGGCCGCCGGCCAGCAGTTCGTCCGCCTGACCAGCACCGACACGCGCGCCGCCGACCTCTCCGCCTTCGGCCGCGCCTATGACTCCAACGCCAACCGGGTGGACTTCACCACCACCACCGGCGGCATCGTCTACCCGCCCTTCACGAGCGGCGATCCCATCCTGCCCCTGGTCAGCGGAAAGCCCGCCGTCGGCGCGATCGTGTCGGCGACCGACGGTCTGTCCCAATCCACCCAAGCCTACGCGGTCGGCAGCCCCCCGGTCGCGCGCTTCTCCCTGACCCAGGTCGCGACGGGAACCTGGACGACCTTGATCTCGAGCGGCGGCTGGAGCCTCCAGCACGACTCGGTCACCCTCGCCGCGAGCGGCTCGGTTTTCACCTTCCCCTCGACGATGTCGTTCCTGACCACGCCGAACACCGACGGCTTCATCACCGGCTCCGTGCTGAGCGTCCTCGGCGCGCCCATCTCGCCCGCGATCCCGGTCGACCCCGGAGGTGCGGGAGCGGCCCAATACGCCTCCGCCGCCAACGGGCGCTACCTGCTGCGCGTCTCGCCGGGAAGCGTGGACGTGACCGCGAACTCGGGCGTGGGCTCGGCGCCGAACTACGTCTCCGCGTCCTCGCTGACGATCACCGTGCCCCTCGGCGGGATCAAGTCGGGCGTGAACTTCCTCCTGTCCCAAGGCGGCCGAGTCTCGGGGTTCATCACCCGAGACGGCACGAACCCGCTGCCCGGCGTCGCCGTCGCCCTGATCGACGCCAACGGCTACTCGCACGACCAGCCCGTCTCCGGGCCCGACGGACGGTTCACCTCGCTGAACATCTCGACGGGGGTCTACACGGTCGAGCCCGCCCTGGACTCGCTCGAGAGCGCCTCCCCCTCCTCGGCGGCCGTGAGCGTCGTCTCGGGCGGCGTCGTCTTCGCCTCGACCTTCACGGTCAGCGGCGCGCTGGGCGCGATCACCGGCTCGGTGACCTTGGGCGGGGCCCCGTTGCGCACCGGGGCTCTGATCGTCGTGACCACGGCGACGCTCCCGGGCTCGCCGCCCGCGCCGCCCGCGCTCAGCTCGACCACGCTCACCGGCTCTCCCTATTATCTCGTCTCCAGCCAGGAGGACGGCACCTTCCGCGCGGAGGTCCGGCAGAGCACCTCGCCGGCCTATCGGGTCTACGCCTATTACGTCACCTACAGCGGCGCGACGCCGACGATCACCGCCCGGACCCAGACCAACGTCGGCGTGCTGGCCGGCCAGACCGTCACGGGGGTGGATTTCGCATGGTGAAGGCGCCCCGAGGCCGCACCGGTTATTCCCTGACCGAGATGATGATGGCCGTGGCCATCATCGGCATACTGGCCACGGTCGGCGCGCGGATCATGCTGCAGGTCAACCGGTACTTCATCATGACGAACACCCGCACCGACCTCCAGCGCGAGGCCCGGGACCTGATGGCCGTCATCAACCGCAACCTGCGCCAGGCTCAGGCCTCGAGCATCACCATCGACACGGTCCCCGGGCAGCCCTTCTACTCGCGCCTGACCTTCACGAAGATACAGGGCACGACGATGACCTTCTATCTGAGCGGGACGACTCTGATCCAGGTCGTTGGCGCGAAGAACCGCGTCCTGACGAAGAACGTCAAGCATCTCGCCTTCACCTTCCCGCGCTCCGACGACCTCAGCATCGTCTCGGTGTCGGTCACGCTCGAGAAAGGCATCTACCAAGGGCGCACGAAAGCCCTGCACATGGCCTCGGAAAAAGTGAGGGTGATGAACTGATATGAACAACCGCGGTCGACCGAGCGATAAGCGAGGAAGCGCCCCTTCCAGATTCCGTCAGGAAAGGGGCCAGGTCCTCGCCGGCGTGGTCATGCTCATGCTCGTCCTGCTCATCGTCGTGCCCGCGATGGTGGCCTGGGTCCAGCAGGACAATCGCTCCTCGGTCAAGGACCGCAAGTCCACGACCGCCTTCAACATCGCCGAGGCGGGCCTGGACCGCGCCTACTGGAAGCTGAAAAGCTCGACGAGCACGTGGGCCGACGCGCGCGCCGGCATCCCCCTGGCGGGCTACGCGTTCGATCAGGCCTACGCCGACGTGCCGGGCGGGGTCTACCGCGTCAGCATCACCTCGGGACCGCTGGCCGATCAGGTCACCGTGATCTCCGAGGGCCGCGACCTCCAGGGCAAGGAGAAGCGCGCCCTCCAGGCGGTCTTCGCGAACATGACCATCCCGGGCGCGATCATCTCGGGCGCCGGCATCAACAGCTCGGGCAGCTCGATCGCCCACTGGGGGCCCATACTCGCCATGCAGAACATCGCCCTCTCCGGCACCTCGGCCCTCCGGTATTATCCGCGCAAGCTGTCCAAGCAGGCCGTCGTCGGCACCGGCGGCAACCCGCGCGACACGAACGGGGTCACCCCGCCCAACACCGACAATCTGGAGTGGTGGTCCAACTACGAGGTGCCGGAGCTGCCGGTCTTCGACTTCGCGGCGCTGCGCTCGTCGGCCGCGGCGACGGGCACCCTCAATTGCGCGGGCAACGTCACCGGCACCCACGTCAATCAGCTCGTCTGCGGCAGCGCCTGCGTGAACTGCACGGTGTCCAACCTGTACAAGGATTCCCGTTACGACAAGGGCTACGTCTGGTACTGGGACAACAATGTCTCGTTCTCTGGGCAAAGCGGGACCGTCGGCACCGTCATCGTGCGCGGCAACATGAGCACCTCCGGGACGGACTCCTACAATCCTCCCGCGGTCCGCGTGCCCGCCAACGCCTGGCAGGAGTACCAGAAGATCGACACGGGCTCCTCGAACCAATATCCGGGCGACACCGGGCTGCGGAGCAACGCCGCGACGTACGACATCGGCTCATGCGGCACCGCCTGCGAGGGCTCCGCCTCGGGCAGCGACCTGGGCATACGGGGCTTCGCCTACGTGGGCGGGACCATCAACATGACCGGAGACAGCGACGTCTACGGCGCGATCTGGGTGCAGTCGGGCTGGTCCGGCGGCGGGAACGTGATGGTCTTCTACGACGACTCGCTCGTCCTGCCCCAGCTGAACGTGACCTTGTCCCGCCAATCCTGGCAGGAGGTGCCCCCGAGGCCGGGGGCGTGGTGAACGGTCATGGAGGCCTCCCGATGACGCTCTGTCCGTTGTGCGCGCGCCCCTCCGCGGAGGGCGCCGTGGAATGCCCCACCTGCGGGGTGATCTTCGCCAAGCTTCGCGCGCGTGCCGAGCGCGAGAAAGCCGCCGCGGCGCGGCTCCTGGACCCGACGCCCCCGCCGGCGCTCGATCCGTGGCATGTCCGCCTCGCCGCCGCCGCCGTCGTCGTCTGCTGGATGCTCGCGCTGGGGCTCTACTACCGCGTCGAGCTGAGCCGCGGCCCGCTTCGAGCCAAGCCGCTCGCCCTCCAGGGGCGTTCGGCCGTGACGGTCCGCGACTCCTACGGCCTGGTCGGGGAGGTCCCCGTGGCCACGGCCCGGCCCGGCGCGTCGTCGCGACGGGAAGAGCCCCCGCCTCCGCCCGAGCCCGCGACGCCGGACCCGTTCGACGAGTGAGCGGGCGCGGCGGCCGTATTTGTTAGAATGCCCCTCATGCCCCGCCTCAAAGGCCTGTTCATCGTCTTCGAAGGCCCCGACAAATCCGGCAAGTCCACCCAGGCGCGTCTGCTGGCCGACACCCTGCGCGGCCGCGGGCACGCGGTGCTCCACACGCGCGAGCCCGGCGGCACCTCGGTCGCCGAGGGCGTGCGCAAGGTCCTGCTCGACCCGGCGCTGACCATCGACCCCTTGGCCGAGCTGTTCCTGTACGAGGCCTCGCGCGCCCAGCACACCAACGAGAAGATCATCCCCGCCCTGAAGGCCGGCCAGGTCGTCATCTCCGAGCGCTTCACGATGTCGACCGACGCCTACCAGGGCGCCGCCCGCGGCCTCGGCCTCAAGACGACGACGACGCTCAACAGGATCGCCACGAGCGGGCTCAAGCCCGACCTCACCATCCTCCTCGATATCCCCGTCGCCGAGTTCGACTCGCGCGACCGGGGCCGGGAGCTCGACCGCCTCGAGCGGGAGAACGCCGAGTTCCGGCTCAAGGTCCGCAACGGCTACCTGAAGGCGGCGAAGGCCGACCCGCGCGCGGTCGTGCTGAACGGGAAGCTCCCCGCGGACGTCCTCCAGAAGAAGATCCTGAACCTCGTCGGGAAGAAGCTGTAGTGCGGCTCGACAAGGTCCTGGGCCAGCGCCGCGCGGTCAAGACCCTCGAGGGGCTGCTGGCCTCCGAGCGCCTGCCGGCCGCGATGCTGTTCGTCGGCCCCGAGGGCGTCGGCAAGTCCCTGGCCGCGATCGAGTTCGCCAAGGCCCTGCTGTGCCGCGAGCGCCCGTTCACCGGCGAGGCGTCCTGCGGCGAATGCGCCGACTGCCGCGGCGTGGACGGCCGCGTCCACCCCGACGCCGTCATCGTCGACGCCGCCTACCAGGCCTCCCTCGAGGAGGAGGAGCCGGAGAAGCAGAAGATCTGGAAGGTGGACACCATCCGCCATCTGCTCAAGGACCTGAGCTTCAAGTCCATGATGGACGGCTGGAAGGTCGCGGTGATCCCCGACGCGCAGCGCCTCAACGAGGCCGCCGCCAACGCGATGCTCAAGATCCTCGAGGAGCCTCAGCCGAAGACCCTCTGGATCCTCGGCGCCACCCAGCGCGAACGCTTGCCCCGCACGATCTCCTCGCGCTGCTTCACCGTGCCGTTCGGCCCCCTGCCGGAGCCCGTGCTCGAGAAGATCCTGACGGGGCGCGGCATCGACCCTCGCTCGGCCAAGCGCCTGGCCGCCCTGTCCGACGGCTCCGCCGGCCGCGCCCTCGAGCTCGCCGATGACGACGGCCTCCCCAAGGACGGCGGGCCGCTGGCCGCCGTGACCGCCTCCGACGGGCTTCCCAAGGACCTCGCGGCGGCGCGGGTCAAGGTGGAGCGCGCCCTGTACTCCCTGGGCCAGGAGCTGCGCCGCCGGCATCTCGAGGGCGAATCCTCCTTCTCAAAGGTGGAGGGCCCTCTCCGGGAGCTCTCCCGCCTGCGCGCGGCCCTGCGCGCCAACGCCGACCCGAAGTTGATCCTCACTCTGGCTTCCCTGGAAGCCGAAGCCGCACGGTGACCCTATGACGAAGCGCTACTACATCACGACCCCGATCTACTACATCAACGCCGCGCCGCACATCGGCCACGCGTACACCACGATCGCCGCCGACGTCCTGGCCCGCCACATCCGCGGCCGCGGGCGCTCCGCGTTCCTGCTCACGGGCACCGACGAGCACGGCCAGAAGATCGAGGACGCGGCCAAGGCCGCGGGCAAGCACGTGATGGACTTCTGCGACATGACCTCGGAGAAGTTCCGCGACCTCTGGAAGCACCTCGACATCCACGTCGACGACTACATCCGCACCACCGAGAAGCGCCACGAGGACAAGGTGCAGGAGCTGTTCGCCCTCCTGCTCAAGAACGGCGACATCTACAAAGGCAAGTACGAAGGCCTGTACGACGTCGTCAGCGAATCCTTCGTCAAGGAATCCGACGCGGTGAAGGGGCCCGGCGGCGTCCTGCTCGGGCCGGATTCCGGCAAGCCGCTTCAGAAGCTCTCCGAGGAGACCTATTTCTTCAAGCTGTCGAAGTACGCCCCGCGCCTGCTCGAGCACTACAAGGCGAACCCCGGGTTCCTGGCGCCCGCGCACCGCGCCTCGGAGCTGCACCGCTTCGTCGAGGGCGGCCTCGAGGACATCTCCGTCTCGCGCACCAAGGTCAAGTGGGGCATCGAGGTGCCCGGCGACCCCGACCACACGATCTATGTCTGGTTCGACGCGTTGATCAATTATTGGTCCGCCTCGACCGGGACCGATCTCTGGCCCGCCGATGTCCACATCGTCGGGAAGGAGATCTTCCGGTTCCACGGCGTGATCTGGCCCGCGATGCTCATGGCCGCGGGCCTCCCCCTGCCCAAGAAGGTCTTCGCGCACGGCTGGTGGACGGTCGACGGCGCGAAGATGTCGAAGTCGGCCGGCAACTTCGTCGACCCCCGCGACATCACCGCCGAGTTCGGCGTCGACGCGCTGCGCTACTTCCTCCTGCGCGAGATGCCCTTCGGCAACGACGGCGACTTCTCCAAGACCTCCCTGACCAAGCGCTACAACGCGGAGCTCGCAAACGACCTGGGAAACCTCGTCTCGCGCGTCTCCGAGATGGTGGACAAGTTCCTCGGCGGCCGCCTGCCGACGAAGCCGCCGCTCGGGGAGGACTTCTACACGACCACGGTGGCCAAGCGCACGCCGGAGATCTCGGAGAGGATGGAGGCGCTCGACTTCAACGGCGCGCTCGACGCGATCTGGGACGTGATCCGCAGCCTCAACGCGCGCGTCAACGAGAAGGCCCCCTGGAAGCTCGCCAAGAGCGACATGAAGGAGTGCGAGGCCGTCCTCTTCGACCTGGTCTGGTCCCTGCGCCTCGTCTCCGGCTGGCTCGACCCGTTCATGCCCCACACCGCGGCCAAGATCCACATGCAGCTCGGCGTGCGGGTGTTCCCCGACGCGCTGACCGCCGAAGACATCCTCGCGGGCAAGACCCAGGGGACCGGCCTGATCCAGAAAGGCCCGATCCTGTTCCCGCGCAAGATCTAGCATGCGGCGGCTCGTCCTCGCGCTCCCGGTCGTCTTCCTGGCGCTGAGCCTCGACCGCGTCCTGCCGGAGGCGCCGCAGCCTCCCCTCGCCGCCCGGAGCGTCGCGCTCGACGAGGCCCTGGCGGGCCTGCCCGGCATGAACACCGGCCGGTTCGGACGCGTCGGCAATCCCCTGAACCTCGTCTTCGTCGGAAGCGAGGCGGCCCTGCGCGAGGCGCTGTCCCGCGCCGGCTGGACCGAGGTGCCCGGCACGATCCGCGCTTCGATCGGCCGCGGCGCGGCGGAGCTCCTGACCGGGCGGACGGTCGCGTCGACCCCGCCGATGAACGAGTACTGGCTCGGCGGCCGCCGCCAGGACATGAACTGGGCGATCCAAACGAAGTTCCTCACGGCGCGCCATCATTTCCGGGTGTGGGACACGGGCCTGCGCGACGAGCGCGGACGCGCGGTCTGGTGGGGCGCGGGCGATTACGACCTCAGCATCCGCTGGCACGACCTGTCCCACGTCCGCGACCCCGACCTCGACGCCGAGCGGGACTTCATCGCCGCGTCGCTGAAGGATTCCCCGCTCCTGGAGCGCGCGTCTCTCGTCGCGCTGCCCGCGATCCCGCGCGAGGGCGCAAACGACAAGGGCTACGCGTTCCGCACCGACGGCCGCGCCGCGCTCATCGAGCTGCGTTAGTCGCCGCGCCTGCCTCCCGCGTATCGGCCGGGACGGGAAGACGATGTCCGCCGGGCACGGCGGGATCGACCCGCCATACATGGCGTTTCCGTCCGCGCCCGCTTGAGCGAGCGGCGCTATTTGCCGGTGGAGCCGAAGCCGCCGACGCCGCGCGCCGTCTCGCCCAGGTCGTCGGAGTCGACGGGAGCGGGCGTCGCGATGGGGATGACGAGGAGCTGAGCGATGCGCTCCCCCTTCTTGAGCGCGTGCGTCGCCGTCGAGATGTTCCAGAGCATGACCCCGACCTCGCCGCGGTAGCCCGCGTCGATGACGCCGCCGGCGGTCTTCAGGCCCTTCTTCGCCATCGACGAGCGGTCGCAGACCAGGCCGACATGGCCCGCCGGGATGGCCATCGCCACGCCCGTGTGCACGACCTTGCCCTGCCCGGGAGCCAGCTCCGCGTCCTCGAGCGCGTACAGGTCGAGGCCCGCGTCGTCGGCGTGCGCGCGGGTCGGCAAGGTGGCGCCCGGCTCGAGGCGGCGCATCGCGAGTATTCCGTGGACGGGCTTGGCGGTCATGGCTAGAGGTGCTCTCCGTAGTTGTCGTGGTCGTGGTGCGGCGGCTTCCAGCCCACCAGGCGTCCCGCCGCGCGCGCGAGCCACGAGACGGGTCCGAGCAGGGCGTAGAAGAAGAAGACGAAGAACAGCACCATCAGCGGGTAGTAGAACAGCAGCAGGCCGATGGAGACCACGGCGATGATCCGCGTCATCGTCTTCGGGCGCATCACGCCGGGCTGCTTGAACGCCGGATAAGGGATGGTCGAGACCATCAGCAAAGCGATGACGACGGTCATCGCCGGAGCCAGGCCGTACAGCGCCGGGATCTGGTCCATGAGCAGCTTCCAGGTTCCCGCCGGCCGGCCTTCCTCGATGACCTGGTACAGGAGGACGAAGCTCGCCAGGAAGCCGGCGCCCGCCGGTATCGCGAGGCCGGTGAAGTGCGTCTTGGAGCCCTGGCCCAGATGCGCCATCGCGTTGAACCGCGCCAGGCGCAGGCCGCCGCACATCGCGTACAGGAAGGCGATCGGGTAGCCCCACGCGCCGTAGTCCTTCAAGATGAAGGCGTACATCATGAGCGCGGGCGCGACGCCGAAGGTCAGAAAATCCGACATCGAATCGAACTCGACGCCGAACTCGGACTCGCCGTGGACGAGGCGCGCGACGCGCCCGTCGAGCGCGTCGAAGAGCATGCCGAGGATGATCGCCGTCGCCGCGGAAACGAACTCCCCGCGAACGGAAGACATCAGCGCATAGAAGCCGCACGCCATGTTGCCGAGCGTGAAAAGAGAGGGCGCGAGAACCGCGCCGCCGCGCTTTAGGAGTTGCTTGTCCATTCTCCGATGGGGGTCAGGCCGCCGGCGACGCGGTCGCCGGCCTTGACCGTGCACTTCGAGCCGTTGGGAAAATGCACGGCCGCCTGCGAGCCGAAATAGATGATGCCGTACTTCTCGCCCGTCGCCACCGTGTCGCCGGGCTTGCGCCAGCACTCGATGCGCCGCGCGATGAGGCCGGAGATCTGCTCGACGACGAGCGGGCCCCGGCCGGGAGGCTCGATGGTCATGACCACGCGGTAGTTGCCGCGGGCGGCGTCCTTCATCGCGGCGGCGAAGGAGCCGGGGACCTCGGCGACCTTCGTCACGCGGCCCGCGCACGGCGCGCGCTGGATGTGGACGTCGAAGACGGAGAGGAAGATACGGCAGGTGATCACGTCGCCGGGGCCCTCGCGCCCGACGGAGAGCACGACGCCGTCGCCGGGGGAGTAGATGCGGCCGTCGGCCGGCAGGGCGCGCTCGGGGTCGCGGAAGAAGTACAGCGTGAACCCGGCGAAGCCGAAGGAGAGGACGGCGAGCAGGGCGCCGGGAAGGACGGTGGTCGGGCGCCCCATGAGCCACAGGCCCACGGACCCGGCCGCGACGGCCGGGACCACGAACTGCCACGCCTGGGGAGCGATTCTCATCTTTACATCATACCAAACGCCAAATCATGGGCAGGGCGGGACTCGAACCCGCATGACCTTGCGGTCGGGAGATTTTAAGTCTCCAGCGTTTACCAATTTCGCCACCTGCCCGACGAGAAATGATAGCACTAAAGCCCGATGTCCTCGTTCCAGAGGTCGGGCTTCTCACGGACGAAGCGCTCCATCAGCGCGACGCAGTCCGGGTCCTGGAGCACGGTCAGCTTCACGCCCCGCGCGGCGAAGAGGTCCTCGGCGCCGAGGAAGTTCTTGTTCTCCCCCACGACCACGCGCGGGATGCGGTAGAGCAAGGTGGTCCCGGTGCACATGACGCACGGGCTCAGCGAGGACACCAAGGTCAATTCCGGCCAGTCGCGGCGGCGGCCGGCGTTGCGCAGGCAGACGACCTCCGCATGGGCGGTCGGGTCGCCGGTCTGGACGCGCATGTTGTGGCCGCGCGCCACGATCTTCCCCTGCGCGTCGACGAGGACCGAGCCGATCGGCAGGCCGCCCTCGTCGTAGCCCTTCTTCGCCTCGAGATACGCCTCGCGCACCAGTTCCCGGTCGTTCATGCCCGCATCTTACTTTTTCCGGCTATCCTCAAGGATAGCCGAGTCCGATCCGTCTCCCCTGGCACGGCGCGGCCGCGCCTGCTACCCTTGGGGAGCATGGCCCTCCTCGCGCTGATCCCGGCCTTGGCCCTCCTGCTGTGCCCCCTCCAAGGGCGCGCCGCCGTCGGAGAGGAACCCCCGGGCCGGCTCACCTTGCGCGTGCAGCGCATGAGCGGGCACGACGCCGAGCAGGACAGGGCCGTGCGCCTGCTGCGCCGCCTGTCCGGCCGCTACCCGTCCCTGCTCGCGCCCGGCGTGATCGCGGGAGTCCGCTTCCAGATCGTCAAGGAAAAAGCGAACCAGTCCTTCGACCAGCAGAACAAAGCCCTCGTCATCAACCCCGTCGAGCTCTTCTCCCCCTGGGCCGACCCCTCTTTCTATCGCGGCGGTTCGGCGGCGGAGCCGGAGGCGGTCCTTTTTCACGAGCTTCTTCACGCCTGGTCGCTCGCCCACCCCGGGCTGGAAGACGACTACCAATCCCGCGTGAGCGGCGGCCGCCAGGCGAGGTTCATCGCCGAGGCGAACGAGGGGCACCGGCCGGCCAAGGATCACCGGGAGAAGGTGCGCGACGCGCTGCTGCGGGTTCGCATCGGGACGATGACCCGGGAGCAGTACGCGGCCCTGCCCGGGCCTCCGGGGCAATCGAGCCGGGAGCGGGCCCTCTCCGACTACGACCGGGTGATCAAGACGCCGCTGGAGCAGGCCGAGGCGACCGTCCGCGAATTCCAGGCCGAGGCCGAGGCCGGCGCGGGGATGATGGCCCGCTTGCTCGGGGTCGAGGCGAAGGATCGTCCGCGCGACGAGGTCGACAAGGAGATCTCCCGGATCCGCGAGAAGGAGCCCGCCCGCTTCGAGGCCGCCCGGGTCGAATACGAGCGCTGGGTGAAGGAGAACTCGACGGCCTCGAGGCTCATCGAGCAGGGACGCAAGGCCGAGGCCGAGCTCGCGATCAAGCACAAGGTCCCGGGACGGCGCGCGGACGACCGGCACGCGGGAGACAGCCCCTCCGAATGGTTCGCCTACGGCGGCGAGACGGCGGCCTATGCCGCCTCGCCCGAGCGCCTGCTCACGGCCGAGGAGCGGGAGTTCTGGGCCGGCCAAATCGCGCTCATGAAGATCCGCCCTGGCGCGGCAAGGCCGGGCCTGCTACCCTAAGGAGGCATGGCTCCCCTCGCCTTGGCCCTGGCCGCGCTCCTGACGCCCGCCCCGTCCTGGGCGGGCGACGCGCGCGGCCAGGCGCAGGACGCCGCCGCCGTGCCCCTGAGCGGCGACGACGCCGCCGCGCGCGACGCCGCCGGCCGGTCCTTCGACGGGAACCCCGCCTCGGAGACCGTCGTGACCGGGCGGGACGCGAACGGCTCCCCGCGACTGGCCAAGGCCGCCCCTGTCGAGAGGCCGGCCAAAAAGGAGCCCCCTCCGGCCGGCGGGAAGCAGGAAGGAGGAGGCAAGCTGACTTCCGGCCTCGTCATGGGCGGAGCCGCCCTCCTGGGCGGCCTGCAGGGCTGGTTCTCGGCCGGCCTGCTGGGCGCGGCCGCGGGCGCGGGCCTGGGCCTGGCCGCCGCGTGGCTGTTCCATAAGAAGGACTACGGCGGCGCGTTCGGCGTGACCGCCGGCGCCATCATCGGCACGGCCTTCGGCGGTCCCATCGGCGGCCTCATCGGCGCCGTCGTCGGCGGCGTGATCGGGCACCTGCTCGGCAAGCTGTTCCTGTAGTCGGGGGAATAGTACAATCGGGCCGTGCTTCCGCATTATCTGACGCCGAAGCTGTTCACCACCCTCCGGGGCTACGACCGGGCCCAGCTGTACCACGACTCCGTCGCCGGGCTCATCGTCGGCGTCGTCGCCATCCCCCTCGCGCTGGCCTTCGGCATCGCCTCGGGCGTGACCCCGGCCGAGGGCCTGTACGCCGCGGTCATCGGCGGCTTCGTCATCTCCCTCCTCGGCGGCAGCCGCGTCCAGATCGGCGGCCCGACCGGCGCCTTCGTCGTCATCATCTACGGCATCGTCCATCAGTACGGGCGCGAGGCGCTGACCGTCTGCACCATCATGGCCGGCGTGATCCTCGTCGTGATGGGCCTGTTCCGGATGGGGAACCTCATCAAGTGGATCCCCTATCCCGTCACCACCGGCTTCACCAGCGGCATCGCGGTGATCATCTTCTCCTCGCAGGTCAAGGACCTGCTCGGCCTG
>Ga0255338_1002771_pt1 | contig 23700 bp, 21 predicted proteins | sample MeOH1_35cm_T4_19_FD_203715 | JGI IMG/M metagenome (GOLD analysis project Ga0255338, IMG submission 203715) | Sandy soil microbial communities from University of British Columbia, Vancouver, Canada - MeOH1_35cm_T4_195 | ecosystem: Engineered > Artificial ecosystem > Sand microcosm > Unclassified ...
TCGAACGTCGGCGACCCGGAGTGGATGCGCTTCTTCGCACTGATGGGCGCCGAGGTCGCGCACCGAGAAGGCCAACCGCTCGTGCCAGAGACTCCGGCCACGGCCGCGGAACGCCGGGCTGAGCTTCTGCGGCTCGAGAGGAAGCTCCGAGTCACCCAGCGGCTCGCGGCGTACGGCGCCACGGTCCAGGTCCTCGAAGGTCACCACGTTCGGAAGGAGGACAGGCACTTCCTGCTGGACTTGAACGTGTCCGCCAACGAGCTGAGTGTGCGTGCCTACGCCAACGCCGCGGCGGCTGAGGAGGCCTACGGCGCCCTCGAAGGCGAGGCGGGCGGCGAGCGCGACGTCGTGCTCGTGGCCGTGAGCTCGATGGCCTCACTGCGAAGGGCGTACCCGAACTACTTCCTGGACACCACGGGCTTCCTCGAACTGGTCAGAGACGCGCTGACGGCCTGATGTCGGAGCCTTCTCAGCCGCTCAGGGCGCGCGGTAGATGTCGTCCTGCGAGTACAGGAGCTCGGCGTCCTCGGTGAGCACCGCGGCCGCCCAGTCGTCGGAGTCAGGCCCGAACAGCTCGTCCTGCTTGACCACGCCGATGAAACCACCCAGCGCCTCGAGGCCTCGCGTCTTGTAGAGGCTGTTCCACCCGTCTGCGTGTGCGACCTGGTAGAGCGCCCGCCCGACGTGCGTCACGTCGGCGGCTGCAGCCGCCTCATCGTCGTCCGGCCACACCCTGAGGTAGGCCTGGCGCCCGGCCTCGAGAACCGCGTCCTCGTCCCTGACGACGTAGTCGTGCCGCTGGAGGACCGAGATGCCGCTGGTCGGCCACTCCTCGCCCTCGTCTTCTTCGTCCGTCTGCTCGTCCTCCTCGGCGAACTGGGCGAGCGCGCCGAGGGGGAACCCGTATCCGGTGAAGTCGAACTGGGCGTCTGCGTAGTCGATGAGGACGGTGAGCAGGTCCTCGCTGGCCTTGAAGACCGCCTTGTTCTCTCCGCCCGCCGCCACCAGCGCCTGGGCGTGCGCCGAGATGGCGGTCTGGACGGCCGTGGCCGCCTCCCGCAGCCGCGCAGCGCCCTCGTCGGTCCATGGGGTGAATTCGTGTGCGTCGCTCACGGACGCGAGCCTACGGGCTCGCCGCCACGCCTCGTGGGAGGATGCATCCATGACCGCCTACAACGACGGTCCCGGGAAACTTCCCCATCCTGAGTGCGTTTCTCCCCCCTCGGACACCAGCAACAGCACGACGGAACGGCCCCGATCTGCGCAGACGCAGACGGGGTCGTTCGTCGTTCCCGGTGCCGCCGAAATGACGCGCTTGCGCCTGTCCCGAGAGGGATTGTCCGGTCTGCCGTGGCGTGCGCCGATTCGGGAATTTCGAGCCGAAGATCCTCTTGACAGGACCCATACGTTTCGTCCTGAGGATCACGCGCGCTCGGGACTCGCGGGCCTCGTCCGCTACCGCGTTCTGAGGCTGCTTGCACCGCAGCCAGGGGGTGAGTGCCGTGATCGGCAAAAGTCTGAGGCGCGTCCTCGTCGCCGTGTCCGCGACGGCGGCCATGACCGTCGTGACCATGCCCGCGCCGGCCCACGCGTCGGCGCCCGCGCCGACCGTGGCCACCGTCGCGATGCCCAGCACCGTCGACTCCGGCAGCGGGCTGTCGGACGCCTTCGGGGGCCCCGTGCGCACCCTGGTCAGCGCGCTCTGCCCCGTGGCCACGACCCTGAGCAACGCGACCTACGACATCCCCGGCGTCGGGACGCTGGTCGACCAGCTCACCAGCGTCATCTGCGCGATCAACGTCGCCGGGTACGTCTACCGCACGACGTACCTGCCGCCCAGCGGTCCCCCGGTGGTCAAGTACACGAAGGCGCTCGCGGGCGTGCCGACCCTCATCGACGTGGACGGCGCCGGTCTCCCCGACTTCACCGGCACCCTCGGCGTGAACCTCCTCGCCCCCGGCATCACCCTGACCATCGCGCGCTCGCCGCTGTTCCCCGCGAGCGCCAAGGTCAGCATCGAGGCCGTCGCGATCGACCCGGCCGCGCCGGACACCTACATCGGCTTCGGCGAGGACGGCACCACGGCCGGCACCGCCAAGAACTGGAAGACGCTCCTCAGCGTCGCCGGGCTCGGGTCCTCGACCGTCGACCTCGGGCTGAGCATCGCGGTGAACTCGCCGCCGACCTCGCTGGCGGTCCTCGGCGAGATGTTCTCCGGCCCGAACCCCGACGCCCCCGACAACGTCTACCGCGGGAACGCCGCGTTCTCGCCGGTCCCGGCCTCGCTCGACACCCGGCTGCGGATCGCGCAGAACCGGCAGGAGGTCATCGTCAACTCCGCGCCGACGAAGCTGACCGCGAAGGTCTCGATCCTGTCGCCCGGTCGCGAGCAGACCGCCGACCTCGTCGCGGACCAGCTGCCCTCGACGATCGACATCATCCACGCGACCAACGGCAGCACCGACACCACGACGTACGACGCCACGGCGCCGATCGCCAAGGTCAACGCCGCCTACCACGACAAGGTCGGCGGCAACCTCGCCACCGCGGCGGCGCTGGACGCCTGGGGCATCCCCCAGCACATCAAGTTCGAGCAGACCGACGCCAAGACGTTCGTCGGCGCCACCAGCGGGAAGATCGACCGGATCCAGGCCCGCTTCGCCCAGGGCTCGGACGTCCCGGCCCTCGACCCGACCACCTCGCCGTTCGCGCGGTACCACCGGACCACGGCGTCGGCGTTCACGGCCGCGCTCCAGGTGTCGAACCTGAAGTCGGTGAGCATCAACCAGTCCGCGCCGTACGGCGGCGAGCTGGTCTTCGCGACCGCCCCCGGGCTGTTCCCGTTCGAGGCCCAGGACGACGTCTCGTCGACGCACCTCGACGGGTCGCTCTCGAACCTGCCCCTCGACACCACGGTCAGCGTCGACCTCGACAACGGCGTGGTCACCTTCGACGGCCACGGCACCGGGATCGACAAGATCGCGCTGCACGCGACCCGACCGGTGCCGTTCTTCACCCGGGTCACGCGGCTCGACGCCACCCTCGAGAACCTCCCGGCGCTGGAGACCGTGAACATCCACCAGGAGGACGGCTCGGTCTCCGCCGACGCGAGCGCTCCCCTGGGCACGATCACGCTGCTCGCGAGCGACGGCAGCGGCGCCCCCGCGCACACCGGGTCGTTCGCGTCGTACGAGGACACGCCGTCGCTGTACCGCGCGTTCCTGCAGCTCGACGGGCTCAAGGGGGTCAGCTTCCAGGGCGACCCGGTGGTCGCGTCGCTCAGGACCGCGCAGGCCCAGGTGCTCGGTCTGCACGGCAACGCGAGCGGGCTCACCTTCGACGGCAGGATCGACAAGCTGCCGGCGTTCATGACGCTGTCGGTGAAGCCCGGGCTCAACGGTGCGAGCGTGGTCGACTTCGACAGCCACGGCGAGGCGGTCTCGAAGATCACGGCGAACGGCGATGGGCTGCCGGCCCCCACCGGGATGCCGAAGTTCGAAGCGGTCGTCGAGGACCTGCCGAGCCACCTGACCGTGACGCTCCCCAAGGACGACGGCAACGTCGTCTTCGACGCGCACGGTGCGCACATCGGCCGGGTCTACGCCCAGGCATGGGGTGCCAGCAAGGCCGGCATCGACCCGACCCGTCAGCGCCTGGAGTACGTCGACGGTGAGCACGTCGCGGCGAACCTCCTGCACATCGGCAACGCCGAGGTGAGCAAGTCGGCCGCGCCGTTCCGCCTCAAGTACGACATCGGTGCCCAGCCGCTGGACTTCCTGGTCCGGATGCCCGACGTCGACCTGCACGGCACGGTCTCCGACCCGCAGCCCGCGACGGTGACGTTCCGCCCGTTCGACAAGGACACCGACGGCGAGGGCGGCGTGAAAGTGACCTACAACGTCGATCCGGGCAACCACACCGGTGACGGAGCGATCGACCAGATCGCGCTGGAGGCGACGATCGGTCAGGCATACATCCGCGCGTCCGTGGACAACGTCCCGGCCAACATCGACGTCTGCCTCCAGACCGACGACGGCTCGCTGTGCAAGCCGTGGTGGACGCCGGGCGTCGAGGGCTACACCGTCGTCCCCCCGGGCTTCGCGGTGCACTTCTTCCCGACCGACCTCAGCGGGAACGTGCCGGCCGCGCCGGTCGTGGTCAACGGCCGGGTGTGCCCCGATGTGCCCGACGCCACCGGCTGCGACAACGCCGGGCAGAGCACGAAGCACGTCGTGATCGACGGCCTCGCGTTCAAGACCGTCGAGGCCGCGTTCGGATCGCACGACGAGGGGTGCAAGGTCGCCTGCGGCACGGTCTGGGCCGAGGCGAGCACGTTCGGTCCCGGTTCACCGAACGAGGGCGACCACATCAACGGCCGGGTGCGCTACTGGGACGGCGGGGACAACGGAGGCGAGCCGCTGCTCGACCTCGATCTCCGGCCGGACAACAACTTCATCGCGCTGAACAAGCTGTTCTTCTTCCTGCACTACGACGCGATCTCCCTCAACCCGCTCACGTGGGCCTCGAGCGGCACGCTCACCTGTGGTGACCACCCGCACCTGACGATCGGGCTCAACAACCTCCCCGACCCCGATCTGCTGGACGGCACGTTCGGCGTCTGCTGACGCCGGCACCACCGGCAGGGGTGGAGGTCCTCGGACGTCCGGGGGCCTCCACTCCACTCAGGCCGGCGGCTCCGCGGCCACACGGTCGGGTGGCTCGGGGTCGAGCTCGACCGTGATGTCGAGCCCCGACGCGTCCGTGGACGTGACCGTGGTCCGGCCCAGCCGCCGCACCATGGCCAGGGCCGCGCCGTTGTCGGCCGCGATCGTCGTGACCACCCGGGTGACTCCGGCCGGCCGGCGGCGGACGAGCTCGTCGAGGAGCGCCGTCGCGACGCCGCGGCCCTGCCACTCGTCGAGCACCGTGACGGCCAGGTCGGCGGCACTCGGGTCGTCGGGATACCGGATCATCCGGGCGACGCCGACCGGGAGGCCGACGCCGTCGGCGTCCACCGCCACGAGCACCAGGGCCACGTGATCGATGCCGTCGACGTCGTCGACCAGGTGGTCGAGCAACGGCGGGGTGAGGTGCGGGACGCCGGTGAGGAACCGGTGGAACCGGCTCTCGTCCGAGAGCTGCTCGTAGCCGACCCGGAGTGCCTCACGGTCGCTCGGCAGCAGCTCCCAGACCAGCGCCAGGGTGCCGTCGGCGAGCCTTGCCTCCGCGATCACCGCACACCTCCGCTCCCACGCTACGGGAGTCGGGCCCACTGTTGTGCCGGTATCCAGGCTCAGCCGATCCGGGCAAGCAGGTCCTCGCGGACCTGGCGCCGGAGCACCTTGCCGATGATCGAGACGGGAAGGGCCTCGACGGCGAACACCCGGCGGGGCACCTTGTACGCCGTCACGTGCTCCCGGCACTGCTCCCTGACGGCGTCCTGGTCGAGCTCGACGCCTGGCTCGAGCACGACCACGGCGACAACCTCCTCGTCGCCGCTCCCGGACGGCACCCCGACGACCGCCGCGTCGCTGATGCCCGCCACCTCCCGGAGCGCATGCTCGACCTCGCTGGGATAGACGTTGAACCCGCCGGTGATGATCAGCTCCTTGATCCGGTCGACGATCGTGAAGAAGCCGTCGTCGTCCATCACCACGATGTCACCGGTGCGGATCCAGCCGTCCTGCAGCACGATCTCCGACGTCTCGGCCGGTCGCTCCCAGTAGGTCCGGAACACCTGGGGGCCACGGAGCAGCAGCTCGCCGGCCTCCCCGTGGGCCACGTCGCGCGAGGCGTCGTGCCGGTCGACCACGCGGGCCTCGGTGGACGGGAACGGGACGCCGATGGTCCCGATCCGCCGGGTGTCGCCCGCCGGGTTGCCCAGGGCGACCGGAGACGTCTCGGTCATGCCGTAGCCCTCGATCAGCAGGCCTCCGGTCACCGACTCCCACAGCTCGGCGGTCTCGGGCGGCAGGGACATCGCTCCGGAGATCGCGAAGCGGATCGAGTGGAGGTCCGTCCCGCTCTGCCGGGCGGCGTTCGCGACCCGCTCGTAGATCGGTGGGACGGCCGGGAGGAAGGTGGCGGGCCGCCGGCGCATGGCCGCGAGCACCAGGTCGACGTCGAAACGGGGCAGCAGCACCACGGTGGCGCCGATGCTCATCGAGAAGGTGAGGCACAGGGTCAGCCCGTAGGCGTGGAAGAGCGGCAGAACGGCGTACACCACCTCGCCGCCGTCGCGCAGACCCGGCATCCAGGCACGTCCCTGGGCGGCGTTCGCTCGCAGGTTGCGGTGGCTCAGCACCGCGGCCTTCGGGCGCCCCGTCGTCCCGCCGGTGTACTGCAGGACGGCGGTGTCACCCGGTGCCGGACGCGGGTGGTCGGCGGCGAGCGGCGGACTGCCCTGCAACCGCTCCCAGGCCGCGATCCCCGGCGCCACGCCGGTCATCGCGCGGCGCGTCGCGCGGGCCTGCGGGATCGGCAGCCGGAGGGCGAGCCGCTTCCATGGTGGCAGCGCCGACGGGAGGTTCACGGACAGGAGGACGCGTACGCCGAGCGGCTCGGTGATCCGGCGCACCATCGGCGCCACCTTGTCCCACGCGACCACTGCCGTCGGCCGGTGGTCGGCGAGCTGGAAGGTCATCTCCTCCTCGGTGTAGAGCGGGTTGTGCTCCACGACGACCGCGCCGAGCCGGAGCACGGCGTAGAAGGCGACCACGTGCTGCGGGCAGTTCGGGAGCACCAGGGCCACCCGGTCCCCCGGGCCGACGCCCAGCCGTCGCAGGCCCTCGGCCGCTCGGCTCACCTGCGCGGCGAGCTCGGTGTAGGTGGTCGTCGCGCCGAAGAAGTCCAGGGCGACGTCGGGCCCGAAGCGCGCCGCGGAGGCGTCGAGCAGGTCGACCAGCGACTCCTCGGGCACGTCGATCTCCAGGGGTACGCCAGGCGCGTAGCTGCGTGCCCAGGGGCGTTGCGCCGGCGCCATGGGTCCCTCCACGTCTGCAGACTAGTGGTCCGTCACGGTGGCCCGGATCTGTCCTTGGTCCGCGACCGTGACCGACCTTGGTCCCGCGACGGACACCAGTCCGGAACGGAGGCCTTTCGTTTCGCACCCCCGCGTCCGCGGGTCTACCCTGCGGGAGAACCTGCAACAGGTCCGGCGCACCCACGGGCCGCACAACCCGAAGGAGCGCGGATGACCTCCACCTCGGGCCCGCCGGCGGGCCACCTGCCGACCGACTACCCCGACCACATCGACGGCGCCGTCCTGAAGATCGCCGGGGTCGTCGTGCTCGGGGCGATCATGTCGATCCTCGACATCACCGTGGTCAACGTCGCGCTGCCGACGTTCCAGGCCGAGTTCGGCGACCCCGGGAAGGAGATCCCCTACTCCCACGTGGCCTGGACCGTCACGGCGTACACCCTGGCGCTGGCCACGGTCATCCCGCTGACCGGCTGGGCGGCCGACCGGTTCGGTACCAAGCGGCTCTACATCTCGGCGATCTTCCTGTTCACCGCCGGATCCGCCCTGTGCGCGACGGCGTGGGACATCAACGTGCTGATCGCGTTCCGCGTGCTCCAGGGGCTCGGCGGCGGGATGCTGATGCCGCTCGGGATGACGATCATGACCCGGGCCGCGGGGCCGCACCGGATGGGCCGGCTGATGGCGATCCTGGGCGTGCCGATGCTGCTCGGCCCGATCATGGGCCCGATCCTGGGCGGATGGCTGATCGAGATCGCCAGCTGGCACTGGATCTTCCTGATCAACGTGCCGCTCGGCCTGGCCGCGATCGTCTACGCCTGGCGGGTGCTGCCGAAGGACTCCCCCGAGCCGTCGGAGTCCTTCGACTTCCTCGGCATGGCCCTGATGTCGCCCGGCCTCGCGCTGTTCCTGTTCGGCGTCTCGTCCCTCCCCCAGGAGCAGGGCGACTTCGCGGCGACCCGAGTGTGGCTGCCGATGCTGGTCGGCGTGCTGCTGATGCTGGCGTTCGTCTGGCACTCCTTCCGGCCCGCGCACCCGCTGCTCGACCTGCGGCTGTTCCGCAACCGCAACCTCACGGTCGCGATCATCACGATGTTCATGTTCGCCGCGGCGTTCTTCGGAGGGCTGCTCCTGGTGCCGACGTACTTCCAGCAGATCCGCGGCGAGTCGACGCTGCACGCCGGCCTCCTGGTCGCCCCTCAGGGCCTCGGCGCCATGGTCACGATGCCGATCGCCGGACGCCTGGTCGACCGGATGCCGATCGGCCGGATCACGCCGATCGGCCTGGTCCTGATCGTGGTCGGCATGTTCGGGCTCACCCAGGTCAGCGCGACGACGCCGTACGGCGTGATCGTGCCGATGCTGTTCGTGATGGGCCTGGGCATGGGCGCGACGATGATGCCGCTGTTCACCTCGGCCCTGAAGACGCTGAGCGCCCACGAGGTCGCCCGCGGGTCGACGTTGCTCAACATCACCCAGCAGGTCTCCAGCTCGGTCGGGGTGGCGTTGATGTCGGTGATCCTCACCAACCACCTCAACGACTCCCCCGTCGTGCCGGGCACCGAGAAGGTCCCCGGCCTCGACGGTGGCATCACCGAGACCGGGGCCGCGATCCTGTCGAACACGCGGCCCGAGGTGTTCGCCGGGCTGCACCTCGACCCGGCGGCCGTGGCGCGCGGCCTGGCCGACGCCGCCTCGTCGTTCGCGCAGACCTACTGGGTCGCCTGGTCGCTGGTCCTGCTCACGCTGGTGCCGGCGCTGTTCCTGCCGCGCAGGCACGAGGAGGACCACTACCTCGACGACGAGGGAGTGCCACCGGTCGTCGTGTCCTGAGCACACCGGATCGTCACGGTTTGGCCCCGCGAACGCCCGATTTGGCCTGCAGACAGGTCCCGCGGGCGCGACTACGGTCGTCCCATGAGACTGCACCGGGACGCCAAGGTGGAGCTGATCCGGACCATCCCGCTGTTCGCGTCGTGCACCCGCCACGAGCTGGCCGGTGTCGCCGCCATCGCCGACGAGATCGACCTGCGGGCGGGTCGCCGGCTCACGACCGAGGACGCGCCGGGCCAGGAGTTCGTCGTGGTGGTCGAGGGTCGGGCCGAGGTGTGGCACGGCACCGACCTGGTGAACACCATCGGGCCCGGTGAGTTCGTCGGCGAGATCTCCCTGCTGACCGGGCAGCCGCGCACGGCGACGGTGGTCGCGACGACGCCCGTGCACGCGCTGGTCATCGAGGGGCACGCGTTCCAGCGCCTGCTGGCCGAGGCGCCGGAGATCCGGGCCAAGGTCGAGACGGTCGCCGGCGAGCACCTGGGCCACCCGCTGGACAGCGCCGGTCCGGTCGAGGCGTAGCCAGACCGGCTACGGCGTCAGCTCGCCATGAAGAGGATCTCGTCGCGCCCATAGGTCCGTCCGGGGTGCTCGGCGGCCAGGTGGGCCTGGACGAGACGGACGAGCTCGTCCTCGTCGGGTGCGGTGATGTACTCGCCACAGGGGCAGTTCAGCCGGGTCTTCATGGGCTCAGGCTAGACGGCCGGGGGACGTTCTCAGCGCAGCTCGGGATCGGCGGACCGTGCCCTGGTCCCGTTGACCGACGACCGGGTCGGCAGCGAGCCGAGGGGCAGCTCGCGGGTCTCGACCAGCCGGTCGGCGACCAGGCGCAGCTTGACGTTGTTGTCCTGGGAGTAGCGCAGCAGCACCGCGAACGCCTGGTCGGCGGTGAGGTCGAAGCGCTCCATCAGGATCCCCTGGGCCTGGCCGATCCGCTTGCGCGCGTCGACGGCCATCCAGAGGTTCTCGATCTTGCGGGCGTTGCCGAGGGCCACCGCCGCATGCCGGGCCAGGACGTGCGCGACTGCCTGGTCGTCGACGTCGAAGGCATCCGGTTCGCGCGAGTAGGCGTTGAGGGTGCCGATCGTCTCGTCGTCGGTGTACATCCGCACGCTCAGTAGGCTGCGGATGCCGGCGTCGTGGACGCGCGCGGCCCACCGCGGCCAGCGGCTCTCGGTGCGCGAGTCGCTGACGATGACGCTGAGACGATCCTCGAGCACGGACACGTCCGGCCCCTCGCCGACCTCCATCTGCATTGCGTCGAGCTTCGCCACGAGCGGGTCGGTGGCGGCGGCGGTCTCGATGTCGTGCTTGCCCCGCACGAAGATCACCCCGGCGAAGTCACAGCCGATCGCCTTGAGGGTGAACTCGAGGACCTTCTCGACGGTCTCCTCGACGGTGACGTCGTGGAGGGCCAGGGCGAGCTCGGCGAACTCCTCGGCGTACCGGTCACGCTCAGTCCCCACGAAGGGTCTCCTCCCTGTTGCCACCCCGACACCCCGGGCGGGCGGCCCGGGGGGATACAAACCACTTCGACGAGCACTCCGCTCTGGGCCCATGGTAGGTCCTGTGCGGATGATTCCGACCTCGGTGGGTATCGCCAATTCATGACCGAAGCCCGGCGAGAACTCCCGGGACCGTGGCACGAGCCGGACGTCGCCGTGGTCCTCGCGGCGCTCCGTGGGTCGGGACCGCGTGGGGTGCGTGACCTCCAGCACGACGACGCGTTCGCGACCTGGCCGCGCAGACGTCTCGAGGACGCGGTGGTCTCCGCCTGGTCGCGGAACCTGATCTCCGTCGACCCTCTCGACCAGCTGTTCGTCCTCTGAGTCGACGGAGCACCCGGACACAACCAGGCGCGGACCGACCGGTCTCCCGGCGGTCCGCGCCTGTCCGGTCAGCTCCGGTCAGCTGGCCCGGGCGATCTCGGGGATCGTGCCGACCTGCTCGCGCAAGGTGCTGAAGATGCGGGACAGGATCCGCGAGACCTGCATCTGCGTCACGCCGATCTCCTCGCCCACCTCGCGCTGGGTGAGGCCCTCTACGAACCGCAGCCGGAGGACCGTCCGGTCGCGGTCCTCCAGGCGCTGCAGCAGCGGTCGGAGGACGACCCGGGCCTCGCAGCTGGCGAAGTCCGGATCCTCCGAGCCCAGCACCGAGCCGAGCGTGCGTCCGCCCGGGTCCGCGTCGGCGTCTCCGCCGACCGGCCGGTCGAGCGACGCCGGTGTGTAGCAGCCGTCCGCGGAGAGCGCCTCGATGACGGTCTCCTCGTCCAGGCTGAGCGCCTCGGCGATCTCGCTGACCCGGGGCTCGCGCCCGAGGTGCTGGAGCAGGTCGGAACGGCTCTGGTTGATCGCCTGCTGCGCCTCCTGGATGCGACGGGGCGGGCGGACCGTCCAGCCGCTGTCCCGGAACTGCTTGCGCAGCGCCCCGAGGATGCTCGGGACGGCGTAGGAGAGGAAGTCGTGGCCGTACTCCGGCCGGAACGACTCCACCACCCTCACCAGCGCCAGCCTGGCCTCCTGGACCAGGTCCTCGAGGGGAAGGCCCCGCGCCGAGTAGCGCTGGGCCAGGGAATCCGCGACCGGGAGGTTCAGCGTGACGATGTCCTCCAGCAGCCGCCTGCGTTCTTCGGGATCGTCGGTCGCGCTCCGGTCCTCGAAGAGCGCCTTGGTACGAGCCGAGCGGCTGCGGTCGTCGATCTGGTCGTTCGTGTCAGCAGTGGACGTGCGGTTCATCGAGAGCATCGCGATGCTCCTGTCGAACTGGGGTCAGAGCGGCCGAACTTTGTGACCAGTGACCCGTCACCCACCTTCCTACCCGGCTCCCGTGGGTGCAAACAGGTGGGACACTTCGTCTCGGTCCGTGGACGCATGGCGGGACGCCCGGGCGGGTACGCCGGGGCGTGACCGACGGCGCGGACGACCCCGGGGCGAGCCAGCCGGCGGCCGAGCTCGATCAGGTGATCGACCGCAATTGGACCGAGCTGCTCCAGGAGCTGCGGGTGGCGCAGACCGGGACCCAGATCCTCACCGGATTCCTGCTCACGCTGCCGTTCAGCAGTGGGTTCGCCCGGCTCTCGGCCGGCCGGGAGCGGCTCTCTGGTCGGGCGGGTACTCCTCGGTGACGAGGAAGTAGCCGATCCGCGGCGACGACGACCGGCTCAACGGCCGACGGCCTTCTCGAGCTGGGCCTTGTTCATCTTCGACCGACCCTTGATCCCCTTGCCCCGGGCTTCCTGGTACAGCTGGTTGTAGGTCCGGCCGCCGGGGCCGCGGTGCGAGCGCAGTCCCCCGCGCCGGCCCGAGGAGATGTCGTGCGTCGACGCACGGCTGCTCTCCTTCGCCTCGCCGTGGCGCGCCCGCTCCTTGTTGACCGTGCGGGCGGCGATCTCCTCGGCCTCGTCCTCGGAGCGGCCGCGGTCCTCCAGGCCCTCCTTGATGTGGTCGTACTGGCGTTCGCGCTTCTTGCTCCAGGCTTGCTGTGGCATCACGCCTCCTCGCTCGAGGTCGGTACGCACGCCGGGTACCCCGGCCGTCCGGCGACATGCCCGTCGGAGCCCAGCCCGGCGGGGTGCATGGCCGGACCGTCCGCGGGTACGGCGGGCCCGTCCCCTCCCCCGTCCCCAGGAGCCCGCTGTGTCCAGCCGTCCTGACCAGGCCCGATGAGCACGGCGTCGACGCCCTCGCTGTGGGAGGCCGCCCCGCGGCCCGCGTACCCCGACCCGCTGCCGCCTTCCGGGCGGGTCGGCACGGTGGTGGTCGGAGGCGGCCTGACCGGCCTGGCGACGGCCCTGCTGCTCGCTCGCGCCGGCGTCGACGTGTGCGTGCTCGAGGCACGCAGCATCGGGTCGGGCACGACGGGGTCGAGCACCGCGAAGGTGAGCCTGCTCCAGGGAACCAAGGTCTCCCGCATCGCTGACCGGCACCCGCTGCGCGTCGCCCGCGCCTACATGGAGGCGAACCGCGAGGGCCAGGCCTGGCTGCGGGACTTCTGCGACACCCACGACGTCCCGTACGCCGCCCGGCCGGCGGGCACCTACGCCGCCTCGGTCACGGAGCTCGCCGCCGTGCGGGACGAGCACGACGTGCTGCAGCGCCTCGGCCTGCCGGTCCGGTGGAGCGACTCGCTGGACGTGCCGTTCGAGGTGCACGGAGCCGTGGTCCTCGACGACCAGCTCCAGCTGGACCCGATGGACGTCGTGCACGCGCTCGCCGGGCAGGTGCTGGCCCACGGCGGCACGCTGCACGAGGGCCATCGGGTGCGTTCGGTCGAGTGCACCCGCGAGGAGGTCGTCCTGCGCCTGGCCGGAGGGAGCGAGCTCACCGCGGACCGGCTGGTGATCGCCACCGGCGCGCCCACGCTGAGCGGCTGGCTGTGGGCTGCGAAGACGACCGCGAGCCGCTCGTACCTGCTCGCCCTGGACGGGGCCGACCCGGTGCCGGGGATGTTCATCTCCGCGGGGCACCCGGTGCGCTCGGTCCGCACGACCGCGCCCGGGAGCGGCGCCGTGACCGGACCGGGCCAGCTCCTCGTCGGCGGCGCCGGGCACACTGTCGGGAGGGCCCGCTCCGAGGCCGCCCACCTCGACGACCTGCGGCGCTGGGCGCACGAGCACTTCGCGCGGGCGGTCGAGACGCACGCCTGGTCGGCCCAGGACTACGGAACGCCGGACGAGCTGCCCATGTTCGGCCCGGTCCCGGGGACCGGTCACCGGGTGCACCTCGGCAGCGGCTACGACAAGTGGGGCATGACCAACGCTGTCGCGGCGGCGCGCGCGATCTCCGCCGCGATCCTGGGGCGGCCGGCGAGCTGGTCCGAGCGTCTCGAGCAGCGTCCGTTCAGCGTCCGCTCGGTCGCGAGCCTGGCCAGGCAGGGCCTCTTCGCCGGCGCCGTGCAGGCCAAGGCGCTGCTCGAGGCGGAGATCCGGCCCGCCCCGGTCGACGTGCCGCACGGGAGCGCCGCGGTCGGCCGGTCAGGTCTGCGGCCGACGGCGATCAGCCACGTCGACGGTGGCGAGTGCGCGGTGTCCGCGCTGTGCACCCATCTGGGTGGGGTGCTCCACTGGAACGACCAGGAGCAGACCTGGGACTGCCCGCTGCACGGGTCCAGGTTCGACGTGGACGGCGAGGTGGTCGAGGGGCCGGCGACCCGGGCCCTCACCCGCCGTGACGCCCTGGCGCGTGCTCACCACCCGGCCGGCAACGGCCGGCCCTCCGCGTAGCCGGCGGCCGACTGGACGCCGATGACCGCCCGCTCGGCGAACTCGGCGAGGTCGTGGGCGCCGGCGTACGTGCACGCGGAGCGCACTCCCGCGCAGATCTCGTCGAGGAGGTCCTCGACACCGGGGCGGGCGGGGTCGAGGAACATCCGCGACGACGAGATGCCCTCCTCGTAGAGGCCCTTGCGGGCCCGCTCGAAGTGGTCGTCGCTCGCGGTGCGGCTGGCCACCGCGCGGGCCGAGGCCATCCCGAAGCTCTCCTTGTAGGCGCGGCCGTCCGCGCTGCGCTGCAGGTCGCCGGGCGACTCGTAGGTGCCGGCGAACCAGGAGCCGATCATCACCTGGGAGGCACCGGCGGCGAGCGCCAGCGCGACGTCGCGGGGGTGCCGCACTCCCCCGTCGGCCCACACGTGCTTGCCGTGCTCGGCCGCCGCCTGGGCGCACTCGACCACCGCGCTGAACTGGGGCCGGCCGACACCGGTCATCATCCGGGTCGTGCACATCGCGCCGGGCCCGACGCCGACCTTGACGATGTCCGCGCCGGCCTCGACCAGGTCGTGCACGCCCTCGGCGGCGACGACGTTCCCGGCCACGACCGGGATCGACGGGTCGACGCTGCGGACGGCGCGCAGCGCCTCGATCATCCGCTCCTGGTGCCCGTGGGCCGTGTCGACGACGAGGGTGTCGACGCCGCTCTCGACCAGGCGGGCCGTCTTCGCGGCGACGTCGCCGTTGACCCCGATCGCCGCGGCGACGCGCAGGCGGCCGTGCGCGTCGAGCGCCGGCGGATAGATCGTGGAGCGCAGGGCGCCGGTACGCGTGAGCAGGCCCACCAGCTCCCGGTCGCGGTCAACGACCGGGGCCAGCCGGTGCCGGGAGGCAGACAGGACGTCGAAGGCCGCGCGCGCGTCCACGTCGTCACTCAGCGTGACCATCTCGGTGGTCATCACCTGGCCGACCTGGGTGAACCGGTCGACCCCGACGCAGTCGGCCTCGGTGATGATCCCGACGGGGACGCCGTCGTCGACGACGACCGCCGCCAGGTGGGCGCGCTTCGGGAGCAGGGCCAGGGCGTCGCTGACGGTCTCGTGCGGGCTCAGCGTGATCGGGGTCTCGAACACGGGGTGCCGGCCCTTCACCCAGGCGACCACCTCGGCGACGATGTCGAGCGGGATGTCCTGCGGCAGCACCGCCAGCCCGCCGCGCCGGGCCATCGTCTCGGCCATCCGGCGACCCGAGACTGCGGTCATGTTCGCGACGACCAGCGGGATCGTCGTACCCGTCCCGTCGTCGCTGGAGAGGTCGACGTCGTACCGGGAGGCGACGGCCGAGCGCCGCGGCACCATGAAGACGTCGTCGTAGGTGAGGTCGTGGCCGGGTCGACGGTCGCTGAGGAAACGCACCGAGCGAATCTACTCCGGCGCCTCCCGGGCGGCCGGCGCCGGGCATGATGCTCGCGTGGACCACGTCGTCGCCAGCGCACCCGGACGGGTGAACCTCATCGGTGAGCACCTCGACTACAACGGCGGGCTGTGCCTCCCGATCGCACTGCCCCAGCGCACCACCGCCCGGATCAGCCGGGCCGACCAGGGGGTCACCGTCCGCAGCGGCGACCGCACCTGGTCCGGCGCCGTGGGCGAGCGGGCCACCGGGTGGGCGGCGTACGTCGTCGGCGTGCTGGCCGTCCTCGACGTCACCGAGCCGGTGGAGATCGAGATCAGCTCCGACGTGCCGCTCGGTGCCGGCCTGTCGAGCTCGGCGGCGCTCGAGTGCAGCGTCGCGACCGGCCTTGACGCCCTGCTCGGGCTCGGGCTGACGCCGGCCGACGTGGTCGCCGCCTGCATCCGGGCGGAGACGGAGTACGTCGGTGCGCCCACGGGAGGGCTCGACCAGACCACCGTTGTGCACGCCCGTGCGGACGAGGCGCTCCTGCTCGACTTCGCCGACGGGTCGAGGTCGTCGGTGCGCTTCGACCCGTCGGCGGCCGGTCTGGCGCTGCTCGTGGTGGACACCCGCGTGTCCCACCGCCTCGTCGACGGCGGGTACGCCGCTCGCCGGGAGGACTGCGAACGCGCGGCCGCGATCCTGGGGGTCACCGCCCTGGCGACGGCGCCCGACCCGGCGTCCGCCCTCACCACGCTGCACGACGAGCGGATCCGCCGGCGCGCCCGCCACGTGCTCACCGAGCAGCAGCGTGTCACCGAGCTCGTCGACGCACTCGGGCTCGGCGAGTGGGCGGAGGTCGGCGCGCTGATGACCTCGTCCCACGAGTCGCTGCGCGACGACTTCGAGGTGTCCTGCCCCGAGCTCGACGCCGTCGTCGACGCCTGCCTGGACGCCGGCGCCCTCGGGGCCCGGATGACCGGCGGCGGCTTCGGCGGCTCGGCGATCGCGCTCGTCGGCGCCGCCCAGCTGCCGGCGGCATGCCAGGCCGTCGACGCGGCGTTCGCGGCGAAAGGCTGGCCGGCCCCGGCGTACCTGGACGGGCGTGCGTCGGCCGGCGCCCACGTCGACTAGCGGCGTCGGGCGGGCGGCGGGCCTACTTCAGCTCGGCGCTGCTCAGGCCCAGGATCCGGCGGGCCACGATCAGCTGCTGGATCTGCTGGGTGCCCTCGAAGATGTCGAGGATCTTGGAGTCGCGGCCCCACTTCTCGAGCAGCTCGGCCTCGGAGTAGCCCAGCGTGCCGACGAGCTCGACGCACCGCAGGGTGACGTCGGTGCCCATCCGGCCGGCCTTGGCCTTGGCCATCGAGGCCTCCACCGAGTTGGGCTTGCGGTTGTCGGCCATCCAGGCCGACTGCAGGGTCAGCAGGTACGCCGCCTCCCAGTCCGCCTCGAGCTGCAGGAAGGTCGCCGCGGCCGCGGACTGCGAGTACGCCGGCCGGTCGTAGTCGATCTCGACGCCCGCCTGCGCGAGGATGTCGCGGGTCAGGTCGAGGGAGGCGCGCGCACAGCCGACGGCCATGGCGGCCACCAGCGGCCGGGTGTTGTCGAAGGTCGCCATCGCGCCGGCGAAGCCCTGCTTGGTGTCGATCTCCGGGGAGCCGAGCAGGTTCGCGGCCGGGACCCGGCAGTCGGTGAACGTGATCACCGCGGTGTCGGACGCGCGGATCCCGAGCTTGTGCTCGAGCCGCTCGACGTTCATGCCGGGCGTGCCCTTCTGGACGACGAAGGACTTGATCGCGGCGCGGCCCAGGCTCTTGTCGAGCGTCGCCCAGACGACCACGCTGTCGGCGCGCTCCCCCGAGGTGACGAAGATCTTCTCACCGTTGAGGACGTACTCGTCGCCGTCCTTGCGCGCGGTCGTCGAGAGGTTCGCGGAGTCCGAGCCGATGCCGGGCTCCGTGATCGCCATCGCCGCCCAGGTCTTGCCGAACCGGGCCAGCTGCTCGTCGTTGGCCACGGACGCGATCGCGGAGTTGCCGAGACCCTGACGGGGCATCGACAGCAGCAGCCCGACGTCGCCCCAGCACATCTCCATGATCGAGAGCACGGAGGCGAGGTTGGCGCCGTTCTTGTTGCCGGCCTTCTCCTCGGCCGACTCGTCACGGCGTACGCCGGCCGCACCGGCCCCGCCCGAGGCGCCGGACTCGGAGAGCCCGTCGATCATCGCGGCGAGCATGTCGAGCTCCTTGGGGTACTCGTGCTCAGCCGCGTCGTACTTGCGGGAGATCGGGCGCAGCATGTTCATCGCGACCTGGTGGGCCTGGTCGATGAGCGGGCGGACCTTCTTGGGGGTTTCCAGATTGATCATCGTGTTCTCCTGGAGTCGGAAGTCGGGTGGTCGAGCTCAGTCGAGACCCGTCAGACCAGCACCGCACCTTCCATCAGGCCGATGGCACGCAGGTCGCGGTACCACCGCTCCACCGGGTGCTCCTTGACGTAGCCGTGGCCACCGAGCAGCTGGACGCCGTCGAGGCCGATCTGCATGCCCTTCTCGGCGCAGAGCCGGCGGGCGAGCGCGATCTCGCGCGAGGCGTCCTTGCCCTGGGCGACACGGCTGGCCGCCTTGTAGGTCACCAGCCGCATGCCCTGCAGCTCGATGGCGATGTTGGCGACCATGAACGCCACCGACTGACGGTGGGCGATCGGCTCCCCGAACGCCTGGCGCTCCTTCACGTAGGGCGTCACGTAGTCGAGGACGGCCTGGCCGGTCCCGACCGCCAGGGCGCACCAGGCGAGCCGGGCGTTCTGCACGACCTCGCGGTGGACGACGGCGTCGCCGAAGAGCGCGATCGGCTCGACCTCGACGTCGCGCAGGACCAGCCGGCAGAGCCCGGCCGCGCGGACGCCCATCGACGGGTCGGACTCGAGGGTGACGCCCTCGGTGCCGGACTCGACCAGGAACAGCTGCGGGGCCCCGTCGAGCTCCGCGCCGACCAGGAACAGCTCCGCCTCGGCGCCCCGGACGACCCCGGACTTCACGCCGTTCAGCACGAAACCGGCACCCTTGCGGGTCGCCTTCGTGGCGGGGGCGAGCGGGTCGAACAGGGCCATGGGCTCGGCGAGCACCAGCGCCGCGGCGGGCACCTCGTCGCCGGCGAAGGCGGGCAGGTACGTCGACTGCTGCTCGTCGGTGCCGTAGAGGGAGAGCGCGGTGGCCACGGCACCGGGCGCCAGCGCGGCGACCGCGAGGCCCATGTCCCCGTGGGCGAGGGCCTCGTGGACGAGCACACCTCCGACGGCCGAGCGCTCGGCGGCGATGCCGCCGAGGTCCTCGGCGACGCCGAGGATCGGCAGGCCGATCTCGAGCGAGGCCTTGAGCAGCTCGTCCGGCGCCGTGCACGCCTCGTTGGCCTCCGCGGCCGCCGGGCGGACGACCTCGCCGGCGAACTCCTTGACCACGTCGACGAGCATCTGCTCGTCCTCGGTCGGGGTCAGGTCGAACAGGCCCTTGGGCTGCGCCGACGGCACCCGCTTGCCCGCGGTGGCCTTCCCGGCCCGCGAGAACGCCCGGCCGGCGGCGCCGGCGGTCTTGAACCCGGCGCTGGTCACCCGGAACACGGTCTGCTCGCTGGTCTTGCGGATCCCGAGCCGGTCGATCAGGTCGCTCTGCGCGAACCGGTTCAGGGCCGCGACGGCCAGGCCGATCGGGTCACGCTTCTCGTTCTCACTGAGTCCGTGCCTGCCGCCTGCGGACAGCACGCTCTTGACGGGTTCGAAAGCCATATCGGAACTGTAACTCTGAGTTACACCTACCGCTACAGGTTCGTGACGTGGCGCGGGTCACGCCGCCCGGCCGGTCCGGTCGTGACGGCCCCTGCGGCGACTCGCGACGCCGGGTCCGGCATGATGCTGGGCATGTCCGACGCCGTCTCCGAGACCCTGCCTGCCGGCGGCACCGTCCGCCCCATGACGCGCTGGGGCGAGCCCGTCATGCACCGCCCGGCGCGCCCGGTGACGGAGTTCGACGAGGCGCTACGCACCCTGGCCGCGGACATGGTGGCGTCGATGTACGCCGCCGAGGGCGTCGGCCTGGCTGCCTGCCAGATCGGCGTCGACCTGGCGATCTTCGTCTTCGACTGCCCGGACGAGAGCGGCACGGCGTACCAGGGCGTGGTGTGCAACCCGGTCCTGCACCTCCCCGAGGGCAAGGACCGGCGCCTCGACGACGATGACGAGGGCTGCCTGTCGTACCCGGGCGCCTTCGTGCCGTGCGCCCGCCCGGACTACGCGCGCGTCACGGGCCAGGGCCTCGACGGCGAGCCGGTCGAGTACGCCGGCACGGGGCTCCTCGCGCGCTGCCTCCAGCACGAGACCGACCACCTTCACGGGATGGTGTTCGGCGACCGGCTCTCGGACCGGATGCGCAAGAAGCTGCGCAAGCAGATGGAGTCGGCCGCGGAGACCTATCCCCCGGGCTGGCCGGCGGAGTAGGCGAGAGCCGCCGTCGGTCGTGCTCGACCCGGTGCGGATCTTCCGAGGCGCAGTCACGCGGCGGCGGCTTCGCCGGTGGTCGTGATCCCGTGTCCGGCACCTGGCGACCGGTGACGGCGACGGACTCGGGTCCGTCGTTCTGACAACCCGCCACCAGATGAGTCGCCCGGATCTCAGCTGTGACGCAGGCGGCGCCGGCTCAGTTCCGGTGGCAGCTCGGATCGCCTGTCGGGAGAGCTGGGTGCCCGTCCGGCTCCACTCGATCTGGCCACTCCAGGACCTGGAGCTGCGCGGTACGCCGGTTCGCATCCACCGCCCGCGTCCGAGCCACGGTTGTGCACAGGCTTCGAATTCCCGCTCGCGCCGCCTCCCCGTCACCGATGGACTGGACCCATGAGCGCAAGCCCGATGGCAGAGGAGCGAGTGCACCCGATCGTGGGGTTCACCCGGGCCCTGGGCGCTGCGCTCGACCGGGCGCTGGTCCACGACCCGGTGTTCCTGACTCCCGAGGACAAGCGGACGGTGCTCGTCGAGCTGGCTCGCGAGCAGGCGCGGCTGGAAGCGCTGTCGCTGCGGGTGCTCGCCGCGGCGGACCGCGACGACGTCGGCGCCGAGTCCGGAGCGGTCTCGACCGCAGCCTGGCTGTCCCACGCCACCCGCGTCGACCGGTCCGAGGCAGCGCGGCGGATCCGCCTGGCGAACTCCCTGGAGCGCGAGCACCCGGTCGCAGCCGCGGGACTGGCCGACGGCGCCTACTCGAGCTCGCACGCGGCCGTGATCAGCCAGTCCCTGGCCGATCTGCCAGTCGACCTCGGTGCGGACGTCCTGGACCGCGCGGAGCAGACGCTGGTCGCGGAGGCCCGGCACCTGACCCCGAAGCAGCTGCGCACCGTCGGACGACACCTGCTCGAGGTGGTCGCCCCGGACCTGGTCGAGACGCGCGACCGGGACCGGCTCGAGCGGCAAGAGGCGGCGGCGTACGCCGTCGCGCGGCTGTCGATGCGTCCGAACGGCGACGGCACGACGGACGGCTGGTTCCGTCTTCCGGACCTGCACGCACAGATCGTCCGGACCGCGATCGAGGCCGTGATCGCGCCGCGCAAGTCGGATCCGGTCGAGCCGGACCCCATCACCGGTCGGGCCCCGGACTTCGCCACCCGGATGGGTCAGGGCCTGTGCGAGGTCCTCGAGCACCTGCCCACCGAGCGGCTCGGTGACCACGGCGGGCTGGCCGCCACCCTCGTGGTCACCGTCGACCACGAGGTCCTGCGAACCGGCCTCGGGTCCGCCGCGCTCCCTGACGGCACCACGATCAGTCCCGGCGAGGCCCGGCGGCTCGGCTGTGGGGCCGGGATCATCCCGGCGGTCCTCGGCGGCCCGTCAGCGGTCCTCGACCTCGGCCGGGAGTCCCGGCTCTTCAGCCGGGCCCAGCGCGTCGCAATGGCCTTGAGGGACAGGGGTTGTCGGGCCGAGAACTGCGATCGGCCGCCGTCGTGGACCGAGGCGCACCACCTGACCAGGCCGTGGGCCGAAGGCGGCCGCACGGACCTCAGCGACGGGGTGCTCTTGTGCGGTCACCACCACCGGCTGGCCCACCACCCCGAGTACACCCACCGACAGCTCGCCAACGGTGACATCCGCTACCACCGGCGCACCTGAGCCGCATTCAGGAGGAGAGCAGGTGCCGGGTGATGGCCGCCCGGAGGCGGTCGTGCGGCGGCCCGGCCCGATGCTCGGGCGCCGACCAGCGCTCCGCCGGGTACAGCCACACCGGATTGCCGACGAGGTCGGGCGGCTCCCACTCGTACCGCGGCCACACGTGTGCGTGCAGGAACGGATCGGTGTTGCCCAGGATCTCCAGGTTCACCCGGCGAAACCCGGGGTCCGCTTCACGGCAGGCACGCTCCACGGCCTCGCCGAGCCGCTCCATGGTCTCGAGGAACTCCAGACGCCGGGGCCGGGGCAGGTCGGTCAGCCGGGCCACGGCCGGATCGTCGGTCAGCAGGACGCAGTAGCCCGGGAGCCACTGAACGTCACCGAAGACGGCAAAGCCGCCGGGGAGCCCTGCCAGCACCATCGGGTTGTCACCGCGCAGCGCTGAGCCGATGCGGTCGGACCGCCAGTCGTCCATGCACCGACGCTAGCGCCGCGCCGCCACGTAGCACGCGACCGCCGACGCGGCGGCGACGTTGAGCGAGTCGATGCCGGCGGCCATCGGGATGATCGCGCGGCGGTCGGCCGTCTGCTCCCACCGGGGTGAGAGCCCGTGGCCCTCGGAGCCGAGGACGAGGGCGAGCCGGTCCACGCCGGCGACCGCCTGCTCGATCGGGACGGCGTCCTCGGCGAGAGTGAGCGCGACGGTGGTGAACCCGGCCGCGGACAACGCCGGCAGGGCGTCGTACCAGTCCGGCAGCCGGGTCCACGGCGTCGTGAACACCGCTCCCATCCCGACCTTGATCGAGCGCCGGTACAGCGGATCCGCGCAGCGTGGCGCCACCAGCACGGCGTCGAAGCCGAGCGCGGCACCCGAGCGGAAGATCGCGCCGACGTTCGTGTGGTCGACGATGTCCTCCAGGACGAGCACCGAGCGCGCGCCGGCGAGGACTTCCTCGACGGCGGGCAGCGGGGTGCGGTGCAGCGACGCGAGCGCGCCTCGGTGCACGTGGAAGCCGGTCACCTCCTCGGCCAGCGCCTCGGAGACGACGTACACCGGCGCGTCCGAACGCGACAGCACGTCGGCGAGCCCGTCCAGCCAGCGGGGCGCCATCAGGAACGACCGGGGCTCGAATCCGGCCTCGACCGCCCGCCGCACCACCTTCTCCCCCTCGGCGAGGAACAGGCCGTGCTCGGCCTCGAGGTGCTGGCGCAGCTGCACGTCGCGCAGGTCGCGGTAGTCGGCCAGCCGCGGGTCGTCGGCCGAGTCGATCTCGATCAGGCGAGGTCTCGAGGCCCGCACGCCTGCACCTCAGCCGTCGGAAGACGGGAACGCGTCCGGGTGCGCCACCCGGACCACCTCGCCGACGACGATGATCGCCGGTGCGGTCACGGCATGCCGGGCCAGGTCGCCACCGAGCCCGCCGAGGGTGCTGAGCACGGTGCACTCGGTCGGCATGCTGCCGTCGCACACCACGGCCACCGGTGTCTGCTCGTCGCGCCCGCGCGCCAGCAGCGCCTTCGCGATCTCCGGGGCGTTCTCGACGGCCATCATCAGCACCAGGGTCCCGCGCAGCCGGGCGAGGCCGTCCCAGTCGACGAGCGACTCGGGGTGGTCGGGCGGGAGGTGGCCGGAGACGACCGTGAACTCGTGGGTGACACCGCGGTGCGTGACCGGGATCCCGGCGAGCGCCGGGACCGCGATCGGGCTGCTCAGCCCGGGGATGACGGTGACCGGTACGCCGGCCTCGCGGCAGGCGGCGATCTCCTCGTAGCCGCGGCCGAAGACGAAGTTGTCGCCGCCCTTGAACCGGGCGACCCGCTTGCCGTCCAGGGCGTGCTGCACGATCAGCCGGTTGATCTCCGCCTGCTGCGCGGAGCGCCCGCGGGGCAACTTGGCGACGTCGATCAGCTCCGTGTCCGGGCTCAGGTCACCGAGCAGCTCACGGGGTGCCAGCCGGTCGGCGATGACCACGTCCGCCTCCATCAGCGCCTGGCGGCCGGCGATCGTGATCAGGCCTGGGTCGCCCGGCCCTCCGCCGATCAGGACCACACCGGCGGCCCGTGGGGCGGCGTCGGACTCGAGCTTGCCCTCGTGCAGGCACTCGATGATCCGGTCCCGAAGCGCCGCCGTGCG
>Ga0255338_1002772_pt1 | contig 23683 bp, 17 predicted proteins | sample MeOH1_35cm_T4_19_FD_203715 | JGI IMG/M metagenome (GOLD analysis project Ga0255338, IMG submission 203715) | Sandy soil microbial communities from University of British Columbia, Vancouver, Canada - MeOH1_35cm_T4_195 | ecosystem: Engineered > Artificial ecosystem > Sand microcosm > Unclassified ...
AGATTATCGAGTTGGACGGCACCGCTACTGTCGCGCGGCATCAACTGGTACCCGCTCAAATGCTCGAGGAACGCAAGCTTACGTGCGTCGAAGCCATCGCTGCCGATTGCCGTCGCCGGAACACCATCCACACCCGCCCAGCGATACAGGATCGCCTCGGCGTCCGCCTTGAGAACGGCAAGGTCGCTACCGGACGCCACAACGAAGGCGGAGACCATGGCTTTGAGCGAGCCGTCGCCCGACATCGCAATGCGCAGGTCCTTAATCGTGCCCGACCCGGCCAGTTGCGGTAACGTCGCCGCAACAGAGTCGACCGTCTGGTCGCCGAGCCACTTGCTGTCGGTCTGGTTGTTCTCAAGCACGACGTTCGCGACACCACCGGTACTGCCGTCGGCGCGCGTGAAGGTGCCGGTATGCGTGATACCGTTGCCACCGATCGCCGTCGGCTCCGCAGGCGCTGCATGTTGGAGCGAAATCGAGACAATGCCGAGTTCGGCCAGCGACTTCAATTCGCCAGCATCCGTGACGCCGTTCTGATTGAGATCCTGCCAAACCAGCAATTCGGCATAGACGCTATCCGCGGCAGTGATAGCGCCGTCCAGATTGTCATCATACCCGGCCAGCACATCAAAGCCGTTCGTGTTGGCATTGCCGAACATCTCGGTAACGTCGTCGATCTTGCCATTTGCGTTGGCGTCTCGAACGAGAAAGCCATCGGTCGGCGCCACCCATCCGGTGCTTTCGCCAAAGCCATCGCCATCGAACTCGAAGTGAACCTTGCTCGCGGCCTGCGCGACGAGATTGTAGCCATCGCCGTTCAAATCGAGAACGAGGGGATCGGTACCGTAAATGCAGACACCAAAGCCGGCCCTAAGCGCCAGGTTGATGTAACGCAGCAGCGGCGTTTCCGTCGGCGCCTGGCCAAGAGTCGAGGTCGATGAGCCGTGGCCGTGCGAAAAGACCGTAATGCCGGCCGTACCAGCACCATCGTTGAGGTTGACATTGTAGTTCTTGACGACTGCGCTTGCCGTTTGCCCCCACAGATTGATCAGCAAATTGCCTTGATCATCAAGCTTGTACTGGGCAAACTTCATCGTCACCTGGTCGATAAACATCGCCGCGGTGTAGATCAGCTCTGCGCCTATGACCGGAAACGCCGCGGAAAGGGACGACATCGGCGCCCAATAGGCCGTACCGCTTTCCTGCCACCATTGGTTGACGCCGCCATAGAGGCGTATCCCCCAATCGACTGTATCGCCAACTTCACCATCCTCGATCCAAGTATCGGACCCAATCGAGAATTCGTCTTTACCGGCATCGCCGTAGAGATGCGATTCCCAGCCACGGCCAGCCAGAAAGTCATTTCCTTGGCCGCCATGAATAGTGGAATAACCCTCGCCATCTGATTTTTTGCCGCTGTTGCCGATCAACACGTCGTTATAGGCAGTTCCTGTCACGCTGTTAGCATTGGCAGTCGTCATCATGACATCAGACCGACCGAAAAGCCCCGCATAGAAGCCTGTCAGGAACCCGCCTGTTGAGGTCGTGATGGAACTATTGTCGAGATATTGGACCGTTTGTTTATTAGTATCCCGCAAATCGACATATACGCCTAGATGAACGTCCGCTGCGCCATGTTGAACGCTTTTGCCTGCGGCAGTAAAATCAAGCCAGTCGTCGTTTTTTGTTGGCACGCTGGTACGACCAAAATCAATGACAGTTGAAGCGAACGGGCTTCCCGTGGCCGCATCTCCCAAGTAAGTAACCGAAATTTTATCGGAAAGATCGGTTAGCTTTACCTTCTCGATTCCCACGAGTAAGGTTGCGTCTCCGAACTCTGTTAGCGTACTCTGAACGACATCTTGCGCTGTTCCCGCATCAGGGTCGGCACCGGCTGTATTTGGATTTTTCGATCCGGCGGAAAATGTCAGGTGAACAGAGCCGATGGTGGTTGAATAATCGAGCGTATCCGTACCCGTCCCACCGACGATTACGTCGTTGCCTTCACTCGCATTGAACACATCGTTATCGTCACCGCCATAGAGATGATCGTCACCGACGCCACCATCTAAGGTGTCATCCCCTTTTCCTCCGTAAAAGAAATCGTTTCCAGTAGAGCCAATGAGACGATCTTTGCCCGCGAAACCGAAAGCGAGCGCGGGCTTTCCATCTATTCTAGCAGAAAAATCGATATCATCATCTGGGCCTGCCTCGATGTCGCCCAATCTAACGATATCTACATGGGTACCATTGGTATAGCTAACCCCCGTCCTGATGCTCGAATAGCGCGTGTCGGTCGCCGACCATGCGGCACCGTAAGATTGGCGTCGTTGATTTGCAGGTAGCGGCAACTCACCCGCGACCTTATTCTCGAAAACTACGCTTGGTCCTTCAAAATCATAGCCTGTGGTATTATAGAGTGCATTGTCGCGCCCGTTGCTTGAATTAACCGCTGTGTCCAAAAACCCTTCAGCCCAATGACCAAGTTCGTGAGCGACAATCAATTCGGGGTCCATCTGGAACACCGAACCAGAGCCATTCATAGCTAGAGTTTTGTTTGTTGTATCAATAACTATGTAAGGCGATGTTACGATCGTCCCTAGATTTTGCGACCGAATATAAGCAGAATTTTTGAAGGACGAGGCAGAACCACCAACCCTTATATCGCCTTGCGCCGCCAGCTTTTCAAGAGAAGCCCGCATCGTCGGCGATTTGTTATAAAGGTCAGTTATATAACCTATTATTTGGGTTCTTTTTACCGAATCAACATTCTGTGGCGTAAGGTCACCGCTCGGCGTGGCCCCGGGATTGCCCCAAGTGAAATCATGCCCCTCGCCGAGGGACCAAAATTTAACTGCCGCCAAAACCGAGGATAGTGACATTTTATCCCTCTACTTTATCGAGATTTTGAGACAGTATTTCTTTTTAATGCTTCTTCCGATAGCAAAAAATCCCTCTCTAGATCTAATTATTGGCGTGCAGTACGGCGACTTTCCGTCCGTGAATGTGCACAACTTGTCTCCAGATACTTTGTAATTGCCAAGACTAAAAGGCGACTGCTCACTTTTCATTTTGCCGTTGGGAAAAAATGTTTGGGAGAACGTTTGCGATCCATCAGCCGCGACAATACTCATCGTTTTGCCTACTATCAGTTTCCGTAGGTCGCTCCCCGAAATACGCACGCCGCCGCACTTCGGGTCATCGGGCGGGGCGCCGTTCGCAGAGAGCAGAGCTGCGCTTGCAAAGGCAAAAAGTGCAATTCCACAACGGCCAGGATTTACCTTACGCATACCCAGTAGATGACTCAACATATGCAGCTCCCCCTCGCTCGGATATTTGCCTGGTCTTGGATCGAGGTGACCGAAACATGAGCGCCAATGGTTTCATTCACAAGGCAATCCAAGCGAGTAAGCTCGCTGAGAGTCACCAATCTAATCCGTTTTGGACAGAAGGCTGCGGGCAGCGAGTCTTTCCGCCCGCGCAACCTCTGGCACTATGCTCTTGGGATCAAATTGAGCCGGAATCTTCCCGCTGGCGGGCACAAACATTCTCGCGATTACGGCCAAGCAAACCCGACAGTTCACTCTTCCTCTGGCAGATTAAGGAGGGATGATTTGATGATGTGGCATCAGCGCTCCCTTCCTGCTTCTCTCGAGGCCTCGTCGATCGGACTGACCAAATAGGAAAGAATGCTCCTCCTCCCGGTCCGGATGTCTGCGGTGACCTGCATCCCGACGTCAGCCCGGACCGTAGCCGCGCGCTTTCCCAAAGCCTTCGTGAGGACGATCCTTGCAGGATATACCAACCCGAGCTTCTCATCCTCTATCGCGTCGGACCCGATACTCTCGACGCGTCCCTCGATCGTTCCGTAACGCGTGAACGGAAACGCCTCGAGCTTGATCGCGACGATGTCGCCGCGACGGACGAAACCGATATCGCGATTGAGGATTTTAACGTCGGCGACCAGCATTCCATCGGTCGGTACCACGATCATGATCGGCTTCGTCGCCTCGACCACCCCGCCGACGGTGTGGACCGCGAGTTGCGCAATCACACCATCGACCGGACTGGCCAGGGTCTGGAGGCTTGATTTCTGGCTGGCCTTGGCCAGTTCCTCGCGCCGCAACCGGGCATCCGCATCCGCCTTCGCGAGATCGGCGAGCACCCGGCTCCGCGCTTGGGACGTCGCCTGAGCGATCGCGCTCTGCGCTGCAGCCATCTCCGCGACGGCACGGCTGGCGGTCGCGACCGCCGCGTCGCGATCACGCGCTGACGCAAGCCGCTGACGACGCATCTCGATCACCTTGAGCTTCGAGACATAGCCTTTTGCGAGCAATTGTTCGTTGGCAGCGATCTGCTCGTCCAGCAGCGGCAGCGTCTCGGCAAGCTTGGTCGCCTGAATCCGTGCCTCGCTACGGGCCGCAGCCGCGGCATCGCGCTTGGCGATGTTGGAGTTCGCGCCTGCTTCGATGTCCGCCAACTGGGCCTTGGCAAGTGCGACTTGCGTCGCTGCAACGTCGGGCGCCGTGCCGGCTGGGGCCGAGAATAAGAAACCGCGCCCATCAAGCGCGTTCAGCATGGCCCTGGCACGGGCGGCATCGAGCTGCGACGCCTCGAGCGCCTTGCGCGCCTCTGCCGCCTCGGCAGTCGAGATGGTGGGATCGAGCTCGATAAGAGGCTGTCCGGCGCGGACGCGTTGTCCGTCATGGACCAGGATGGCATGGATGATACCGGGCGCCGCCGGCTGGATGAGTTTGACGCTGTCAGCGGGAATCAGCTTGCCCGGCGCCGACGCGACGACATCGACCTTACCGAAGGTCAGCCAGACGATCGTCATGGCGAGGCCGACAACAAGCAGCCAGGCAGTGGCCCGCGCTGTCGGCGACACGGGAGTCTCGATGATCTCTAGTGCCGCCGGCAGGAATTCGGTCTGGTCGGTGCGGAACAGCGTGGCTTTGCGCGCCTTCTCGTCGGCCAATGCCTCGCGGACGACCTGCCAGTTGCGGCTGAACGCGTTCATGCGACAGCGCCGTCCTGGACGTCCATCTGTCGTCGATACAGGCCGGCATAGCGCCCGCCGGCTCGCAGCAATTCCTCGTGCGTGCCGATCTCGACGATCCGCCCGCGCTCAAGCGTAACGATGCGGTCGCATTGCCGGATCGCCGACAGCCGGTGCGCAATGATCAGTACGGTGCGCCCCCGCGCCATTGCTTTCAGGTTCTTCTGGATGATCTCTTCGCTCTCGGCATCGAGCGCGCTGGTCGCTTCGTCGAGGATCAGGATGCGCGGCTGAGTGACTAGCGCGCGAGCGATCGCGATACGCTGGCGCTGCCCCCCAGACAGATTGACGCCGCGCTCCTCGATCAGCGTATCATAGCCTTGCGGCAGCCCGAGGATGAACTCGTGTGCGCCCGACAATTGCGCCGCCGCCATGACGCCCTCGAGCGGCATCGCCGGATTGGCGAGCGCGATATTCTCGCGGATCGTGCGGTTGAAGAGGAGATTCTCTTGGAGCACGACGCCGATCTGCCGCCGCAACCAAGCGGGGTCGATCTGCCCGATATCGACGCCGTCAATGAGGACGCGACCGGCCGCTGGTGTGTAGAGGCGCTGCAGCAACTTGGTGAGCGTCGACTTGCCCGAGCCAGATGAGCCGGCGATGCCCAAAGTACCGCCAGCGGGGATATCGAGCGTGATGTCGTCAAGCGTCCAGGGGCCCTCGAGCCCATAGCGGAACTTGACCCCGTCGAAGCGGATCTCGCCCTTCAGCCGTGGCAGCGCTACCCGCGAGCCCATACCAGGTTCAACTGGCGCGTTGAGCACGTCGCCCAGCCGCTCGATCGACAGGCGGACCTGCTGAAAATCCTGCCACAGCTGGGCCATGCGGATGACGGGGCCGGACACGCGCTGCGCGAACATGTTGAAGGCGACGAGACCGCCGACCGTCATCGCGCCCGCGATCACCTGACCGGCGCCGAAGTACAGGATTGCCGCCAGGCTCAATTTGGAGATCAGCTGGACCGCCTGGCTCCCGCTATTGCCAAGATTGATCACCCGCTGATTGGCTGCGCTATAGCCCGCAAGCTGGCGCTCCCAGCGCTCCTGCCATTGCGGCTCGACGGCGGCAGCTTTGACGGTCTGCATGCCCGACACGCTCTCGACCAGCAGCGCGTTATTGGCGGCCCCGCGCTCGTATTTTTCGTTGAGCCGCCGACGCAACGGCTTGGTCACGATCAGAGAAACGGCGGCATAGGCTGGGATGGTCAGCGCCACGATCCAGAAGAGCGGCGGCGAATAGATCCACATCGCCACGAGGAACACGATGGTGAAGGCCGGATCGACCAGCACCGACAGAGATGCATTCGTCAGGAACTCGCGGATCGATTCCAGCTGGCGGACGCGGGTGACGGTGTCGCCGACCCGTCGCGCCTCGAAATAGGCGAGCGGCAGGCCGAGCAGATGCCGAAACAGCTTGGCGCCGAGTTCCACATCCAGCTTCTGGCTCGTTTCAGAATAGAGCCGCGTACGCAGCCAACCAAACGCCACTTCCCATAGCGACACCGCGACGAACCCGATCGAAAGGACCTGCAAGGTCGCCAGCGTATTGTGGACCAGGACCTTGTCGATCACGTTCTGGAAGAAGAGCGGCGCAGCCAGCCCGAGCAGGTTGAGACACAAAGTGATCAGCAGCACCTCGCCGATCAGCCGGCGATAGCGAACGACCTGTGGAATGAACCAGCCGATGTCGAAGCGGCCCGCGGCGCCCGCCACCCCTTCGCGCGTGGTGATCAGAACGAGTTCCCCCGACCAGATGGCCTCAAGCGCCGCCGGATCGCATTGTTCGGGCGCCTGACCGGGACGCTGGATGAGCGCGCGCCCCTCGGCCACCCGACCGATCACGAACCAGCCGCTTGGGCCATTGGCCAATGCGGGAAGCGGCAGGCGCGAGAGACGGTCGAAGTCCGCCCGCACCGCCCGCGCCTTAACACCGTCATGGCGCTTTGCGATCCTGACCACGTCATCGCTCGTGCAGGGCGCAAAATGCCCCAGCGCGTGGCGCAATTGATCAGGATCGGCCGCAATGCGATGCATCGCCAGAACCGTCGCGAGTGCAATCAACGCGCTGTTGTCTTGGGCGCCCGGCGCCAACTCGTCATTACTCGGACTCAACGCGTCCACTGCCCCCGTGCCGGCGCTTGATACGACTCGTGCGTGACTATCAGTCTATCGCGTCAGCATGAGGACAGGGCGTTAAACAGCGGAAATCAAGTCAAAATGGATGCGATTGAATCGACTACGCTTCGGCGCCTGCCGGATGAGCAATGCTACATGGGGCGTTCACGTTCGGAATTGGGCCGTGTGCGGCCAGGCAGCTTCTGATCGGCTAACCCGCGATAGCGGACATCAACGGCCCAAGTGATCGCGCTCACCGCTGCTCGCGCGATGGGCAAGGAACGATGGGAGCGTCTCGTCGAAACGCTCAATTGGCGGATGGCATTCGGGCCGGACTAAAGAACGAGCTATCTGAAGACGTCTAGGCGGAGGCGGGGACGTCCGCCGCCCGATCCGCCCGATCAATAAACATGCGACATCACGGAAATATTGCGCGCTTGAAACCCGGTCTGGCAAGAGTTGGTCTCTACTTGAAAACAACCGAACCAGACGATGACCGACTTGACGCAAAACTCTCCGACACCGTCGGCCACCGCCGACCCCAATGCCCTGCCCGACCGCAACGGTGGCGGAACCGGCAATGCCGGTGGCACCGAAATTCACGCGATGGCCATGGTGCTGGCCGCCGTGAACATGATGCGCGGAAGGAAGATCGGCTGGCTTGATGGGGTGGCCGGGGATGTGCCCGTCGCCATCACCGCCGAAACGGGTGGACGGGGAGACGATATCGGCCTCGACCTGATCAACGGCGAGAAGGTCGAGGTCCAGTCCAAGAAGAAGCTGCAGCGGGGCAAGGACCTTTGGGACGCGCTCGATGCCCTGGCACTCGGCATCGAGAAGGGTGTGATCCAGTACGGAGTGCTGGTCGTTACGTCTGGCAGCAGCGGATCGATCCGCAACAAGCTGGCCGCCGACATCGTGAAGATCGGTCAGGGGACGCACGATTCGCTCGACGACATCGGCGAAGAGCTGTTGCCGGCGGCTGAAAGAGGCCTCGCCTTAGAAGCACGACGCGCGAGGCCCCTGAAGCGGTCGATGCGTCGGCGGCGCTTGAGCGATACCACTCCGGCGCGTCCTTCTCGAGCTTGCCCAGGAATGGGCGGACTTGCTGATGCGCGATATGCCTCCCGCAAGCACTATGTTACAGGACGGCTAGGGCCGCCCACCCGACGAAGGGAGGAGCGTCCGGAATTACGCGCGTGAGCGCCCGTTCCCTCTACGAAATCGCCGGCGGGAGACGAGGTGCCACCCTGTAGGGCGCCGAGGTCGCGGCAGGTGTGTAGTCCGATCGGTCGGATTACATTAACGGATCTATCGCGCGATATCAGATCGCTTGCCACCAGACTTCACCACGCGGCCGCCCTTCATGACGAACGATACCGCCTCGAGGCGACGTATGTCGCGGAGAGGATTGCCCTTGACGGCGATGATGTCAGCGAAGCGCCCAGGCGCAACCGAGCCGATGTCCTGCGGCCTGCCGATCAGATCGGCCGCGTTGCGGGTTGCGGCGAGGATGGCATCGATCGGCGACATACCAGCTGCTACCATCAGAGCGAACTCTCTGGCGTTGTCGCCATGGCGCGAGAGGCCGAAAGTATCGGTCCCGAACGCGATCTTGACACCGGCCTTATGGGCGTTGTGCAGGTTCGCGCCGAGCATGGGCACGATCTGGTGCCCTTTTCGGATGGTTGAGGCATCGAAAAGTTCGGGGCGTGCGTCCGCAAGCTTCAGCCCTTCCGCTCCGACGAGCAACGTGGGGACCAGGTAGACGCCGCGCGCCTTGAAGAGCGCGTAGGATTCGGTGTCGGCATAGGAACCGTGCTCGATCGAATCGACGCCCAGCAGGATGGCCCGGTCTATTGCCTTCTTGCCGTGCGCATGGGCGGCGACCTTCATGCCAAGGCTATGGGCCACGTCGACGATCGCCTTGATCTCGTCATCCTGCATGAGCTGCAGGGACGGGTCGTCGTCGATAGACATCACACCGCCCGACGGGGCGATCTTGATGAGGTCGACGCCTTCGCGCCAGAGCCGCCGCACAGTCTTGCGCGCGGCGTCGGGACCATCGACGATCGACTCCGTCCAGGCCGGGTTCTCGACTTCCGGATTGAGCCCGTTCGCTGGATCGCCGTGACCGCCGGTGGGTCCGAGCACCGGTCCTGCGATCCACATGCGCGGTCCCGGGAGCGTCCCCTTGTTGATGGCGCGCTTCAGGCCCACCACGACCGACGTCGTGCCACCGACGTCGCGGATGCTCGTAAAGCCGGCGAGAAGTGTGTCGCGCGCAGAGACGGTCGCCTCGATGGCATCATCCACGTTCGTGCGGGTCACGAGGTCGCGCATCGGATCCGTGGGTCGCCAGGTCGACGTGATGTGATCGTGCGCGTCGATCAGGCCGGGCAGCACCGTCTCGTCCGAGAGGTCGATGACACTCTCGTTGGGGCCAGGGTTGGCGAAGCCGTCCCTGACTTCCACGATGCGGTCGTCGTGGACGACGATCGTGACGCGCTGCCGCGCGGAGCGGGACAGACCATCGATCAGGCGACCGGCGTGGATGAGGACGTTCCCGGACGGCGTCACGCTCGAAGCGGCGGGCTGCGCGAGGACGAGTGCGCAGAGCGCGATCAAGATCAGGCGACGCATGCTTGCCTCCCGGTGGTTGAGACGACCCGTCGGTCAGGCGCGGTGACGAAGATAGGGGGCCTCGTTGCTGCAGAGCGTCGCCCATTCCGCGTCAGTGAACGGGAGTTTGCGACGCATCAGCGCGTAGTAGGGCGCGATGCGACCAAGCGCGGGCCAGTCGCTGCCGATCACGAACCGGTCCAGCCCGATCTTGCGCATCAGGTCGACGAAGATCTTCAGCTGCGCGTCGCTGCTGCCAAGGGCTTTCGCCGTATCCTCGGGCAAAACCACGCCGGAAATGTCGAACACGAGGTTGCGCGTGCCGGGCGCCTTGCGTGCGATCGCCTCGCCGAATGCGGTCAAGGAGTCGATGGTCGCCGGATCGGCTCCGGCATATCCGCCGCCGTGCGCGATCTGGACGGGAAGGTTCCTGACCTGCGAGAGGACCTTGTCGATGAATGTCTCGACGTCGGACTTGGGGAACGGGCCGCCGCCGCGTAGGTGTACGACCAGCGGCAAATGCGCTTCTCGGGCCTGCGCGAAGAACTTGGCCAGAATTGCAACCTGCTCAGAATTGCTGGCGTGGAATCCCGCGCCGCCAAGGTGCAACTTGATCCCGCTGACGCCTGGCTTGCCCTCCCAGTAGTTGAGCTCGTCCTGCGCGTTAGCCGCGAATGGGTTGATGGCGATGAAGGCGATGAACCGCCCGCGCGACGCCAGCGCCGTGTCCACGATGAACCGGTTCTCCTCGCGCATCGAGCGGAACGCCTTCGCCGCATCGGGCAGCGGTCCGCTCGGCACGAACAGATACGCGGTCGAGAGCATCACCGCCCGCTTGACGCCCGCCTCGTCGAGGATGCGCAGGGCGTCGGCGGGCGTGGGCCGGATGAAGATGTCCTTCGAAAGGAACTGGAAGGCGGTGGGATCTTCCTTGTCGATGACCTCGATCTGGTCGGCGAGCGCCGGGGTACCGAGGTGGACGTGGTGGTCGGTGATCGGGGCGACGAGTTTGGGAGCCTTCGACATCGCCTTCCTGCCCATGGCGGGCGACACGGTGGCCGCGACCGCGCACGTTACGGCCCCGAGAAGCATGGAGCGTCTGGATACGCCCTCCGACCCGAGACCTGTGCTCAACGAAGCTCGCATGGAAACTCCTCCGCAATTTTTCCGTATGGGGACAAGTTTCTATTACGCAACTTTTGCCACCACGCGCAAGTGGTAAGCGCGTGAAATCCCGCCGCGACCCCAGATGCGGCTAGGTGAATGCCCGGCGTTTGCGTTGCGGGAAGCGGCGAGATCCGGTCAGGCGTCGCCCAGACCGTCCTTGCGCAGGGTGACGGGCGCGCCGTCCTGGTTCGCGCCCTCGACAAGGCCGAGCGGTTCGCCCGGAGCGCAGATCAGCAGCAGCCGGCACGCCCCCTCGCCTGCGCTGATATAGGCGTGTCCCATCGTGGCGTCGAAGTACATCGAGTCGCCCTTCTTCAGGATCGTGGGCGCGTAAGTGTCGGTGTACAGGGCGAGCTCGCCCTCAAGGACCAGCACGAACTCCTCGCCCACGTGGCGGTGGTAGCTGCCGAACTCGGCAAGGGTGCGGGCCCTGATGTCCGCGATGATCGGCGTTACCTGCTTGTCCAGCAGGTCCTGCGCCAGATAGGCATAGTCTCCGTAGGGAGACGCCACGACCGTGGCGTCACCGGCGCGCGACACGCTGCGGCGGCTGCGCGGCGCCTGCGCAGTATTGGGCTTCTTCGGCGAGCGGAACAGGTCCGCGATGTTGACCTCCAGCGCCACGCTTATGCGCAGGAGGCGATCCATGGTGAGTTCGGTCTTGCCGTTCTCGACCTTGGACAGCGTGGAGGTGGGCACGCCCGTCCGCTCGCTCACCTGTGCAAGAGTCCATCCGCGCTCGATGCGGATGGACTTCAGTGCCGCCCCCGGTGTCACCATGTCACCAGGTTCATTCGGGACGCGTTCGATCGTTGCGCTCTTGGTGGATGTTCTCGCCATGTCATGTTTCTACATGGCGCCGCGCGGATTGCATCAATTTTTCTACCGGGAAAATTCTGGCGCTCGTTTTCGCCATTTGAAGTCAGAGCCTGAGGTCCATGGTGAGCCCGAAAGTCCGCGGCCGCACGATGTATTGCTGGAGCGGGCCCGTCGACCCCGTCACGACGCCGCGCGAGTTGCCGATATTCTCGGCGAACGCCGTCACGCCGAACTTCCCGAGCTGGAGCCCCAGGCGCGCGTCGAAGAGGTTGTAGCCGCCCTGCGGCGTGCCGTTGATGAGGTTGCCCGGTGCGCGCGAGACGTAGCGGTGGGACAGGACGATCGATGGCCGCAGCGGGGCGCCGGCCCAGTCGTATGTCACCAGGTTCGACACCTGCCACCTGGAGGCGCCGGGGAGGCGGGTTCCGGCCGGGACGACCGCGTTGGTCGGGTCGGACGGGTCGGAGTCGAACGGGTCGACGAGCGTGGCGTCGAGATAGGTGGCGGTGCCGTTCCACCGCAGACCGTCTATGATCCGCAGGGTCGCGTTGGCCTCGATCCCCTTGATCCGCGCCCGTCCGGCGTTCTGCGCGTAGTTCAGCGAGTTGTAGCTGAGGCGCAGTTGGATGTCGCTCCAGTCGATGTAGAAGGCGGTGACATCGAGGAGCAGCCGCCGCCCGAACAAATCGGCGCGCGCGCCCACCTCGTAGTTCCACAATGAGTCACTCCCATACTGCGCCGGTATGTTCGAACCGGGAAGCTGCGGGACGATGTTCGGACCGCCGAAGCGGAAGCCCTTGGACGCGAGAGCGTAGACCATCATCTCCTTGTTCGGCGTCCAGGTGATCGATCCTTTTGGATTGAAGCCATGGGCCTTCTGCGTTCCCGACTGGACTGTCGTAAGGCTCCCGTTGTTAAGCAGCGAAATCAGGCCGAAGGCGTTGGTCTCGTTCGTGATCTTCTGGTCGAACAGGCGGCCGCCCACCATGGCCTTGAACTGGTCGGTGACGTGGTAGGTCACCTCCCCGAACACGGCGTTCTCGTAGGAACGGGTCGGCAGGCGGGCGTCGATGAGGAGGTCGTTCGGGGCGATCGCCTGTCCCGCCCCGGCCGGCAGGCCGAGCGCCGGTCCCGCGACGTCCAGAAAGTCGGCGAGGCCGGTGGCGTAAATTATCTGGGCGTTACGCATCTTGGTATCGTCGTGCATCGCGCCGATCACATATTCGAGCCGCGATCCGGTGTTGGAGGCAAGGCGCACCTCGAACGTCTTGCCGAAGCTGGTCCCGGGCGATAGGCTGTTGATCGGCTGCAGCCCGAAGAGGTCGGGACCGAGGGCGGCGGTGAAGTCCGTCTGCGACTCCTGCCACTTGCGGTGGTATGTGGCGGTGGCGGTCAGCGTCGCGAAGGAGAGGTCCTGGTCGATCCGCAGGTTGTGGATGAGCGTGCGCAGGTTCGCATAGTCGGGGACGAGGGTGTTCTTCTGCAGGTCGCCGGCCAGCCCCGGCTCGATGAAGCCGACATCCGGCGTGTCGGTGGTCTGCTCGAGATAGAGGTAGTTGATCGTCGTGTTCGGCCCCGGCTTCAGCGTGGCGAGTATCCGGCCACTGACGGTCTCCGTCGAATTGGAGTCTCGCTTGCCGGTGCCGATGTTGTCGATGAAGCCGGGATCCTTCCGGTAGACGAACACGCCCCGGATGCCGAACACGCCGTCGACGATCGGCGCATTGACCATGTACTTGGCGGCGTAGCCCGCGCTTCCGCGCTCGGTGGACCTGATCGAGCCCTGCACGCGCGCATGCCAGGCGTCGAGATCGGGTTTCGCCGCCAAATAGTTCACCGCGCCGCCAAGCGACGATGAACCGAACAGCGTCCCCTGCGGACCGCGAAGGACCGAGACGTTGTCGACGTCGAACGTGTCGACGTCCGGCGTGCCGATCGAAAAGGTGGGATCGGTCAGCGGCACGTCGTTGATGAAGTAACCGGTTGTCGCCTGCCCCTGGTCGTGTCCGGTCGTCGTCGACACGCCGCGGATGACCACCGACGAGTCCCCGGGCGTGGCCGAGTTGAAGATCACGCCCGGGATGCGACTGAGATAGTCGGCCATACTGTCGGCACCGATCCGGTCGAGTTGGTCGCCGGAGATTGCCGTGACGGAGCCCGAAATCTTGCGCGCGACCTCCGGACGCTTGGTCGCGTAGACCACGATGTCGTCCTCGTCGGTCGCTGCCGGTGCGTCCTTGCTCTGCGCCATCGCGGGAAGTGCGAGCACCACGGCGAGCGTGGTGCCCAGCATAGCGCTCGCACGAGCCATCATCATGTACCGCATCGGGTCCCCTTTCTGGTTGTTGTCGGTCTTTCGTCGGAATGCGCTGGCTGGGCCGGCCGCGGCGTGCGGGACGCGGCGCGCGGCGCGCGGCGCTGAGCAGGTCATGGGCGAGGACCTTCCGACCGGCGGAGGTCGAGGTCTTGGAAGTCGAAGCTGAAGTCGGTGGCCGGCGACACCGCGCGCATGGTGATTCCCGCAACGCGACCGTCGAAGCCCGGCTCGAACCTGACGAAGGCGTCCGCGTGCAGGCTGCGGTCGTTCCACCGCACCACGAACGTGTCGCCCTTGAAGGGCAACAGCGCTCCCTCGAGCTGGGTCGTGCGGCTGAACCGGAGGACGAGCCTGGCCCCTTCCCGCCGGACGTCGACCGCGCCGCGCCACGCGTCGACGTAGCGGCCCGCGTAGGAATCGAGCGGTAGCGTGGGTGGTCCGGCCGACGCGATCGTCCTGGCGACGTCCGCCTCGACCGTGTCCGCCGCCGCGCCCTTGTCGCGGGCATAGGCCTCGGCCATCGCGACCCAGTCACGGGTCGGCGCGCCGAGATATGCGTCGAGGATCTGGCCGCCAACTGCCTCCATGGCGGGACTGCTCTCCTGATTCGTCAGGACGACGATTCCGAGCTTAAGGTCCGGCACCATCGTGACCCAGGTGACGCTGCCGCCGACAGCGCCCGTGTGCGCGACGCGCTTGTGGCCGAGCACGTCGCTCACCGCCCAGCCAAGGCCGTAGCCGGTGAAGTTCGTGTGGTAGAGTGCCGCGAGCGCCCCCGCCGGCATCGGCGTTACGAGGGACCACATCTCGCTACTGCGGTCGCTGCTGAAAAGCCTGCCCCCACCGGGGATCACGCCTTCTGAAAGCTGGACGTTCAGCCACTTGGCCATGCCCGAGACGTTGCAGTTGATGGTGCCCGCGGGACCGATGGCGTCCATGCGGACGACTGGGATCGCGCTGACCTTCCCGTCGATCACGCTATGGGGCGAGGCCACGTCGCCGCGATCGCGGATGCGGCCGTCGCTGGCGGCGCAGCCCTTCATGCCCAGCGGCGCGATGATGCGCTCCTCGACGAAATCCTCCCACGACTTGCCCGTCACCGCGAGGACGATCTGCCCCGCAACCATGTAGAGGAGGTTGTCGTAGTCGTAGCGGCTGCGAAAACTCGACACGGGCTTTAGGAACCTCAGTCCCCGGACGATCTCCTGGCGGGTCATGTCCGTCGCGGGGTAGAACATGAGGTCGCCTGCGCCGGTGCCGAGGCCGCTACGGTGCGTGAGCAGGTCGCGGATCGTGAATTCGCGGGTGACGTAAGGATCCTGAAGCCGGAATTCCGGCAGGTAGTCGATGACCTTGTCGTCCCAGCGTATCTTGCCCTCGTCGACGAGGATGGCGAGCGCGGCAGCGGTGAACGCCTTTGTGTTCGACCCGATCTGGAAGAGTGTATCGACATCGACGGCGCCTGGCCGGTCCACGACACGCACGCCGTAGCCCCTGGCAAACACGACCTTGCCGTCCTTGACGATGGCGACCGCCATGCCGGGGACCTGGAAGGCAGACATCGCGCGAGCGACGGTCGAATCGATGGCCGACGCCGTGATCGGCTGCGCGGCTTTCGGTGCGCTGGCCTGCGCCCATCCGTCCTGTCCGCCGGCGAGCAGCGCTGCCCCGCAGGCCAATGCAAAGGCTAGGCGTGATCCGGTCATATAGTTCCCTTTCCACCCCGGATTCCCGGTGTGCACAATATTTCTATATAGAAATCTCATTTGCGCTAGAGAAAAATGCAAGTAGGCTGCGCCAAGCGTCATGGAAGGCCGGGATCTGCCGGCTGCCCGCCCGGAGAGCGCAATGCAGAGAAGCCGAATCGCGAACAAGCCAGAGCAACGTCGCCTCGATCTGGTCGTCGAACGGTGGACGATGAGTGAGCCGATCGAGATCGCCGGACACAGGATCGTCGATCCGGAACTCATCGTGGTGACCGTCACCGACGCCGGCAGGAGCGGCCGCGGCGAGGCCCTTGGCGTCTACTATCACGGCGACACCACCAGCAGGCTGGCGTCCCAGGTCGAGTCCGTCCGACAGGAGATCGAGGCAGGCGCCGGCCGACAGGAGCTCCAGCGGCTGCTGCCGCCGGGCGGCGCGCGCAATGCCCTCGACTGCGCGTTGTGGGATCTCGATGCGAAGCTGCTGGGCGAGTCCGTCTATGAGATGGCCGGCGTGGAGCGTCGCGGGCGGGTCCCCACAACCTACACGCTCGCGGTCGGGACGCCCGAGGCCATGGCGACCAAAGCCGTCAAAGCCTACCGCGATGCCGTCGCGATCAAGGTGAAGCTTCTCGGTGATGGCTTGGACTGCGCCCGTCTCGCAGCGATCCGGGCCGCCAGACCGGATGTCTGGCTGGGAGTGGACGCCAACCAGAGCTACTCTCGCACACTCCTTGTCGAGTCGATGCCGACCTTCGTCGAACTGGGCGTGCAACTGGTCGAGCAGCCGTGTCGGATCGGCGAGGAGGATCAACTCGACGGCATCGAATGGGCGATCCCGCTGGTGGCCGATGAGAGCGTCCAGTCGCTGACCGACATCGATGCCTTGGTTGGGCGCTTCCAGATGGTGAACATCAAGCTCGATAAGTGCGGCGGTCTTACCGAGGGCCTGCTCATGGCGCGGCGCGCGCAGGCGCTCGGCCTTGGCGTGATGGTCGGCAACATGGGCGGCACGTCGCTCGGCATGGCGCCCGGCCTCGTGCTGGGCCAGCTGTGCGATCTGGTCGATCTGGATGGGCCGCTGTTTCTGAAGCGCGATCGCGAGCCCGGCATCTGCTACGACGCCGGTTATGTGTCGGCGCCCAAAGCCCTGTGGGGGTGGCCGGCGTGACGACGGTGAAGGGTGGCGACTGGTTCGGCCAGCCTCGCGGCCTGACCATTCTGTTCCTGACCGAGATGTGGGAAAAGTTCTCCTTCTACGGCATGCGGGCGCTGCTGGTGCTCTACATCACCAAACACCTGCTCTTCACCCAGGCACAGGCGTCATGGGTCTACGGAATCTACGCGGCGGGCGTGTATCTGACGCCGATCTTCGGTGGCGTCATCGCGGATCGCTGGCTGGGCCGTCACGCCGCCGTCCTGATCGGCGGGGCGGTGATGGCGGTCGGCCATTTCATGATGGCGTTTGAGGGGCTCTTCTTCCTCGCCCTCACGACCATCGCGCTTGGCAACGGACTCTATCTTCCGAGCCTGCCCAGCCAGATCGACGGCCTGTACGCGCGCGACGATCCGCGGCGGAAATCCGCCTACAGCGTCTACTATGTCGGCATAAACCTCGGCGCCTTGCTGGCGCCGATCATCGTGGGCACGATCGGGGAACTCGGGGGCTTCCATTGGGGGTTCAGCGTCGCCGGCGTGGGGATGGTGATCGGACTGCTGATCTATGTAGCGGGCGGCCGCTATCTTCCGCCCGACCTGCCCAGGGTGGCGGCGTCTGCAAGCACCGGATCTGCGCCGAGCCTGAGGCCCCGGTTCGTCCTGCTGGGCGCGATCGCCCTGACGATCGTGGTGTTCCGCGGTGCCTACGAGCAGCTCGGCAACACCATACCGCTTTGGGCGGATGCGGCGGTCGACCGCTCGGTCGGGGGATCCTTCACGATTCCCGTGACCTGGTTCCAGTCGCTCAATCCGCTCGTCGTCTTCCTTCTCACGCCGGCACTGGTGGCGCTCTGGACGAAGCGGGCGGAGGCGGGACGCGAGGGCTCGTCGGTCGGCAGGATGGCGCTGGGCGCGGCGGTCGTCGCGCTAAGCTACGCGCTCGCGGCTGCCGTCGCCCATCTGGCGCAGACGGTCGACAGGCAGGCGTCGTGGTCGTGGCTGGCGGCCTTCATGGTGTTGATGACCCTGGGCGAGCTTCTGATCCTGCCGGTGGGCCTGGGATTGTTCGGGCGTCTGGCGCCCGATCGACTGCGCGCGACCACGATAGCGTTGTGGTTCTCGGCCGGCTTCCTCGGCAATCTCTTCGCGGGATGGCTCGGAACGCTCTGGACGCCGCTCAGCCATGCCACATTCTTCCTCGTGGCGGCGGCGATCGCGGCAGCTGCCTCGCTGCTTCTGGCCTTCGCAGCGCCGGCGGGGCGGAGGGCCGAGCGCGCCGCGTAGCGGAAGTGGATATCGTGGGTCCGAAGGCTTGACGGGGACCGGAGCGTTGGCCGGTCCCCGGGTGGTTCAGGCGGCAGCGCGCTCCCGGGCGCGCGTGGTGATGATCTCCCGGGCCATCGCCTCGGCCGTCACTTCCGGCGTGAGGCCGTCCGCGGCACTGCGCTCGAAAATCGCGGCGAGCCGTGTCCCGATGGCGGCGAGCATGTCCGCGAGCGGCGGGAAACTGTTCTTGCCACGCCCCGGCATCGCGATGGTCGAAGCGAGGCCGCTGATGATGCCGCCCGCGTTGATCACATAGTCGGGCGCGAACAGGATGCCGCGTTCGGCGAGCTGCCGTCCCGCTTCGGCGTCGGCGAGCTGGTTGTTCGCCGCCCCCGCGACGGCTCCCGCTCGGATTTGGCCGAGCGAGCGCTTGTTGATGACCCCTCCCAGCGCGCAGGGCGCGTAGATGTCGACATCCTGCGCGTGTATCTCGTCGGGCGATACCGCGGTCGCGCCAAGTTCGTTGCACGCCCGGTCGACCCGATCCTCGCGAACGTCGGCGACCAGCAGTTGCGCACCGGCAGCGTGAAGCCGCTCGGCCACGCCCCAGCCGACCGCGCCAAGGCCCTGCACCGCCACCTTGACGCCGTCGAAGTCGGTGCGTCCGAACCGGCGCTCGATAACGGCATGCAGACCGTGCATCACGCCGGTGGCGGTATGCGCCGCGAGGTCGCTCTGGCCGGCAGTCGTTCCGCCGACATAGGGCGACACCTCGCTCACGGCGTCCATGTCGGCGATCGACATGCCCACATCCTCGCCGGTGGCAAAGTGCGATCCGATCCGGTTGAGGAAGCGCCCATAGGCGTGCAGCAGGGCGCGGTTCTTGATCCTCGCGGGATCGCCGATGATCACCGCCTTGCCCCCGCCGACCGGCAGTCCCGCCAGCGCCGACTTGTAGGACATGGCGCGCGAAAGGCGCAGCGCGTCGTCGATCGCCAGTGAATCGCTTTCATAGGACTTGAAGCGCGTCCCGCCTGCGGCAGGCCCGAGCGCTGTCGAGTGAATTGCGACGATGGCGCGCAAGCCCGTTTCCTCGTCGGAGAAGAAGCACACCTGCTCGTGCGCGTCATATTCTGCTGATGTCCAGATGCTCATTCCACTCTCCCAATGGAGGCCGACCGGTCCCCCGGCGCGCTAGAAAGCAGAAATTTTCGGTGAGGAAAAGTACAAGCTATTTATTGCTATATAGAAAATCATTGCTATGCTGAAATTGCTAACTGATCATCGGGCGGAGGGGCATGGCAGGTCGCAATTGGTTCTCGCGCTATCTTCTGCCCGGGCTGGCGTTCAAGGCGGCCGTCATCGGCGGCGGCTATGCCACCGGCCGCGAGCTGGCGACCTTCTTCGTGCCCAGCGGCCCGATCGGAGGAATCGCGGGGATGCTCTTGGCGACGGTCATCTGGAGCGTGGTTTGCGCGCTTACCTTCGTATTCGCGTTCAGGACCGGAAGCCGCGACTATCGTACCTTCTTCCGTCATCTGCTCGGGCCGTTCTGGCCGGTATACGAGATGACCTGGTTCGTGGCGCTCATGCTGATCCTCGCGGTCTATTCGGCGGCGGCGGGGGCCATCGGCCATAGTCTGTTCGGCTGGGGTGATCTGATTGGGGCGCTCGCACTCATCGCGCTGATCTCAGTGGTCACGGCCTGGGGCAACCGGGCGGTCGAACGGCTCTTCAACTACGTGTCGATCCTGCTCTACGGCACCTACGCCGTCTTCGTGGTGCTCTCGCTCTCGAGATATGGGGACCGGATCGGCGCGATGTTCGCGGCAGGAACCTGGAATCCAGGCTGGGCGCAGGGCGGCATCACCTATGCCGGCTACAATATCATCGGCGCCATCGTGATCCTTCCGGTGACGCGCCACCTCACCTCCTCGCGCGACGCGGTGGTGGCTGGCGTCATCGCGGGACCGCTCGCGATGCTCCCCGCCATCCTGTTTTTCATCTCCATGGTGGCCTGGTTTCCCCACATTGCCGACGAGCCGTTGCCTTCGGACTTCCTCCTCACGCGCCTCGACCTTCCGTGGTTTCGCGTGCTGTTCCAGCTGATGATCTTCGCGGCCCTGCTCGAGAGCGCGGTGAGCGGCGTCCACTCGATCAACGAGCGTGTGTCGACCGTCTTGAAGGAGCGGCGGGGTCGCGTCCTGACGGCGGGACCGCGCCTTGCGCTGACGATCGCCGTTCTCCTCATCTCGGTGTTCGTGGCCGGTCGTTTCGGGCTCGTGGCACTGATCGCGCAGGGTTACAGCTGGCTCGCAGCCGCGTTCCTCCTGATCTACGTGCTGCCGCTGGTGACGCTTGGCGCGTGGCGCCTGCGGCACGGCTCGCTGAGGCCGGAGCTTCTTCGGCCGGGCCGTTCGTGACCCGCCGTCGGCACACGCACGGCTATCCACGAACTAAGATATACAAGGATCGGAGTGAGCTGCCGCCGGTTTCATAGACACGAGGTTAGGCCACGTTGCGCCGGGCGTTCCTGCATCATGGAGGCGTCACACCCGACGCGCATGTGCCGGCGAATGGGCTGAAATTGCCGCAGCGCGCCGTCAACAAGATGCACGGCATTCTCGCACATGGGCTGGGCGTCCGCGCCGCCGCCAGGCCCGGAACGCATGTCGGCATCGCCGACAACACCACCGTCTTCGTGCCGGTGATCGAGACGCCCGAGCATGTCGAGGTGGCCAGGCGCGCGACGCGCGAGGAAAATGCCATGTTCCCGACCACGATCATGGAAGGCCGTTATCTCGACTCCTACATCGCTGCGGCAGGCAGCGATGCGCCCAGGGTCGCCTCACGCGACATGGCTGCCATCGGCAGCCTGCTCGATTTCGTCGCGCTCAATGTCTACACCCCTTCTATGTCGTGGCCGATGACGGCCCGAGCGGCTATTCGATCCTGCCGCGCGGGCTCAGTTCGCCGCGCATGGCCTCGCCGCGGCTCTATGTGGGGCCGGAGGTCGGCTGTTGGGCGATGCGCACCGTCAGCGAGCTCTGGAAGCCCAGGACCCTCTTCATCTCGGAGAATGGCTGCTCGGCCGACGACGCGCCGGCGGCAAACGGCCAGGTCAACGATCCGGACCGGATCATGTATCTGCGCAACTATTTGCCCCATTTCCGTCGCGCGATCGCCGAGGGCTATCCGCTGAAGGGCTATTTCCTGTGGACCTGATGGGCAATTTCGAATGGGCCGACGGCTACACCAAGCGGTTCGGGCTTCACCATGTCGATTTCGCCACCCAGAAGCGCACGCCGAAGCTGAGCGCGCGCTGGTACAAGGAACTCATTCGCCGCGACGCCCTGGTGTGACACGAGCGGCATTCCACCGGCGGACGGGCACGCCGGATCGGGCCCGCCGCAGCCGGCCGTTCCGGCTCTCGATGCGCGGGACCTCGGGCGAGGCCTGGGCGAAGACCGCGGACCCGGCGAGAAGGCAGACGGCCGAGAGCAGGCTGGTCGCCGCCTTCATGCCGCTGTGGTGCCTCGCCGCCCGATGATCATGCATGTCGCGCATCTTGGTCTCCGCAGTTGAAAGCGCGAGCGCTCGAGTCGAGCGTCTGCCATGCCGTGAAGGGGATGCCGGGCCGGGCGGCAGCAAGCCCGGCCTTGCCGTCCAGCATTTCGTGGGCGAGAATTTCGAGAAGCCCAAGGACAAGCTGGTCGACGCGATGGTCGACCACAACTGGGCCGTCCCGCCGCTTGGCGAGATCCTCGGCGGTCTGTCGAGACTGCAGCATTTCTCGGCGTACTGGGAGGGCGAGATCGTCGCACCGGAGGACGGCGAATATGAAATCGGCGTTGCGGGCAATGACGGCTTCCGCATGTTCCCAGGCGGCGAGAAGGTGGCGGAGGACTGGGCCGCGAATCCGCCGATGTGTAGTCCGTTCGAACCCCGATCGCTGCCGCCACCGCGAGCCTCCCTCTTGCTCGCTGCAACGAATCCGAGAATCACCACCTCGGGTATCCCGCAGTGCGTCAAAATCCGTCCACGCTGGCATTAAACAAAAAATATCAATTATTTACTAATCTTCTCCGGAATAGTATTTCGTGTTCGCGACCGAGGCCCGGGGAGCCAGTTTCAGAAATTGAGGGTGTGCGAACCCCAGTCGCCGGGTCCGTTCGCGCCAGGGGTGCTCAACGGTCTCGATCGACCCTGTTATAGTCAGCCTGGATGTCGGCAGGTACGTCCGCATAGCTGTCCCACGGCAATTCCTTGTGGAGTTCCATCGACCAGCGCTCCAGCCACTCGATGCCGTCCTTCCCGGCATAGGGATCGCGGGTCCGATAGGCTGGATCCTTCATCGCCGCTTCGAGGCTGACCGGGCTCAGCTTTGCCCGCCTGAGGATCGCTGCAAGATCGTCGATGCAGTCGGCGTTGAGGCGGGTCGCGTGGAGCAGCATGACATAGGAGATATCGCGGCCGAACAGGGCGTGGGCGCCATGGCGATACCAGGCGATCATCCGTTCGGTATATTCCAGATATTGCGCGCGGATGCGCTTCCGGCGCGGCTCGTCGCGTCGGGCGATCGCGTCGTCATAGGGCTCGGCGAATTGCCAGTCGTCGGCATCGATGGTCACCGGCGCGATACGATAGCTATGGCCCCTCAGCCAGGTATCGATTTCGCGCTTCACCGCTTCGGGCGTGCCGGTCTCGAGATAGGGATGACGAAACCAGCGAATCCTCCGGTGACGCGCCGCCAGCAGCGCCCGCGTGACTGGTTCCCCCTTCGCGATGTCGGCGATATATCCCGCCGCCCCGAGCTTGTTGGGCGATTCATGCGAGAAGGTGTGATTGCCGAGGTCCATCGACGCATCGAGCCATTCTCTCAGCACGGCAATCTGCTGGGGCCGGTCGATATCGTCGAGCTTGCCCTCGTTGACGAAGCCAGTGGCCGGTATGTGGTGTCGCTTCAGCCCACGCAGGATGGTTGCGTTCAGATAATTCACATAGGGCTGGTCGTTGAGGATCGTCAGCGCAGGCAGGTCATCGAAGGTGAGTGCGATCTTCCCGCGGCCGGCCTCGGCGGCTGCCGGCACCGCCAGCGCCAGGACGTACGACAGGATGCGCAGCGCGACATGCTGGTTCTTCATGTAAGCCTGTTTCCTTGGCGGGCGAGCCGAGACGAGGCGCCGGGTTTGACGCTGCGGGGAACCCGGATTCCTAGCCGCTCCCGGGCCTGCGAGACAACCACGCTGAATCGATATCGGCTTCCGGGTTTTCGGGACACAAGCGGCGATTCGATCGTTCCACCACTGACGGCATTTGCGGACCGTTTCGCCGCACGGGCCGAGATGGAGGACGATATGAGACCCAGACGTTTACGGCGTATTGCAACGGCCGCGGTATTGGCTTCGGGATTGCTCGTGCTGGCGGGCTGCGCCACCGAGACTGCCTATCGCCCGGC
>Ga0255338_1002773_pt1 | contig 23675 bp, 19 predicted proteins | sample MeOH1_35cm_T4_19_FD_203715 | JGI IMG/M metagenome (GOLD analysis project Ga0255338, IMG submission 203715) | Sandy soil microbial communities from University of British Columbia, Vancouver, Canada - MeOH1_35cm_T4_195 | ecosystem: Engineered > Artificial ecosystem > Sand microcosm > Unclassified ...
CAACGCCGAGGAGATCAGCCACCGCGAGCCGACCAAGATCTACCTGACCCGCCCCGACCAGTCCAACGGCAAGCGCCAGATCTTCTCGGTCGAGCCCGACGGCCGCCTCGAGACCAACATCATCTCGGACGACTCCTTCCTCGGCGCGAACTGCTTCAACCCGGTGGCCAGCTTCGCCAATCCTGTCCGCATCCTTTTCGTCTCGGACCGCGATGCCGACGACCAGGGCCGGCGCAACAACAACATCTACGTCATGAACGCCGACGGCTCGCAGATCCAGCAGCTCACGGCCAACGGCTCCGACGACATCATGCCCGCCTGGTCGCCGACCGACCCGAGCATCGTCTATTTCCTCTCCAATCGCGGCGGGGCGTACAACCTCTGGCGCTTGCGCATCAAGTAACGCCCCATGGACAAAACCCTGCCGCAAGCCTGGCTGGAGATGGCTGACGGGCGCATGCTCTGGCTGGAGAAGGGCGCCTGCACGCTGGGCCGCGCCGCCGGCTGCACCCACGTCCTCGATTTGCCCGGCATCTCGCGCAGCCACGCCATGCTGCAACCCGGCCCCACCGGCGGCTTCCTGCTCGCGGACCTCCGCAGCATGAACGGCACCTACCTCAACGGCCTGCGCATCGAGCAGGTGGTGCCCCTGCGCGACGGCGACAAGATCGAGCTCGGCGACGTGGCCCTGACCTACCGCTGCCAGCTGGAGCCCGGGCAGCAGGGCGGCGATCTCGGCGCCACCTCGGTGCAGATCCACTCGGGCAAATGCTGGCTGCTCATGCTCGATATCATCGGCTTCACCGCGCACACCCAGAAGGTCGGCGCCGAGGCCGCCTCGGCCGACTTCAAGAAATGGCTCGGGGTGATCCGGCCGATCCTCCTCCGCCAGGGCTGCACCATCAACGCCTACCTCGGGGACGCCGTCTTCGCCTACTGGCGGCAGGACAAGCACCCGGCCGCCAATGTCACGACTGCGCTGCGCGAGCTGCTCGCCGCCCAGTCCGCCAGCCCGCGCCCGTTCCGCATTTTGCTCCATCATGGCAGCGTCCGCATCAGCGGCGGCCTGCAGGGCGAGAACCTGACCGGTGCGGAGGTCATTTTCCTCTTCCGCATCGAGAAGTCCACCAAGCCGCTCGGCTCGACCTGCGTGCTCAGCGAGGCCGCCGCCGCCTCGCTCGACCTCACCGCCACCGCGCGCAATCTCGGCCGGCACCCGGTGACGGATTACGCGGGCGAGCACGGCTTCTACAGCCTCGAGGGCTGAGCCTCGCCGCGGGTTGGCGGGGCTTTCCGTACATGAACCAAGCCGTGGTGCTGCGCCCCAGTCGCCCGGGCGATCTGGAGCAGATCGCCACCCTCTTCCATGACTCGGTCCACCAGGTGGCTGGCGCGGATTACAACGCCCGGCAACTCGACGCCTGGGCTCCACCCGGTTTTGACCGGAGTCGCTGGCAGGACCGTCTGGCCGGGGAGGAAGTCGTGGTCGCCGAATTTGCCGTTGGGCTGGCGGGTTTCTGCGCGTGGACCGGCCAGGGATATCTCGACCTGCTCTTCGTACATCCTTCTTGCCTGCGCCGGGGCGTGGCGACGGCGCTGTTGGCGGAGGCTGAGCAATTTCTCCGGGCACACCAGGTCGCGCGCGTCCACACCCAGGCCAGCATCACGGCCCAGCCGTTTTTTCTGCGGCAGGGCTACCGGCTGGTGCAGCACCAGACGGTCCATGTCCGCGGGGTCGACCTGCCCAATGCCGTGATGGAAAAGTTGCTGGCCTGAGAATCAGGAGGCGCCAGTTCGCGCCTGCACCGCCCAGCGATACAGGTCGCCGTAGTGGGCCGCGCTCGACCGCCACGAGAAATCCTGCGCCATCGCGCGCTGGATCAGTCCCATCATTTCCCCCGGCCGGTCGTACCACGTCGCGCAGGCCCAGCCGATCGTGTCGCGGAGGGCGTCCGTCGTGGCGTCATTGAAGACAAAGCCCGTGCCCACGGGCTGTCCTTCCACAAAGTTCTGCACCGTGTCCACCAGCCCGCCCGTGGCCCGCACCACCGGCAGCGTGCCATAGCGCATCGCATACATCTGGGTCAGGCCGCAGGGCTCCGACCGGCTGGGCATCACGAAGAAATCGCTCCCCGCCTGGATCAGGCGCGCCAGCGAGCCGTCGAAACCGATGTGCACACCGCAACGGCCGCGGTAGGTGTCGGCCGCCCAGCGGAAGGTGTTTTCCAGCCGGCTGTCGCCGTTGCCCAGCAGCACCAGCTGGACCCGCATCCGGTCCATGATGGCCGGCAGGGCCTCCGCCAGCAGGTCGAGTCCCTTTTGCGCGGCCAGCCGCGACACCACCCCGAAGACCGGCATCCCGGGATTGGGCTCCAGCCCGAAGCGTTCCTGCAGGGCGGTCTTGCAGGCCGCCTTCCCGGCAAGGTGCGTGGCGGAGTAATGCTCCGGCAGCGCCGGATCGTGCGCGGGATCCCACGAGGCGTCGTCGATGCCGTTGAGGATGCCCACCAAATCGCCGGCCCGGAAGCGCAGCACCCCGTCGAGCCCGAAGCCGCCGTCGGGGGTGCGGATCTCATTGGCGTAGGTCGGGCTCACCGTGGAAATCTTCGTGGCGTGGCACAAGCCGGCCTTCATGAGGTTCACCATGCCGTTCGACTCCAGGGCGTCGCGGTTGATCTCGCCCCAGGGCAGGCGGGCAAAATCCACGACCCGCGCCGGCGACCAGCCTTGGTGCTCGAGGTTGTGGATGGTGAAGACCGTCGCAGTCCGGCCCAGCGGGGAATGCCGCATGGTCGTGTTCAGCATCAGCGGCAGCAGGCCGGTGGTCCAGTCGTGGCCGTGGATCACGTCGGGGATCCAGCCGAGCTGCTCGCACAGCGCCAGGGCGCCGCGGCAGAGAAACGCGAACCGCATGTCGTTGTCCTCATGCGCCCCCCAGGGCCCGGTGTAGACCTCGGGCCGGGCAAAGTGGTCGTGGTTCTCCAGGAAGTATGCCGGCACCGCCGAGCCGGGCAGCACGGTCTGCCAGGTCCGCGCCCATTGCGTCACCGCCCCCACCTCCACCCCGAGCGGCTCCACCAGCGGCTGCCACCCGGCGTCGCGCCGGACCGACCCATAGGCCGGGCATACCACGCGCACGTCATGGCCGAGCCGGGCCAGGTCCTTCGGCAGCGCCCCCACCATGTCGGCCAGCCCGCCGATCTTGACGAACGGCTCAACCTCCGGCGTGACAAAGAGGATTTTCAGCGCGGGCACGGGGAAAGGAACCGGGTTCAACGCCGGGCGACGGGATAGCTGCCCAGCCACTTGACGAGCGGGCACTGGCGGCGGAGCGTCTTGAGGGCCCCCTGCATGGCGGGATCGTCATAGTGGCCGGCGACATCGAGGAAGAAGATGTAGTCCCACGGCCGCAGCCGGCTGGGGCGTGACTCGATGCGGGTGAGGTTCAGCTTGCGCCGGTCGAACGGCTGGAGGGCGCGCAGCAGGGAACCGGGCTCGTGGTGCAGCGAGACCAGCAGGCTCGTCTTGTCGTTGCCTTTGCCCGCCGGTCCCGACGGCTCGCGGCCCAGGATGCCGAAGCGCGAGGTGTTGTTCTTCTGGTCCTGGATGTGGTTGGCCTGGATCGGCACCCCGTAGCGCTCGGCCGCCAGCGGCGGGGCGACGGCGGCGGCACCCTTCTCCTTTGCGGCGTGCATCACGCCGAGCGCTGTGCTGTCCACGTCGATCAGCTGGGCATGCGGGAGGTGGCGCTGGAGCCAGCGGCGGCACTGCGCCAGCGCCTGGTCCTTGGAATAGACCTTTTTGATCTTTTCGAGCGGGGTGTTCGAGATGAGGGCGTGGTCGATCGAGAGCTGCACCTCGGCGACGATCTTCAGCGGGGTCTCGACAAACAGGTCGAGCGAGTCGCGGACGGAGCCCTCGGTGGAGTTCTCCACGGGCACGACGCCGTAGTCGGCCTCGTCCTTCTCGACGGCGGCGAAGACGTCGGCCAGCGACTGCATCGGGCGGTAGTCCACGCTGGCGCCGAACTTTTTCAGGGCCGCCTGGTGGGTGTTGGTCGCCTCGGGCCCGAGGTAGGCGATGACGAGCGGCTTCTCGAGCGCGATGGCCGCCGACATGATCTCGCGGTAGATGGCCTGCAGCGCGGCGGGCTTGAGCGGGCCCCGGTTGGCGTGCTGCACGCGGCGGAGCACATCGGCCTCGCGCTCGGCCACGTAGATGCGGGTGCGGGCGCCGCGCTTCAGTTCGCCGATCTTCTGGGCGAGCTTCAGCCGGGTGTTGAGCAGCCGGACCGCCTTCTGGTCGAGGTCGTCGATGCCGGCGCGGATCTTGGCGAGTTCCTTCTTGAGGTCGGGTTTCATGACGGGAGGGCGGACAGGCGGTTGCAGGGAAGCCCAGCATGAAGCGGGCGTGGGTGGTTAATCAACCCCACAGGCGGGGGGAAACGTAACGATATGGTTTGGGTGTTTTTCATGGGCGAAAAATAAAAAAGCCGCCCGGTGGGGGCGGCTCCTTGGCAAATGGGTCTGGGTTGGGTTCAGACGTTGCGTGGGGACAGGCCGCCTCCGGTTTGCGGGGTAAAGTAACCCGCAAAGGCGAAGCTGAAGATGGCGGCGAAGAAATTCATCGGTGCAAGGGGTGACTGGCGGGCGGGACGCTGTCAATTCCGCAGCGTGTCAGCCTTGCCCCGGTGAGCCCGGGCCGCGGCGAGGGCCTCCGCCCAGGGCGAGGTCTGGCCGCAGGCCAGCCGCGCCGCCGCTCGCGCGCTCAATCCCCCGACGATGTTCCCCGTGCCGTTGTAGCCGCCCACCGCCCAGGTCTTCGGCCGCACCTCCTCGAGCACGGGCAGCCCGTCGGGCGTGTAGCCCACCGAGGCCGCCCAGCGGTGCGTGACCGGCGCCGTGACCTTCAGGTGCTGCCGCAGGAATTGATCGAGCAGGCCCTGGATGAACGCCGTCGGCGCGGTATCGGTCGTCCACTCCTCCGCGAGCGCGTGGTCGCGAAAACCGCCGAGTGCGATGCTGCGGTCCGGGAGCTGCTGCCAGTATTCGTAGCCCTGCCGCCAGTAGACCGGCCGGGAAAATTCCCCCGCCGGGGCCGGGGCCGTCGCCAGCATCTGCAGCCGGGCCGTCCGGACACGCCCGGCCAGTTCGGGAAAAATCGCCTCCAGCCGCCCGTCCACGGCCACGATCACCGAGTCGCAAAAGATCGTGCCCTGGTCCGTGACGACCGAGCCGGGCACGATTTTCCGCACGGGCGAGCCCTCATAGAGCAGCACGTCGTGCTGCCGGAGCTTTTGCGCGAGACCGCGTACCCGGCGCAAGGGCTGGACGACCCCGTCGGTCGGCAGGAGTAGGCCCTCGCCCTCGGGCCCGGCGTAGGGCTCGGCGGCGAACCCGCAGTAGTGCAGCGCTGCCCGGTGCTTCTGGCAGTCGGCCAGCTCCGCGGCGTCGGCCGCGATGCGCAGCGAGCCCGTGATCCGGACGATTGCGGGCATCTCCTCCGCCTGCCGCTGGATTTCCCGGGCCGTCTGCCGGTAGATCGAGCTGGCCGCCGTCTCGCCGAACTGCGCCACCGTCTCGTTGAAGAATTTCGCCAGCCCCGCCAGCACGAAGCCGCCGTTGCGGCCCGCCGCGCCGCCGCCCACCGGACCGGCGTCCACCCCCACCGCGTTCACGCCCAGCGCGCCCAGTTCCTCCAGCGCGGCGAGCCCCGAGCCGCCGAGGCCGATGACGCACACATCGGCCCGCACCGGCCCCTGCAGCCTCGGCAGGGGTCGCCAGTCGCGGTCGTCCCAGATCGGGGTGTTCACGGGCCTGATTGTGCCGCCGGCCCCCGGCCCCGCCAGCCAATTTGCCCGGTCACCAGATGTAGCCGAGCGAGGTCGTCAGCCGCTGGTCGGCGCGCAGCTCGTGGTCCAGCACCGAGCGGTCGTAGTCGTACTCGAAGCGCACGTTGAGCGACATGCGGTCGGTCACCTTGCTTTGCACGCCGGTGTTGAACCGCATGCGGTAGCTGCCCTCGACCGGGGCGCTGGACAGCGCACTCTTCACGTTCAGCGTGCCGGTGTCGGAGATCATCAGGCTCGACTCCTGCACCAGCTTGACGCGGGAGTTCCACTGGTAGGCATAATCCTGGAAGAAGGCGCCGAGCACCGCGGTCTGTTCGTCGGTATGGGCCCGCTCGAGATACTGGATGACCGCGCCCAGGCCGACGTTGACCTTGTGCCGGGGGTTGTCGACCAGCCGGTAGCCGCCGCCGATCTGCTGCTCGACGCCCATGTCCAGCTGGCGTATTTCATCCGACTCATAGGTCGTGAGGGCCTGCGCGAACAGCCGCTTGTTGATGTCGTAGCGCCAGCGAAAATCCGCTTCGCGGCGGTTGGTCACCGTCTTCCCGTCCGCCTCCGACTGCAGCAGCCGGGCTGTGCCCCGGTAGGTGCTGTCCTTCTCCTTGCCCTCGATCTGCAGGCGGACGGAGATGTCCTCCTTGTCCCGCGCCCCGGATTGCTGCACGTAGCCCAGCTCCACCTGGCCTTTCCATTTTTTGATGTCGGGCTTGGCCGATGCCACGGCGGCGGTCGCCTCCTCCTTCCCGGCGGGCTTGGGCGCCACCGGCTCGGGGGCACGCAGCGCAGTGCGCGGCACCTTCAGGCGGCCGAGCTGGGGATGCTGCACCTCGATGAAGGCGGGGTCCTCGCCCACCAGCTCGCCGGTCAGGCGGTCGCCATTGGCCAGGACCCAGGTCCCGGCCCGGCCCGTCGCCAGCAACGCCAACAGCGCAAGGCCGGCGGCGGTCATTTTGATGGATATCCCCTTCATTTGCCCACCGTAGCAAATTGCCCCGCAGGCGGGAACAATTGTTTTCGGCTATTTGCGCCGGCGCGTACCATTTACCCGCGATTGACGCCTTCCGGTCGGCGCGCCTTGATGCGTCCGCCCGACGCATGAAGCCGCTCTACGATTTCTCCGCCCTCCCGGTCGACCGCACCCTGGCGCCCAAGGACGGCATGCTGGCCAAGGATGCCGATGCCACGCTGACCGGGCAGTACTTCGACCTCGGCCGGCGGGCCCTGGAACTGATCCATTTCTCCGGCGAGCTCTGCGACAAGCCCCACTACCCCGACATCCTCGACCTGCCCTGCGGGCACGGCCGGGTGCTGCGCTGGCTCCGGGCCCACTACGGCTACGCCAAGATCACAGCCTGCGACCTCGACCGCGATGGCGTCGACTTCTGCGCGCAGCAGTTCGGGGCCACCCCGGTCTATTCCCTGCCAGACCTGCACCAGCTGCCCTTCTCCTCCCAGTTTGACCTCATCTGGGTCGGCTCGCTGGTCACCCACCTGCGCCGCGACCGCTGGCTGGCCACGCTCGACTGCCTCGTCAAGTGGACGCGCGAGTGCGGCGTGATCATCCTCACGACGCAGGGGCGGACCGTCTCCAGCCTGCTGGCCCGCGGGCGCCGCAATGTCGCCGAGAACATCGACAAGCCCGCGCTGCTCGAGGAATACGCCCGCACCGGCTTCGCCTACCAGCGCTACTTCGAGAGCAACGCCGAGGAGGACTACGGCCTGGCGCTCAGCTCGCCGGAATGGGTGATGCGCACGCTCCAGCGCTACCCCGACATCATCGTGCGCGCCTACCTCGAGGAGGCGTGGGGCATGCAGGACGTCATCATTCTCTACAAGAAAGCGGGTCACTTCGAGCCGCTGCTCGGCGTACCCGAGCAGAATGCCGTCGAGCCGGCGGCGAAACCGGGCAAGCCGGGTGGTTTCCTGAACCGCCTGCTGAATCGGTAGGGCGGGTCCTCTGGACGTGCCGCCGGACCAACCGGCTCAGCGGGACGCTGCGTCCTGCCTATCTCTTCCCGAAGAACTCCCAGCACAGCACGGCGGCGGCGGCGGAGACGTTGAGCGACTCGACCGAGTCCGCCCCGGGGATCTTCAGCAACCGGTCGCACTGCGCGGCGACGGCGGGCGCGATGCCCTTCTCCTCGTTGCCGAGAATGATGGCCGGGGGCCGCGGGATGCCGCGTTCCTTCACCCCCGCGGGGGACAGCTGGTTGCCGGTCAGGCTCGTGCCGATGAGAAAATGCCGCTGCTTGAGCTCCGCGCAGAACTCCGGCAGCGCCGACACGCGGTAGAAATCCACAAACTCCATGCCGCCCTCCGCCACGCGCCAGGCCGCCTCGCCCGGCAGGGCCTGCGCCGGGTGGTCGGGCACGATGATGGCCTTCACCCCGAAGAACGCCGCCGTGCGCACGATCGCCCCGACGTTGTTGGCGTTGCTCACGCGATCCAGCAGCAGCAGCGGGGCCTTGGTCCGGGCCCAGTCGGCCAGCACCTCGCGCGTTACCTTTTTCAGGGGGCGCTCGCCGATGACGGCGATGATGCCGCCGTGCAGCTTGGAGCCGGCGATCTTCTCGAGCTCCGCCGGTTCCACCTGCCGGTAGACCTTCTTGTGCTGCGCCAGCTGCGAGCAGAATTCGCCGGCCCGCCGGCCCGTGGCCGCGTCGAAAAACAGCCGCCGCACCTCGGCCGGATGCCGGGCGAACAGCTTCGCGACCGCCTGCCACCCGCAGACGTTCAGTTCCTTTTGCTTGGCGGGTTGGGGGGATGTCATGGTGAACCGGCCGGCAGCGTGGGGGGCCGCCGGCCGCGGTTCAAGGGTAGTCGCACGCCCCGCGGCGGCGGGACTCAGACCAGCTCGCAGGCGCCGCCGGCGCAGGCCGCCACCTGCTTCAGCTCCGTGATGTCCTCCGACTCCTCCAGCGTCGTGAAGTCCACCGGCGCATAGACCAGGGAATTCCACTTCTCGATGTCCGCCGGCGTCGCGAGGCCCTCGCGGGGGGCCTGGGCGTAGACCTTGTCCCCGTGGTCCTGCAGCAGCGCCACGCCCGTGAAGCCGTGCCGGTGCGCCCAGATGTACTCGGCCACGGCGCCCCACTCTTCCGGACGGACGGAAACCGTGCAGGAAACGTTGTGATGGAGGCCCGGGGAATACCGTTCGTGCCGCCGGCCCGCCTGCACCCAGTTCTCCTGCACGAGCCGGATGTAGGTGAGGTGCTTCACCGCGGAAAGCTCGTCGCGATACACCCCGAACACCGGGCCCTCCACCGGGAAGCTGATGACCTCCGTGCGGCCGTTGAGATCGTAGACGCTCGGCTCGACCATGTGGGGGTTGGCGCGGCGGAAATGCACGTAGACCGGGTCGTGGACATTGGCCTGCACGCGCCGGAAATAGCGCCGGGCGTGGTGCGGATGCAGGCCGCTGCTCGTGCCGAGCAGCAGGCTCGCCGTGCCCTCGGGTTTCACGCATGTCGTGCGGGCGGCGGGCTGGATGCCGAGCGCCCGGGCGGCGATGGCGTTGACCGCCTTCACCACCGCGGCGCCGCCGCGCAGCACTTCCGGATCGAGGAGCAGTTCCGGCCGGTCCAAGATGCCGCAAAGGGACACCCCGAGCAGGGCCTCGCGCTCCGTGATGACCCGCGAGACGGGCGACAGGTAGCGGAAATCGGTGTATCCCGCCTGCAGCGTGCCCACCAGCGAGGCCAGGGCGCACAACCGGTGGAAGGACGCCGTGGAATCGGCGGCCGCCGCCGACACCGTCGCCAGGTTGCAGAACTGCACGCCGGTCAGCACGTCGCCCACCTGCAGCGGTCCGGTGTGGCCCAGCTCGCGCAGGCGCGCAATCGCGGCCTCATCCACCACCAGGCGCGGATGCAGGCCGATCTCGACGCAGGGATTCGCCCCGTACTCGGCGTCCTCGACAAAGTAAAAACCCGGCTCGCCAAACTGCTTCTGGGCCTCAAACAGCGACGTGAACTGCTCGCGGGTCGCGGACGACCGGATCACGACCGCCGAGTTGTTGCTCGCCACCCGCTGTGGGTTTTCCTCCAGCCAGTTGCCCGTCTTGGCCGCGGCCATCTCGGCGTCATCGACGGAGAAGAGGCAGATGGTCGCCGACCGGCGCACGCCGCCCGAGAGCACGGCCTTGGCCGCCCAGCAGAGGATGTCGTAGGCCTCGATGGTCTTCAGCCGCCGGCCCGCCGCGGCGCGCAGGATGCGCTCGACGCGGGTCAGGGTGAGGTAAAGGGGTGCCGGCCCCGGGGCCTTGCCGCCCGTGGTGCGCAGTGGGGCGCCTTCCTGCCGGATGTGCGACAGGTCGAATTCCACCGTCCGTCCCGCCACCGCCTGATCCATCAGCACGTGCAGGGCGTCGGCCCAGCCCTCGATCGTGTCGGCCACGATGTGGCGGACCGGGGCCTCCCCTTCCAACCGGGGGGCCAGCATGGGGAGCTTGGCGACGTGCCGCGCCTGCACCGAGAAACCCACGCCGCAGCCGCAAAGCAGCAGGTAGAACGCCTCGCGGAAGGCCTCGATCCGGTCGAGGTAGGTGAAGGCGCAGTTGTAGATGCGAGCGTGCTTGCCAAGGATGGCCTCGCCGCCGAACTGCAGTGAGCGCATCGAGGGCAGGATCTCGCGGTTGCGCACCGCGTCGAAGGCCGAGCGGATCGCCTCGTGCAACGTGCGGGACCGGCCCAGCGCCGCGACATCCGCCGCGGTGGCCTCGCCCGCCGCCAGCGAATCAGCGATCGCTCCCGCCAGCGGCCGGTCGGGATAATGCGACAGATGCATGTCGCGCACGCGCGCGACCGCCTCGTTCCACGTCTCACGCCTCCGTTTCTCCGGCAGATACCGGGCATAACGTGATACGGCGATGAAGTCTTGCAGGCCGTTGGCGGCATGCACTTTGGGGTGAATGGTGTGCGACATGTGTGTTGTGAACAGTCCGCAAAAATGAAAAGGCGCCGCCTAGGGGCGGAGCTCTGTCGCGGGGTCTTACTTCATGTTCTTCCCGACGCGACGGTCAAACGTCCAAACGGGATGGCCGCTATTTATCATGTCGGCTCATGGCCTGCTCCTTGCCGCCAAATAGTGCGCAACAAGATATGCGCACTCAGGCCCGCTCGCCGACCACGGTGAACTCCTCGCGGTCGTGATAAAGGTGGCGGAGGCGAAACCCGGCCGCATGCCGGGTGAAGGGCGACTCGGCCGCCCGGAGCTCGCGCAGCAGCGCCAGCGAGTCCACGTGGCCGAACTTCAGGTTGATGACGAACCGCCGGCACCAGCCGTTCGCCAGCCACGGCGTGACGATGTTCTGCATCACGTGATGCGGCTCCTCGACGAGGTCGCAGAAGAGCCAGTCGTGGGTCACGCCGGCAGGTGGCGAAAACTTGAAGGCGTCCTCCAGCCGGTGCTCGATCAGCGGGTGGCCGAACGCCCCGCCCTTGAGCGGGCCGTTGTCCACGGCGATGACCCGGGCCCCGCGCTTGGCGGCGCTGTAACTCCAGCCCCCGGGGGCGGCGCCGAGGTCGACCACCGTCTCGTCCGGCAGCGGCTCGCGGCCGAGCACGATGTAGGCCTCCTCGACCTTGAGGTAGGAGCGCGAGGGCGCCGCGTCATCGTCGGCCATGCGGCGCTGCCCGCCGGACACCGCCTCGCGGGCGGCAAACACCCGCCCGAAATCGGCAAAGAACACGAACAGCCCCCGCACCCGGCCCTCGCCCCGCGGCAGGTCCGGCGCGGCCAGCTTCGCGACGCGGGAAAGTTTTTTCTTCAGCAGCTCGCCAAAGGCCTTTTCGACGCCGCTGGCGCGGCGGCCCAACCCCACCACCTCGGGCACCGTTTGGAAAAGGCAGGGCCAAGCCGCATCGATCCGCTCACCCCTCAGGCTTTCAAGGAAGAAGTCGGCCAGTTGCTGCGCCAGGGCGTTGACCGACTCGCCCTTGAACTCCCGTGGCGCGAGCAAGGTCAACTGCGGGAAGGCGAGCCCCGCGGCCTCGCCCTCCGCCGCCAGGGCCCAGCCCGGGCCCTTCTCTGCCACGGCCAGTCCGGCGTCGGTGAGTTCGCGCTCCAGGAGCGCTTCGTAGCCGTGCTGGCAGAGGGATAGCATGGGGCAAACGTGGCGGTGACGCGCCGCGGGTCGAACTTTAAACCGGGTGACGGTATCAACACTCAACCTCCAGCGTTGAACGCTCAACTCTCAGAGCCCGAACCAGCGAAGTTGAGCGTTGAAGGTTGATCGTCGGACGTTTGGATCGCTGCCCACCCCGTCCATGACCTGGACCCAGAACTATACCCCGCTGGACGGCAATCTCGCCGCCTCCGCCCTCGTGGCCGCCCTGCCGGTTGTCGTGCTGCTCGGGCTCCTGGCCTTTTTCCGGGTGCGGGCGCATTGGGCCGCACTGGCGGGCCTGGCCATGGTGCTGGTGGCCGCCGTGGGCGTCTATCACATGCCGCTGACGCTGGCCCTCGCCGCCGCCGGCCACGGGGCGCTCTACGGCCTGCTGCCGATCGGCTGGATCGTGCTGAATGTCATCTTTCTTTACGACCTCACGGTGCAGACCGGGCAGTTTGAGATCATCCGGCAGTCCATCGCGGGCCTTTCCGCCGACCGGCGCATCCAGACCCTGCTGATCGCGTTCAGCTTCGGCGCCTTCATCGAGGGGGCGGCGGGCTTCGGCGCCCCCGTGGCCATCTCGGCCGCCATGTTGATCGGCATCGGCTTTAGGCCGCTGCAGGCGGCCACGCTCTCCCTGATCGGCAACACCGCCCCGGTCGCCTTCGGCTCGCTGGGCATCCCGATCATCTCCCTGGCCCAGGTCACCGGCCTGCCGTTGCTTGAGCTCAGCGCGATGGTCGGACGGCAGCTCCCGTGGTTCAGCCTCATCATCCCGTTCTGGCTGGTCGTGGCGCTGGCCGGCTGGCGCGCGATGGTCGGGGTCTGGCCGGCGTGCCTCACCGCGGGCCTGAGCTTTGCCGTGGTGCAATTCCTCGTCAGCAACCACCATGGACCGTGGCTGGTGGACACGGCCAGCGCCCTCACCTCGATCGTCGCCCTGCTGGTGCTGCTGCGTTTCTGGCGGCCGCGTACCTTGTGGCGTTTCCCCGGTGAGACGGCGGGACCCGGCCCGGGTCATCAGCCCGTCCGCCCGCCCGCCGGCGTGCTGCTCCGGGCGTGGGCCCCGTGGTTGATCCTGACCGTGGTGGTTTTCGTGTGGGCCCTGCCGGCCACCAAGGCGTTGCTCAGTCTCGCCGGCGAAATGAAGCTCGCCATTCCTTACCTGCATCTGGCCGTGCTGAAGGCCCCGCCGCTGGCGCCCGAACTGCGCCCGGAGTCGGCCATCTACACGTTGAACCTGTTCTCGGCCACGGGCACGGCCCCGCTCCTCGCCGCGCTGGTGGCGGGCACCTGGCTCGGCTTGCGTCCGCTGGCGCTGGGCCGGGCCTGGCTGCGTACGCTCTGGCGCCTCCGGCTTTCGCTCCTGACCATCTCCGGGATGCTGGCGCTGGCGTTCTCCTCGCGCTACGCCGGCCTGGACTCGACCCTGGGGCTCGCTTTCGCGAGCACCGGCTGGCTCTTCCCCTTTTTCTCCCCCCTGCTGGGCTGGCTGGGCGTCGCCCTCACCGGCAGCGACACGGCCTCCAACGTTCTCTTCGGCAACCTGCAGCAGGTCACCGCGCAGCAGATCGGCCTCTCTCCCGTGCTGGCGGCGGCGGCCAACAGCACCGGTGGGGTCATGGGCAAGATGATCGACGCCCAGAGCATCGTCGTGGCCGGGGTGGCGACGGGACAACCCGGCGAGGAGGGCAGAATCCTGCGGTCCGTCTTCTGGCACAGCCTCGCCCTCGCCACGCTGGTCGGGTTGCTCGTCTGGGTGCAGGCCAACTACTTCCCTCCGGTGCCGCGCTGAGCCAGTGACGGCCGGGGCGAAAATCTCCGTGCCTTTTTGCCCCCGGTCCGCTTTGTTGGCCGACCCTCATGCGCCCGCAGACTTCCGATCTTCGCATCCGCACCGCCCGGCCCCTCGTTTCCCCGGCCATCCTCGAGGAGGACCTGCCGCTGGCCGAGTCCGGGGCATCGCTGGTGCATGGCGCCCGTCGGGCCGTCAGTGAGATTCTCCAGTGCCGCGACGACCGGCTGCTGGCAGTCGTCGGTCCCTGCTCCATCCATGACCCGGCGGCGGCGCTGGAGTACGCCCGCCAGCTCAAGCCCGTGGCCGACCGCCTCGCCCGCGACCTGCTGGTCGTGATGCGAGTCTATTTCGAGAAACCCCGCACCACAGTGGGCTGGAAGGGCCTGATCAACGACCCGCGGCTCGACGGCAGCTTCCAGGTCAACACGGGCCTGCGGCTCGCCCGGCAGCTCATGATCGATATCAACCGGGTGGGCCTGCCCATCGGGACCGAGTTCCTCGATACCACCCTTGGGCAGTATTACGCCGATCTCGTCTCCTGGGCGGCCATCGGGGCGCGCACCACTGAGAGCCAGATCCACCGCGAGCTCGCCTCCGGCCTCTCGATGCCCGTGGGCTTCAAAAACCGTACCGACGGCGACCTGCAGGTGGCGGTGGACGCCATTGTGTCGGCCCGGCACCCGCATTGCTTCCCGTCCCTCACCCGTGAGGGCGCGCCGGCCGTGCTCGCCACGACGGGCAATCCCGAGTGCCACCTGGTGCTCCGTGGCGGGGCGGGCGGACCCAATTACGACGCCCTGCACGTGTCCCGCGCCGTCGCGCTGCTCACCAAGGCCGGCTCGCTGCCGGTGGTGCTCATCGACTGCAGCCACGGCAACAGCGGCAAGAAGCACGACCAGCAGCCCGCGGTCGCCGCCGATGTGGCCGGTCAGATTGCCGGCGGCTCGCGCGCCATCATCGGCGTCATGCTGGAGAGCAATTTGGTCGGCGGGGCCCAGGTTCACGAGCCCGGCCGCGCACTGACCCCGGGCCAGAGCATCACCGACGCCTGCCTGTCCTTCGCCGAGACCGTACCGGTGCTCGAGCAACTGGCCAGGGCGGCGGCCAAGCGGCGCAAGGCGGGCTGAGCATCGAGGCGCGACGGCGGAATCTCCTCGCCAAGCCCGGCGGGCGTTTTCACAAATCATCGGCAATGACCCGCCGGTCGCTTGTTTATTTTCTCACTGGCACCGCCACCCTCGGTACCGTCCTGCTGCTCGCCGCCTGCGTGAGCAAGCCCAAGCCGGCCGCAAAACCCATCACCCCGGTCGTCGTCCCACCCCCGGTGGCGGTGACACCCCCGGAAGTCCTCCCCCGCGTCATGCTCGGCATCGACGTGCTCGAAGCCGACGGGTTCAAGGCCATCGCCGGCAAGAAAATCGGCCTGCTCACCCACCCCGCCGGCGTGAACCGCCGCGGCGAAAGCACGGTCGACGTCCTGCGCCGCGCGCCCAACGCCAAGCTCGTCGCCCTTTTCGGCCCCGAACACGGCATCTCCGGCACTGACAAGGCCGGTGACAACGTTCCCGACTCGGTGGACAGCCGCACCGGTCTGCCCGTCTACTCCCTTTACGGGAAGCACAACAAACCGACCAAGGAACAGCTCAAGGGACTCGATGCCCTCGTCATCGACCTGCAGGACATCGGCACGCGGTCCTACACTTTCAACGTCGTCATGCGCTATGCGATGGACTCGTGCTTCCAGTATGGCGTCGAAGTCATCGTGCTGGACCGCCCCAATCCGCTGGGCGGCTTCAAGGTCGACGGACCGCCACTGGACCCGGAATGGATGAGCGGCGTCGGCGCCTTCCGGGTGCCCTACGTCCACGGCCTCACCATGGGCGAGCTCGCCACCATGGCCAAGCAGGCGCCCCGCGTGCTGGCGGTGACGGACAATCAGCGGGCCAAGGGCAAGCTCACGGTGGTGCCGATGCGCGGCTGGAACCGGGCCATGCGCTGGCCCGACACGGAGCTGAAGTGGGTGCCCACCTCGCCCAACATGCCGAGCTACGATGCCGTGATCGGCTACGCCATGGTCGGCCTCGGATGCCAGAACAGCGGCTGGACCTGGGGCATCGGCCGCGATTATCCCTTCCGCGGCATCGGCTATCCCAAGAAAAAACCCGACGAGATCATCGCCGCGCTGGAGGCCTACAAGATCCCCGGCATCCGCCTCGTGAAACGCGATGGCCGCGACCGCGAGGGGAAGATAATCACCGGCGTCTATGTCGAGGTCAGCGACTGGGAGTCCTGGCGGCCCACCGAGCTGTCGTTCTACATGCACAAGCAGGCGGAGAAATGGTCGACCATGAAGGTCTTTGCCACCCTGACGACCGCCGAGCAGGCGTCATTTCAGAAACACGTCGGCTCGACCGCCTGGTATGATGCCCTCAAGCGCGATGGCATGCGGGTGGATGTCGCCAGCTTCATCAAGAATTGGGCCGAACGCGACGCCATGTATCAGCAGCAAGCCAAAAAGTACTGGCTCTACCAGTAAGGGTTGGTCAGGCGGACGCCGGCGGGCGTTGTCCCGTCACCCGACCGTCCTGCTGTTGATAGACCTGCTCGACGATGTAGATGGGGCGGGCCTTCACGGCCTCATACATGCGGCCGAGGTATTCGCCGATGATCCCGAGGGCGAGCAGTTGCACCCCGCCGAAGAAGATGACCGTGATGAGGATCGTGGGATAGCCGGGGACGTAATAATTCGGCCGGAGGAACTTGACCACCACCACCCAGAGGGCGGCCAGCACCGCGAAGCCGATGACCGTCAGCGCCAGCCAGGTGACCAGTCGCAGCGGCACGACCGAGAACGAGGTGATGGCATCAATGGCAAACGCGACCATCTTGCGCAGGGGATACTTCGTTTCCCCGGCAAAGCGCGGCTTGCGGTCGTACGGGACGGCGACCTGTTTGCCGCCCACCCAGCTGACCATGCCGCGGATGAAGCGATGCCGCTCCCGCATGGTGCGCAGGGCCTCGACCACGCGCCGGTCCATCAGGCGGAAATCGCCGGTGTCGGAGGGAATGTCGTTTTGCGTCAGCAGTTTCAGCAGCCGGTAGAAAAAGCGGGCGGTGAATCGCTTGAAGGCCGTCTCGCCGTCCCGGGTGCGGCGCTGGCCGTAGGCCACGTCCGCGCCCTGCTGCCACGCCGCGACCATCTCCACGATGCACTCCGGCGGATCCTGGAGGTCGGAGTCGATGAGCACGACGACGTCGCCTTCGGCCACGTCGAGGCCCGCGGTGACCGCGGCCTGGTGGCCGAAGTTGCGCAGCAGGTTGACCACCCGCACGGCGGGATTCGCCGCGACCAGGTCGAGGGCCACGGCCAGGGTGCGGTCGCGGCTGCCGTCGTTCACCAGCACGATCTCATGCGCGCAGCCCAGCCCGGCCACGACCGTTTGCACCCGGCGCACGAACTCGGCGAGGCCCGCCTCCTCGTTGAAGCAGGGGGCGACCACGGCCAGTTTGTAGGAGCTGCGTTGGTTGGGCTGACTCATGCCTTATCCGGGTCCGCGACCCACGATGACTACGTTCCAGCAAAGCGGGCGCAGGAACGGGAGCAACAGCAGAACCTTGTCCAGCAACTCCAGCGGGCGGTAGAGCCACGCCCACCGGTCGGCCTCCTCCACGACGGTCTTCCAATAGCGCTCCCGGTTCGGGTCGCGTCGCTGCACGACCGCCATGACGCAGAAGATGAGCAGGGTACTGAGCCAGAACCAACGGGTGTGCGACGCCGGGAAATGCGCCCGCACGGCCCGGATGTCCGCCAGGCGCAGCGGATGCTCGTCCGCGGTGCGGACCTGCATGGCCCGGCGGCGGTAGATGTTGATGACGGGGTTGTAGGCGACGGGATCCCAGCTGACGAACATCCCACCGGGCTTCAGGTGCCGGAGCAAGCGCGGCATGGTGGTGGCAATGTCCACGTGATGCAGCGTGTTGCCGGTGTAGATGACATCGAATTTCCGGTCCGCGGGGAGGCCGAGGCTCTCCGCCGCGGAGACATGGGTCGCGATTTGCACGCCGTTGCACTCGGCGAGCCGGCGGGCGGTCGTACACATGCCGGGGGAAATGTCGGTGGCGGTGACCTCCGCCCCCAGCAGCGCGAAATACACGGCGGCCTCGCCCAGGCCGCAGCCGACATCGAGCAGGGTGCGGCCCTTCAGCTCGCCGAGCTCCCGCCGGATGTAGCGCATCTCGGGGGCGGTGCAGGCCTCGTTCATCTGGCGGACGTTGATCTTTGTCACGTCCACGCCGGCGGCCCATTCGTCGTGGAAGACCTCCTCGGCGTGCTGGCGGGCGGCGTCCCGGTCGGGCGCGGGCGTGGATCGGGGCAGATTCATGGCGGGCCCGGAAATTAGGCTCGGAGCCGCACCGGGCTGCAAGCCGATTGGCGGCCCGGACCTGCCGCCCACCCTTCGGCCCGTGCTATCCCTTGGCGGCCGCGCTGTTCTTCGCCACCCACTTCTCGTAGTCGGCGCGCGGCATGAATTTCAGCGAGGCGGAGTTGATGCAGTAGCGCTGGCCGCCGGCGTCCCGCGGGCCGTCGTCGAAGACATGCCCGAGGTGGGCGCCGTCCACGTTGCAGTGTACCTCGACCCGGATCATGCCGTAGCTGCTGTCGGTCGTCTCCCCGACGAGGGCCTTCTCGATCGGCTTGGTGAAGCTCGGCCAGCCCGTGCCGCTCTCAAACTTGTCCCGGCTGTCGAACAGCGGCGTGTCGCTGCACACGGAAAAATAGACGCCGTCGGCGTGGTGGTCCCAGTAAGCGTTCTGGAACGGCCGCTCGGTGCCCTGCCGGCGGGCGACCTGGTATTGCTCGGGCGTGAGCAGCTTCTGCCACTCGGCGTCGGTGCGCTGCACCTTGGCCCGGCTAATGTCGATGACGACATTCGACGGCAGGCCGCAGGCGGAGATTTCACCAGGCTTGCACTCGAGGGCATCCTTGGCGGCGGGGGTCTTGGCGGATTTCATGGTGGCGGGAAAAAGGGAGCCGGCTGCCACGGTGAGGGCGCAGGCGAGGGAAAGGAGTCGTGGGCTCATGCTGGGCGTTAGAGTAGCCAGCTCGGGCCGTTATTCCACCCGCACGTGCAACTTGCCGTCGTGGAACTCGTTCACCAGCGGCTGGCCGGCCTTGATCCCCTTGGCCCGCGACACCGGCTGGCCGTGCTCATCCCGCACGATGGCGTAGCCGCGCTTGAGCACCGAGGCCGGGCTGGCGGACTCCAGCCGCTTCCACAGGGAGAGCAGCCGGTGCGATTCCTGTTCCACCCGCTTCGCGGGCGAGGTGGCGGCCAGGCGGGCCCGCGCGGTGCCGAGGGCCTCGCGTCGCGTCTGGACCGTGGCCCGGAGGGCGGAACCGAGGCGGTTGCGCAGGTCGTCCAGCCGGAGGTGGCTTTGCTCGATGCCCGCGGCCGGGGAGAGCAGCCGCAACCGGCTGCGGGCATGGTCGAGCTGCTGCCGCGCGTGTTCGGCCCGGGTCGCGATGATGTCCTCCATGTTGCCGCCCGCATTGATCACCCGCTCGACGACGGCCAGGTGGTTGCTGGAAATGAGCTCGGCCGCCCCGCTCGGCGTCTCGGCGCGCACATCGGCGGCAAAATCGCAGAGGGTGAAATCGATCTCGTGGCCGACTGCGGAGATAAGGGGCACCGGGCAGGCCGCCACGGCGCGCACCAGCGCCTCGTCGTTGAAGCACCACAGGTCCTCTATGCTGCCGCCGCCGCGCCCGATGACGAGCAGGTCGAAGAACCCCAGGCTTTCGGCGGTGTGCAGCATCGCCGCCAGCTCGACGGCGGCGCCCTCGCCCTGCACCTTGGCGGGCAGCACGACGAGGCGGCCGGTCCAGCGGCGGCGCTGCAAAATGCGGATGAAATCCTGCACGGCCGCCCCGGTGGGCGAGGTGATGAACCCAACGGTGCGCGGCAGCAGCGGCAGCGGCAGCGGCTGCTTGCCCGCGGGGTCGAAGAGCCCCTCGGCGGCCAGCCGCTGCTTGAGCTGATCCAGCTCCTGCTGCAGCCGCCCGGCCCCGTGCTCGATCAGGGCGCGGGTGATGAACTGGTACTGCCCGCGCGCCTCGTAGACATCGACCTCGCCATAGGCCAGCACCTGCAGGCCGTCACGCAGCTTCACGCTCTGCCGGGCCGCATCGCCGCGGAACAGCACGCACGCGAGCTGGGCGCCGGCGTCCTTGAGCGAGAAATAGACGTGCCCGCTGGCCTGCGCGCGGAGGTTGGAGACCTCGCCGCGCACCCAGCCCGGCGGCACCCCGCCCTTCAGCACCTCCTTCACCCGCCGCGTGAACTCCGTGACCGTCTGGATGCGGCCCGCCTCGTCAGCGAACAGGTCTTCCGGGGTTTTCACGGTGATTTCTTCGGGCCGTAATGCTTGCGCACCAGGTGGGTCGCGGCCATCAGGGCCAGGATCGCGCCGAGGGAGATGAAGGCGATTTTGCCGCGCCCCTGCAACAGCGCGTCGCCAAACAGGATGAAAGCGGCGTTCGCCGGCCACTGGATGAGGCAGGAAAAGAGCAGGTATTTGCCAAAGGGCACCTGAGCCAGGCCGAGCAGGTAGTTTTGCACCGGGAACGGTATGCCCGGCGTCACGCGCAGCAGCACGATCAGGTCGGTGGTGTCGCCGGAGTCCACCTGCGGCAGCTTGTAGCCCAGCCGAGTCAGCAGCGCCTCCAGTACCGGGCGCAGCAGGCGGGTGGCCAGAAAGTAGCAGAGCGCCATGTTGATCGTGATGGCGGCCAGGGTGAGGGCGATGACCGCGGGCATGCCGATCTGCGGGGCGAAGACGGAACCGGCCGTGAGCGAGAAGAAAGACAACGGTGCACCCACCGCCGGCAGCAGCGCCACGGCCAGGAAGAAGGTGACCGGCCCGGCGCTGCGGATCAGGGCCAGTCCCTGCTGGATCAATCCCTTGAGGTCATAGCCGCGCGCGAGGAACAGCCCGGCGGCCAACACCACGACGCCGCCCACGGCCAGTTTCAGGAGCAATGTGCGGTTGGGACTGGAACGGGGCTCGGCCATGGGGCTCACGATGCCCCGGCGGCTTCGTTCGCGTCAAGGGCGGACGGGGAATGAGGGCTGGCCAGCCCCGGACGATCGCACAATCTGCACCCAAGTCCATGTGGACCATCCACCCAACATTGCTGTCTGTCGCCGCGCTCCCCGCAGCCTCCGCCCTCATGGGCTGGGCGCTGCTGTTGCTCGCGGTGGCGTGGAGCCTGCGCCGTGAGCCGGAAAAATTCACCGGCTACGATCGGTGGGGTTGGTGGATCCTGCTGGCCGGCGCCATGGCGGCCTTTCGCTGGCCGCTGATCACCCTGCCTCACGAGATCTATCCCGACGAGAGCCAGCTGCTCTCCGGCGCCCTCACCCTGCGGCATGATCCCGTGTTCTGGCGCTCGGTCGATGGCGGCACGGCCGGTCCGCTGGATTATTACATCTTGCTGCCGGCCGCGTTTTTCCCCGGCGCCACGGCCTATGCCGTCACCCGGTTGATCGCCACCCTGGTGATCTGGGGCATGCTTGTCGCCGCCGGGGAGTCCCTCACCCTCATTACCAGCCGCGCGGCTGCCCGTGTGGCGGTGCTGCCCGCCGCGGCTATTGCGGCCCTCACCACCAGCCCAGAATTCATCCACTACTCCACCGAGTTGGTGCCGGGCCTGTTGCTCGCACTAGCCGGGCTAATGATCGTGCGTCAGTCCGTTCAGGACTCGCGCGGGAACCTGTGGGCCGCGGCGCTGTTGCTGGGTGCCACCCCTTTCGCCAAGCTTCAGGCCGCCCCCATCGCCGCATTCCTCGGCCTGCTCCTAATGGTGCTTGAAATCACATCCGGGCGATCCAGGCAGGTTGGACTGCTGATTGTCGTGGCCCTGCTCCCGACCCTGCTGGTCGCCGTGCTCGTCACCGCCACCGGCCAGGCCGAGCACATGCTCATCCCTTATTTTCTGCAAAACCTGCACTATGCCGAGATCGGCCGCCTGCCCTTCCCCGACGTCGTCCGCCAATTGGGCGCGCAATCCGCCACCAACGGCTATCACGTGCTGTGGCTCGCCGGGTGCGGGGTATTTTGTACGGGCGTTGTGCTCCTGGCGCGCAACACCCCGGGCCGGCTTTGGCGCCACGGTCTCGCCATGGTGATGCTGCTGGCCGTGACCTTGTTCTGCATTCTCTCGCCCGGGCGCCCCTACCACCATTATCTTAACTTGCTGACTCTTCCGGTAACGTTGTTGGCGGGCCTGGTTCTGGCCGTCGCGCTGCAACCCCGTACGAGTGGCACCAACCCCCGGCCAGGTTTCGTCCTCGGTGCGTTTCTGCTCTGCACCCTCGTGCCACAGTTGGTCCTCCGGGTGTCGCCCCGGCCCGATCCCTACGAGTACTACAATACGACGGTGGTTGTGCGCGGCCCGGCGCACGATGAACTGATCGCCGCGCTCAAGCGCCTGTCCTCACCCGGCGAACCGTTGGGACTGTGGGGCTGGCGTTCCTCGCTCTATATCGAGGCCGGCCTGCCCCAGGCCACCCGCGAGGCGCACACCACCTTTCAGCTCATCGCCGGACCGTGGCAGAAATATTATCTGCGGCGCTACTATGAGGACTTGGTGGCTGCCACCCCGCCGGTGTTTGCCGACACCGCCGGGTCCGGCCATTTTTGGTTCACCAACCGGGCCTCGGGCCACGAGGTCTTTCCCCTGCTGAGCGATTGGCTTCGCACTAATTATGCCTATGTCGGGGAGTGGGATGGCGTCCGGCTGTATGCCCGTCTGGACCGGATGCCAACTGCCCGGCGGGGCGACTGATCCGCCTGCTGCGTTGTCTAAATCAGGCTCGCCCGGCCCGGCTGCCATGGCTGTCATGGAGTTGTCGCGTATGAGCTCCGTCCCCCACGACCCATTTCGCCTGCCGGTCCGGATTCTCACCCTGGGCGGACTGGTTGGATTGGCGGCCCTGACCCTGGTGGATCGCGGAGCCACCCGGATGTTTACCACCCCGTGGATCTACGTGTTGGCCGGTGTCATCGCCCTGCCGCCCTTGGTCCTGTTGCTTCGCCTCACGCGGTCGGCGGCGCCCATCCGCCTTCCGTCGCCGGGTTGGGTCTGGCTGGCCACCGCCACGGCCATCATCCCGGTCGCCAGCGCGCTGTTCAGCCCGTATCGCGGACCTAGCCTGCTGAGCACCGGCGTACCGGTTGCCGCCGTCTGCCTGTTTCTGCTGCTGCACGACTGGCTGCTGGCTGATCCTGACCAAAACCGGGTCTGGCTGGAACAGGGCCTTGCAGTGGCCGCGGCTATGGTCGCCGTGGCCAGCACCAGTTACTGGCTGGGAGATATCGCCGCCCTGACCCGCGCTGAATTGTTCTCGCCGGCGCTGTTCGAGACGCGCAACCCGCATCCGCTCGGCCACTCCAACTACACCGCCGGGCTCATGCTGCTCGGCCTGCCGGTTCTCGTCCAAACTGCCTGGCGTCTGCGCGGGCCGCTCCGCTCCGCCGCGGTCATCGCCGCTGGGCTGGTGTTGATGAACCTGTTTATGAGCGGCAGCCGGGGCGGACTGCTCGGCTTGGCTGCCCTGGGCATCGCCGGGGTGGCGGCAGCCAGATTGGGCTGGAAGCGATTCCTGTTCATCACCGCCGGAGTGATCGGGCTGGCCGCCCTGCTTGCCGTGGCCAACCCGCGCATCCGGTCCTTTCTCGAGCCGGGTGATCCCGCGGCCGAACCCAACGCCAGTACCGTGCAACGCACGGCCATGGTCGAGGCCGGGATATCCATGGGACTGGACCGGCCGTGGCTCGGCTGGGGCCCCGGATCGACCCCGCTGACTTATCCGCGCTTCCGCCATGCCCTCTCGGGGGGTGCGGAGAATGTCCTG